>Ga0316217_10001225_pt1 | contig 34233 bp, 23 predicted proteins | sample 1anoAmetaG_FD_203633 | JGI IMG/M metagenome (GOLD analysis project Ga0316217, IMG submission 203633) | Freshwater microbial communities from Trout Bog Lake, Wisconsin, USA - 1anoA | ecosystem: Environmental > Aquatic > Freshwater > Lake > Hypolimnion/Profundal zone | place: USA: Wisconsin...
GATGGACGTGATCGGGCATAACCTCCAGTTCGATGATATCAGATTGCTGCTCCGCAGCAGCCTCACGGACCAGTGTTTCCAGGCGCTCCGCGACATCACCGACGAGCACCTTCCGGCGATACTTTGGACACCAAATCACGTGGTATTTGCATGAATAAACTACATTATTATTGCTTTTGTATTTCATATTATCATTATGCAGTACATCACCATATAATACAAGTCAAAGTCAAAACCGTAGCCTTATATCCCCCTGCCTAAAGGCAGGGGCTTTACGGCAACTCTCGGTAAAGGTGAAGGGCAATAAGGCTGGGTCAGGGATGGCTACCCGGGGCCGAAACGGAGAACTGGCCCGGTGCCGTGTTTACCTCCTCGGAATCGGGAGCGAACGACAGGGCGTTTTCCGAGGGAGCCAGCCCGGGCAAGGCACTCTGCAGTGCTTCGTCGGTGAGGGTAGGCGGCTGCTGCGGTGCCTCTTTGGGGACCGTGCCGGGGACCTTCACGACGAACTCATCGCCTTTGCCCTGCACCGCTCCGGCCACCCACTCGTCGACCTTGTCTTTAACCAGCGTTTCGAGCTTCCCCTTCATAGGCGTGTAGGCCGCTTCCTGTGCCAGTGGCTTTACGCGCTGCAACTGATCGAAAACCATCTTGGAATACCTGTCGCGTTTGTCCGGGGTCTGGCTGTTGTAGCAACCGATCGCCTTCCAGGTATAGCCGTACTTGTTCATGCACATGGAAAGAATCCAGGCACCCGTCCTGGTGTTGCTGCAGGCGTCTCCCAGCGAGTTCCAGCGCTCTTTGCCAAGGGTTGCAGCCCAACTCGAATTGATCTGCATCAGGCCGAAGTCAAAAGTTCCATTGCTGTTCTTGTTTACCGCCCGGGGGTTGAAGTTAGACTCGACCTTGGCGATGGCCCGCAGTATCTGGGGATTGATGCCGTACTCGGCGCCCGCCTCTTCAAAACAGAAGGAGTACGCATCGGTTCCCAGCGCCAGGAACAGGACGGCGGTAAGACAGAAAATTTTTGTGTTACCCATATGCGGGTTCCTTTATATCGGCTTTTCTTTTGGCAACTTTTCGGAGCTTTGGCCGCACGGGAAAGCCTTGGGGATGGCAGGTCGGCCTTTGGAATATTGGCACAATCCAAAAAATTGTACTCTTTTAGCTGGGGCATGTCACCTAGAAAAGTGCCGATGGCCCGGGGCGTCACGTCAGGGGGGGCTCGCAGCAGCGCTGGCTTTGCTGCCTGCGGTGCTGGCTTGGCGCCGCTAACATTGAGCGGGTGCGCCGGGAAGCTGGCCTTCATTTGACAACGCGAGGCTGTAGCGATAGCATGTCAATTCTGGGCGCAGCTGGCGCCACTCTTTGGGCCATTGAGACTATCTCCCATGCCATCACCTCACTCAGACTGCTCCCTCCCTGCCTCGAAAAGCGGTGGCTGCACCAAACGCCAGCATGCTCCCCTTTTGTGGGGCGGGCTCGCGCTTTTCTCACTGCTGGGTTGCGCCGTTTTGGTGCAGCAGGCCGAAAAAAGGATGGATGCCCTCCCGGGCGTGCTGCTGCGGGGAGAGGGCTTAGGGCAGTCCAAGCCGGTCACTGTGCCGGGCACGCGGCTCCGGCTGGCAGGCGCCGGGCAGTTCCAGAGGATAGAGGAAAAAAACGGCCTGATTTACGCCGAATACGGTTGCCGCAATTTCAACGACGACCCCCTGCGCGCCAGTTACACGATCTCCGCCAAGGAGCTGACCGCCTACAAACAGGGGTATGGTTATTACCAGAGCGAACTCGATGCCCTGAACAGCTGGCAGAAGAAATCCCTCGATGAGGCCTACCGCTTTGCCCTGCAGAACCACCTGAAGCAGGAGGAGCTGAACCGCAGGGGCGCCGCCATCAAGGCCGAATACCATGCCAAGCACCGCTCCCTGCTGCTTTCACGCGGCTTTGCCATCCTGCCGGGTAATGTCCTGGTGGCGGACATCCCCGCGGTCGCCAGGCGCAACATCAAGGAGCTGCACCCCTTTGCCCTGGCTCTGGCCGGCACAGCGGACGAGAAAGGGTACGATTCCAGCGATATCGTCGGCGCCGCGCTGTCGCTGGTGCAGACCGCGTTTCGGTACGAAGCCGTGCCGATGCTGGTCGACGGCAAACAGACCGGCGGGATCTATCCGCCGCTGGAAACCGTGGCCCGGGGGAAGGGGGACTGCGACACCAAGGGGGCGCTGCTCGCCTCGATCCTCCTGAACTGGAGCAGGATAAAGCTGGTAGGTGTCGGCGTGCCGGACCATTACCTGATGGGAGTGCTGGCCAACCCCGCCAAGGGTGATGCCTTCGTCGAGTACCAGGGACTGCGCTACCTCCTGCTGGAGCCCGCGGGACCCGCCTGGCTCCCACCCGGGGCCGTCGGGCCCGTGACCACCACCCTGCTCAATTCCGGCACCGGGATAACGCTAGAACCGTTCACCGTCAATTAAATCGGAGCACTCATGTTTTACCTGCGACTTCTGGTGAGCTTTTTCGAGCTGGGCCTGATGATTCTGCTCTCCGGGGTGATCATCTATGTCATCTACCGCGTGTTCGTCAAGGCCAGTCCCGATTTCGACATGGAGAACGAGATCATCAAGGGGAACCTGGCCGTCGGCATGCTGGTCGCCTCCATCATGGTTTCAGCGGCGCTCATGCTGCAAAAAGGTGTGGGGGCCTCGGTCGGTATGTTCCGGCTCTCGGTGTCGGCTCCCTCCGAGGTAGCCTTCCCGCTCTGGCAGACCGCGCTCCTGACGCTCGGGCACCTGACCATCACCCTGTGCGTCGCCGTCTTCACCATTTCGATCACCCTGAGGCTCTTCGGCCGCATGGTGAAAAAGCTGAAACCGGAGCTGCGCCTCGGCGAGCAGCTGCAGCAGGGCAACCTCGCGGTGGGGCTGCTGCTCTCCGCGGTCGTGTTCATCGCCACCCTGTACGTCGGCGAGGGGGTGAGTGCCCTTACCAAGGCGCTGGTGCCCCAGCCCAAAATCGGGACCATACAGATCATGAAATAGGGGGAAATGACTGGGAATTGCAGAAAACCGGAAGGAGTAGCGCATGAAGATGAATCTGGACGATACGGAAATCAGGGTGCTGGGCTGCCTGATGGAAAAGGAGCTCACCACCCCGGAGAGTTACCCCTTGAGCCTCAATGCCCTGGTGAGCGCCTGCAACCAGAAATCAAACCGCGACCCGGCCCTGAGCCTCACGGAGGCCGAGGTGCTGCGCTGTCTGGAGACCCTCGGTTCCCGCGGGCTGGCGCGGCTCACCACGACCGGCGGGCGGGTCGCCAAGTACTGTCACTCGGCCACCGACAAGCTGCAGCTGGCGACGCCGGCCCGGGCGATTCTTGCCGAGCTGATGCTGCGCGGGCCCCAGACGGTGGGGGAGCTGCGCACCAGGGGGGAGCGGATGGCCGAATTCAGCGATCTCGGCCAGGTGGAGGCGGTCCTAACCGAGCTGCGGCAGGCGGCCCCTCCCTTCGTCATCCGCTTGCCGCGCCAGGCGGGGCGCAAGGAGCAGCGCTACGCCCAAGTCTTCGCGGGGGTGCCGGACTTCCCCCCGGAGGAGGAGCTGGTGGAGCAGGAGGTGCCGGAAAAGCCGAACGAGCGGCGCGCTCCGGCAAGGGGCCGCGCACGGCCGGCACCGGGAAACGAGCGGGTGCAGCTGCTTGAGACAGAGATCGGCTCGCTACGGAATGAAACCGCCGCACTGCGCCGGGAGGTCGAGGAGTTGTTGGCGCAGTTCGCCTGAAAATCTTCCCGCCCCGAGGTGAGGCGGCAGCCCGGGCCTAATTGGTGAACATCAGCTTTCTTTCCAGATCCATAGAGTGGGAGAGGCGCTTGGCGTCCTCCATGGTGATGAGCTCCTGCTCGTGCAACTGGATCAGGTGCTGGTCCAGGGTCTGCATCTGGTACTGGCTCCGGCTGTTCTCCATGTGCCCCTCGATCTCATCCAGGCGCCCTTCCCTGATGCAGCTTTGAATGGTAGTGGTGGCGCGCATGATCTCCACCGCGGGTAGGATGAATTCGCCGGTCCGGTCCTTCACCAGGCGGATGGAAACGGTCGCTACCAGGATGTCGGCGAGCCGGTGCCGCACGATCTCCTGCGCGTCGGGGGGGAAGTGCCCGACGATCCGGTTGATGGTGGAAACCGCTCCCTGGGTGTGCAGGGTGGAGAGCACCAGGTGCCCGGTCTCGGCCGCCATGAGGCAGGCGTCGATGGTTGCCGTGTCGCGCATCTCACCCACCATGATCAGGTCCGGGTCCATGCGCAGTGCGGCCCTGAGCGCGGTGCTGAAGCTCCCGGTGTCGATCCCCACCTCGCGCTGGATGATGCAGCTCTTCTGCGAGGTGAACAGGAACTCGATGGGATCCTCGATGGTGATGCAGTTGTAGCTGAAGTTCTCGTTGATGTAGCGCAGCATGGAGGCGAGCGTGGTGGACTTGCCGTTGCCGGTCGGCCCGGTGACCAGGATCAGGCCGTTGGGCGCCTTGGCGATCTCGCCCAGCACCGGGGGGAGGCGCAGCTCCTCGAAGGTGCCGATGTTGGCTGGGATGACCCGCATGATGATGCCGAAGCTGCCGCGCTGGCGGAAGATGCTCACCCTGAAGCGGGCGCCGGTCGGCAGAGAGAACGAGGTGTCGAACTCCTTCTGGTCGGCTTCCCAGCGCCGGTTGTTGTGCGCCATGATCTGGGAGGCGATGAACTCGGTGTCGCTGGCGGTCAGGTTCGGGAGCTTGGAGCGGATGATCTGCCCCTTGCCCCGGAAAAAGGGAGGGTTGTCCGTCTCGAAATGCACGTCGGAGACCTTCTTGTTGAAGGCTATCTCAAGTATTTGGACGAAAATCTTCGCATCCATGTCTGCCCCTCGTTGAACAGTTTAAATTCCCTGTAACTTGCCAGATCTGCATTGTCTACTTCGTGGCATATCCCTCACCCCTGCCCCTCTCCCGGAGGGCGAGGGGTATTTTAAAAACGGGTTCGATTCGGAAGTTTGACAGCGGTTTCCCCGCAAACTTTAAATAAACTCTCCCTCTCCCTCTGGGAGAGGCCAGGAGTGAGGGAGGTTTCCTTGCTTCTTCAGGAGCCTGTGGTCTGCGCGCACCGTTTCCGGTACAGCGCGTTGTCGATGACGAGGCTTGCCTGCAGCGCCAGCATCTCCAGGAGTTCCGGCTGGGGAGCACCCCCCGCACGCGCTCCGAAGTCGGCATAGATGAGCGCGATCGCCCTGCCGAAGCTGCGCACCGGTAGCAGCAGGACTTTCGAACTGGCGGGAGCCCCGATGGTGGCCAAGAGGGTCTCCCGCAGCACCAGATCCGGCTCCCCGTAATAACTCTCCCCCGCCGCGAGCGTGCGCTGGAAAATAGACTCGCCGTTGAGCGGTAGGCGCAGCTTGACCGAGCTGATCACGCCGGCCCCCTCCATCCCGATCCCGCGCTCGGCGATCAGTTCGGAGCGCACCACCACGAGGGTGAGCGCCCGGTCGAAAAAGGCGCCGACCCCCTGCAACAGCGCGAAGGTGACCTCCGACGGCTCGCGCTGCGCGGAAAGGGTCAGGAACTGGCGCCTGAACTGTTGCAAGAGCCCAAGCCCCGGCTGGCTGCCGACCTCCTTCAGGTGCCGGCCCAGCGCCCGGGTGCAGTCGATGGCGTCGGCGATGAAGCTCGCCGGGCGCTCCTCGCGGCTTGCCCTGGGGAGTACCGCCTGCAGGCCGCCCTGCAGCGCCAGGGTGGTGAGTCGGTAATCTCCCGGGCAGGCGAGCAGTATCACAGCAAGCTCCGGGTACTTCTCCCGTTTGGCCCGCAAGAGGTCGAGCACCTCTTCACGGGAGCCCTGCCTGGTGCCGGGCTCCCCCGGGTCGAGCACCAGCAGCGGAACGACCCCCCTGGAGAGCGACTGGTCGATGATGGGGTCGAGCCCCCTTTCATCGTCGGTGGAGCAGCGATAAAGCGGTCCGCAGGCCGCGGCCACGCATTCGCGCACCAGCTTGTCAGCGGTGAAAAGGATCACCCCGGTGCCGTCCGCCGGCAGTCCCGAGGCCCCGCTCAACCCTTCCAGGTAGTCATAGAGCTGTTGCTGCTCCTCGGACGGTATCCCGGCGAGCACCTGCTTGAGCCGGGCGCGGGGGGTGTCGGGCTCGATGTCGGCCAGCCCGGAAAACGGCTCGGGGATCTTGCGCTCCAGAAGGTCGAGATCGTCCAGGCCAAGGTCGGCGGCCGAGATGTCGGGGCCCGCCTGGCTCGGCGCGGGGGGGAGCAGCGGCGGGATGCCGAACATCGCCTCGGGGGTCAGCGTGCCGTCGCGCTTGCGCTCGTCGTAGATCCTCAGGGCGTCCATCAGGATGCTCTGGGTGTTGAGCTGGATTTCCTTCTCGAGCTGCTCGGGGAAGTAACGGTATTCGTCGGAGACGAAGATCTTGTCAACGTCGAGGGAGAAGCTCCCCTGGGTCCAGGTCAGCACCTCGACGATGGTCAACTCGATCAGGACCTCCAGCCCCTGGTAGGCGTCGTCGGTCTGTATCCTCCCCGCCTCGATCATGGTCTGGATGATAGGTTTCCTGGCAGCTCCGGCCCTGATCTGCTCATGGAGGGCGCTCTCCAGCTCCTCGTTGCTGATCATCCCCATGTCGATCAGTATCTGGCCGATGCGCACGCTGTTGTTGACGTGGTTCGCGCTGACAATGTAGCCGGTGTGAAAGACCAGCTGGCTCTCGCCTTTCGCGCTTCTGAGAGTCAGGGTGCCGGATTTGCCGGTCGCATGCAAAAGCTGGATGACATCAACGATGGGGAGGTGCTCTAAATCGCCGTCGAAAGACATGAAAGGTACCTTCTGATTGGGTGCCGGAGGCTTGAGGGAGTTCGAGTTTAGGCTCCATTGCCTAAGGTTCGGGAGTCCCTTCCGGCTCCCGTGCCGCTGCTGGGGGGCCGAATTAGATGCCTGCTCGGGAAGGGGACAACGGGGGAATTTTAACATGTGATAACTGCTAAGTAAACGGCAATTGTTGATGAATTGACCGGTGAGCCCGTGCTTTAACCTCCCGTGTTTCCCAGATCCGTCTCCCCTCCCGGGAAAGCAGGAATTGCCGGGTGCTCTCCGGCACCAGCGCGGCGAGCCCGTCCGCATCGCCGCGGGCCAGATGCTCCCGGACCCTGGAGGCGCTGATGGCCGCTTCCAGCGCGCCGGCGCGATCGAGCTCATGCACCGCGACGCCGAAGGGAGGCAGGATGGCGTGCATCGCGGCATGGTAGAGCGCGGTGGTCCGGGAGAGCGGCTCGTTTCCGATGAAACGGGTCCGGATCCGGAAAAAGGGAGCTATGCGGCTGGCGAAGAGCAGCAGGTCGAGCTCCATCTGCTGCGTGCCGGCGGGGTCGCCGTCCTTCAGAAAGTAGGTCGGGAAGGTAACCGCAGAGACCGCGTAGCAGGAGGTGTCAAGCAGCACCACGTTGGGGAGGTGGCAGGTCCCCTCCCGCACCATCCTGAAGCGGTATTCGAAGGGGAACAGCGAGAGTTCCTCGCGCACCACGAAGAGGTAGAGCCGCTGCACCAGTGATGCGGCCTGCTCGACCAGGTAGCGGTGCCCGAGGGTGAAGGGGTTGCAGTTGGCGACGATGGCTCCGCTTGCTTCGGGCGTCAACAGGCTCTGGTGCCGGGCCAGGTAGCGTCTCAGCCCGTCGCCGTACTCGAGGAGCGCACACTTGCCGGAGGCGACCAGCAGGCTGAAGTCGAGCGCCTCAAAGCTGGCCGCCTGGTCCGGTGTGGTGAAGGCGAAAAAGGATTCCAATTCCTCCTGGAGCCCGAGATCGAGCAGGGCGGTGACCACCTGCTGTAGCAGCTTCTCCCGCTGCCGGACCGGCGCCACGGCAAGCATCTTTAGCACGCGCCCGCTCCTGGCGCCCACCGCGACCAGGCGCCCCGCTTGAAAAATGCCGACCAGGTCGTCGTAGGGGGGCTCGAAGGAGAGGCCGCTTGCCGCGATCAGGGCGCGCGCCTGGCACAGCTCGTCGTTGGAAATCAGTGAGGTCACCATGGCTTTAAGCGTACCATCAATTGCCGCCTTTAGTATTGGCGTTTGCCAATAAAATAGCGCCGGGAGGCGCGGCGCCAGGCGGCAGGCCGGTCGATTGCCCGGGGGGGCGACCGACGCGACCTGGCCGCGGGAGGGAGAGAGGCGTAAAAAAAAGAGCTGCCGGGCCATGGTGGGCCGGCAGCTCTAAGAGCGGGGTAGCGCGGATGGTGCTTTAAAAGGCGATGTTCGTGCTGAACTGGACCTTCGCCTCGGTCGGGTAGGACTTGTTGTCGTACTTCACGCTCCCCAGTCCGTAGGCCCCGTCCAGGTCGAAGAAGAGCCAGGGGATTCCCAGACTGAGACCAGCGGTGGCGGCGCCGCTCGTGGTGGCCGCCAAGTCGGTGTAGCCGCCGGCGCGCAGTTTGAGGCAGCTGAAGGGGTGGATTTCAGCGCCGCCTCCCAGATGCTGGGTCTTGATCCCCGGCACGATAGTGGTATTGGGCAGCACGTCGACGTCCCCAGTAAGCTCAAGCCAGGACCAGGGATTCAAGGAGACGCCGGCCCTGACCTGCCGGTCGACCACGATCTTCTCGCCGCTCGGGGTGCTAAAGGACGGAGCGTTGAGGTTCTTGGCAACCAGGCCAAAAGCCGTCGAGGTGGAAGGCTTCCAGAGTAGGCCCACGTCCAGGCCGTAGGAGGAGGAGCTTTTGGTACTCTTCGACAGGTCGTGGGTCAGATCAGTCGAGGAAACCGTCGAGTTGGAACTCGCATCGAAGACATTTTTCGGCATTGAGGTGGCCTCGCCGTAGAGGTACTTCGCCGTCGTGCCGACGCCGAGCTTGCCGGCGCGCCCCAGGTTCATTTCGTAGCCGTAGGAGATCGGCACCTCGATGAGCGCCAGGCCGCGTACCGTGACGGTCTTGGAATTCAATGCAGTGCTGGCCTGGGCCTGGAAGGCGGCCAGCGACGCGGCATCGGTCGGAATGGAGAGCGAGACGCCGTCGGGCTGCGGTATGGCGCCCCCCTCAAAGGTCCCGTAGACGCCGAGACCGAGGTGCTTCACCTGGACGCCGAGGGCCGCGCCAGCCGTGAGCCGCAGGTTGTCTTTTGAGGTGGTGTCGTTGAGCGCGTTGAAGGCGTTGGCGAGGCCCAGGGCCTGGGGCAGGCTGTTGGTGCTGGTCTGGTCGGCGCTGTTCCAGGCCTTGTTCGCAGTGTTAAGGTCGTCGATGTCCTGAGCCAGCTTTCCTTCCGGCTGGATTCCGACGCCAGCGGTAAGCGCAACCGTCACCGTCTTCGGCGCGAAGGCGAGGCCCGCCGGGTTCCAGTAGGGGGCCATCGCTCCGTAGTTCCTGGCGACGCCGGCGCCTCCGACGCCCAGGGAACCGGCGCCCAGAGACTGGAATTCGAGAGCATGGGCGGCCGGGGCGAGCCCGAGGAGAATTACCGCTACTGCTGTAAAACGCTTGATCATGTGCCACTCCTTAATTTTAAGTTAGTTGCCATCGACCCCGGGAGGCGATGTGCGCAGGTTTCCCTTGCCCGGAATCTCGACCTAGTGAATTAAAATATTGTGGTCTCAATTTTAATTGGAGCCTAGTATATACGAGCTTGTCGGAATCCGGCAGAAAAACTTTAGCATTTATCTGGTTGGTGGCGGCTCACGGTCTCCAGCCGGGGCGCGGGTCTGGAGCACATTAACCTTGAATTTGTGCGGCAATCTGCGATAATCTCCCTTTCGGTGTCATGCGTGAGGGTTACGCAACTGATGGAACTGGAGAACTGCCCGTCATGGAAATCTACAAGGCTCAGCCGCGCCGACTGCCAAATCGCTCGGGACGCAAGATTTTTTTCAGTATTTTTGCGGTCTGCGCGACCCTCGCCCTCATGGCCGGCATGGGCTACATCTTCTACCTGTACCAGGGTCTCCCCAAGGTGGACCGCCTGGCCGACTACCGCCCACCGATCCTCTCCCAGGTGTTCGGGGAGGACGGCAGCCTGGTCGGCGAGTTCTACCTGGAGCGGCGCACCGTGGTCGCGGTGGACAAGATACCGAAACGGCTGATACAGGCGTTTGTCTCCGCGGAAGACTCCAACTTCTATCAGCACAAGGGGATCGATTACCTCGGCGTGCTCCGGGCCGCCTTCAAGAACGTGATCTCGCTCAGCAAGAAGGAGGGGGCCTCCACCATCACCCAGCAGGTCGCCAAATCGATGCTGCTCACCCCCGAAAAGAAGTTCTCCCGCAAGATCAAGGAGGCGATCCTCGCCAAGCGGATGGAGGAGCGGCTCTCCAAGGACGAGATCCTCTACATCTACCTGAACCAGATCTACCTGGGGGCCGGCGCCTACGGGGTGCAGCTCGCCGCAGAGACCTATTTCGGCAAGGAGGTGGACCAGCTGAACCTGGCGGAGATGGCGCTGATGGCGGGGCTCCCCAAGGCGCCCAACTCCTACTCGCCGATCAAGCACCTGGACAAGGCCAAGGAGCGCCAGGGGTACGTGCTGGAGCGCATGGTGAAGGAGGGGTACATCACCCAGGCCGAGGCGGACCATGCCAAGGCGACGCCGATCGAGATCCACGCCCTGAAGAAGGTGAATGCCGACCAGTCCGCCTACTTCCTGGAGCAGGTCAGGCAGCAGCTGGAGGAGAAGTACGGCGAAGAGCGGCTCTACAAGGACGGCCTCAAGATCTACACCACCATGAACGCCGAGATGCAGAAGGGTGCCTACGACGCGGTGGTGAACGGCCTGAAGGCCCTGGACAAGAGGCAGGGTTTCCGGGGTGCGCCCAGGTACCTGGCCGAGGCTGAGGTGGATCCCTTCTGTAAGAAGGTGGAGGACGGCATCGATTACCTCGCACTGAAGCAGGGTTCCACCTACCAGGGGGTGGTGATTGCCGTCGACCCGGCCAAGCGCGAGATCACCGTGCGGGTAGGGGACCGAAACGGCACCATCGCCCGGAAGAACATGGAGTGGGCCGGCAAGCTGGAGCTGGTGAGCAGTTGGGGCAAGCCCGAGCAGAAGAAGGCGATCGGGCTCGGCGCGGTGCTGGAGGTCCAGGTGAAGGAGCCCGACCTGAACCGCACCGGCGCTGTGTTCGCCCTGGACCAGGTGCCCGAGACCCAGGCGGCGCTGATCGCCATCGACCCGCAGACCGGCGGGGTGCGCGCCATGGTGGGCGGGTACGACTTCAAGAAGAGCCAGTTCAACCGCGCCATGCAGGCCAAGAGGAACCCGGGCTCCGCCTTCAAGCCGATCATCTACGCCGCTGCCATCGACCACGGCATGACGCCGGCCAGCATCATCGACGACTCCCAGGTAGAGTACGAAAGCGGCCAGGAAAAGGCCTGGAAGCCGAAGAACTACGATAACGTCTACCGCGGGCCGGTCACCATGCGCGAGGCGCTGACCGAATCGATCAACGTGGTCAGCGTGAAGATCCTGGAGAGCATCGGGGTCCAGGCGGCGATCGAGTATGCCAAGAAGCTCGGCATCACCTCGCCCCTGGCGGCCAACCTTACCCTCGCCCTCGGCTCCTCCAGCCTGACGCCGCTGGAGCTCACCAACGCCTACGCGGTGTTCGCCTCGGGCGGCTACCGCACCACCCCCTATTTCGTGACCCGGGTGCTGGACCGCGACGGCGTGGTGCTGGAAGAGGTGGCCCCGCCGAAGATTCCGGTGTTCACCAGGGTCTCCAGCGCCGCCCCGCCGGCCGCAGGGGCGGAGGCCGGAGAGGAGGGGGGAGAGGAGGGGGGAGAGGAGGGCGCCCAGCCGGTCGATCCCTCCAAGCCGGCGGCGGCCGGCGCGGGGGCGCAGCCCGCCCCGCAGCCGGTGCACGTCGGCGCCCAGGCGCTGAGCGCGCTTCAGGTCATCTCGCCGGAGACCGCCTTTATCATGACCAGCCTCATGGAAAGCGTGGTCTCCAGCGGCACCGGCGGCCGCGCCCGGGCGCTGGGGCGCCCCGTGGCGGGGAAGACCGGCACCACGAGCGACATGAAGGACGCCTGGTTTGTGGGGTACGTGCCGCAGCTGGTTACCGGAGTCTGGGTCGGTTACGACCAGGAGCGCAGCCTCGGCTCGGGCGGCTCGGGCGGGCAGGCGGCGGCGCCGATCTGGACCGAGTTCATGCAGCGCGCCCTCGCCTCGCTTCCGGTGAAGAATTTCGTCACCCCCTCCAACGTCACCTTTGCGCTGATCGACCCGCGCACCGGGCATCTGGCCCGGGAGGGAAGTCCTGGAGCGGTACAAGAATGTTTCATTAGCGGGACCGAACCGACCAGCTACGATCAGGAAACCCCGGCAGAGCCGGTGGTTGCTCCGTAACATGTTGATAATGTTGTATTGTTTCGCTGTCAGGGGTGACGGCCCCGCCACTGCCGCTTCCTGCGTTGCCTCCGGCCAGCGCCCGGTTTCCGGTGGCACTGCGGAGCTAGAACCGCTCCTAGACTGGAGAAAATGCTGGTAGCACCAAGAAAACCCTTGCAAACTGCAAATTTATGATTATAGTGACATTAATTTAATACATCCAAGGAGGGTTTGACATGACTAAAGCAGAACTCGTCGAAGCAGTGGCAAAATCCGCTAATCTCCCTAAAGGCGCCGCCGAGAAGGCAGTCAGCGCATTCATCGACAGCGTGAGCGCCGCTCTGAAGCAGGGTGATCGGGTTACGCTGGTCGGCTTTGGCAGCTTTGAAGTTGCGAGCCGTCAGGCCCGCACCGGGAGAAACCCGCAGACCGGCAAGGAGATCAACATCGCCGAAGCCAAGGTTCCCAAGTTCCGCCCCGGCAAGGCCCTGAAGGATGCGGTAGCCAGCAAGAAAAAATAGGAGACGTCCTCCGCGCCCCAAGCTTTTTGCCCGGCAAAGAGCGAAAAACCCCGCCAACGCGGGGTTTTTTTGCTCTCTTCCCCCGGCATGCCACCGCTTGGCTTCCCTTTCTCCCCTGCGCGGGGCGGAAGGGGGATGGAAATAAAGCTTGCTTTCCTCGGTGAACTGTAGTAAATGTACTCGTCTGACTGACATCAGTTCCATCTGGGAGCAGTTTTCCCTTCCCATCGATCCAACCCCTCGCATTCGGAAATCCCCACGAGCAATGCGGCAGCAGCTATGGTTGGCAACGGTGTCTTTGGTTTGCCGGTCATATGCGTGTTGCTGTCCCGATTGATGCGGCAAATGTTGCCGCAGCGGTTCTTCACGCTCCACACTTTGCAACTCCCGCTTTTGCCTGCGAGTCATCGCGCCTGCCCCCTTGGGGAAACCGGGCCGTGGCGCGGACTAGTGTCAAAAACGCGGGGAAAAAGGAATCTCAATGTCTTTTGAAACTCTGAACCTCTCCGAACCGATCCTCAAAGCTATCTCCGCCTGCGGCTACACGGAACCGACCCCGATCCAGGCCCAGTCGATCCCGCTCGCCATCGCCGGCAAGGACCTGATTGGGAGTGCCCAGACCGGGACCGGCAAGACCGCCTCCTTCGTGCTTCCCGCACTGGAGCGCCTGCTGGTGCCGTCAACCAAAAACGGCAAGGGTCCCCGCATCCTGGTGCTGACCCCCACCCGCGAGCTGGCCAATCAGGTGACGGACGCGGTCCGCAGCTACGGCAAGTTCATGAGGGTGAGATGCGGCTCCATCCTGGGCGGCATGCCGTACCGCGAGCAGATGGCCCTCTTGTCCCAGCCGGTCGACATCATCGTGGCTACGCCGGGGCGCCTGATCGACCACCTGGATCGCCGCTCCATCAACTTCTCCCGCCTGGAGCTCTTGATCCTGGACGAGGCGGACCGCATGCTGGACATGGGCTTCTCCGAGGACGTGGACCGCATCGCCGCGGCCGCACCGGCGGAGCGCCAGACGCTGCTCTTCACCGCCACCATGGACGACGCCATGGCGCAGCTCGCCAAGCGCCTTTTGCAGAACCCGGTCCGGGTCGCCGTGGAGAACAAGGAGCGCTCCGAGCTCAAGATCGAGCAGCGCCTGCACGTCACCGACGACATGCGCCACAAAAACCGCCTGCTGCAGCACCTGGTAGCCGACGCCAGCGTCACCAAGGCGATCATTTTCTCGGCCACCAAGAGGGACGCCGACCAACTCGCCTCCGAGCTCTACGCGCAGGGTCACGCAGCGGCCGCGCTGCACGGCGACATGTCCCAGGGCGCCCGCAACAAGACCATCGTCAACATGCGGCGCGGCAAGGTCCGCTTCCTGGTGGCGACCGACGTGGCCGCCCGCGGCCTGGACGTGAACGGCATCAGCCACGTGATCAACTTCGACCTCCCCAAGTTCGCCGAGGACTACGTGCACCGCATCGGCCGGACCGGCCGCGCCGGCGCCACCGGGATCGCCATCTCCTTTTGCTCCATGAACGAGGTCGCCTACCTGGACCGGATCGAGCGCTTCACCGGCAAGGCCCTGCCCCAGAGCGTGATCCCCGGGCTGGAGCCCACCCGCCCGCTGCGCCGCGCGGGCGGTGGCGGCGCCCCTGGCGCCAGGAAGGGTCGCCCCTCGGCAGACCCGAGGAAGAAGCCGTTCGCAGTGTCCAAGCCGCGTGTCGGCACCCCCGCAAGCGCTGCCCGGCGCGAGCAGCAGGTCGTGGTCGAGTACCGGCGCGGCAGGGGCGGCGCCTCGAAGTAACCCTTTTCCGGGTTGCTTTCACCCACTGATTTTGGTATCGTCTGCAGAACTGAATGCGGCACCCCTCAGGCAACGTGCGCCGGGGGGTGCCGCTTTTACTACAGGAATACGCCGCCGGCGCTTCCGGCGGCCTGAATATCAATTCCAACGGGGGTAAGCATGAGTGGAGCTGTCGAAATAGGAAAGGGATTGTATCTCATCGGGGTGAAGGACCCGGGCCTCACCGTGTTCGACGACCTCTTCCCGACGCAGTACGGCACCACCTACAACTCCTACCTGGTGCGGGGCGCCACCCACAGCGCCATCATCGATACGGTGAAGGCGAAGCGTTTTGACGAGTTCCTTGCCAACCTCACCTCGATCATGGATCCGGCCGAGGTCGATTACGTCGTGGTGAACCACTCGGAGCCGGATCACTCCGGGTCGCTTTCCCTGCTGCTCAAGCACTGCCCCAAGGCCGTCGTCGTTGCCAGCCAGGCCGCGCGCACCTTTCTGGGCAACCAGATCCACCACCCCTTCGAATCCCGCATCGTGAAGGACAACGACCTGCTCGAGCTGGGGGGACGCACCCTGCGCTTCGTCTCGGCGCCGCATCTGCACTGGCCCGACACTATGTTCACCCTCATCGAGGGGGAAGGGGTGCTCTTCTCCTGCGACGCCTTCGGCGCCCACTACTCCGGGGAGGGGATCTACGCGGACGAGATGCCCGACAACCTGCTCGGGGAGACCCGTTTTTACTATGACTGCCTGATGCGCGCCTTCAAGGAGCGCATTCTCAACGCCGTCGCCAAGCTCGACGGGATAGAGCTGAAGCTCCTTGCCCCAAGCCACGGACCAATCTACCGCGCGGACGCGCGCAAGCCGGTGGAAGCCTACCGCACCTGGTCCCAGCCCAAGGCCGGCGGCAAGCGGATCGCGATCTTCTACCTTTCCCCGCACGGCAACACGGAGAAAATGGCGGAGGCGGTGGCCAAGGGGGCGACCCAGGCGGGAGTGGTGGTGACGCAGTGCCACATCAACCACGCCTCGGTCTCCGACATCCGCGACCTGATGGAGGAGTCCGACGCCCTCATCTTCGGCTGCCCGACCATCAACCGGGACATCCCGAAACCGATGTGGGACGTGCTGGCCTATCTCTCCACGGTGAGTCTCAAGGGGAACCTGGGCGGCATCTTCGGCAGTTTCGGCTGGAGCGGCGAGGCCTGCCGCATGCTGGAAGATAGGCTGAAAGGGATGAACTTCAAGCTGCCGGTCCCCTTTGTCCGCGCTCCCTTCATGCCCAAGCCCGAAGCGTTCGCCGATTGCGAGGCGCTGGGGCGCGTCATAGCCGAGGAGGTCCTCAAGAAGTAGCACCTTGAGGCCAGCTTTCCCCTCACCGCTTCCTCCCTTTCTCCCCCGCAAGGGGGGAGCCGGGGCGAGGAAGCGGTTCAGGATGGGGATCCGACTGCCGGAAGCAGCGCCACCTGTCAGACGAAAACTGGTAATTACTCCCGAGACGCGCATTTCTGGCGCGTCTTGCAGTATCCGCGCAACGCGAAAGGAAAGGCGGCCCTGTCGCTTTTTTCCCGCGCAACCCGCAGACGTGAAACGCCCTATGTCATTACCCTCTCCACACATCGTCGAGGTTGCCATCCCGCTCCCGCTGGAAGGGAACTTCCATTACTTGGTGCCCGGCCGTCTGGCCCACTCCGCCCTTCCCGGCACGCGGGTGCTGGTCCCGTTCGGCAGGCGCAAGGTGACCGGCTACCTCTTGGGGGAGGCCCCTTCCGCCCAGGGGGAACTGAAGGAGCTGCTGGAGGTCCTGGACGAGGCCCCGCTCTTCACGCCGAATGAACTCGAGTTCTACCGCTGGATCGCCGGCTATTACCTGCACCCGCTGGGCGAGGTGATCAAGATGGCGCTTCCCGCCGGGATCAACGTGGTGAGCCGCTACCGCTGCGAGACGGCGGAGGACGGCACCCCGGTCCTGAGGGAGTTTCTGAGCGGTGGCAAAAACGTCAGGATCGAGAGGTTTTACGCAAGCCTCCCCGACAACAGCGCGGCGAAACCCCGGGGCAAGGGTGTCGAGATCCTGGAGTATCTCGACTTCCTGCGGGAAAACGGCGCGGGAGGGGGGGGCGGCGAGATCTCGGGGGGGGCGCTCAGGGCGCGCTTTGGCCACTGCACCCCGCAGTTGAACCGCCTGGTGGAGCTGCGGGCGGTGCGCTGCCTGGAGCGCGAAGTCTACCGGGACCCGTTTCGCGCCGAGAGTTTCGCCAAGGACGCGGAACTGAAGCTGAACCCGGACCAGGCGACCGCCTTCGCAGCCATCGGCGCGGCCATCGCCGCCAACGCCTTCGCTCCCTTCCTGCTGCACGGGGTGACCGGCAGCGGCAAGACCGAGGTCTACCTGCAGGCGATCGCGCTCGCCCTCGCGGCCGGCAAAAGCTCGCTGGTCCTGGTACCCGAGATCGCCCTCACCCCCCAGCTGGTCGGGCGCTTCAAGAGGCGCTTTGACTGCGGCATCGCCGTATTGCACTCCGGGCTCTCCGACGGGGAGCGCTACGACGAGTGGCGCCGCATCCGGCGGGGCGAGGCGGTCATCGTGATCGGCGCGCGCTCGGCGCTCTTCGCCCCCCTCACCCGGCTCGGCGTGATCGTGGTCGACGAGGAGCACGAGGGATCCTACAAGCAGTCCGAGGGGGTGCGCTATAACGCCCGGGACCTGGCCCTGGTGCGCGGCAAGATGGCCTCGGCCGTGGTAGTGCTCGGTTCGGCGACGCCGCTCGTCACGAGCTACTACGCCGCCCGGCAGGGAAGGCTTGGCTATCTGCACCTCCCCGACCGGGTGCGCCAGCTCCCCATGCCCGAGACCTCCATGCTGGACGCCCGTGGACAGCGCGGCACCAGCTTCCTGCCGCAGCTGGTACACGCCATCGAGGACAACCTGGACGCCGGAGGGCAGACCCTGCTCTTTTTGAACCGGCGCGGCTTCGCCACCTACCTGGTGTGCCAGGCGTGCGGCCACGTGCTGCGCTGTCCCAACTGCGAGGTGACGCTCACCTACCACCGCGGCAAGGGGCGCCACGTCTGCCACTACTGCGACTATTCCCTGCCTGCCCCCTCCAGCTGCCCCTCCTGCCAGGGGAACGAGATCACCCTTTTGGGGCGCGGCACCGAGCGGGTGGAGGACGAGGTGAAGGAACTCTTCCCCCTGGCGCGCGTGGCCCGGATGGACCGGGACTCGACCAAGGGGAAGGGGGGGCACGCCCGGGTGCTGAAGGCGCTCGAGGACGGCTCGGTCGATATCCTGATCGGCACCCAGATGATCGCCAAGGGGCACGACTTTCCCGGCGTTACCCTGGTTGGCGTGGTCTCCGCCGATGCCTCCCTGAACCTCCCTGACTTCCGGAGTTCCGAGCGCACCTTCCAGCTGGTGACCCAGGTGATGGGGAGGGCCGGGCGGGGCGACAAGCCCGGCCGCGTGCTGGTGCAGACCCTGGCGCCGGAGCACTACGCCCTGACCCACGCGGTTGGCCACGACTACGAGGGGTTCTATGCCCAGGAGATCGCCTTTCGCGAGGAGGTCGGCTACCCCCCCTTCGCCCACTTGGCCTCGCTCACCATCTCCGGCATCGTCCCGGCCCAGGCCGAGAACTCGGCCCGGGAGGCGGCCCACCTGCTTGCCAGGATCAAGGGGGAGTGCCGCCTGAGGGTGGAAATCCTCGGGCCGGTCACGGCACCCCTGGGGAAGGTGCGCGGGCGCTTCCGCTGGCAGATCCTCTTGAAGGGGAAGGAGCGCAGCGAGCTGCACCGGATCCTGTTCCATTTCCGGGGCGGCTACCGTCATCCCTCGCCGGTGCGCCTGGTGATCGACGTCGACCCGGTGGAGATGCTCTGAAAAACAACCTATGGTCGGATCGGTCGGATCAAACCCGACCGGTCGGTCTGCTGCCGTCGGGAAATGCGCAGCCGCCACGCCGGTAACGCCCGGCCAGACCTGCGGCAACAAAAGAGGGGCCCCCGCGCGGCAACGCCCTCACTTAAAGGCTGCAGCACAAAACCCGCCATGATTCCAGTAAGTTCTGGAGCCATGGCGGGTTCTTTTTTCGAGAAAAAATTTTCTGCAGCTCGTTGAGAATCACAATCAACGGCAAATCAAACGATATCCAAAGAAAAAGTCGCCCCCAGATTTCTCTGGGAAGCGACTTTTTCAACACGTTAGGTAAGGGCGTTCCCCTCGCGGGAGCCCCTTTTCTGGTATCAGCTGCCTGGTCCCGGTACTAGTTCGGGAACAGGAAGGCAAAGACCATCAGACAGAGCAGCGTGATCCCGATGATCAGGGCGGTGAAACCGAAGGTCTTCAGGCAGAAGTCATAGACGATGCCGCTCGACTTCTTCGCCTTGAAGTTCTCGGTGATCCCTTCCTTCTCGTAGCGTGCCCACTGGTCGCCACGCTCCTCGATGAACTCGTGCTTGGACATCTGGCCGTTGAAGATGACGAAGTCCATCGGGAACTTCTCCGGGCGTCCGTGCGTGTTGAAGAAGTGGACGCTGAAGATGAAGCCGGTGGCGAGCAGCGCCTCGTCCGAGTGGATGATGGTCGCCACGTTGAAGGCCCAGCCCGGCAGGAAGCTGCCGAAGAATTCCGGGAACCAGAGCATCAGGCCGGAGCCGCCGATGGCGAACATACCCCAGAAGACGGCGATAAAGTCGAATTTCTCCCAGTAGGTCCATCTCTCGAAGGTCGGCTTGGCTCCCTTGAAGAAGAACCAGCGTACCATGCCGACTACGTCGACGATGTCACGCAGGTTCGGGCAGAGGGATTCGGGCCCGAACAGTCTCTGCAGCGGGTTCCCCTTGAGGTCCTTCCTGATGAAGAGGAAGTGGATGCTCATGCTGATCGCCATGGCGAAGTAGACGAAAGTGATGCCCGCGCAGCAGCGGTGGATCAGCGCCGCGTTGGGTGCCCCGCCGTAGAAGCTCATCAGGATCTTGGCCCAGTTCTGGTCGCTGAACTTGAGCGGCAGACCGGTGAGCGAAAGCCCCAGGAAGCTGATGATGACCAGGAGGTGCATGAAGACGTGCACCCTCTTGAAGCGCCGGTACTGCTTGTGCCCTTCGGGCACCACGTGATGGATGTGGCCCTCTTCCAGAGCTGCGGCAATCTCCCTGTTCTCCACGAAACCGCGGATCATCCAAAGCAGGGTGTGCAGCCAGAAGACGGCAAAGGTGGAGACCAGGAGGCCGGTCATGGCGAGGAAGGTGTAGAACAGGATCGGGTAGTGCTCCCGGTCGTTGTGCTCGCCGTGGGCGTAAAACTTGGTGAACAGCACCGAGTCGCGCTTGTGGCATGCGCCGCAGGTTTTCACCAGGTTGGCCGGGTTGACCGAGGAGTTGGGGTCGTTGGCCGGTAGGATGGCATGGGCCGTGTGGCAGTCGGCGCACCCCGCCACCTTCTCGGGGTAGCCGAGGCGGTAGTTCTTGCCGTGGTAGCTCGCCAGGTAGCTCTCGACGGCCACTTTGGAGATGTGGTTTCTTTCCACCAGCTTCTCGTCGCCGTGGCAGCGCAGGCAGACCTTGGTGTGGAATTCGCGGTTGGTGTGCGAGGTGGGGTCCCCCACCGCCTTGATATCGTGCAGGTTATGGCAGTCGTTGCAGGCGGCCGAATCCTGGTTCCCGGCGAGGACGGCCTTGCCGTGCACCGACTGGCTGAAGCCGCGCTCGTCCTTGTGGCACTGGATGCACTTGGCGATGACCCGGCGCTTGTCATGGTTCCAGGAGGTGTGGCTGTGGATGTCGGTGTGGCAGTTGGCGCAGCCGACACCCTTCAGGGTGTGGATGCTCCCCGCGTGCTCGGCGGCCTCTTTCTTGTGGCAGCGGACGCACTGTACCTTGCCGACCTTCACTTCGCCCTTCATGTGCTTGGCGAGTTCGGTGATCTCGATGTGGCAGCTGGTGCAGCCGTTCTTGCCGTGCACCGAGTTCGCCATGAGTGTTGCGGAGATCTTGTCGCCGTGGCAGCCGAGGCAGGTTGCCGGGTCGATGGCGAGCCCCTGGGAGGCGGAGGCCGGTTGGACGAGCACAATGAGCAGCAGCAGGGGAATGAGGCGGGTGAAAATGCGGACCATAGGTAATCTCCTGTAATTAAAAAAACATCGTTTTACGACGCTGTATTCGATTGGGGGCGGCCGGAACGCCGGTTAATGTATACCGCAACGTCATTTAAATCAACAGAAAAAGTGCAAATTTATAAGGTAGATACAGCTTTGGTTCCGGTTATTTGGCGTAATTGCTGGCGTAATTGCGGCCATATAACCGAGTTGCCCGGTGGGTTAATTAACAAATTCAAAACCTTGGTGCAGATACCGGGAGGCGGGGCGGCAATCGCAGCGGCGGGAGCTTTGTGATTCAATACGGCAGTTGCCAAAAGCTGGGGCAGGAGAGCGGGATCGGGATGCCGAAAAGTGACCGGGCGCCAGGGGGAACCTCGGGCTTTGGCCCGGTTGGCCTAAGAGCGGGTAAGGATCCCTTCCGAGACGGCGAATTCCAGGAAGGCGAGCGCCTCGTCGCCGGAAAGCCCGAGCCGCGTGCATAGCGCCCGCGCAGGGCTCTTGCCGTCCAGGTTTGAGAGCAGCTCGAAGTAGGCGTGCGAAAGCGATTCGGTGCAGACTTGCCCCTGGGCCGGGTAGATGACGGCAAAGGAGCGGGCGGGTCTGAAGCAGGCGGCGAAGCCGGCCAGTTCGAGGTCGCCCGCCTCCAGGATGTCGAGTATCTCGTAGTTGAAGCGCGCCAGGGTGGCGGACGGCGCTAGGCTCAGCGGGCGGCGCAACAGGTCGAGCTTTTTAAGGGCCTGGCCTGCGGGCGGGACAGGCGGGGCAGCCAGGAGCGCGCGGGCGTACAGGTGGTGGTATTGGGCGAGATCCAGGGCAAGCGGCAGCAGCTTTTCCTTCTTCCTCAGCCGGAAGACCTGGTCCAGAAAGCCGCGCTGCAGGACCCAGATCTCCTCCTCGGCGATCTCCTCCTCGCCCGCGGCGCCCCGGCTCCCGAGAAAGCGGGAAAAGGCGCCGAGGAAGGCGCTAGGGGCGAGCTTCAGGGCGCAGACCACCGCGTTGAACCAGGCAACCGCCTTGCCGCGGCTGTAGAAGATGTCGCAGGCCGCGACGAGCCTACGCGCCTCCGCGAGGTCGGATGCCGGGAAGCTCGGGGTGGAGATGAGCGTGTAGGGGGGGGCACCCAGGTGGTCCAGGCCGAGCTCTTGCGCCTTGCCGAAGAGCCTGGTCCCGGGGAGCACTGCCAGCGGGAAGATGTCGAGGTGGTTCGGGTAGAGCGAGAGGGCGAAGTCGAGCGAGTCGCGGAAGAGCGCGAGGCTATCCCCCGGCAGGCCGTAGATCAGGTCAAAGCCGAAAATCGCGCCGCTTTGGTTCAAAAGGGCTACCCGGCGCGCGAAGTCGTCCCGGTCGAACCCCCGCCCCACGCCTCGCAGCACTGCGGGGTCGGCGCTTTGCAGCCCGATCTGCAGCGAGCAGGTCAGCGAGGCGAAGAGCCGGGCGAGCTCGGCGTCGATGAATTCGCTTCTCACCTCGAAGTGGAAGTGCACCCCCGGGGCGAGCTTCCCGATCAGCCGGAGGATCTCCTTGGCGCGCGCGGGGATCTTGTTGAAGGTGGAGTCGAGCACGAACACCTGCGGCACCCGGAGCCTGGCGAAGAGGCGCAGTTCCGCCTCGAGGCGTGCCAGGGAGATCCGGCGCACCCCGCCGCTCCCCTTGTGGTCGAAGCAGAAAGCGCAGGCGAAGTCGCAGCCGCGGGAGAGCTGCCAGAGCGCGCCCCCCGGGAGGGCGGGATCGAGGAGCCCCGAGAGGTAGGGGGAGGGGACGCTCTCCAGGTCTGCCGGCGCGGCGAGCGGACCGGGCGGCTCTCCCGGCAGTACCACCCCGGCGATTCCCCCGGGGGGGCGCCCCTGTAGCGCGTTGCAGACCACCTGCCGGAAGGGGATTTCGCCCTCGCCCCGGATCAGGAAGTCGAAGACCCCCGCCTGGAAGAGCCCCTCCGGGTTGGCCGTGGCTTCGGCCCCCCCGGCGCAAAGAACCAGGGCGGGGGAGCTGCGGCGCAGCTCTAAGGCTAGCGCCGTGGCTTGGTCGCGGCCCCAGACGTAGACCGAGAAGGCGACCAGGTCGGGCTGCAGCGCGAGGATAGTTCGGGCGCCGTGAGCCGGATCCTCACCCAGGTAAAACTCGGCGATATCGACCCTCAGCGCTCCGCAGAGTTCCGCGTCAGCCAGCAGGACCTCCTTCAGAAAGGCGCAGGCAAGGGGGACCGCCTGCGGCGAGCGGCAGGGGTGAATGGCGACCAAGGTGATATTCATGAATTTTTCGGGCGGGCTTTCAGGTGCGGCTTGCCGTCCTCGATGACCACGGCGAATTCGACGTCGCGGCAGCGGTACTTTTCCAGTATGGCGGGTTTCTGGCGCTCAATGGCGGCGGCGAGCTTCTCCCTGGTGAAGTTCTCGACCGGGAGCTTGCAGGCCTCGCGCGCGGCAAGGAAGTCGCGGTAGATCCGGTCCAGTGGGGTCTCCGGGGTCTGGGCGGGGGCGGGTGCGGGGCGCTCCGTGCCGGAGCGCTGGTGCAGCGACATCTTGAAGCGGTCCCGGGTGTACTTCCCCTCCTCGATCAGGCGGTTGGTGCGGTTCCACTTCTGCCGGTGCACGCAGAGGGTGGCGACCAGGGAGGTGAACTTGAACTTGTGCATGGCGTTGGTGATGGCAGTGTTCTGGTAGCGCCGGGCGCACCTCTCCACCTCATCAAGCAGCTGCAGCGGCTCCCGCTTCTCGATGCCGCAGAAGTACTGCTCGTACCTTATGATGAGTTCGCGCAGGTCCTGCTCCAGGCGCGCTATGTCCTCGGGTAAGCCCATGCACCCTCCGAAAAGACTATATCGGGAAGTTACCGTCGTGTAAATAATTAAAAATAGGGGACACCACCTCCCCCGGGGGAGAGTAAACACCTTGACGAGCTTCGTTAATGTTGCTAAAAATACCATTTAGCCCCGAGCAAGGAGAAGAGAGAATGGCGCAAATATCCGCAATCGTGCTGGCTGCCGGTATGGGGACCAGGATGAAGTCCGCTCTGGTGAAGGTCATGCACCCTCTGGCCGGTCCGCCCATGATCGACTGGCCTGTTGCGGCCGCCCTTGAGGCGGGGGTAGCCGGCTGCGTGCTGGTGGTCGGCCACCAGGAGGAAAAGGTGCGCAGCTACTTTGCCGGCAGGCAGGAGATCTCCTTTGCCCAGCAAAAAGAGCAGCTCGGCACCGGCCATGCGGTGGCCTGCGCCCTCCCCGCCCTGGCCGAGGGGACCGGGACCGTCGTCATCCTGTGCGGCGACACGCCACTTTTGACCGCCGCAACCCTTGCCGGCATGCTGCAGGCCCACCAGGCAAGCGGCGCAACGATAAGCGTCATGACGGCCAACGTTCCGGACCCCTCCCATTACGGCAGGATCGTCAAGGGTGAGGACGGCAGCGTGCGCGCCATCGTGGAGGAAAAGGACGCCACACCCGAGGAGCGGCTGATCAGCGAGGTGAACGCCGGGGTGTACTGCGCCGAGCGCGCCTTTCTCGAGGAGGCAGTGGCGGGGCTTGGCAACGACAACGCCCAGGGGGAATACTACCTGACCGACGTGGTGCGCCGCGCCGCGGAGCGGGGGCTTACCTGCCTAAGCTTTTCCGTAGGAGACCCTGAGGAGATCACCGGGGTGAACGACCGGGTGCAGCTTGCCGAGGCGGGCCGGGTGCTGCGCTCCAGGATCAACCGCGAGCTGATGCTCTCCGGAGTAACCATGGTCGACCCGCAGGTGGTCTACATCGAGCGCGGGGTGCGCATCGGGCGGGACAGCGTGATCCAGCCGGGCGCGACCATCCAGGGTGCCACCGTCATCGGAGAGCGCTGCGAGATCGGGCAAGGGGCGCTGATCCAGTCCTGCAGCATCGCCGACGATGTGATGGTCAAGGCGGGGAGCGTCCTGGAGCAAGCGATCGTGCACCAGGAGGTCGCCATCGGGCCGATGGCGCACCTGCGGCCCGGCAGCGAGCTCTCAGCCCGGGTGAAGATCGGGAACTTCGTCGAGACCAAGAAGGTCTCCATGGGGGAGGGGTCCAAGGCGTCACACCTGACCTACCTGGGGGACGCGACCATTGGCCGCAACGTGAACATCGGCTGCGGCACCATCACCTGCAACTACGACGGCGTCAAGAAGCACCAGACCGTCATCGAGGACGAGGTCTTCGTGGGGAGTGACGTGCAACTGGTGGCGCCGGTTACGGTCGGGAGAAATTCCCTGATCGCCGCGGGGACCACGGTGACCCGGGACATCCCGGCGGACTCGCTCGCCCTGTCGCGCGTGCCGCAGGTGAACAAGGAAGGGTGGAAGCTCAAGAAGAAATAGCCGCTGTGTTCAGTGCTGCGTGCAAGCAGTAAACCTAGTACTATGAGTATCGGTCGAACCGACGCATTGGGTGACCTGGGCATCAGAGCATCCCTTTCCGTCATCAGCCTAGAACCTTTATTTTTTATAACGGAGCCAACCATGTGCGGAATAGTGGGATATACGGGGGGGCAGGAAGCCACTGCCATCATCGTCGAAGGGCTGAGAAAGCTTGAGTACCGCGGCTACGATTCCGCCGGGATCTGCACCATAAGCGACGGCAAGGCCGCCATCAGGCGTAGCGAGGGGAAGCTCGTCAACCTGGAGCGCCTGCTTGAGGCCGAGCCGGTCCGTGGCACGCTCGGGATCGGGCACACCCGCTGGGCTACCCACGGCAGGCCCTCGGAGATCAACGCCCATCCGCACCAGGCGGGGAGTTTCGTCGTGGTTCATAACGGCATCATCGAGAACTACCTGCAGCTGCGCGACGAGTTGCGGGCGGCCGGCCACGTATTCAAGAGCGAGACCGACACCGAGGTGATAGCGCACCTGATCGAGGAGCGGCGCCAGCAAAGTGGCAGTTTCGAGGCCGCGGTGCGGCTGGCGCTCTCCGAGGTCCGGGGGGCCTACGCCCTGTGCATCCTGAGCGAGCAGGATCCCGGCGTCCTGATCGCCGCCAAGCTGGGTGCCCCGATGGTGGTGGGTCTGGGCAAAGGGGAATTCTTCATCGCCTCCGACATCCCCGCCATCCTGGCCCACACCCGCTCCATGATCTTCATGGAGGACGGGGAAATCGCAGTCTTCAGGGATGGCGAGGTTGCCTTCAGTTCCCTCGCGGGCGAGCCGCTGGCCAAAACGCCGCGCCACATCGACTGGTCGCCGCACATGGCGGAAAAGGGGGGCTACCGGCACTTCATGCTGAAGGAGATCTTCGAGCAGCCGGGCGCCATCAGGGACACCATAGCCGGCCGGTTGAGGGAGCTGGAGGGGGACGTCTACCTCGAGGACCTGGCCCTGACCGAGGCCGAACTCAAGGACGTGGCGCGGATCACCATCATCGCCTGTGGCACCTCCTGGCATGCGGCGCTGGTCGGCAAGTTCCTCATTGAGGAGCACTGCCGCGTGCCGGTGGAGGTGGACATCGCCTCGGAGTTTCGCTACCGAAACCCCGTGGTCGACGCGAAGAGCCTGGTGATTCTGATCTCCCAGTCCGGCGAGACGGCGGACACCCTGGCGGCCATGCGCGAGGCGCGCAGAAGGGGCGGCAAGTGCGTCGCCATCTGCAACGTGGTGGACTCCTCCATCGCCCGCGAGGCGGACGGGGTGATCTACACCCATGCCGGCCCCGAGATCGGGGTCGCCTCGACCAAGGCGTTCGTCACCCAGCTGATCGCCCTCTATCTCTTCACCGTCCGGCTGGGTCGCTCGCGCGGCAGCATGACCCTGGAGCAGGGGAGGGACCTCATCGCCGCCATCGTGCGGGTGCCGGGGCTCATGGAGGAGACCCTGAAGCTGAACGACCAGGTGGAGAAGATCGCCCGCAACTACATGGCGGCGCGCGACTTCCTGTATCTGGGGCGCGGCATGAACTACCCGATCGCCCTGGAGGGGGCGCTCAAGCTGAAGGAGATCTCCTACATCCATGCCGAGGGGTATCCGGCCGGCGAAATGAAGCACGGTCCGATCGCTCTCATCGACGAGCACATGCCGGTCGTGGTGCTGGTGCCCAAGGGAGCCAACTACGAGAAGGTCTGTTCCAACATGGAGGAGGTGATCGCGCGCGGCGGTCGCGTCATCGCCGTCTGCACCGAGGAGGACACCGAGGTGCGGGACAAGGTCGAGGTGGCGCTGGAGATCCCGGCTGACGCCGAGGAGGTGAGCCCGATCGTCCTCTCCATCCCGATGCAGCTACTGGCCTACCACATTGCCGTTTTGAAGGGGACCGACGTGGACCAGCCGAGGAACCTCGCCAAGAGCGTCACGGTGGAGTAGGGGGAAGGAGGCATCGTTGCAGCTGTCCTCGTGGAATAAAGTCGTGTACCGGGGAATACAGTCGTGTACCGAAGTCTCCCGGGTGTGATGCCCAAGGGGCAGTAGCTACAAATCGATCAAGGGGTATGGCTTAGGCTGTGCCCTTTTTTCTTGGTCAGGCCTTTGGCTAAAACCGAAATAGGGCCAGTCGTAACTTTCCTGCAGGTCAACACACCTGCCAGGTCCACGTGTGTGTTGTTGGGTAAGGCATATGAGTGGATCACAGAGGAGAGCAGAATGTCTGACTTTTGCGCAACGGGCGATCACCGCCGACAACAATAGGGTGCTTTTTAGACTCTCGGCCCTTATCTCGTGCTGTTTATCATGTGATCGTCCGGTGCTTTCTGAGTGGTCAGATGTCAGATGATGCAGGACGTGAGTCACCTCTTACCATTCTTCGTCTTTTTTTGGAGGTGTGCATGCGCTTGTAAGTATTATCAATCCTGGCAACTTTAGCGAAGCGAGCAAAACGATGGCCGTCTCCGACTTTTGACAGCAGTCTCTCCGCCTTGGCGGAGCGCCTTTGGACGCGTAGGTGGTACTGCCATTTTGGGCCGATTTGCGAAGCCAGTCTGATACTTTCTGGAGAATCTTGCTGGACTACATGTTCCTGCTGAAGCAACCGCGCCCTGATTTTAGCCACTTCCAATAGCGGATCGAGTCCGCAGACCTCGCCGGGCATCTCGAAATCAGCAGAGACAATTGTGGAGACATCCCGGCGCAATTGATTAAAGGCACGTGGATCATGGTAGTTAACCCGCCTGGTCAGGAGAATTACGAATCGGTCGTTTTGGGGATCTATCCAGATGGAAGAACCGCTGTAACCGGTATGTCCGCATGAGACTTCGGAAAAAAAACCGCCTTTCGGCGCCGAAAAAGGCGAGTTAATATCCCATCCAAGGCCGCGCCTATATTGGCCGTTGTTGCACAGATAGGGAGAAGTCATCTGGGCAACCACCTGCTCCGACAGTATCCGCTTATTGTCAATGGCACCTCCACCGAGCATGAGCCGGGCAAATCGGGCGAGGTCGTAAGCGGAGCCGAATAGTCCTGCGTGCCCCGCGACACTGCCGAGACGTCGGGCATTTGAATCGCCAACGACCCCACTGCGATATCCCGCGGTTGGTGCGATCTCGGCGTGGAGACCTCGCGGAGGAAGAAACATAGTTTCATGCGCACCGAGTGGACCGTAGATCTGCCGTTGGCAAAACTCGTCCAGCGTTTGGCCCGAGACCCGACGGACCAACTCTCCCAAGAGGATAAAGTTGATATCCGCATAGTCGAAACGATTGCCGGTCCAGCGCCGATATTTCTGGGCGGCAGCCTTCCTAACGGCCCTTCTCATCGAGTGATTTGGGCTGACATCGAAGTCTTTGAGTCCGGACGTGTGGGTCAGCAGATTGAGGATGGTGATCTCCTCATGGTCAGGCTCTGCGAACTCAGGAAACCAGTGCGAAAGTGGGTCCGAAAGGTTGATCAACCCGGCATCCAGCAGTTTCATCACCGCCGGAGCAGTGGCAACCACCTTGGTAAGCGAGGCGAGATCGAACAGAGTGTGATCGTCGATAAGAGGAGAACCGGGGTGCGTGCTGATGGTTCCTTTGGCTGTAGTGGAAATTATGCCTTCTTGGTTGCCGGTCACTATTATACCGCCGGCTATCAGATTCTGGGAAATAGCTTGCTCCAAAAGGAGATCCAAGGTGAGAACGCAGCCTAAACCCGGGGGTTCATACGAGGCAAGCAGCGCCGACGCGGGAAATAACGAACAAAGCATAAGGATGGTAAATATACGGCGCACGGCAAACATGATATGCTCCTGAGAGCGACAAAAAAAGATGAACCTTCGAGCACAACCCCTGAGGATCGGCTACCAGATAGGTTGGCTCAGTGCGTCGGCAACGGGGACAATTGTGTATTTTTTGCGTCCGGGAGCATATTTTCCCGTTTCCGGAGTTAAGCTCTGAAATCTGACGGGTTGGGACAAATCTTTATCTGTGATGGAAGCTGCTGGAACGTATGTTTCTTCCAGCAAGGCTTGGATTCTTGAGCCCAAGGTTCCACCTGAGAGTGTCGAAATTACTGTGATAGCAAATGTGAGCACTGCTTTGTGTGAAGTTTTCATACGCGCTCCCTTGACTGTTTTGAAATCGGAAAATTCGAATTCAAAATGTGCGTTGAGTGTTCGGCCTGTGTCTGGCACTTGATACAAATAACCCCGTCTTAATTTTCCTAGCATAAGGTCTAAAGTGCAGAGACTTTGATGGTGCGCCTAGCTTTTATTTCGTTAGAATACCGCATGACTTTATTGTATTCGGCAATGGTTACTATCCTGTGCTTCACTAATTCCTTGGTTACCTCAGCTACCTCAGGATAAAGGTTCATGGCTGTTTCCAATTGGTCGTACTCATAAACTGATATTTCGTCCGTTTCGGAGCTGTCGCTTACAAAGGATTTTATATGCAGCATCAACAATGAGATGGACAGAATTAATACGACAGTTATAAGGGCTTTACCGGTCATGTCCATCTCCACAGCGCAATGGCTGGATGTCATTCGACTCTGAGCAAACGCAAAAAGCCGGGGCCGCGTATCTATGGAAGATATTTCGGCATCCCGGCTGTCTCTTTGGAGACCCTTTGGGCTTTCCGCCCCATCCTCGCGGATGGTTTAGTATTCTCGGCTATCTGGAACTTGTTATTATGATTATAACTTTGGAATAAATAAAGGTATAAAATAAATTGAATGTGCTTTTGGCATCATTCTGTATTTATTTTATTTCATTGTGCTGTGCCTCGCTGAGCGACTACCACTAAAATAGCCGGGCCGATCCTAATTCTCGATGCATAACGTCGATAAGAACGCAAATTGTGGGCCGAAAACTACCCGAAACAATAACCACCTAGAATGACAGACATGAATAAGAAATATGACCTCCTGTAGCATCCTGCTATCGACCGAATGGACAATTAATGGCGGATCCGTTGCTTATTTTTGTCACCTACCCAGCATAAAGCACCAAGACAGGAGCTTACGTAGTAAGTATGCTGATTTTCTGCAATTTTTTGGGTCATCTGTATCCTCGCAGGGATGATTAATAGGGCAAGATGGTCAAACTTGAAGCCATTAAGGGTATCGGCTTTATCGAACAAATACTTTAGGTTTATTACCCACTTTGGGAGTCAGTTCTGGTGATCGGCTTTGAAATTTGGGTGCCCCCTGTATTGGCGTCCGTTGAGTGGACCCTATAGTCAAGACATTAAGGTAGTGCCCGGTCGCGCAGCTGACCGGCGCTGCCCCGATTTTGAGCGTGGTCTTACGCCCAACAAAGTTGTCTACGATTCTTGCTCCGCAGCCGTTGGCCGTGCGGTGGACCTCAACGGGTGTGAATCGGCGTGCAATTTTGACCCAGGATCGGCGCCGATCCTGACCCACCCATGTCGTTAATACAGCAAATTATAGTTGGAAGGTGGGTCATGATTACATGCCAATTCACAATATTCTGACAGACGTGCGAGGATTCAGAGTATTTTGTCAATCTGAGTACGTTGACATGGCTCTATATCGCGCAACAATAAATCTATCTATCAGGCTTGACTCGTGGGAGTATCGGGAATCTAAGGGCAATGAATATGGATGTCTGAAAAGGTAATTCATGAGCACACCAAGCAAAGACCGAGGAACTATACTCATCGCAGAAGACGATTGCACTACTTCATCTCTAGTGGCGGCATATCTGGAACGTGAAGGTTTTTCGACGGTTATAGCTTGCGATGGTCCGCAATGCCTTGCCTCCTTTCACGAGTTTATGCCGGTATTCGTAATTTTGGACATAATGCTCCCGGGGATTGATGGGTGGGATATATGCCGGACGTTGAGAAAGGTTTCAGATGTCCCGATTCTCATGCTTACCGCTCGGGAGGAGGAAATCGACCGAGTTATGGGACTGGCATTGGGGGCTGACGATTACGTTGTCAAGCCTTTCAGCATCAGGGAACTGGTTGAACGTGTGAAGGCGATCCTGAGGCGAGCTAGGACGGTGGTTTCCCAGCCTAGCGGCGAAATTTCGTCCTTCGGCGGTCTGGTGCTGGATCCCGTCAAGCATACAGTTACCCTAAGCGGTCGCCGCCTAACCTTGACATCATTTGAATACAAGCTGCTGCAGGCCCTGATGAACTCCCCGGGAAGGCTTTTCTCCCGAGAAGAACTCCTGGATATTTGCTATCAGGATGGCATCGAAGTCGTCGACAGGGTCATCGACGTCCACATCGGCAAGCTGCGCCAAAAGATCGAGGCTGACCCATCCAGACCCCAGTACATTCTCACGGTGAGGGGGTACGGTTACCGCTTCAATGACGGGAGTGAATTGTAGGAGAACTCGTGAGAAAGCATCTGCTCTGGAAATTGCTGGTCGGCAATGTTTTACCGGTAATAGTGGCCATAGTCCTGCTGGTCTGGTTCGCCATCGACCATCTTGCGGCCGGCTATTTCTCAGTGCTTATGAAGCAGTACCACATCGACCCGGTCGATTCGCACCGGATGTTCCTGACGGCCATTCATCACTACTTGATCTGGGCCTCGCTAGCCGCGTTGGCTCTTGCCTTGCTCCTCAACTACCTCTGGACCCGCAGGATATTGAGACCGCTTTTCCAGATGACCAACATTACCCGTCTGGTTGCCAAAGGTAACTACACACAGCGTGTAGATGTGGATTCCGCCGACGAGGTCGGACAGCTTGCCCATTCGTTCAACCAGATGGCTGACAGCCTGGAAAAGATCGAACGGCTGCGTAAGAACATGGTGGCAGACCTCGCCCACGAACTGCGCACCCCGCTCACGAACCTGCGCGGGTGTATGGAAGCCATGGGCGATGGCGTCATACCCGCCTCGCGGGAGACCTTCGCAACCGTTGAAAACGAGTTCATGCGCCTGACCTGCCTGGTCGAGGACCTGCAACAACTGGCCAGAGCCGATGCGGCGAAGGCATTTTTAGACCGTAAGGAAGTGTCCCTGCACCTGCTGCTTTCCCAGATCGTGGGTCTATACAAACACAACTTTCAGGAAAAGGGAATAGCCGTCATATGGCATCTGGAGCCGGGAACCGAAATGGTGAGCGCCGATGGCGATAAACTCCTTCAGGCCATCCGCAACCTGGTGGACAACGCCTGGAAATATTCCCCTGCCGGGGGAGACATCACCATTTCGACCTCAAGAACGGGTGATGGCATCAAAACCGTTGTTGCCAACCGTGGCGAAAGAATAAACGAACTGAACCTCCCCTTTATTTTCGAGCGTTTTTTCAGGGCAGACCGTTCCCGTTCCCGTGCAGTCGGAGGCGCCGGCATTGGCCTTGCCATCGTGAAGGAACTTGTAGAAGCCCATGGCGGCCAGGTCGGCGCTGAAAGTGACGACACCTCGACCCGCGTATGGTTCACCCTTCCCGCGTAACTCCCCTCTCTTGAGTAACTTACAATAACACGCTGTTTTTGCTTTGTTTTTTTAGGCAGTTTCGACGAGTTCAAAGCCAAGCTGACGAGCGCGAGTTTTCAGGTTTTTTATCGCACGGGACTTGTACTGCTGCTCATAATAATCCTGGCCCACATCGGTGTAATCGGTCCCGTACTTCAACATGCTGTAAACCAGCCGGGCAAGTTTGTGGGCTGTGGCGTTGATGGCCTTGGGGGCACCGAGACGTCCCTTCATTCTTCGGTAGTAGGCGCCGAGTGCGCAATTTGCCCTATACAGCGTGCTCGCAGCCATCCTGAGCGCAGCAGCAGCCCGGTTGGCAACTGGCTTGGTCTTGCCACTCAAGCGCTTGCCTCCCGAGATCTTGCTGCCTGGGCTGAGTCCAAGCCAAGAAGCAAAGTGCTTTTCTGATTTCCAGCGGCTCATGTCAAATCCAATCTCAGAGAGGACCTTAGCGGCCGTCAAAGTATCGATGCCGTTGATTCTGGTGAGGTCCACGCCGGCCACTCGGAGTAGCTCTTTCTGTAAGTCGAACGTGGGGACGTTCCGTTTTGCCTTGGGTGGCTTATTGGCGCCATCAGCCTGCGGTGGCTCGGTATCTTCTGTAGCTGAATCAAACGTGGCTAAGAGTGCCTCTATTTCACGATCGCAGTCGGCAATCTGGGTTTGGTAAAACTCGTATGTCTCAACGGCCTGCTTCAGGCTGAAAAGGTGCTCTGGGCGATAATTCCCTTCTAGGGACTTGGCAATGGTCTCTACGCTGTTCTTGCAGCGCCTGTCCCTCAGTTCGGCCAGCACCCGGGTGTCCCGCACGCCGGCGAGGATCGCCTTGATGATGCGCATACCGGTCACACCGGTGATGTCGGTAACCACATTGTGCAGGAGCAGGTTCATCTGGGTCAGGGCCTTCTGCATGTGCTGGATAGGGGAAGCGGCACACTGCACCTGATTCATCCGGTGGCGGATGTAGGCACGTACTGCGCATACCTGCTCTGGCGGCCGGAAAGCGCCCTCGAGAAGACCGTACGTATGCAGCCTCTGGATCCACTGGCAGTCAACCACGTCGGTCTTACGACCGGGAACGTTCTTTACGTGGCGGGCGTTTACAAGCTTCACCTCAAAACCTCGGGACTCCAGAATCTCGAACACCGGAATCCAGTAGGTGCCGGTCGATTCCATGGCGACGGTTGTGACGCCGCAGGAGGTAAGCCAGTCCGCCAAACGATTCAGGTCGGCGGTGAAACATTCGAATTCGCGCACAGGCTGATCGTCGGTGCCCTCCGGTACGGCGACGAAATGGCTCTTCGAACCGATGTCTATCCCGGCTGCACAAAGGTTCAACTGCAGAAAGTGCTTGGGTAGCTCTGCCTTTTTGTACGACTTGAACTTCTTTCCCACGATCCATGCCTCCACTCGAGAATTCAGGCATGCCGAAAATAGGGGATATCGATATGGATCTCTCTTGAACGGGATGGCTATGCTTCACCAATGATATTGCCGCTTATCCCCCAAACCACGCTTTAAGACGGGCACTAGGCACCAATGGCGTTCCGGCCTCTGTATTTTCGGCTGCCGTTGAGGCCTATCGGCAAAATGGAGGCGAATTTTAAGTTACTTTCTGATACGGGGCCGCCAGAGGCGGCGTGGGACGCTTTAAGCTAACTTTACACAGTCAATATTTTA
>Ga0316217_10001226_pt1 | contig 34198 bp, 34 predicted proteins | sample 1anoAmetaG_FD_203633 | JGI IMG/M metagenome (GOLD analysis project Ga0316217, IMG submission 203633) | Freshwater microbial communities from Trout Bog Lake, Wisconsin, USA - 1anoA | ecosystem: Environmental > Aquatic > Freshwater > Lake > Hypolimnion/Profundal zone | place: USA: Wisconsin...
TAATAAAATATCTTTCTTGAGATAATAATTTCTTAGCAGTATTCGAAAGGAGTTGCTAAGCTTGGCACAAAGCCAACTAAAAAACTGTCCTTTGCTATTTTATTAGTTAATGTGGTGTTAGTAGTTGGGCAGCTGGGAGAGTAGAAACTTAAGAGAGCACCCTTTGCGGATCTCTATTGATCTTTGGCGCCGATTCTTTAAAATAAGTTGGTAAATTTTATTGAAATTCACTGTATTTAATCTCAGCTTCACCGCAATTACTTAAGAATAATCTCTATCTGTTAAAACTGTCAAGTCATCTATAACAATCATTATCAAATGCTAAGCTATGTTAATCTTTGACAAGATACACAGCAACTTAACTCAGATCTTGGAGCTTCGAAAGTAAGTTTGGAATATACAAATTTATTCAATTAGAAGATTGTTGCGACAGCCCAGCTATCTAAATTTCAGCTCAAAAATTAACTGAATTGTCAGATCTGTGATTGAGTTGCCTTTTAATCAAATATAATCCTTTGAATCATGTCAAGCATACTCATAAACTCTTTAGTTCAAGCGGCATAGACACTTTTAGCAATTTGCTTGGATGGATTATAGCTTGAGAAATACCCAGCTCGTTATTTGCGTAAGGCCCTTAACAATTCAGCTAATTAAAGTGTGCGAATACAGTTACTTACCTCTAATCACTAGGATTAGCCTATAAAACTAAAATCATTTCGACCATTTGCTTCAGTAGGACTAACAGCTAGTGTTCTTCAGAGCTGATAGCTATTTATGAATCAACTATGCAGCTATTCGCTCTCGATTTAGTTATCGTTGATTGGCAAAAGTGTGCCAGGTGTGGAAAATTCTATGGAATTCAAAAAAAATGGTTTTAATTTTTGGGAAAAGAGTGAGAGGTCATACGACTTTTTGCCTTTGATGGGGAATCATCTGATTTGTCTTTAAACTTTGGATTTGTCATTGCGACGCTCTTAGATTTATCATTCTTGATAGATGATATATTCGAAAATTATAAAATTCCTTGAATAGATAAGGAATGCTCGTTCCGAATTTATATTAATTAGTATTTAATCATGATGTCATCCAAGATCAAGCACGGTGTGACCAGAATGTTAATGTGTGCCCATTGCAGGTAATTTTACTGGTTATTGGATCTCCAGCAAGACACCAACCCCACCATTTGTGCCACCAAGAATTTGAATGGCAGTTTCTGGAACACTTATAGTCTACAGTAACAGTAGCATGAGAGTTTGCCCCAAGCCACATTCCACTAAGACTTGATTAATACCGAGTGCAACGAAAGTGGGCACAAACAAATTCACTTAGATATTGATCTGGATCTCCACTGGAATTAGTTCCTGATATACTTTTGCCGCAGGAACATGAAATTGTGTAAGTCATTTTTGCCATTCCCCGAAATACTTTCTTACAAATTATTTATAAGAAAAAAACATAATTCGAGAAGATAAATAGTAAAAAAAATATAGAAGAAAAATAATGTAATATTTTATGGCATAACTCAAAGATTCCATAAAAGATGTTGAGTGTCATCTAATATATGTGTGTTTAGTTTATTTTTGATATTTTAAATTAACTCATTAATATTGTAATGCGGCCAACAAGTACTTTTAATTTTATTTAGAGCTTAGAGTTTAATACTATTCAGATATTTGTACGATCATGAGACGGCCTTGGTGCTCTCCAGGAGCTGAGCTCCTTCCAGGTTGAGATGTCTGAGGCACTGCACACTAGTTGGGGTTTAGACATCGAAGTTTTGAGTGGTTTAGACGAGATAAACAGTGTTTCTTCACCTTGATCGACACTCCCCTACGCGGATTGACACCTATTCGATAAGGAGTTACCACTTTGTTGTGCGAAAGTTTTAGTCCGCATTTCTTATTATGTTGAGAAGCATTATAATTTGCCAAATATGGCTGATTCTAATTATGTAATAAGTGATTCGTAGTTTGCAGAACAAGCGACTTCGATAGCTCGAGCGGAAGAAGATCCAAGACTTGACCCCTCAGCAGTTCTTCAACAACATGCGCTACCATTCCAAAAATTCGAGTCCGCCCCACAAAGTACTGCAGCATCAGTACCAGCATCTTCAGAATTTGTCTTATAATCGGCTAGAGAGGATTTCCTAGCATAAGATCTACCCTCTCTCGCATATGTTTGCTTACTAACCTCTCTTGTCGACTTAGATCAAGGAGGAGCAAGAACGTTCTCGGAGTATGAGTGAGAATAATTAGTTTTTACGGCACTATAATCCATTGACCTATTCGAAGAACAAAGAGGAGCATGAGAAAAAAGAGGATCACCGGTTTTATACTGAAAGAGTCATTTTGAAAGCTCATTCCCAAACCAAAAAGGTTCGATCTAAGGCAAGAAAGAAGCTTAGAGCATACTTTCTTTCGGCATTATTCTGCGTAGCTATCAAAACCCAGCTCAAGGAATACATGCGAGCCAGAAAGTAAAAGTGCATGAATTTGGGCAAGATGTACGTGCAGCAGGCCATGGTATCCTTCCAAGACTACTACTACAATCTGCTGTAGCAATAAATCACCCAGTACATCCTTCTGCTCTAGAAATCATACAGATACCCGGAGTATGATCCAGCTCGGGATGTTATGAGAATACTCACCTTTATGACCAATAAGCTCAACAATTCTCCCATACCCAAATCTTTGCTGGCTGCTTTGGAAATAACTGCAACCAACCATTGCTTCTATCCTTTCATCTTTTTGTTTCGCCAGTAGGTGGAAAGGATGCAGTTTTCAAGCAAATGGGGATGCAGCATTTAGATCGAAAAGGACGAAAGCTGTATGATTGGCGCATGCTTCATGGGAATCGGCATGCTCTGCTATAATCTGCTGTTCCGTCCTTGGCTGTCTGAAGACCTCTTCCGAAAAAAGTAGAAGAGGTAATTCAAAATAACAGCCAAATACAAGCAGCTGAAGAATCTAATAAACGGGGTTGCCTCAATCATCTACTTCCTCGTGATCGACAATTTCATAGTTGAGATTCCTGTGATAAATAGGTAAGAAAAATAGTTGGCGGAGCTCTTAAGAGTAGCCTAGATAAAGATAGCTCCGAGCTTAAAGATAGTGGCGCAAGTGGAATAATAAGTGGGTAGTTCGAGTGAAGAATCGCACAGCGAATAGGAGTCGAACAGCAAACAATCGGAGTTGAACCTCGGTTTAAAAAGATAGAATGGCTTCGGTGAGTAGGATGAGTAGGATGAATGGGATAATGTCAGAATAATTGCTGAGCAGGATCGTAGATTTTTCAATCGCCTGAAGCAAGAGTTTGAGGATTAGATGGTGTTAATTGAGCAGAATCTGAAGGAGTGGATCATTAAAGCTGTGCTCATTGCTATCAAAAAAGTGGAGGCTGAGGACAAGCAAAGAAAGGTCAGCCTCTATGGTGCTTATAGGAAAAGATGAAACCTGGCTTGATTTATTTGAGTGTGTGCTTATTCATTCAATTACTATAGACCATAAAATGGTCAAAAAATATTTTTCTAGAGACCACTTAATTAACATATACGTCACATTTATTCGAGAATTCCGACTTTTAATTGAACCTTTCTATCTATCCTTACTTCCTCTGCATCATATTTCTTTATTTTTTATCTATGTTTAATCATATCATATCATAAATTTATCATTCTTAAGGAATTAATCTTAGAAGTATAGCGATTTATCTCTAATTTTTTTTGCATCCCTAAATCCAAATTACTTTATCTTTGGAGCTTTCCCCTTTTTGGATATTAACACTATTTTCTGAAACTTCAAAGAGTTGTGATAGAAATAACACAATTTGTTTGTTGGCTTCTCCTTTTTCGGGTATTGCCTTTACCCCCAATTTCACATATTGTTAGTTGACTGCTACAATCGATGTCGAAGAGTGATTGGGTTTGACGTGAAGGGTGAGATGGATATGGTTGTGACGTTTTACGATAGAGGGTGGTAATAAAGTCGAAAAAGCATTGTAGTTTTTGCAGATGACCTTTGCCGATTTGTTGATAATGTTTGCTATCATATTGGATCTATCTTTTTTATTTCAAGCCGACTTTAAAAATTCAATCCTTCAAGATAGGCTTAGTCCTAGTACTTGCCTCATTACCAGGCAAATTATGCACATTCAATTGGTTGCTTAGAAAACAATCAACTTATATAACGATTAGCCTAAGGGAGCACTCCTCCATTTCCAAAACATTCACTTTACTGTTCGTCTTCCAGGATCGAGTCCAGATTTTTTGCTCTATTAGGAATCCAAGGGTTGTATCTGTTTTCTTGTTTACTCAGTTAAGATTCTATATTATTATAGAAGAATGTCACACTTCATAGAAAACACGTATGACCTGCAGAGCGAGCCAGTTCTCAAACCCATCAACAAATAAATAGTAGTGCCACCCCTCAGCACGTTTAAGCATGGTCCCAGCGAAGCTTGCGATAGGCAAAGCGAGAAGATGCTGAAGTTGATGTTTTACCAACTGCAGAACTCGGAGCTCGAAAGGATGCGCCAGTAAAACGCCATACAGCTCCGCAAACAGTTTTAGTAGCTGCGTGCCAAACTTGCCAGGAAGGCGAAGTATGAGTACAGATGCCTTGATTTAGGACGGTTCAGAAGGCCATAGACAAGAGCCCTCGGCTGCCCAAGTTGGAACTCTCCTAGATCATCAAGATGAGTCCCCAAAAAATTGACCTGCTCAAGAAGCACCGATCTTACATCTAGGGCAAAATCGCAGTGTTTCACTAGGCCGAAAACATATCTAGGTAAAAGGAGCAGTACCAGCAGTGGTACGATAGCACCAAGAATAGTCCTCTCAAGTCCCCCATCTACACCAAGGTACGCCCTGCCTCACTCAGATGAATTATCTGCTCTAAAGAGTCACTAACAAGCAAGCAGCAGCACAACCCGGCATCAGGCGTGGCTAGCTCAACCTCAGACGGGGTTAGCTTAATCTGAGTCAGGGCAACCTGGCCTTAAGCCAGAGCCGGAGCAACCCGGTTCTGGCCAGAAAGATAAAGTGAGCGGAGAAGCCAGTGATTGTTTTAATTAATTCAACCAGTACTTTGCTGTATATTACTTGTAGCTGTATTACTTTCCCTAGAGTGTATAATGTCTGCTCATAATCACTGAGATAGAGACAGTCTTCATCATGGCTGTACAAGTAAAGATGGCTGTTCGTCCCAATCGTGCAGTTTTGGCAGTCAATCATGAGTTACTGGCGCCAGGAAACATAGTTATTAGTACGCAAAAACATGGCCGGCAGAGTCCTTAAATAGATGACCTGCCAGCTAGTTAATAGCTGGCCAGTGGGTTATAAGTGGCTAGGGTAGTAGGTAGGTAATAGGTGGCAGGGTATCAGTTGGGGTAGTCTTCGCCAGTGCATATGCTGAACTCATTAGTCGGGATGGGGTTCCTTATCCAGTTGAATGACTTCTAGCTCCTCTGCTTCCTCTCCGACAGCTCAGCCAGCTTGCGGTGGCTTAGGTCGTGGTAATTGGTGTAGGTGTACTTCTAGCCTGAGTGGCTCAGATACTTCTTCCTGCTTGGGTTGGATACCTGCTCCACTCCCTATCTCTCCCTGCCCGATCTCTATCTCTCCTTGGACAGCTTCTACCTCTACATAGGCTGGTGTCCATTGTGCCCATTTTTGCAACGCTATTTTAAATTTTTGATGGTCTGCTTGACTTCTTTGATTTGCTTCAGGCACAAAGCTAATGAGCTACTGCAGTTGTGAGCATCGTTTGTCGTATAAAGTTATGGTTTGGCTGCAGTCCTGAGCTGGCTAGTCGTTTATTCCTCAAACAGCTTCTTTCTGATCGGCTGCTCACATACATAGTTAAAGTCATATGAAGACATCTGCTGGTAGCTATGTTGGATTTGGCCTTATTGTGACTGATTAGGAAGGGCTGGCGATGTGGGGATGAGGTGTTGGATGGGTGTGGGGTGTTGGAGGGGTGTGGGTGCATTGCTGCTGATGATGCTGTTTTTGATGTGCTTGAAGTTGGTGATTCTGCGGGGGCTGCTGCTCTTGAATTAGCTCTGCTCGATTTTCTTGAGATTCTATTCAAGCCTTTTCGAGATGAATTAGAACTTATCGCTTTGAGTGGGGAAGTTGATGGGTGCTGGTTATGTGAGGGTGGGGAGTTTATTTATGGGGCTATCTACGAATGTGATGTTGATGCAGTTGTGGATGGTCTACTGCATTTACTTATATTTAATTTACCATACCCAACGACAGCTGCCATTATTCAATACCACCCTCCCCACCAGCACCACCACATCAGCAACCACCGCACCCACTCCAGCCAACAGCTCTCAGAGGTATGTGGGGTGATGTGAGGTGATGTGCTAGCGGTGGGTGGATGGTAAGCTGCTAATGCATCTAATTAACTCCTAATAATAGATCTCCAAAGTAACCAGGGCATGGGAAACATCTAGTGCTGTGATGTCCGGATTGAGCAGCTGCCCGAGCACGGCTTGATCACCAAGCAGGAGGTCAAGTTGCAGCCTCTCTACGAACTCACTCCCAGGGCAAACGCCAAGTACAACGCACTCCTCAAAAGACATAACAACGACCCCTTCCTGCTCCTCCCCCCCACCCGCACCACTGACTCGCAGCTATAAGCGAAGTAGGGATTCAGTTTCTTGCCCAGCGTCAACGCCTACTACCACGGCGAATGGAACGAGTAGAAAAAACCCGAGGGCACAGGCAGACTCATCTTCAAGAACGGCTCGCTGCTCGTGGGCAGGTTCAAGGACTTCAAGTGCGACTTCGACAGCTGCCACCTCATCTTCAAGGACGGGGGGCACTACCACGGGGCCATCCGCAACAGCAAGCTGGCAGGCCGCGGCAAGCTGACCACTCAGGCCCTGCAGTACGAGGGGTACTGGGAGGACAACCTGCCCGAGGGGGATGGAGACGAGCTCATGAGCAACGGCGACCGCTTCATAGGCACCTTCCGCAAGGGCAAGAAGCACGGCCAGAACTGCCTCTACAAGTGGTACAACCACAAGATCTTTGTTGAGTACGAGGGGCAGTTCGAGGACGGACTGCTGCGGGGCAGGGGCTCCCTCCACCTCCGCAACGGCTGCAAGGTCGAAGGCCTCTTCAGGGGCGAGGATATCGAAGATCTCGTCCTGAGGTCTCCCTTCTGCAAATACACAGGTACTCCTACTCAGAGATAGGCAACTGCGTGAAGGGCAAGCTGGAAGGCAGGGGCAGTGTGGAGGTGATGGCCAGGAGGGAGACCTTCTAGGGCGTGTTCCGGGAGGGGGAGCTGTTCGGCCAGTGTGTGCAGGTGGACAGCAAGAACCGCAGGACGGAATGCTTCGTGTTCAACGGCAAGCGGCTGGCGAAGGTGGTGGGACTGTGCGAGCAGGAGATCTCGGACTTGGTGAAATGCATTGAGGAGGTGTACTCGCGGATCGAGAGCCACGAGTAGGCGATAAGAGGTAAGGGGGTGTTAAGGTAGAGCTGAACCTGAAGTTCAACGGGGAGTACCTGTGCGAGATGATCGAGCCCTTCGCCCTCGAGTCCAGCCACAAGAAGTACATGGTCATCCATTTCAACCGCTGCACCATCCGCATCCTGGCAGGCCCATGACCCTCATACTCACTACTCCTATATCGCCACTACTTGACTATAACTAACTATGAGCTATAACTAACTATAACTAAGTAAGTAAGTAAGTAAGTAAGGAAGTAACTTAACAAGAACTAACTAACTGAGTAACTAACTTGGTGACCAAGCAAGTAGCTACTTAGCTGTAAGTTACCAAGTAACTAACTAGCTGTTTTGATTATTTCTGTTTAGGCCTATCTAACTATTAACCCTATCTATCTGGATTGCATGTTTATACATTTTTTTGCATTGCTTCAAGCATGCCACTCATACTTGTCATCACTAACTCACACTAGCCCACACTATCTTACACTAACCCACACTAACTCAGGTGTGTGATGTTATTTCACACATCTCATGTATGCATGAGTGGGCTGGCTTGAGTGGAGGGTTGAGGAGATTGTTATACAGCAGTTTAAATGGTTAAATGTATAGTATTTGTAGTAGATGACCTAAACACAAATAATCAGTCAGCTCAAATTCCGAGTGGCCTCCCTGGAGTCGGCCCTCTCGGACAGACAGCGCGAGCTGTAGGAGCTTCGGGACATTGAAGTGCAGGCGGACTCGAAGATCAAAGGTAGCTGTTTGCTGAGTTAGCCATGAACAAAATCCACAACGACAAAGTCAAGTCGCTGCTCAACTCGCTGCAGATCCTGAAAAAGGAAAAGGCCTCAGTCGAGGGCCTGTCTAAGGAGCACAAGAGAAGTAAACTCATCGAGCAGCTCAACAAGGAGATCATGGACCAGGACATCGTCATCGACGTCCTCAGGAAATACATCTACGATGACAAGGGGAGGGACAAAGGCCGCGAGATCTGCGACGAAATCGTCATCAAGGCCCTCACCAAGGGACCCGACAGGGTGCGCGCACTCACTAGGGAGGAACTCAGGATGGAAATCGATAAACTGAAGGCAGTAAACTTCAGCATAGAGGCCAAACTCAAAGGTAACAATACTGCCGGAAAAGCAGTGAGGCCCAAATAAGACGGCAACGCCAGCGAAGTCAGTGAACTTTCCGAACAGTCGTTTGTTAATCAAAACGAAGAAATTTATACTAAGCTGCGTGACTTCCAAAACTAGAACTAGAGTTTGAAGCTGGAGCTGTCGACCAAGGGAAAGATAATAGAGAAGCTCAAGGGAGAAATCAAAGAAAAAGACCGCCTCAAAGCAGAAGTGGAAATGCTCACCAACTAACTCGAAGTCTCTTCCCGCAAAGTCTTCGCCTTCCAGCAACTCCTCCGAGAAACCAAGGAAAACATGAACTCCAAAATAGCCGAGCTCTTCGAACGCGAGCTCAAGGTGGAAGAGCTGGAGCTGAACAGCCGGGAAAACGGGGAGATGCTAAAGCAGGCCCATGAGAGCACGAACTTGCTGCTGGAAGAGATAAAGCAGGAGAAAGAGCAGCTGAAGGTGGAGATCGAGTTGCTCAAAAAGTAGAACGAGACCCTGATGCTTGAGAACATAACCATGAAGAAGAGGCAGGAGGAGCAGAAGAACAAGATAGTAGAAATCAGGGAAATCAACACCAAGAACAGGGAAGAACTCGCGGAAAAACTCAAAAGCTACGAGGCAGAAATCAACAGGGTAGTCTCCGAAAACAATAACCTCACTTCCTTATCCAGAGACCTCGAGGCCAAGCTTTTCAAAGAGAGGGCCGACTGGATCGAGTAGCGCACCAAACTCATCGAATAGTTAGAGCGAGGAGAGTCCCTGAGGAGCCAGCAGTAGCTGGAGAAGAACGCGATGGAAGAGCTAGTCAAGTTGCGGAAGGAGAACCAGGACCTGAAGGAAGTAATGGAGTCCGGGTCGGGAGCAGCCTCCGACAGCAAGATCCTGCTGGAGAGGCTAGAGAATTACAGAATACGGCTGTAGTTCTACGAGTCTAAAGACAAGGGCAGGGAGAGAGAACTCTACGACTAGCTGTTCCAGAAGTACAACCAGCTGCTCTCCGACTTCGAGGCCTACAAGAAGCAGGCCCCACCCTCTCAGGCCAGGCCCAAGAGGCTCAACATCGTCGAGCTCACCCGCAAGGAGGAGGCAGGCATCGGCAACATCAACTCCAGCATATCTCAGCTAGGACTTTCCTAGGTCGACTCCTCCATCCTCGATAACTTCGACAGTTCATATGAGTACGAGCTGAGAGTTGAGGACATCGACAGGCGCAAAATCAAGGGAGTGCCCAAGATATCAGAGGAGGATAAGGAGCTGCTCAAGCTGCTCAACTCTGACCTCTGGGACTTTGTCAAGGACGACCGAGTGGCCCACAAAATAGAGTAAGCCATTAACCTAGTCGAAAACGAGCAGGCCGAGCAGCAGGCAGAGCTCTCCAGGAGAATCAGAGCCATTAAGAACCTCAGCCACCCTCAAGGAAAGAAGCTCGTGGTCTACGACTCCGAGATCAAAGAGCTCTAAGGGCTGAGCGACAGCGTCTCAGTAACTTCGGCCTTGCAGAAAGATATGGAAAGGTATGACAGCGATATTGACATCTAGATCAAACCCACCATCAAGGGCTCACCTGCCGTCAACATGCGAACCCTAGGGGCGGTCTCCGACAGCTTCAACTCTTCCCTCAACGTCTCCAGCGCAAAGTCAGGGGATTCGAGTTTCGCGCGTCGGAAGAAGGGTGAGAAGGCGAGCGTGCTGAAGATGGAGAGAGAAGTGGGGTCTCTGTCTAGTTCGGCAATGGGTTCATCCGTCAACAATGAGATGAACAGTTCGGTTTCGTCAGTGGGGATAAAGTAGTCGATGCTGGCGGAGATGGACTCCGAGGTGTCAGTGGATTTCCGGAAGAAGAGGCCCAAGAAGTGACAGTGATACGCATTTCATCTCATACAGCAATCAATCATAACAACCAGCAACATGCAGCAATCCATTATAACAATCAGCAAGGTACAGCTATGGCCTGTATGCAGAGTAGCATTTAGAACAGTCAATAATAGCTTGCGCATTCTGAATTGAATAGTCTGCTGAACTAAGATGGTTCACGTCTTGACTAGTTGATGACCTCTTGACTATTTCACAGGTGTCAATCTATAAATGGCAGATATCAAGGATAGCAAACACAACAAATAAGATGACCCTCATATCATGGCCAGCAGCTCGGACAGCTCTTCATGGTGGGCCAAACTTGGAAAACTGTTCTACATGTTCTGCGTGATTCTCGACTAATTGAACTCAATCAGTTGGTTCGTGTTAACCTACCTGAGCTCAATCAGCTGGTCCGTGTTGATCTGCCTCAGCTGCTACAGCAATGCCTCCTGCTGCTTCTTATGCCTCTCGAAAGGGTTCTTCACCAACATCTTCTTCTTGCTGAGCGAGCACTTCCGCAGCCCCTTTCCCAGCAGCTATTACGTCTTAATTTCCTGGCTTTTCCCAATTTCTTAGATTTTGACAATCTATTAACTTTTGCCCAACTACTGATTCTTTGCTAATACTTAAACCTTGTGTACTCCATAATCCTTGTATACTCCTACACCCCTGGATAAACTCTAGCTCTTCGTTATTGTTTAACCCTTGGGCATTTACTGACTCTTAAGGATCTTCTCAGGTGCCTGTTGAGCCTGCTTCTTGAGAGTCTACTAAAATGAGACATCGTTGGGGCAGTTCTCCTCATTTTCTTCTGTGATCTCGGTCTTGACTTTGAAGTTATTGATGCGCATGATCTAGAATCGGCGTTTGGGGGTAAAACTCCTGTGGGACTAGAACTACTGATTCAAGATGTTGCTGACTCTTTCGTTGACGAGAGAAGGCAGTTCTTCAGTACTTTTGGTCTCCTCCCTGACCAGCAGCTATTTCAGCTTCTGGGCCTCTTCCCTCTTAAATAAATTTACGCTCATGTTTTTTTTCTTTATCAGCGGCTTTTACTGGTCCTTGGCCGCCTTAAACTTGTTAATGCAGTACTTTTTGAGCTACTTTCTGTCCAGAGCGGCCTCTCGGGGCGAGCAACTTCCATTTTTATCACCCGCTGCGTTTGAGCTGCCCTCGTTGAGGAGCAGGGTCTTCAGCAACTTGGAACTGCGGTAGTGGCGGTGCTTGCGACTCAAGGATTTGGCTCTGTTGAGGTCGAGTGGGTGGTGGTGGGGTTGTTGAGAGTGGGAGGTGGGTTTTTCGAGGCTGGGCATTGGAAATCACAATTCAAATGTAGTAATATTATTTATACTGTGTTAGCTGGAGCATACAGCGATAAAATTATAACGCACTGCCTAACACATTCGCTCTAGTCGCTACAACTAGAATTTTTTGCGACCTTCATCATGAAAATACCTGCGATTCTTTACGGTTTGCGTTGGGTCAACTCGTGATTGATCACTATCTTTCTCCCAACCTCTACTTTACTGCCAACCTGACCTCTGTCTGCTTCGGCTGAATGTATGATGAGTAGGAATGGTTAAAACAAGGTAGTGTGAGTGTTCTTGTTATTGAGAGATCAAAAGCGTCTGATTTGGGTTTCAATGTTGCGTGCGAGTTGGGGCTCCCAGCGGTCGCCATTGGCCAGCAGCTTCTCCTTATTGTAGAACAGCTCCTCATGGTCGATGACTGCGGTCTCGTAGTTGGGCCCTTCGACGATGGCGTCGACGGGACAGGCCTCCTGGCAGAAGCCACAGTAGATGCACTTGGTCATATCGATATCGTAGCGGGTGGTCCTCCTGGAGCCGTCGGGGCGGGGCTCGCTTTAGATGGTGATGGCGTTGGCGGGACAGGCGGCGGCGCAGAGTTTGCAGGCAATGCACCTGGATAGGTGGGGAGTTACCTCTACTCGCCAGTGGCGTATCGGCGGAGGGCGTGTTCTCCTCTGAACTTGGGGGAGATGGGGCCTTTCTCGTATGGGTAGGCGATGGTCCACTCGGGTTCGAAGGCGTAGAGGAAAGCGCAGAAGAACATGGGGTAGTAATATTCTGGTGAGATCCACTGAATAGGAGAGAGGGTACGTTGTTGTAGACTGAGTCCAGAACTTCGGTGAAGGTTGCGTGTTCGGAGTTGTCCTTGGCGTTGTAGAGGCGCATGATCTCGGGACCCTCGGTGTTGTACATGTAGTTGGGGTTGTAGTAGTTCTTATTGAGGAACTTGTCGACGGGCTGGGAGTTGTAGTCGCGGGTGGCGATGGTCCAGTCCTTGATCTTGAGGGTGGCTGGCTAGGGGCACGGGTACTGCAGAAGTAGCGGTTGGCCAGCAGGCCTGCTCCGACTCGGCTCAGCATGCTATCTATCTATTATTCACTCAAACATCAGGCCTAATTACAAGCACAATCAGATTTATTTATTGCATCATCCCAACCCACCACTCTACCTCAACCCCCTTGGATGACTACCTCAGCCCACTCGAGACTACTCGCTCACTTGGATGAATACATTCGTCTGCACTTGCTTCTGGAAGTACTTTCTGGTACTGTCAAAAATCAAAAAGACTAAGAATTCAGGAGGTCAGGGTTGAGTATATAACTTAAAAACAGAGGTTTGGGTATTCCTGGGCCTCTAAAAGGATCCAATGATCTGATCTTCTCTGATAAATTTTAAATACTGCTAAACTATTATCATGGCATTTAGTGGTTTATTGAATCCCTCAAAAAGTAAGTATGAAGCCAATAACAATTCATAAAAGATAGTTAATCTTCATTGCAGTTTTTTCTCTTTCTTGGGCTGCGGAAGGGTTTCCGATAAAGTGAGTTCGAACTAGATCTGCGATTCTTGCTATTGCAGTTTCGGAAAGCCAGCAAACAATGCATTTCCTTACTCCATGTGCCTCACACTATGCCCCTCAGACAGCACTAGGCTTAGCTCCAACTCTGACCCTTATTACTGCCTCTGCACTCCTTTATTTTCTAGACCCTAAATGAAAAGTCTTCTCTTAAGCTATAACTATTCCTGTTTCAGTTTCTTCTGCAAGAGGATTGCTTACTATTCTTGCCTTTGCTTGGCCTTTCTCAGCTCTTCCTATAGCCGTCTTGCAGCCTCCTGTGCTTACCTCTGCAGCTTCTATTCTTAGATCATTCGCATTTTGGCCTGCATTTCCTCATACTAAACCTTGATTTTCAGCTTGTTCTGCTAAAGCTGCAAAATCATTAGTTCTCTCTCGGTCTGCAGTCTCTCCAACTACCTCTGCCTCTGCTCTTGTTACATCAGCTCTTTCTACCTCAGCGCCTTCAACTCATTCTGTCTATCGATGGCCTTTTGTCTGAGCAGCTGGTACTTCTATTTGAAGAAGCTCTGAAAGGTGATAGGTTGCAGCTAGACGAAGTACAGATAGTTCTGGCCTTCTATGTTGAGCTGTATCTCCTACTGCTTGTTATTCAACCTCAAACACAGCTGAGGCCGACCCCAATCAACTTATAGCTAGATTCTGTTCGTTGATTTGTAGAGTTCAAGGCAGTCATACCTCTCAACTGTGTTCTGGATTCGTATCTACAGCACACTACTTTGCAGGTATTAGCTAATAAGCTATGAAGTTTATGAATCTTTCGCGTCGTAAGAGGGGACAACATTGGTAATGTAGACCTTGAGAGCAGTAATCGTAATTGCTCGCTCTGAAAGCACAAAATACGATGAGTTTGATGGATGATCTGCAAGATTGGCTGCCTGCATGGCCTACTTGACAGACAACTGAGTAAGCAGTGCCACTGTTTTGGACCTGTGCTGCAGCGGGTAGCACTGAACTGAAAGTTCGCCAAGCAGAGTGCACAATGCAGTCAGCTACCTTGAGGCAAGTTGCGTTTGAGTATTGAGTTTGTAGACACTCCTGCTGTATTTGAGTTGAGGGTTGGTCAGAAAGACAAGTTTATGAGTTAGCTGGTGCTAGTGAAACTTCTAGACTAACTGATATATTTGCATCTATCTCTACACTCTTTCGTTTTGTTTTTTGAGCTGATCGTAAAGCTGAGGATCAACTAAAGTAAGTAGCTGAATCGTCGCTAAGCAAGCACGCAAATCAGCTAACCTTTGCTTTTACTGCCTCACAGATACCTCCATTGCACCTTGCTCATTGATAAGTTCCAGCACAAACTACAAGCTCAGAGCAGGGCGACTCAACAACCGCTTTATCTTATCAACAACTGCATCATAGCTAAGAACTGCCTGTTTTCTGTTTGCTACAAGCATATCGGATAATGGAACAGCAAGGTTCTCAGCCATCATGCAGACGAAGATTTACTACTATTTTATTGATTGGGGTGAAAAGTAGAGCATTATTTGCTTGTAGTACAAAGTGCTCAGTCCTTCCAAGACCTTTACTTTGCTGAAATTTGTGGCAATTTAGCTCACTGCTTACAGCACATTCATTCCAAACATCAATTACTTGGCCATGGTTGGCACATAGCTTTGGCTACTCACTACTTTTTTCAAAAACTATGCTACTTTCTCCTGCGATTCTTTATTGTTTGAGTGTTTCACTTTCAGCTTTTACCTCAGCTCACTTTCTACTTCTGAATAGTGTTCTTTAAGCCTTGAGTTGACCTAGTTTAGAAAAGTCTTTATTTTGGCTGAAATGTGTGCCAGTTAGGGGTTAGACTTCAAATGGACCATCATTTTGATTTAGCCCCACAAGTACCGAAGAAAAGGCTGTATCTAAAGTTTACTTGCATCCATCATATAGCAATTGTCTTCTAGGGTGATGTTGAGATAAGGAAGTTGGTTGGGTTGACAGATGGCTTCTATTTTGTTGCTTCCCTTATGATATATAACCTCTACCCTGAAACCAAAATACTCTAACAATTTATGGAGTGCTTCTTTTGGCTTATTCCCCATCACTATCGCCTATCTGTAAGTCTGCAGTATATGCTCACACTCCTGTTCTTAGTATTCAACCCCCATCTTTCGCATGAGATCGCTCTATCTCAGCTAATGCAGCAGCTAGTCTATATGCTATAAGAGCCTTTTCTGTACTTGAGCAGAGTCATTGTTGCAGAAAAGTTAGAGCTTAAGCTTTGCTTTGATGAAGGAATGTTCGTTGTGCCGATAAAACAGGCATTTCTTGAGAATCTCCATGCTTTTTAGTGATTTAATGACGTAGTATGTATAGCTGCGATTCTTTTGAGTAAACTGAGCTTGCTAGATATTGACCGGTAGAAGGCTAGATTATTGAGGTTTAATGTTGGGCTTTGGAATCTACTATTAGATCATGGATTAGACTATGCCTGATTACCTGATATCGGATTGTATGCTGAGCCCACTTTCACCCAACTATCTGCACTCAATTTATTCAGCCATCTATTCTTGCACATCATGATGCACAGTATTCTGCTGCTTCAAAGCCGTGACGTCATTCTTCTATTTCAGAAAGTTCTGCTGAGTGTTTGGCATTTGGAGTATTTTACGGTCGACACTGTCATCGAATTGGAGGGGCAGTAGCAAATTTATTCGTTTTTGGATTAAGTTGGAACTGTGGAGATAGCCTAACACAGAATAACTTGCGTCTTATGATTAATGACAGTAACCTAAGAGGTATATTGGAGTGAGATCTTAAGAATAGACTGCCGAATGTTTGATCTGTTTGATTCTCAGGTAACTCAACATCTTTTTCAGCAAATCGACGTAGTCTTCCTCCCAACTAACGCACCTCAGCAGAGCCAAGGTTTAACTAACATCGCTATAGATTCTGTGCGACTAACTCAGAACTACTTTCATCTTTATTTTTTACCTGACTGCTTACAGCTTCTTTAGTGAATGCACAAAAACACCCTTTATCTCCTCTTTTCTAGCCTTGGACAGCTCCCGAGACGTCGTCTGCTCGATCTGAGCTGAATACTACAAATCGATGAGTTCTCTCACGGTTTGGAACGAAGGATAATAGACCCCCGTCACTGTGGAGCTATGGTAGGCCAGAACGAACTTATTCTCGTTATGAATGTTCAGAGCTATCTCGTAGACCTATGCCACAACCTAGCTGAACAGACTATGCTCCTTCTTGGTCTTGCTCAGCACTGATTAGTACACTTCGATCATACTTTTGACAACTTTGCTGTACTCAGATATGTCTACTGACTGGCTGCGCATAGTTTGCAATTTGACTATGTAGCGCAAATTGAGCAGCTTGATGAGGCTATTCTCATAGAGCAGAATGAGATATTTGTTGAAAATAGGCTTAAATTTGGATTTTTCGATGTTTTTTATCTCCTGGTTTACGGCCAAACGGTACTCTTCCAATCCTCTGCAAGACAGCAGTGAAAATTAGACCTGATTAATATATTCTTTATCGACAAACCGGTTTAATTTTTCCATAATAGCCACCATACTTTTTATGGATGGATAATTTGCGACAAACTCGTTTGTGAACTGGTTCTAGAATAAGTATTGTACAAGTTAGTGCCTGTTGAGTTGCTTGAGTTAGTTGTTGCGAATAATACCTTGTTACAATCCGTCCTTTGCGAAAGACTAATGGGCTCTTGAAAAAGATTCATAGGCATTGAAGATTTCTTACATGTAGGGTAGCTTTTATTTTTTAAGCATTGAAATAGAAAATCTGTCCTATAGTGATTAGACAATGTCGAAAATATTATTGTGATGATGTTCGTTGGAGGAAAAGGCTAGTACATTGAGAAGACTATTTAAAGTATGAGAGTCGTTAAATACATTACCACTGAAATCTTCTTTTCTTTCCCCTTAGAATTCACAAATCACAAGAACTAATGCTTTTAGATTATCCCATATCTACTTTTGCAGTGATTCTATTTCTATAATTTCCTTAACCGTCTTTTGCAATGATCTGGTGCCTTTTAGATTGCTATTTTACTTGAAAACGGTACATCTTTATATTTTTTCGGCCAAGGATTGTAAAGGCACTGAAATATTTTTGATTGTGTTATTAAATGCGGTAATAAAGCTATTTACCATCTTCTTCTCTTTTTGGTACTTTTATTAGTCTATCCCACTCTCTTTATCGCTTTATTGTAAGACTTTGACTATGAGCAGCATCTTCTTCTTCATATCAACATATTGCTTTCCCTTATCCTTGACCAAATCCAAAGTTCTAATCCGGTCTATAGCCAAAAGCATCGATTTCGCCTATTGCAAGCACTTCGCTCTAAACTTACAGATGAAACTTGTTTAGGCCGCCTCAATCTAGCTTCTGACTTGGTACACATTCTATTTTATCTTTGGATTAATATCGAATTGTTTCTAGTTCAGCTTTATTTCTTAGTTCTTGAAATACAAAAACTATACTACATTCTGGAGATACTCACTATCGAACACTTCGCATTTTTATAACTTTTACAGTTTGGCTTTGAAGGTTTTCTGAAACTCACGCTTTGTCTTTATTGACTGCAGAATCTCTAAAGTGCTTCTGTTTTTGTAGAGCATCTTTTGCCTCACCTTATACTAAATCTTAAGCAACATTTCATTTGAAGTCTGACTGTGGCAATAGGTCATTTCCTGTGCTATTTCCTTAAGGTGCATTTTGAGTATAAGTTACAACTGATTGGCTATTTTGGGTATATCGCTTATATCGATATCATTGCTTTAGGCCATAAAGAGAGTAACTTCCTTCGTGAACTTGAACAATCGGTCAACCAAATTGATTACTCTTTTAATTGTGTAACTCATTTCTTAGTATCTTTTTAAGAGTAGGGTGATCTGAACGCTTTCTGTGCTTGCTTTCAGTATTTACTCCAAACCTTCTTTCAATTCAGAGCTGTATTCTTTCAGTTCTTTGAGTATTTCGGTGATCTTTTGCTCGGATTACTCTTACTGCAAATGCTAGGCGTGCAGAATGAGGTCAAAGATAAGCGCAAGTCTCAAATTTATATCTTTTTTCCACTACCTGAAATGAGCTATGAAGCTTTTCAGGAAAGTGTCCGGAGACTTGCAATCTCCCATCCTGCTGAAAAACTACTTATAAGACTTCTTATTTTTAACCAAACAGTTTTTGAGCAGCTAAGGCTGATATGCATGGATTAGTCCAATGCTTTTAGCATTGTTGACAGTTTTGATTGTCGGCATTTTGCTGAGCTATGATCTTAAAAAATGGTTGTTTTTGCTGATTCGACTGTTTAGCTGCAGATACTAAGTCCTCAGCACTGATGATTCGTATTTGCTTTACTCAACCTTGCTTTGGGCGATTCGTCTGTTAGCTGCACTCTTGGGTCGCATCGAGATTAATATTATAAAAATTTGATTACTAGTGCTTTGGAAAACCTGAGAAATCAACTTATTTTGTGACTATTAATAAACTTTGTTGAACTAGATTGCATTTATTTTGGTTAGATAACTAACGAATTTGTGCATAACTGAGTCTGAGCACATGCATTTTCTCATCACATACTCCATTATTTCTTTTGCAGTTTGCTCCGTTCACAAACCCACCCCAAAAATTCTTGTTTTCTTACCATTTTTACCTAAATTACTGAATTGCTTTTTTAAGAAAAGCTTTACAACAAAATTGGAAATTTGAAAAAAGATCCCTTTATTGATTTTTTTAGCAAAGTTTTCAGCAATTTTCACTTCCTGAAAGTAGCTAAGCTATGCTGTAGAAAATCAGTAAAGCTTCAACAAAAATTCCAATTTTTTTCCATAGAAAAAAAGATATTCGAATCCTTTATGCCTTAGAAAAGGATATAAGTTTCTATTCTTAGAACATATTTTACAATAATTAAACAGCTAGCATGAAAGCCGGATTCACAGCCATCCTTGTTATGACCCTACTAGCAGCCGCAAAGGCCGACTACTTCGCCGGAGTGATCAGCAACCAGACACTTTCCCAACAGACCACTAATGCCATCAATGCTCTCAAGACAACACTAATCGCTGACTTTGATTGTTCAGACAGTATCATTAGACAGCCCTTCATAGGGATAATGCCCACAGAAAACAGAGGGGTTCTGCTCAGGAAAAGAATACTCACCACTTCAACTTTGCAGGCCTCTGGCTTGATTTCAAATATGGCGGTTCCCAAGTGCCAGCTCATCAGCGACACTCGCAAGAAAACTGAGCTCTACAATGCTTGTGTTACTGTCGCCGGATACCTAGCCAAAATAAAAACCCTGATTAGTCAGTATAACAACGTCATCATCGGGTCAGGTAATACTATCAACGGGACCAAAAACTTTGTTGTGGGCAGTAAAGACAACCTCAGTGGCAACAACAACTGGGTTTTCACCTCAAACATCAACCTCAAAACTGTCTAAGACGGAGTGCTTATCATTGGAAACTATCTGATAGAACTGGCAGACATCCCTTTGATCCCCAAGGACCCTTCCCAGGCTATCAGATGCATCAACACTACCCAAAGCAACTCTGTATTCAGGTCTTTGTGGAATGATGAATCCAGCCTCTACAGAACTTTGATGTGAAAAAATAACAATGATTGTGGTTACTGCTAATAATATACTCCAATACTCACATACTCAGCTTTTCGTTATACAAGTTAGGCAAAAAAGCTTAGTTTTTGATTCATTCAATCACTCAACTATTTTCGGTTTTATCATATTCTTAGTTATACATAAAAGATGGGTATTTGCCATGCGGAGCAGTTTCAGAGCATCCTCAAACATCACAAAGAATAAATCAGGCGATACATTGTTCAAAAAAAGGGCTAAGAGTTTCTTTAGAGAGAACTGACCAAAGCAAAGAGGTCAGTTAGCGAGCTAACTCAAAAATATGAGGCAGAACACTCCAAGCTTATCACTGACCAATACAATAAACTCGCAGAGTTCAATCTTAGATTGAAGAAGGAGTTAGATGTCAGGCAGCCAGGTGGGATCAAAAGTCTTTAGCAAATGAAAAAGAAGAATATTGATGAATTGCTAGGATTCAGGTACATCTAAGGGCTGTTCGGCTAGCTGAGAAACAATGTCTAACTTGCGTTTCGCGAGGAATAGTTGACCGTAATGAGCTAGCTAGTCGAAATCAAGCAAAAACAATAAATTGAGTACGATTCGGAGTTTATTAGCTCTATCCTTCAAACCGATATCTCTGCTAATTAGAGACAAACTATAGAGGAAAAGCTAGGCATGTAGTTCCATAGCGAAGTTTCTGCCTATTAGGAGATTTTGTTTGAAAACTTTAGGGAAAGTTTTAGCTTGGAGAACTATGAAAAGAGGTTACAAAATATTGAAAGCAAGGAACAGATTTGCAATTTGCTAGGTATGGCTAAGTAGAAGTTGCAAATCAGTATGAATATTATCTTAGGCTAAAAAATTGATATTTTCATAGTGATCTAATGAGCAACACTCTCTACGATCAATCTGCACAAAGTCTGTATATCAGGATGAATCTCAAGATGTATACAACAAATAAAGTAATCCGTCATGCCAACCTATAGGAATCCAGAGGCGGCAAGGCCTTTGAGTCCAGAGTAATCTGGCACTCGCTTCCTATGTTCACGAAGGGCGTGAACTATCTTTTCTCTCCTTCCTCGGAAACAGTATCCAAAATGTAGGCTGGACCGCAGGAAATGTTGTTTTTGTAAAACGTCAAAACAGCCTTTTTGCCTCTAAACCAAAGCAGTACTCCGATGATTTCATTCTGCTTGATGGCATAGCCGTATGGTTAAACCTCTTCCTCGTAGGCATCTTGCTAACCCTTCTCAACTAGCACCTTCTTGCCGCTGATGGGCATATGGGCCCACGCGGACTCAAAGTTCCATAGAGTCGATTGTTAGCTAGGGACTGATTGGATGCATATGCCTATCACTAAATCCTAGGGGTCTGTTGGCAGCTTCTCTATCTTTATTTACCAGTAGTGCTTTCCTGAGCTGAAGGAGGCTGAACCTGAGTGAGTTTTTAAGTACATTTTGCAGTAATACGGTTAGTTTACTTCTTTTATTCTTGCAACGGTTGGATGTTCGGCTTTTTTGGTTATTATGCTTTTTTATTCTATTTTTTGGACACTTCTTCGGTTCGTTCTACCTTTTTTTACCCCTTTTCTTCAGTCTTTTCGGGTTTGGTGCCTTAGGCCTTGGGCGGAACTAAACCTTTTTCCTCAGCCTTTTTCGGCTATTAAACTATTTTGGAGGAAACAATAGTATTATTATTGAGGGTGACTTTGTATTTGCTGTTTCTGTGCGGAGTAAGTGGCTCAAAGGTAAAGCCATGTGTAGCTGTGAGTACAAGTTTGGAGTTATCTTTGATCAGGTACTGACTGACCGTTTTGGAGGCCACAGAGAGCTAGTTAAGGATGGGGGTGCAGGAAAACAGCCGGATGTTGTAGAACTGGCAGATTTGCTGTCCCAGCTGGGTGAAGATTTGTTTTTTAACGGTATCGATAGTTTTGGAAATCTAGACCTCGATTATTATTTGCTCTCTTTTGCTCACGAGGAAAGATTGGACAACCAATGTGATGCTTTTGCTCAGATTCCTTTAAGGAGTGTACACTAAAGCTCCTCCCTCCATACGAGCCTACACCATATTCACCACCTCCCCCTCCCTCCTTTCCTAAACCTGCGTCATGGGAGCCTCTGCGTCTTTGCTATCTAGCGAAGGAGCGTCAACTGCTTTTTTCTAAGCTCTCTCTTCCTCGAGCTGACTCTTCTTGGGGTGGAGGCTATCGAGGTCAGTGTTGAATAGATCGGGGTCGAAGTAGATGGACTCCTTCTTGGCGGGGACAGGCTCCACATTCTGGGCGATCTGCGTCCGGAGCCCACAGTTAAGCAGTGTGGCGTAACCAATGCCCTGGACATAGACAATCTCGTTGGGAGTGTAAGTGATATAGGACATCTGCTGCCTCTTATTATAAACCAAAACCAAACCCCACCCCACCCTTAAACTCCACCTGATAAACTCCACAGGAGGGAGAGCCAATATAGACAGAGTCCTGCTCAAAAGACACCGAGATCACTCACGCGTTTGTGATGATGTTGTAGGGTTTGGACTGCTTGGACCTGATGTCTAGGTGCAGGAGGCGGTACCTGTGGTTTTGCTGTAGTGGAACCCATACAGCGAAGGTAGGCTGTAGCCTCGACTTATTTTACTGCCCTACTGCCCTGTCCCTGGCACTCGGTCGCTCGCGTTTCTTGGCAGCACTTGGGTGGGCTTCTGCTTTTTGTAAGCGAAGTTTTTCTCGGCTTGCTATAAACTGTCCCAATGGTTTTGCATCGAATGCTCAGTCAAAAGTTGTTTGACTGAACTTTTGGGTTACTTCAGCGGCCGTCCCTCGATCATTGAAGCCTGGCGTGCGAACCTTTAGGGATTGAGCTCGTTGAAGAGTCTGACCTCTTTGTTGTTGAGCACTTGCTGCTTTTTCTCGAGGGCTTCGTAGATTTTGGTGATGTTTTTGTTATCGGGGTCGAAGAGGGAAGTGACTGAGACTGAGTAGCTGCGTGAGGGGCAAGTTACAGGGAAGGGTTGGTGAGTACAGTTTTGGTGATGAATTTTCTGGGCTGGCTGCCTGAATATGCTCCAATTTACCTTCGATCATGGTTGGGGAAAATAAATTTATTTATTGCTCTCCTTTTTACACTAATAGATCTTAAAAAGCACTTCATACTGCCTACTTGAGAGACTGACCCCAGTTCTCATCAAATTACTGAGGGTGTTCCAATTCTCCAACTGTTCTTGGCAGCAATGCTATCTCCGTGATAGTTGGGTGGGTTATTGCTAAGAGATAACTCAGAGGTCAATATAGATATCAGAGGTCGTCGTTGTGCGGCTATGGGTCTTGGAGGATATTCTGGCTGCGTGCTTCGGAGTTAGTCATGGGTATTACAGCCCTGCAGATGGGACAGGTGTTCTTGACCCTGGCCCAATGCCTCAAGCAGTCGCAGTGGAACACATGCTTCTCCGAACACGGCAAGATGTAGATTTTGTCGTTCGGCACCATACTCATGTAGCAGATCGCACAATCTCCCCCTGCATTCGCAATGTCGCTCTCCTTGGCCTCCCTCAGTTCTACATCGATGATTGTATTGCCCTCCTGGTTCTTGGCGCAGCAGCAACAGTAGATGGCCAGGCCTAGGCAAATGAGCGGAGAGAGGACTATGGCGAGACAGAGGATGATGAGCTGGAACTCGGTGAGGCCCACCACCACGACGTAGAGGGAGAGGAGAGTGATGTCGAGGGGGACGAGTTGGCTGGTGGCTAGGACGTAGATGGTGTAGATCATGGAGATGAAGGATAGGACTGAGTTGAGGTTTTAGAGGTTTTTGACCCAGGGGAAACGGCTCTTTATGATGGCTTTGATGGTGGACTTGGCTATATTTTAATGCAGTCTCCTCCCCTCCGCATCCAAATCCTGCTCGCTGATGTCCTGCTCAGCAATGTACACCTCCGCACTAACGCAGTTCTCGACACAGGAGAAGTCATAGACCGTCTAGTTAGGTACCGCATGCTTGGCCTAGTCCGCAAGGTTGAGGTAACTCATCACACTGCCAAACACCAGGATGGCCAGCATGCTCTGGTACAGCACGCCGATCACCGAGGCCACCAGATCCAGGATGAAGGCCACGAACAGATCGCCGAACGAGTAGCCGAGAGCTGTCAGGTTGACTGGGATGAGGACGATGAAGATGAGGGTCTTGAGTAGTTGGAGGGCTATGGCGAGGTGATTGAAGCGTCGGAGCGAGGTGAAGGCGTGGTAGAAGACCAGGTCTGACTTTTTGCGCGAACTGTATAGCGGGGCCTAGAACTACATACCAATCACACTCTATACCAAGAACACTTTATAAACAGTCAGCACTTATACCCACAACCAGCATATACCCACAACCAGCATCATAAAACCACTAGTACAACTAGCAATACACAAATGTCGGATCAACAGCGCAGCTAGAAATAGGCTCGAATGTAGTACTCAATGGTAAGGCAAATGAATAGGGAAACAATAATAGAAAGTGCGTATGCTAACTAGCCGATCAGCGACTATTATTATCAGGCTGCTGCCTCCTGCTCCAGACTGGCCCGCACGATCTGCTCGTCCGACACAACTGCTTCCTCCTGCTGCTGCTGAGGGCTGGTCGGGATCTCCGCCCGGCAGAGGGGACAGGTGGTCTTGATCCTGGTCCACTGCCTTAGGCACTCCCCGTGGAACACGTGCTTTTCGGAGCAGGGCAGCACGTAGATCTTTTAATTGAGGGCAATGGCCATTTGGCAGATGGAGCAGGTGCCCTCCGAGTTCACGACGTCAACGTTGCTGGCCTACTTCTCAACCACAGTAATGGCCTTGGTACTGAATGAGTTCTGGGGACAGCAGCAACAGCAACAACAGCAGAACAAGCACAGCAGCAAGCAGACCACAGGTGCCACCACCATCACCACGCAAGCGATGATGAGATGGAGGGTGGTGAACAGCCCCACCACCGCCACGTACACCGACAGCACCACAGTGTCCGCCAACGGCATACCAGTGGTCGCCAGCACCACGATGCTGTAGATCATCGAGGCGAAGGACATCAGCTCGTACAGGTTGGAGAGGTAGCCCACCCAGCCATGTCTGAGCTTGATGGCATTCTCAATCATATTTTTGGTGACCTTTTTATGCGTGGCCCTCTCTTCCTCACTCAGGTCGACCTCCCTCTTGCAGTCCTCTGCCAGGAAGATGGTCTAGCTGACGCAGGCGAGCACGGAGGAGCGGTCGGCGATGGGCTAAGTGGGGATGGTGTGCCCTGTGAGGATGGCGATGTAGATGTAGGTGTCTAGGTTGCTGTAGACAGAGCAGACGAGAAGGAGGTAGTGGAGCAGCCCCAGGCAAGTTGCCACTATGTTGATGATGAGGCAGATGATGAGGGTGCCGTAACTGACATCTAGGTAGATGGTGTCGATGGGGATGAGTGCTACTAGGATGGCGAGTTTGAGCAGCTGGACTAGGAGGGTGAGTCTGGCAAGGTGGGAGCGTTCAGTGAAGGCGCGGTAAAAGACGATGTCGGACTTATTGGCGGTCAGGGCCAGGGATTATTCGATGTTATCCATATAAAGATTATCCAGTAGACAGCAACAACAGACAGCTAATTCAGCAACTGTGCTTGACCTTAGCCATTGTATCTGTACTGACAGCAGTCAGTTCTGCAAACAGTTGCCATGCAGGTGAGGTCTGATGGGTATAGGCCAATAGGTGTCTTGATATAACGGGTGTGTTGTATAACTTATGGGGTGTACGGATAATAAAATAATTAGTTATGCAGGTCTTCCGCAAGAAATACCTCTTCAACCCCGACAACCCCATCTACGAGTCATAAAACGTCCAGACCTTCAATTGCATGAACACCTAGACCAAGGACAACAAACTCATCATCCTCAAGCACCTCAAGGAACCCCTCTTCGTCGACCCCACTCCCGGCATCTTGCAGCCCCTCGAGCAGCCCACCCTCAGCGAACCCTACAGCATCTACCCCCTCGTCTACTGCTGCAGCGAGATCGGCAGGACCAACGAACCAGACGTACCCCTTTTAGCACGCAGGCCATGTATATCGTCAAGTGTCTGGTTGAAGCCAAAATGAAGGATCCTTTGTATTACATCCTCTCCCCCCAGGGCATTTGTGTCTCGGAGGTATAAGGCCTGCTACCCAATCGCAGTCCCTCACTCTTTGAGATTGCCATCTAGCTGCTGGGCATTGATGCCTCTTTGGCCGAAAAAGAAGACAGCGTCATTTCGAGGGAGGGATATCAAATCTGCAAAGGCATCAGGGACGGAGAAAACATCTCAAACCTGCTGAACAGCTATGGGTGGAACAACCCCAAAAAAGAGAAAGACGTGCAAAAAGATGACTAATTCTGGATATTGAAAGGGAAGAGAAAGTAAGAAGGTCCCTTCGGCGAAGAGTACAGCCTGGCATGGCTGAACAAGTACGGCCTGGTGAAGTTCAAATACATCGACCTCTCCAAGGACGGCTACGAGGAGGAGTTCTTCAACGACTTCCAGAAGAAACTTGAGTTCTACAAGGACAACGAGGAAAAGAAGGTCAATACGGTCCAGGTATTCAAGTATGCCAAGGACAACAAAGGCATCAAAATGTTCATCGAGATCCTCAACCAAGGCACCCTTTCCGAATACGTGACCAAGAGGCATCTCCTGGGCAGAGGCTTCAACGAAACCACAGCCAAGCCCATGCTTCAGAATTTCGTGGAGACCATGCGGAATCTAACTGAGGTGCAAACAATCCGTGCGCACGGCTCCATTCATGTCAAAAACCTCTACGTGCACAACGAAAAAATCGTGTTGGGGTAGCCTCTGCTGGTGACTGACAAAATCGAGAAGAAGCTGAGGTAGCTCAAGACAAGTTTCGACTACTATGCCCCCGAAATGAAAGAAAACATCATCTTGCCCTAAAACCTGTTCAAACTCAGCTTCGAAAAAATGGACATCTGGTCCTTCGGCTTCGTCCTCCACAAAGTCATCACCAGAGAGATCCCTGCCTTCGACCCCACTCGCAAACCCATTCTCAGCAAATCAGCCTTCTCTCCCGCCATGTATGATCTGATCATGCGCTGCTTGATTCTGACACCTACCAACCGTCCCTCGTGGCAGGACATCAACCTCGACGATTTGTAGAGCGCAGTGGTCGTGGAAGACGTTGAGCAAGTGGAGGAGCGGTCGGTGATCCGTCTGGGCACCAGCAAGGAGATGCCGTCGCAGAAGTCAGAGAAGCTGAAAAAGTCCAACTACGAGGAGATCAGGGAGGAGGAGGTGCTGCACATTTCGGAAAAGGAAAAGTTGGACGAGGAGGAGGTCAAATTGAAGTAAAAGGAGAAGTAGGAAGAGGAGTAGAAGTTTGAGAACCCCATCCCGGTGGAGATCTCACTGCGGTTGAAACGGATCAAGCTGGTGGTCAAGATAATCGCAGTGATGCTGCTGTACATCTTCGTGTTCTTCCGAGACTTCCTGGCCAACTCCATCGGCATCCTCCTGGTACGCAGCTACTACGGCACGACCACTCTCAACCTGGTCGATAACACTGGCAGCACCCTCTCCTCGACGGTCATCATCACCAACCAGCCCAACTACTTCCTCCTCAACGACATCTCCTTCTCAGACATACAGAACGTCTACAGCTGCATCAACAACCAGTTCGACCCCATCTACAACCCCTCCTACTCCCTCCTCACCTACGTCCAGTCCCCTCCCTTCCTCGCCCTCCTCCTCACGGGCTGGCTCACCATCCTCCTCATCTGCATCACCAAGGCCATCTCCATCTGGAAAGGCGGCATCAGCAACCGTCCCACCAAGGGCGTCGCCAAATATCTGGTAGTCTACGCCTTCCATGAACTCTCACTCGCCTCCCTACTCTTCGCCCACTTCTTCATCTACCAGTTCTTCTACTTCGCCAGTGGCACCCCCTGCTTCAGCATGAAATCCTACACCGGAGTCCAACCCTACTTCGACAGCACCCTCTACCTGTTCCTCTCCAACCCCACAGGCTACCTCACACAGGTCTTCTCATCACTGGGAGTGCTCTCCATTCTAGTGCTGCTGAGCTCTTGCTACTACGCTTGGGGACCAAAACTCGACCAGAAGTATTTCTTGAGTGTCCCCTCCATCCTCTTCAGACTCATCCCCTTCGTTCTGCTGATCCTTATCTGCCGCATTGGAGTCTTCACCTTGTTTTCGCCCTCGGCCATCAACGACAGCTCCTCTATCCTCCCCGCCATCATCAAAAGCTCATCTGACGGCTTCTTCGGCATCATCCCGGAAGTCTTCATCGCAATCTGCGTCACAACCGAGGTACTGCTGTAGTTGTTCTTCTACTGGTGCGAGCGCAAGGCAGCCGACTCGGACAAACTGGCGAGGCTGTTCAGTCTCAAGAGCAAGAAGGTCTCCACCTTGGAGGACAGTGCAGCCCACCTCAACGATATGTCGCTGGTTAAGAGCAACTCGCTGCAGATCAACAATGACGAAGTGTTCACTTGATTGGTCTACGCATTAATAGGCATTGAAATGTGGGGGTTTTATTAATTTTGATAAAATTTATTGTTAAAATTTGTAACGTAGTGACATGTGCATCAAAAGTTGCCAATGCTGCCTCAAAATAAGCGAAGTAGAGTAAAAAATCAACAAAGTCATCGAGGAAATCGCACATATTAAAAACAAAGGCTATAATTTCAAATACGAGAATAGCAAAAAATCTTTGGTTAAAGAAAGCCTTACCTAAACACTGCTGCTTGACTTTTCGGAAACATAGCAACCCTCGAAGTATACCTTCGGCTCTATTCACTAAACCCTCACAAAGCTGAATAACAAAATAAATGAGCTTTAGCTGAGATGCAGCATTCTACCTTCGATAAAAGAAAGCATCTCAAAGCAGACCCAAATAATTCACTATTTGTAAGGCAGGGTTGAAGCTTTCGGAAGCCAGAAAAGTGAAAATAGTACTCTGAACAAATCCGCACTCAAGAAATGTGCCTTGATCCCGAAAGATTTCGAATGCTCTGCGATTTACGCCCGGAAATAGCGTAAGGTATTATAGCCCAGTAAACATCTGAACAGTCTGTCGGAGGGGATTTGATTAATAGCGTATAAAAGTTGCGAATTCTTATTAATTTTATTAAATGATAGTCCGGAGCAAAAGTTTTTCGAAGGGGGGAGCCAACATCGAGAGGGTTTTGGAGATCGAGAAGTACAAAATAGACAAAGAACAACTTAGCAAAATCTTGAACTCCAAAATTAAAAGACCAGCCCGCCCCACAACCTAAAAAAGAGACGCAGTGGTCATCTAAGGTTTCGACAAAGTTCCAGGCAGATAGAAGCCAAGCCCCTTCCTCCTGCATGAAGTCAAAGATACCAACGCCCATCTAAACTACGTATACAAACCCGACGTGCTCCTCACAAAAGCAGCGAACTTTACCATTCGGCGCTAGAAAGACGAGCGACTGTCCCAACTGTACTAACCTGCTAAGCGAGAGCAGACCTTCAAAGACGACCTTTATTAGACCGAAAAGTGCAGGAAGCTGCGAATTAGCAACAACTAGCAAATCAAAACCGCAAAGGACCTGCTCTCCGGCAGGAAGACCTTCCACCACCTCGATTTCGACAAACAGACCAACCGACCTTTCGACTAGCAACTTCGAAAGCTATCCATCGAAAACGAGAACCAAATGTAGCTGCTGCGCACCCAGAGCATGGGCACTATTGATTCACAGCTGTAGAAGAACAACTAGAACCACAACTCGATGCTTAAGGTACATCGGGTCCACTCCTTTGCCTCCTACACTCGCAGAGAGTTCCTGACAGAGAAGCAGACCAAGGGAGCACCTTAGGTCTCAGGCATAGACAGCTTCAAAATCAACCCCTAGAAATTCAAGAGTCAATGGAAGACAGTGAGTGCGCCCAAATTCGAACAAGTCGCAAAGAAAACTCTAAGCAGATACGACCGAGACTGCCCACATTGGTTCACCCAGCTGTCCTACAACGTCAAAAATGGGAGCAAGTCAGTGAAGAGCCATCTGGACTTCTAGTCTCAGACCTTCAGGAAAACCAACGAGGTCAAATCGACCTATCCGATGAGGATAGCTATATGATTAATATAAGATATGGACGCAACTCTTTCGATAGCTATTTTCGGCCAACTAGTAGGCTCCAACAACATCTGTGTGACCTAGATATCTAGCAACTATGGTGAATGAATGGTGAGTAGCAGTCAATATCTCTGTGGTTTGTAGCCAAATGTCTGTGGTTTGTAGCCAGAAAGATAACCTGGCCTCAAGAATAACTGGTCAGCTTCATTGCGGCAAGTGAGGACAATCAGTTAAAACTAGGGAATTAGCGATCATTCACTTGACGTTGATGGGGTTGAGCAGCTTACTGATTGAAGACATCTGACTTCTGCGGATATTGCTGTACTAGCTTATCCCAGATTTGATCAAATTCTGGAAAAGCATGAAACTGGGAATACTAACCATGAACTATTTGCGTTTCTCCTCGTCCCTCTAGTTTTTGTCCTAAGTCACCCATCATTTACGAAAAACATCAGCGAGATTTCTTTCTTGCCCCCTTCCTCTTTTAAATTGCCAATCACCGCCTTAGAATTGTTCACTTGCTAGAAGCGGGTCTCATGCCAATCCCAGCACCCCAACTCCAGCATCTCTGCATGCTTGAGCACGAAGTACTCCGGCTTGCTGCCCTTTTGGTACTTTAGTGATGATTTAATCACAGAAAAGAGCAGACTCGTGGGATACTTGACCCGTATTTCTTAGTTTTCGGCAACAAAGGTGCTGAGAGGCAGCAGATCGGCAGAGAGGGTGTATGAATCATTAGTGACAGTAAACGTATTGGTGTAGACGCGGATAGCCGAGAAAAACTGCTTCAACCTCTTTTGGATCATGTGGTGATAATTGGGCAAAATTAAGTTTATAAGTAACGCAGACTAAGCGAACAAATGCAAATTCAAAAAGGTATAAATTTAGGGAGGATATGGGATTATGCTGAATCACATGAAGGCTATCTTCTTAGCCATTTTTATTTCTTCTTTGGCCTATGAGGTGAATAGTCCGTCTGGGACTTTCAACTTGCTTACATCTCTCTTCAATTTGTCGAGAGCCGTCTCAGCAGCAAATTTGCTTTGAAACAAGTCTTTCAAAGGAGACTAAAGATCGGCTAATGCCTTTGCTTTTTCCTCCTAAGAAAAACCCACACTTTCCTAGCTACTAAAAAGCCCAATCTATTGTGAATTCTGCGCTTTTTTGGAAGCATTTGAATAGACCTGAGTTGGCAGAGAATGTTGCAGTATCCCAAAAAGACACATCAAGCCCAAAATAAACAATAGTCTGTTCCACTTGGTTTTGAAAGGGTCCGGGGCTGCTTATCTAAATAGAGACTCTTTTACTTGTTATTCTGAGTAGCCTTGAGCTGCTACAGTATTCTCTAGTTTTAAAGTCTCATCCTGTCATACTCTTCCCTCAGCAGCTGGTTTTTCTCCTACAGCTATCTCACTTTCTCCTTCTTACGGTCACGAGATATCTGGGCAGAGATGCGATTCCTCTGCTTCTTGTACTCCTCAACCTTCTAATCGTTTAGTGGCCCATAAACCACTTCAGTCTTCACTGCCATGTTGGTTACCTTCCTGTTCTTCGCCCTGTTCCTCTTCAGGATGTACTTCTGCTTGATGATTTTTCTTCTCACCTTATCAAGGTCTATACCCTGGAAACCTTGGTTTGATTGCACGAAGGTTAAGATGTTTATGAGTGGGGTATCGCAGAGGTCAATTGTTTGGGTGAGATAGCCCACAATCTTAGTTGATGAGGAATTACTTAGCTGGGGTTGGGCTTATTTTGTATGATTTACTGGCTAGACTCCTGATCATGGAAAGTGGTCATACATTGATTGAAAAACACGTGGTCGTAGTGGCCGTTGGGGTAGTCTTCTTCTTCAATTTTTATAATTCCATGCATTTCGTATCTATTGTGGTCAATTAAATATCGAATTTATTACAATATTATAACATTAAACTTAAGCTTTCAAAGAATAGCACACAACTTTACTAACGAAATGGCTACCTTTTCCTCGTTAACACCTCTATTCAGCCCACTTTTTATGATAACCTCTGTGATAAAAGAGGTCTGGTTTAGATTTTTATTTTTCTGTTTGCCTTTACGCAAATATGGAGGCAGTTATTGAATATGTGATTAGTAAATGATTGAATTTAAAACTAAAGATAAACATCATTTTGAGGAAAGCTAAGAACTTTAACTTAGTTGTATATCTTGCTGGCACTAAATGAGGTCTGAAAATCCTCTTTCGTTGAAGATCCATGCTTTTAGCATGTGCCTCAAGATTGGTATAGTTTTATTGCGAGATGAATCAATCCCAGTTAGTTGTGTCGATAGTTTTACTCCTTTGAGTTCCGCATGAACTGAACAGGTTTCACATACATATATGGATTTCATCCATTTGCCTAGATGTTACTTTGCCCGATAGATTATCGTAGGAGTTTGAATTGTTCTGCCCTGTTCTATTTAAGCTAGGTAGTTAACTATTAAACTATGTGTTTAGAAAAGCCTGGATAGAGTTTCGCAATTTTTTTTATGTCTGCATGAAATTAGATACGTTAAAATTTGAATTCAAGAGAACATATAAATCAGAATGTAGAATTAAGAGGCTCTGAGGCTTCGTTTTGAGAGAGATCTAAATTAGAAAGCAATTTTGAGGCAGCGGCCTTAAGAAATTTATGTAGGTAATTCGCTAATTTATATGCTATATTTCAATCAAAAATTCAGATTTATGTGTAAAGATAAAAACCTGAAAAGAGTTTGAAAGGGTTTTTTAAAAATAAGGAATAAGCTTAAAAGATGTTCAAAAAATATAACGAAAGCAAGTGTATTGGTTGGCAAATAAAATAAGAATAACGAGAAGGGAGAGAATGGAAATGTATAAAAAATATTTTGCAGAAAATGACAAATTGGAGCTCCCCGAAAGCAAAAGGCTCGTCAAATACGATGAAAACATTTCGATTTTCAGCCAAAGTGATTTTTCTTTTTTCTTCATCTTTCTATTCTCAATCTATCTTTTATCTCTATATACTTTTCTTTAAGTCCATTGACTTCCATATTTATTTCTTTATCCATGTCTTTTTTCAATTATACCCTGATTATTTATTTATTCATTAAGAGCGGTAAGCTCTTACTTGATTGGTATTGGTATTTATTTATTCATTTCTCTAAATTTTCACTTCCCATTACTATATTTATTTTAATTGCCTTTCTATCCTAAAAGTTTTCTTCTAGGTATGAATTATAGTAAGCTTTATGGTAACCATGAAATCATAGTAATATTACATCAATTTGGGTATTTTTTGTCTGGCTTGCTTTGTACTCCTCTTTTCGAAATATTCACAGGCCCACCAATAGTCGTCCTAATACCTTTGTCCTGGTAGCTTCTGGCCAAGAAGATTCTCTGCTGTTTCAGCTATCTTCCATCTTTCAGCGTGAAATTATTATGCTCGTGTTGCGATGCCTTATTGACGTAACAGTCTTCGCAAAGATCGAAATCCGGGCAAGCATCGCAATGGTACTTCCTATTAAGAATAGGACTGATGCCACAGATATCGCATCTGTAGTCCTTGAAAACGTATTACTCAGGGTTGGATCTATCAGTCTTGCTCCCAATTTTCCTGTCCTCCTTTCTTTAGTTGGCCTCCTGAAGTTCAGGTGAGGTGTTGATGCTGTGTTCGGAATGCCTGGACTTGGGCTATTGCTGAGCCGGAGCCTGCAGATATTTGATGGATATTTACTCAGCCCCCTCCTCCCTGTTTTGGCTGAACCTTAATGAGAAATCAAAGTCCTCGTGCTCTTGCTAAGACTTACATGATTTGAATAGGTTGTTTTTGGAAGTCTGTGCTTCTTTGAGCTACTCCAGCTAGTGCTGCAGTTCGGAGTTGTCACTGATACTTGGTACTTTTCGAGATATCTATGACCCATTCAGGCCTATTTCCTAACCGAAATTGACGAAAGAGTTGCTCATGGCATTGGCCTACTTTATTTTCTAGGAGTTGTCCTAGCTCTTGAGTAATGGGTCAATGACTGAATTCTTCTCAAAATTCATTTCATGTGCAGGTTCGTAGGCTGAAGTCTTTATTGTAAGCTAGTGGCCCGAATCGTGTTGGTAGGCTCTGCTTTGGTAGCACTGGTCGCAAATCATGAACTAAACTCCCTTAGCTGAGCAGGTTTTACAGCTTACGAAGCACGCTTAGACTGGCTTCTTGCAGCTTTGAC
>Ga0316217_10001227_pt1 | contig 34196 bp, 34 predicted proteins | sample 1anoAmetaG_FD_203633 | JGI IMG/M metagenome (GOLD analysis project Ga0316217, IMG submission 203633) | Freshwater microbial communities from Trout Bog Lake, Wisconsin, USA - 1anoA | ecosystem: Environmental > Aquatic > Freshwater > Lake > Hypolimnion/Profundal zone | place: USA: Wisconsin...
AATGATGTTTAACACGTCATATAAAACTGATAAGTCCAAATGGACCATTTATAGTAATAAAAGTTTAAAATTAGAAAAAATACAACAGTCGATAAACACAATTTTAAACTGGACTTACTATAATAAATGAAGATCATTTATTAGTTTAATAACAAGTAAATCAATCCAATTCATAAATGAACTTAATGAAAATATTAAACATCCAACAGATTCATCAGATGTTGAATTTGATATTTCATTTATATAACCAAATAAAATATCAAATCTATCTTTAGTCCATATTGAATTTGTTTGTTTATAAAAACTTTTTTTAAGTACCGATGCTGGTTCTTCCCAATTTAATATTATTGATTTTGGATTAAAATTTTTGTCTGAGATAAAATTTATCACTATATTTTTTAATTGTTCTATATTATGTGTGATCTCATTTATCTGATATAAACTATTTAATTTTTCAAATGCTTTAATTATTTGTTCAAAAATATATTTATATTGGACATGATTTTGTGTTATATTACCAAGATATATTTAACACGCATACGTTAATGGAAATAACATGTTAATAAGATTATTTTTTGTATCTCCTTTTATTGTTCTAATAATTGATTGAAAAATCCCAATTTCTTGAATATCTATTTTATTATTTAATATTGATATTTTTGTTCCTGCATGTTTATAAGAATATATATATAATTTTATTGCCAATGATAATGGATCCAATATATCATTTTTATTTGGACATAAAAAATTTTTTATTACCTCCATTTAATTTATATAACTATGATTATTTTTATAACAATTTTTTATATTTTAATTTACCAATATAAAATTATACCAATACAAATACCAATACAAATACAAATACCAATACCTATACTAATGAATTAGTATATTTGATGAACAAATTAATTAAAATAAATAATTTTAGAATGAGATGGACCATCCTATTCAGATATAGTTATTGATAATCACAATCACAATCACAATCACAATCACAATCACAAATATAATTTTATGTCCAATATAACATTTCAATTTGAAATCCAATTGAAATAATTACAGATGATGGAAATTGTTTATTTTATTGTTTGAGATTTGTTCAGTATATTGATTTGTTCAGTATATTGATTTATTCATTACTGCTAATTGACCTTGATAGTTTAAAATTAGCAGTATTGGTCTATGAAAAAAATATATATAATTTCAATCCAAATAATATGTAGTACAATTGGATTTGTGATTTTGTCAAATAAATTAGGCATACCAATTATACCAATTATACCAATTATATCAATTATATAGGACTGAAAATTCACCAAATAATTCTAAAGCCATCATATTATAAATATTTTTTGCTTCTTCCAAACTAGCTATTTTGCTTATTCGATTAGTTTTACCACTTTTAGTTAAACTAACCGAATAACCTGATTTAGTCAATTTGATATGATGAAGTGGTTCTAATGTATTTGGATCTATAATTTCATTTTTTGATGTTTTATTATATGAATTTTCGGCTGGTGTACTTGCTCTAAGATTTTCATCACAAGCATCTAATTTATCTCGGTTTATATGATCCACATATACTTTTGTTATTTTACCTGTTGAATCAATTTTTGTATTGGTCCAATAACCAGTATTAATCCACCACACATATCTATGGAGAGGAACTCGTCCTCCTTTGATGTATGCAAAAGGATATCCATCTTTACCCAAATACCATTTATACGAGCAAACATAATCAATTTTATTTAAACTAACTTTAGCTTGGGATATTTGAGAATTGGGATTAGCTCCATATAATTGAATCGAATAAAATGGTTTTGTTTGATTGTTATTTGTTTGATGATTATTTGTTTGATTGTTATTTGTTTGATGATTATTTGTTTGATTGTTATTTGTTTGATGATTATTATTTTCCATTATATCGTTATTATTATTTTCCATTATATAATTGGAATATATTATTTTAATATTTAAACAAAAATAATAACAACCACTACAATTTTTATCCAACCGATATTATTATCCGATATAATATTTTGACAATGTTAACTTTACTGAACTAAAAAAATTACAAATATTTTCCATAGGATTAATAAAAATATCCAAGTATAATACAATTACCATGAGACAATCTGTATTGTTTTTTCCATTCGGCTATTTTACCTTTATAAGATGCAAGTTTATTCCAATAATAGACTGGGATGCACATAATATATTGGACAGTTTTAAGATTTTTAAAGGTTGTTATTTCTCTACAATTTATATTTAATTTACCTGCAGAATCAAATCGAACTCTGATTTTATTTTTTATTGGATTATACGATGAATTTGTTATTTTACCATGGGTATCAAAATGTGTTAAATTAATTTGATATTCAGGTACATTAGTCATAAATAATATAATATATTCTCCAACACTAACATTAAATTTCGCATTAAAATCAAAATAATATAAATTGGTTATCACAGCATATTTTTCAACTATACCATATTCAATAGTATTATTTGAAAATTTTTTAATATTAATATATCTTGGATCATCTTTCCAAGCATAATCTAATTGGTCTATTGTTTTAGTATATAATCTCAATTCAGTTTCCAGGTCCATATTTTCTCTTAAATTATTCAAATAATATTTACGTGTTAATTTAAAAGCTATTTGGTCTGTTCTTTGAAGAAATGAACATGTATAATCAATTACATCCAAACATAGAAGATTCATTGTAATTGTAATTGTAATTGTAATTGTAATTGTAATTGTAATAATACTTATACTATCCATATTTGGGATAATTAATATTAAATATTTCAATTTTTATTGAGATATTTGTGAAAAAAATTGAAATATTTAATTATTTGATAATTTAGTTATTTAATAATTTAGTTATTTGATATCAATTAATTAATTAATATTTTAATAATGAATACGAAAAAAAGATATCGTAGTAATTCATCTGAGTCAGATTCCATGAAAAATTTTATTGATAATGATTATGAATATGGTTCAGATTCAAATTCAGATTTAAATTCAGATTCAAATTCCATGAAAAATTTTATTGATAATGATTATGAATATGGTTTAGATTCAAATTCAGATTTAAATTCAGATTCAAATTCCATGAAAAATTTTATTGATAATGATTATGAATATGGTTCAGATTCAAATTCAGATTTAAATTCAGATTCAGATTCTATTAAAAATTTAATGAATAATGATTTACTTTATAATGAAAATGAAAAATTAATGAAACATATTTTTGAAATAAAAAATAATTGGTTTCCAATGTATTATTCATGTGAAGTAAAATTACGTGAAACAAATTGTATATATTTGACATTAAGTATATATCATAATATTATTACAAATTCATTTATTTTTAATAAAAATATTATAAGTTCTTATAATATTCCAAATTCTACATTGGGTATTGTTTTTAAAGTAGGTAAGTCTGATTCAATTAATTCCACAGTATATAAAAGATTAACAGATGAACTATCTCAAAAATCTTGCATTTTTACTGTACCTATCTTAATAATGAAATGCACCAATGCTACTTATCATGAAAGTATGATTTTAGAAAAATTTAAAGATAAACAATTAAATATTATAATTTTTAATGTGCACCCAATAAAACATAGAGAACTATTCATTCCTGATGATGAGATAAAAGGTTTGATTTTATCATATGGAGAAGAAAATGGATGTGAACCCATTTATAATATAAATCCTAAAAAGAATGAAAATTGGTACACAGTGATTCCAAAAGATGTTGAAGATCGTATTAGAGAAATTTTTCCAATACAGGAATTGTTTATATTAGATGAAACTGATAATTTAAATGCTGATAAATCCAAGTTAATCAAACAATATTATTGATATTAGTAAAAATATAAAGGAACGATCTTATATTTTTTTAATTTATAACATCATTTTTTATAATTTTTTTCATACTAATATTACATTATAAATTTTTACTTGATTTTTTAATCTAGTTATTATTTACACAATATAAATAAATAAGTGTTATTGTCGATTTTACAATAAGAATATTTTATATCATCACAATAAAAAAGATTGATTTTTTAATTTAATCAATTACAAATCAAATACAAATCAAATACAAATCAAATACAAATCAAATATCTATCAAACCCAATAACAAAAATAATGGAAATTGTAGAATTGGAATCTGTCAAACCAAATATATTATTAACTACAGCTATTTCTTATACAAATGGAAGTCCTCATATAGGTCATTTATATGAATCTGTACTAGCTGATTTTATAAAAAAAACATATGAGATAACAGGATATCAAGTAAAATTATTAACTGGTACTGATGAACATGGTAAAAAAATTCAAACAACTTCACAAGAACTCCAAATTAAACCAATTGAATTATGTGATAAATATTCTAAAGAATTTGAACAAATGAATAAGAATATTGGAACTGATTATGACTATTTTATTAGAACAACTGAGAATATTCATGTGGAATTGGTTACCCAATCTATAACCAATATACTTGATGCACAATCTGAATCAAATAAACCAACACAATCTGAATCAAATAAACCAACACAATCTGAATCAAATAAACCAACACAATCTGAATCAAATAAACCAACACAATCTGAATCAAATAAACCAACACAATCAATATATTTGACTGAATATTCTGGTTATTATAATATAAGAGAAGAATGTTATATTACTGATTTACAAGCATCCCGAGATAATTGGATGGATCCAATTTCAAAAAAACCATATGAAATTGTTAAAGAACCAACCTATAATTTTGTATTGGAAACTCATCAAGAACAAATCAATAGAACTATTGCCAAAGTAATACCAATATATTTTCAAGATGAAATTAAATCCAGATTACTTGGAGGATTAGAAGATCTTTCAATAACCAGAACAAGTTTTACTTGGGGAATACCTTTTCCAAATTCAAAATCCAATCCCAATAATAATGAACAAAACCATGTGATATATGTTTGGTTTGATGCTTTATTAAATTATGTGACTGGAAAAAAAATATTATATGGGGATAAAAAAGTATTACCAATTCATTTGATAGGTAAAGATATTCAATGGTTTCACACAGTCATATATCCTGCTATTTTAGAAGAATTAGGTTATGCAGATTTATATCCTCATCAAATATTGACACATGGATTTATATTAGATAAGAATGGGCGGAAAATGTCAAAATCTTTAGGTAATACTATAACAAATTCTGAATTATTAAATACATATCCAATTGAAGCAATAAGATATTATTTGATAACCAATACAAATTTAGGTCAGGATTTTAAATTTGATCCCGATAATCTTGTTGGACAATATAACAATATATTGATAAAAGATTTTGGAAATTTATTTCAGCGTTTATTAAAAATAATTAAACCTATACAATCAGAATTAAATGAATTTGTTAAACTAAATAATCAAAAAATTATGGAAAAAAAATCATATTATAAATCAAAGTTAGAAAATTTCTTATATACATTAGATTTTATCGAATATAATAATATTTTATCAACTCTCATGGACAATTCAAATAAAACTCTAACAGAAAAAAAACCATGGACATTAGAAAAACAAGAACAAGTATTAGTATTGGGAAAAATTATTTTAGACTATAATATAATTATTTGCATGATGTATCCAATAATTCCATCAAAAGTAAGAGAATTAGCCGGATATTTAGGATGGGCACAAAAAATAAATATGGATTTAACGAATATTACTATATGTATAGAAGAATCAACAAATAAAATTATAGCATTTGAATCTATTAAAAAAACTAATCCAATTCAATCCAATTCAATTATCACCGATAATAAAAAAATCAATAAAAAAAACAAATAAAATATTTAAAAAATAAACTTATGGATTATATAAAATATATTCATATCATATATAAATGAATAAATATATTTTTTTGTTTGTTTTATTGATAATTCTTGTAATTTTTTATATTAGATCATTCAGTGATGAATTTTTTTTTAATTCAAATACAATTGATCAAATAAATTTGAATAATAATAATTACAATTACGAAAATTTTGTATCAAATAAAAAAAAACAAAATCAAAATTCAGAATACTCAGATACAAAAATAAATAATTTAGCTCAAATAGAAATAGAAACAGAATCAGATACAGGGACAGGAATAGGAATAGGAATAGGAATAGGAACAGAAACAGAAACAGAAACAGAAACAGAAATAGAAACAAAAAATCAAAATCAAAATCAAAATCAAAATCAAAATCAAAATCAAAATCAAAATCAAAATCAAAATCAAAATCAAAATCAAAATCAAAAACAAAATCAAAAACAAAATCAAAATCAAAATCAAAATCAAAATCAAAATCAAAAACAAAATCAAAATCAAAAACAAAATCAAAATCAAAAACAAAAACAAAAACAAACTGAAACTGAAACTGAAATAGAAACCAAAACTAAAACAAAAACAGAACAGGAAAATTTGTCAAATCCAGATGATAATAGTTATTATCCCGCATATTCTTCAACATTAAATTTTTCATTAATTATAATACTTGTTATTATAATATTATGTTTGGTATCTTCTACAATTTATTATTTCAATTCAAGTTCATCTGTTAAAAATATTGCTTCAGAAACTTCAGATTCAGTAAAACCACTAGTTATAGTTGTACCATCAACTCAACCAGTACAACCAGTACAACCAATACAACCAGTACAACAAGTACAACCAGTACAACAAGTACAACCAATCCAAGCCAAGTAGTACAACCAGTACAACCAGTACAACCAGTACAACAAAATCAAGTAATGTAGTTAAATAAAAATATAGCAATAAAACAATTTAAAAAAATTACTATTATAAAAATTACTATTATAAAAAATTGTTTTTTTAGTAACCATTCTGTCATTACCTATTAAACAAAAATATCCAAAGAATCAAGTTGATGTGGATTCTCATACAAATTGTAAATTTGTGCACCAATTTTAATTTTTGAAGAATCTAAACATCTTGGAAAAAGTTTTTCAATTTGGTATCGAGTTAATTTTACTTTGTTTTTTTCTTTTAATGTGCAAATATATTCACCTGATTCTTTGCCAATACAAAAGAATAAAGCAAAATTGTTAATACTAACTCCTGATTGAGTCAATATCATCACTTTTCTAAAATCTACAGAAGAATTTTTAATATATTGTAATATCATATCAATATATTTGTTAATGCATTCTCCAGCCATTACAGCACTATATTTCCAAGTAGTATATGAATTTAAAATTAACCCCCAAGAATTCATCAAACTTATTTTTTGAATTAAATTTCTTGCTTTTATCACATGACTATTATATCCATCCATATAAGAACTTAATGAATTTAAACCTGTTTTTTTTAAACTTTTAATTAGACTTGATGGAAATAATATTTTATTTGATAAAAAATCAAGTAAAACTATAAGCTCTTGTTTTTGAGTTGGAAAATCATTTGGTTTAACTAATTCATTAGTTATAGTTTTTTTAATTAGTTCAATTGGTTCAGTTGATTCAATTAGTCCAATTAGTTCAGTTGATTCAATTAGTCCAATTGGTTTATTATTTAAAATGGTTTCCATTTAGATTAGATTAGATTAGATTAAATTAAATTAGAGTTTGTTATTATAGTATTTGATTATTATAAAATATACCCAAACTAAATTAATTTTCAATTTTTTTACAATTTATATTGGACTTCATCAATTATACCTAATTCTAAAGCTTTTTTTAATACTTTACTAATATTTCAAGATTTGCTTTTTTTCCAGAAAAAATACTAATAATTTTCATTTTTTATATATTATTTAATATTAGATTACTATTTTTACTGGTTTGGTTTGGTACTTGATTTATATCCCTATTAAATATCTTAAAAATTAAAAAAAATATATAAAATAATAATTTTATCTACTAAAATATAGTACAATAAACAATATGATTGATGAATCAATATCAAAATCATTAAAAAAAACTAATAAAAATATAAATTGTGAAATATTAATAATATCAAGAAAAAAAATTAATTACAAAATTGATTTTTTGGATTATATAAGATTAAAAAAATTAGATTGTTCTCAAAATCAAATAGAATGTATTGACGGTATGTTGCCTAATTTATTATTAGATTTAAATTGTTCAAATAATAAACTAACAACTCTGGATAATTTGCCTCCTGGATTAAGAGTACTTGTATGTCATCATAACATGATAATAAATTTAGATAATTTACCAGGAGGAATATATAAATTAGATTGTGCTTTTAATGAATTAACAAATTTAGATAACTTACCCAATGGACTAGAATATTTGTTTTGTAATAACAATTATATTCAAAGTTTAAATAATCTTCCATTATGTTTAAAATATTTGTATTGTCAAAACAATGATAAAAAAATAGAATTAAAAAATATTCCTTTATTAGAAAAATTAATATTCAATTAATAAAATCAAATCAAATCAAATGAAATGAAATTATCTCAAATGATACTATCTGATATAGTTTTTATTTTCTGATGTAAAAAACAAAAGATTTATTTTAAGTTTTGAAAAAAGCCTTAAATCGTTATCTTACCATTATATAGTGAAAAAAAATTGAATATTCCAATGTTTGAAATGCCTTAATTTATCAGCTTAATTAATATACAAATTAATTATCTCACACATATTAATTTGCCAAAACACATTTAAAATGTCAATATATAGACCTCTTTTGAATATTAATAGTTTATCTGGAACAGAGTTAAAAGCAGCCGGAACCGTTCATCTTTATCGTACATTTAAAAATATCAAGAAATCAAATTTAAAGGAACTTGAAAAATTACGAGATTTACTTGTTAATTTGTGTCCTTCTATTTATTTTAAAGGAGAAACTCGTAAACAAATATCTGATAGAATAAAACGTCAAAAAGAAGAGAAAAAAGCAAGAAAAGATGAAGTTGATATTAGAAGAAATAAAACAACTTCTCAATACACAATTGTTAATGATGATGGTGAAGTTGATTGGATATTTTCCCAGAATCTTTACAAGACAATGAGAAAATTAAGGGATGAAAGACCGAATGAAAATTGGGAAATTCAAGAACAATGTATTCCAATATATTCAGATGATGGGGAACTAGATTTTATTAATCCAGTATCTTTTGTTGAAAAAATGGAAAAACGAATCAATGATACTGGGTTTAATTGGTCTGTTTATTAGATCTTGAATTGGGAATTGGGAATTGAGAATTGGGAATTGGGAATTGGGAATTGGGAATTGGGAATTGGGAATTGGGAATTGGGAATAATATCGTGTTTTTTTTAAATATTTTCAATATAATTTTTTTGAAATAATGCAAATTTATTTCAAAAAAAAATAATATTGATAAAACTAATGTAAATAAATTAATATTTTTTATTAATTTATTTTTCAATGGAATAATTATATTATATATAATTATAATTATAAATTATTTTCTAATGGATAATCAAGTGATTTTTATTATTATTTTAGGAATTGTATTTTTATATTTGACAAATACATTTAGTTATAGTGAAAAATTTATATCAAAATTTATACTTGCATCTAATATAATTGATTGTTCCAAATATACAAATTCTAAAGATTGTGATGGTGGATATAAATGCACATGGATAAATGAAAAATTAAAAGCATATCCACTTAATACCCCATATTGTACAGGTAATATTTTGGATGTACCTGTTATACCTGACAAATTCACCTAATAATTATTAAATTTTTAATAAATAAAGTCAAATATAAAACTATATGTAACATGTGAACAAACACATTATAATTGAATATTTGACATAAATATCTCAATTTGATCTGATAAATTTATTGGACCCAAGTACTCTGTATATTTGTCAGATTGTGATTTAATTTGTTGAATAATATCTTCAATAGATAATTTTTCGTTAAAATCACAAGTTTTTTTCATATGTATTATTTTTGCTATTCCTTTTGCTTTAGCATTATGAACTTTTATACATGTTTCTACACCTGCAGATTCTGGATTTAACCAATAATTAGAAGTAGAATTACACAATGGTCTTGATAAAACATTTGTTAAACACCAAGATTCATATTGATAAAATTTATGTTGGTCTAAATTAGTTTTGTATAAATTTGGATAAAAATATAGATCTGTATATGTGGAAAAATTAAATCCAAAACTTTCTTTACTTATTTTATTTTCATTACACAAGTCCATTATAACAACTTTAAAATCACCAATAAAAGCATCAAATTTACGAATTTCATCAAGTATTTTATTTTGTAAATCTTTACCAGCATAATTTTGTTTAGACCATTTATCAGCACTAACAATCAATACAATACCATTTTTTTGAATAACCCAATTTTTTATTAAATCAGCACAAGTTGATTTGCCTGATCCAGTAATTCCAATTAAATTAATTCTGTATTTGTTTGAAATTACATTTAATTTAAGATTTGAAAATACATTGGATATTGTTGAATCATTGGATATTGTTGAATTTATTACTTGGATTGGTTTGGTTCTTTTCATACTTTTGAATATTTTATCAGACCAATTTTCTCTAACAACTTGACATAAATCTGTTGATAATGGTTTATATTTGCACCAAACACATCCACCTGTCATGATATATGTTTCAATTTCTGTTTTTGAATATAATGTTTTTGTTTTACATTCATTATGTTCTTTTAATTCAAAAACTTCTTCTTCAGGTTCAAAATAATCAAGTGTAAACATAGATTGTTGAATCGATTCAATAGTTTCTAAACCAATTTTTCCTTTAACAACTTCTGAATATGTATTGAAAAACCATGTTAAAAATCCATCATTAGTTGATAAAATACCCATTTGTTCAAGTGAATTAGAATAATAAGGTTTTTGTTCATCAAATAATCCTAACATACTCATCATTACAGCCCACCAAACAGGTTCAGATAATCCAAGCGGATTAATCTGATTATCAGAAGATAATGAAGTATGTGTTGTTGTTTTTGAAAAATGCATTGGGATTTGTTTACCATCCTTCCAATAAGCCCAACAACCTTTACCATCGTATTTTCCTTGTGTTACCATTACTTCCATTGATATTTGAGCTTTTGCTAATTTTCTTAATTCTTTCATATGTTCACATTCCAAATCAATTGAATTTAAATACATCAAACTCATTAAATTTAGTATATAGAATATAACAGATGGTGAATTTCTTGCATTAGGAAATCCTGCATACTCACACAATTTTCTCATACCAATTCTTATTGCTTGTTCTGATGAACCAATGCCAAAATACACATTATCATATTTATCTGTAGAATTGGGAAATTCTCCCAATGGTTTAGTTAGTTTAACAGAACAATTATCTATTATGCATATTGCATTTTTTCCGTATGGAATTGATATTTTTTTTTGAGAGTTTAGTCCCGTTCCATATTTTTTTAATATAGATTGAGCATCAGAAAATTCATTATATTTAGTAGTACTTTCTTTCAAATGTTCTTCAAAATTTGTTAAAATAACTGGAACTTCTTTTTTAGAACAATTAAATCCGTACTCTATTATTTTGATAGTTCTTTCATTACCAAAAGGTTCTTTCAAACACATATTTATTTTACAGCGGGGACACTTTTAAATGACACGATTTTTTTGTATAATAATACTCACCGCCTTATTAATGTAAAGTATCCCAGTCATCACTGCAAAAATTTGGGTTCACCCATCAAGATTTAGTTATTATTAATCAATGTTTTACATGGGGATGAATTCGTTTCTAACTCTTTGCGAGTATAGGCTTCTGGTCTTATACCAGTTTTTTTTATGTGTTCTACTATGTATAACATATTTTGAACAGCATTTTTATCTCTATTATGAATAATTGTACATAATGGTATTTGGTTTAATTCTCCTTCTGGATTGGAAACTGTATGTTTCAATAAACCATTTACCAATATCTTTTTATTCTTTTTCTTATCTTTAGGTTTGTTTGATGCTCTTGTTAAAAATTTGTCTAATTCCTGATGGCAACAATTACATAGTTTTGATGTTCTAAATTCATTAATAAGAAATACTTTATAACCAGCATTTTTAAATATTCTTCTAAACTTTTTACAAATACTTGGCTCTAAACCTTTCATATTATGTTGTCCTTTATCATGGTCTCCAAATACTATAATTACTTTATCAGGAGTACCAAATTTATTTTTGAAATTTTCAATCATTTTAGCCTCAGATTTTTGCATATTAATAAATCTATTCAATTTAAACTTTCTAAAAAATTCTTGTTGATAATGTTCGTATAATGTCTTATTAACTTTATTCTTTTCTAAAATATACTTTTTAAATTCTTCATAATTAACTGTTTTACTATTTAATGTACTTAATGTTGATTCAATTTGTTTAATTGTTTGGTTATTAATTTTTGTTTCACCATTAACTTTTTCAGTAATTTTCATATATTTTTTTGTTCTAGTTTCTAATCTTCTCTGATTTTGTGTGTATCTAAATGTTTCTAATTCTTCATTTTCATTTTTTGAACCACAATATATTAAATCACCTCCATCATTTGGGTCAATGGTAACAACTTTCATTTTCTTTTGTTCTTCGGTTAATTCTGCCTTTTCAATATATTCACAATCTAATAATTCTTTATACTTTTTACCTTTTTGTTTTTTAACGGGAATACCTTTATCATCAATTCTTACAAATAAAATACTTATAGAAATACCATCAGTTTTAATCATATAGTTAAATTGATATTTATTCTTCTTAAATGCTCTTTTGTTAGTTCTAAAAAAATAATTCCATAAAAAATTTTGGTTATCATTTTGTTTATAGTTATAGTTATCAATATTATGGACATTCCCTCCAATATCTCTATTTTTATATTTTTGACTGTTTTTAATTTCTTCATTTTTTTGGTTATTTTCATTTTTATCTTTACCTTCATCAGTTTTTAATGATTTATCTAAAAAGTTATTAATCAACCCACAACTATCCAAGCAAATATTTTTTGGACAAATATTAGTTCTTAAAGGTATTACATTAAATAATCTAATTTGTTTTTTCTTCTTTTCTTCATTATCTTCTTTTATGCTTTCATTGTGTTTTTTAATCTGATTATATACTTTTTCTAATTCTTTACAAATATAAAATATTGATTTTAAATAGTCTTGTGGTTTCATTTTTAAATCATAATAAATACTATCTTTTTCAAATTTTGTTTTATTTCCATAAATTAATTTTCTTTGTTCTAAAATCCATTTATGATATTTTTTATCTGATTCTAATTCATTAAAACTTGTTAAATCTTTTTTAACTTTGTTAATTTCTTGAGTAAATTCTTTGTGTTTTTCTTTTCTTACTTTTAAATCTTTATTTTCTTTAGTTATTTTATCATGTTGTTCTTTCACTTCAAATGATATGTTTATAAATTTATTAATGTGTTGAATAAAATGTTCCGATATATTAACATTAATATTTTTTTCTATATCAATTGCTTCGTAAGCCAAAACATAATTCAATTTGTCATAATAAATAACTTCTTCATTTGTCATCAAATGTTTATAACATTCATTATAAAATTTAGTTAATTGTTTTAATTGTTCAGGCATAGTTTTATCAGTATATCCACCACTACCACATTTTCTTATTGTTAAAACTATAAAAACATATCCAATAAATTCTTCATCAATAATGGGAAAATCTTTTTTATTGTCATAAAGATAAATTAAATAAAGTTTAATAAATTGATAAGCGTGAATAACAATTTTATTAACTTTAACAACAATGTCATTAATAATATTCACATTAAAAGGGTTATTAATAACATTCATAATATTATCTTTATTAGTTTTCATATAATCAAATTTAATAATATTATCTTCTTTTTTCTTTACTTTAACTTTTGGTTTAGATTTTTTCATATTATACTTATGTATTAGAAAATAATTTTTAAATATTTTTATATTTAAAATAAAAATAAATAATTATTATATTAATAATATATTTGAAAAAATATTATAAAAATAATTAATCTATATTATAAGTTTTTTAATGGAATTTAAAAAATATCATATATCTATATATAAAATAAATGGAAATAGATAATAAGCTAAAATATGATTGTGAGAAATGTGGTTTTAAATGTAGATTTGAATCTCAATGGATAAAACATATAGAAACAGAATTGCATAAAACAGGAATAAAAAAAAAGCGTTCAGATATAAAAGAACCTTATAAATGTAATGATTGTTTATATGAAACAAAAAATGTAGTAATGTTTAAACAGCATAAATTAAATGAACATGGAACAAAAGAACAAAGAGAAAAAGAATTTAAATTTTATTGTAAATGTTGTGATTTTGGTTCATTTTCTAAAGACATCTATAAAAAACATACTAATTCAGAAAAACATAATAAATATATAAATAAAATAGCCTAATATACTTATTTTGAGGTCTGTATATTACTATATATATACGTATATTTAAATATAAATATAATATATAGCTATATATATATTAAAAAATATGTCAAATTACGAAGATAAATATTTAAAATATAAAACAAAATATTTACAATTAAAAAATCAAGAAAATAAACAGGTCGGTGGACAAATAAAAATTCAACAAAAAAAAATTAAATTGATTGAATATGATGATGAAAAACTATATATATTAAATACTATTGATTCAGATAAACTAAATGAATATTCTGAATTTCCTATAGGTTCAATAACAAAGTTATTTACAATAATATCATTGTTGTTATTGCACCAAAAAAATAAAATAAATATTAATTCTACAATTGGTAAATATATTGATAACTCTCGAATTGCTAACTTAAAAATAATTGATATTATGAATCATAAAAGTGGTTTAAAAAATATGTATGATAATGTAGAATACGGTTATTCAAAAAAAAAATATAATTCTGCTACTGAAGTATATAATAGTTTTATTTTTAATGGTTCAATAATAAATACACAATCAGGAACATATGCATATTCAAATATAGGATATCATTTATTGGGAGTTTTAATTGAAAAAATTTCTAATATGACATATTCTAATTTTATAAAAAAAAATATTTTAGTACCTCTAAAAATGAATAATACAGGTATTGAAGATTGCAATATAACACTTTATAATCATAAAAACAAAAAATTAACTAAATTTCAAAAATGGGAAAGAACTTTTGCAAGTTCAGCAGGAGAATTAAAAAGTTGTGTAAACGATTTAATTAATTTTAGTAAATTTTTTAAATTATTAAATAAAGATTCAATTAATTTATTAAAAAAATTATATTGTTTTAATGAAAATAAAGAAGACAATACATTTTCAATTGGTCATAATGGAGGAATATCTGGTTCTAGTTCTAGATTGACAATTACATTTAATAAAAATTTCGTAATGAAAAAAACATACGTATATTTAGAAACTATTGTAAATTAATTTATCGTGATGTTTAGTATAACAGTTTTATTAAATAATTGTATATATATATATGGTCATTTAATATTTTGGTAAAATTAATAATTTTAACAAGTTAATCTGATTATAAAATTATTAATTTTATAAATCATTAAAATTAATAATATAATTACATTTATTTTTTATAAATTAATAATATAAAATGGGTACTCATAAATCAACAGATTATAAATTAAGTGCAGTTAAATATTATCTTAAAAATAAAGATAATGGTATTAGTCTAAAAGATACTTGTGATATTTATGAATGTTCTAAATATAGTTTAGTAAGATGGGTCAATAAATATTTGGAAGAAAATACTGTAAAAAATAAAAGTAGAAAAGAAGGTTCTTATAAAATAACTAAAACACATGTTAATCATATTATGTCATTAATTAAAACTAAACCAACTATAACATTAGAAGATATGTTAGCAAATTTTCATAAAAAGTTTAAAGACATAACATTATCAAAAACACATTTATCAAATATCATAAGACAAAACAATTACACATACAAAAAGATACAAGTTAAACATATCCCAGATATTAGATATAATAAACCAATTGATTATGAAGAAGAATACAAAAAATTTTATGATAAAATTAAAAAATATAAAATGGATGATATCATAGCAATAGATGAAACTTCAATATCTATTGGCTTAAATATACGATATGGAAGAGAGCATATTGGTAAAAGATTAGATAAAATAACAACGGATAATAAAGTATTTGTTAAATATACTTTAATAATGTCCATTACAACAAAAGGAGTTTTAGATTGGATTTTATATGAAAAAGGAGGGTCAGACCATGTAAGATTAATTCAATTTATAAATCAAATACTTAAAAAAAATACAGATAAATTAATTTTAATGGATAATGCTAGTTGTCATAGGAATGAATTAGTCAAAAAATTTATATTAGAAAGTAAAAATGATTATGTTTATATTTTTCCTTACAATCATTCTATGAATCCGATAGAGCGTTATTTTAATCAATTAAAACATTATATTAAAAAAGATGAACCTATGAGTTATGATTTAATAAAAACATCAATAAAAAATTCTATAAATAAAATATCAAAAGAATCATATATTAATTATTTTAAATCATCATTGGAAAAAAATAAGAAAGATATTGAATTATCAAAATCAAGATATGTTAGAAAACCAAAGATTTATAAAAACTAAAATTTTATAAATCGTGTCATTTAAAAGTGTCCCCGTTGTAAAAATAATTTTATCTAAAAATGAATGTGGGTTAGGAAAATTTACAAATAATACTGATAATAATTTACCGATTTCACTTAACATTTTTTTTAAATCCATTTGATTTGGTTCAAATATTAATTTGGATTTATTGATTTCCATATTATCTAATAATTTGTTGATAAAATCAATTACAAAACCATTTATTTGAATTCCCATAAATTTTATGCAATTTTTATTTATTGAAGAATTTGATATTCCAACAAATGGAATTTCGTTGTGAAATCTATTATAAATATTAAGTGAATCAATAAAATTTCCTAACATATTTACTAAATCCATTCCTGGAATTATTGATTCTTCATTTGTAGTAATAGTTTCTAAATTTTTTTCTAAATTTGATATAGCAACCAACTCTAATTTTATATTTGATGATTTAAATTTATTTATTATTTGAGTAAATTCATTTTGTTTGTTATCAGTTTGTCCATCTGTATAAATAATAACTTGATCCGATTTCAAATTTTTTAAATTATCACAAATCATATTTAAAGCTCCACATGTATTTGTTGATGTTCCTGATTTGAAATCTGGTAAATCTACAAAATTTTCTTCTTTTAAAATATTAATCTTACCATGGGATTTTGCGGTCGAATCAAATGAATACAATACAAAATTATTATCTGGATTTGCTAAAATATAATTTGTCATAACTTCTATTTCTTTTGCTAAAATTGTTTTTTTTGGTTCAAAATATTGTGATGTAGAACCTGAAATATCTAATACAAGAGAAATATTTTTTGAAATTATTTGTTGATTATTATTTTTTTTATTAAATTCTGATTCAATTTGTTCAACTAAATTTTGAATTGTTGTCATGGTTTGTAATAATAGTTTGTAATAATAGTTTGTAATAATAGTTTGTAATAATGGATTATAACAATGTTATTATTATAAAAAATTGATTTTTTACAATACATATTAAATAAAAAAGTATTTCTATAGGCTTGTTCAATAATTAAATATCTGTTCGTTTCAAATAGTATATAAAACAAACAATATAAATAAGTTTGGGCTTAACATTTAAAATTCTTTAGCTTTGTTCAAAAGAATTTTAAATGTTAAGCCCAAACTTATTTTATTATATTTTTACAGTAAAATTATATTGGTTTGTTAAAAAAATGCATATTTTGCATATTATAATTAGTTTACTATAATACTTTCCTTATTTTACATGTATTGGTTTTTTTATAATCCATGTAAAATTCATCAAATTCATCAAATTCATCAAATTCATCAAATTCATCAAATTCATCAAATTCATCAAATTCATCAAATTCATCAAATTCATCAAATTCATCAAATTCATCAAATACATCAAATAATCCAAGTACAAAAAACAACATATTTTTTTATTATAAAAATTAAATATTATTTATTGCAATAAATCAAATACTTTTTATTGTACAATAGAAAAATGAAATCAAAATCTTATTTTGTAACTGCACATTCTTTAATTAATTTTCCTTTAATTTTAATAGGTTCGGCTAATTGAATTTTTATACCTGATTCAAATGCTGATGGAGAATCTTTTGGGAATAATTTAAATTTATTTGATTCTGTTTTTTTTATTCCCACTGTTATATGTTGAATTGGATTTCCATAATATGGAACCGATTTATCTTCAAATTCAATTTCACACACAATAAATTTTTCAGATATTCCAATTGATTTTATTATGGTATTTATTTCTAATCCAATTAATGGTTCAAATTCAAATGCTTTTGTTTCTGTTTTTCCTCCCACATATAACATTGTTGTATGAAATTTATCATTTAATTTATATAAGATTGGTTCTGGTTCATATTTTACAGCAAAAATATCTTTTTGAGTTAATTTTGCGATTATTTTTTCAAAAATATTTAGTTCTTGTTCTTGTTTTTGTTCTTGTTCTTGTTTTTGTTCTTGTTCTTGTTCTTTTTTATTTGTATTGGCATCAATATTAACAAATTCTGTTTGTGATTTTTTTTCAAATATTATTTTTTTTTTAATTGATCCAGTATTATTATAAATACCTTTAATTTTTGTATTATTAAAAACCAATGCCAAAATTTTTAAATATTCATCATCATTAAAAACTAACGAATAATAAAGAATTTTTGAATAATCAAATGAATTTTTTTCTTTATTTATATCCAAATTCGTTAAATTATCAATCAAATTGTCAATTGGATTTATAACTATATTATTAATTGGATTTGAAACCATAGTTGTTTTTTTTTGTGTGATTTTTACTGGTGTATCAAAATTATCGCTCATTATTATATGCTATTTATTTAATATTTTATAATTGATAATTAATAATTGATAATGTATAATCTATAATGTATAATCTATAATTATCAATTTTTTTGCAAAAAAATCTAATTTTTATTCCAATTTATTTTGATAATACAATAATCATTATAAAATAAAAATTATTTATCTAATTTGGATATAAACAATAATAAATAATAAATAATAAATACAATAATATATTAGTCCAATTTATACAACTAAAAAAATATTGATTGGGTTGAAAACATATCCAATATATTTATATTTTGTAAATTATAAAAAAAATATATTTTTGGTAATATATTTTATGTGTGATTAAATGTTAAAAAAGGCGTAAAATTAAAAACATATTTCAATAAATTCATTTGACAATATAATATTTTCAATATGTTTTTTATTTTTTTCATAATATTCCTTATTAAGTTTTATTTTTTTCAAATTAACAGGGATACAATTTATTGATTTATTAAATTCTTTATCTAATTCAACATAAACAATTGATGATGGAAGATTATCAATTGTAAAATTGAAATTATTTCCAAAAATAATGTACTTTAATGAACATGGTAAATAATCAACTTGGTAATTAAAATTGTGTCCAAATTTAATATATTCAATATTATTAGGCAAGTTATCTACATAATTATTAAATTCATATCCAAATGAAATTTTTTTTAAATTAGGAGACAAATTATTTACTGGTTGATTGAATTTGTCTCCTAATACTAATTCTTCTAAAATATCATCTTCACCAGGTATAACCAAATTATCTATACACATATTAAAATTATGTCCAAATTGAATAAATTGAATATTTCCAGGTATTTTATTTTTTACTGGTTGATTAAAACTAAATCCAAAAATTATTTTATCGTATAATCTAAATTTAGATATAAGTATTGGAATAATTGGTTCATTAAATGAATTGAAAAATTTTATCTCTAAATTTTCACTTATTTTATATTTTTTGAAAGCTGACACATAATCTTCCAAAGATTTTATTTGAATTGTTTGCTTTGGTATTGTTTTTTTTAGTATTGTTTTTTTTTGTGTCCATAATTGATTTGTATTTGGTATTGTTTTTTTTAGTATTGTTTTTTTTTGTGTCCATAATTGATTTGTATTTGGTATTTTTAAATTATTTGAAAAATAATTTCCCATTATAATTTTAATTATAATAATAAATATTATAATTTTTTATTTTTATATAGTATATTTAAAAAAATGAATAATGTCTTTATTTATATGTTATTGTTAATAATAGTACTTTTAATATTTTTATATTGGCAATATGAAAATTTTAATTCTGATTCTGATTCTGATTCTGATTCTGATTCTGATTCTAATTTATTTTACAAAAAAATACCAAATATATATGTTTCAGATAGTTACACAGATAATAAAAATTTTAAACAAAAAAAAAAATATTAAATCATTAACTGATATAACTACCGATTCTTACATTTATTCTGATATTATTTCAAAAAAAATTATTTGTGATAATTATACTAATGAAGCAAATTGTTGGGAAAATAATAATTGTCAATGGGTTTATAAAATTGATAATGGTTCATTTTGTGATGTAGCACGTAAATGGTTATAATAATTGTAATTATTATATTGACACAATTGGATTTATATTATTAAATATTTAATATTTATTGATATAATTATATTTAAAATTATATCAATAAATATTTAATATTTAATGAATTTACATTCACCATTATCAATATGTACGTTAGAAGGTAATAAAATAACTTATAATTATGATAACGAATTTAATATAACTGATGATGAAATTATTCAAACAATGATAGGATCCAAAATTTTAGTTATTGTGGATAATTGCAATTATCCACAAGATTTTATTTCTAAAAAATATTTAAGATTTTTTAAAGATGAAAAATTAAATTTAGAAAAAACTACTTACATTATTTGGAATTATTATAGTAATGGATATATAATAAATTTTAATAAAATCTGTATTTTATTACCGGAAACTATCAAATATATTAGACTATCTAATGAATATAATGGAAATTTAGCATGTTTACCATCAACAATAACCCATATTATATTTGGACACAAATATAATAATCAAGCAGATAATTTACATTTTTCAATTGAATATTTATTTTTTGGTGAATTGTTTAATAAACCAATTGATAATCTTCCTAGTTGTTTAAAAAAATTATTATTTACACAAAAAAGTGATTTTAATCAAAATTTAGATAATTTGCCTAATTTTTTAGAATATTTATTTTTACCAACCAACTATACAAAATCTCTTGATAATTTACCTAATTTTTTAACACATTTAGATTTGTATTGTGAATATAAACATTGTTTAAATAATCTTCCAAATTCTCTTGAAAAAATAATATTTTATTCACCAAATAAAATAATTTATTCACCAAATGGAATAATTAATGAATATTATGTACCTCCTATAAAAAAAATTTATGATCCTAAAAGTACAAATTGTATGGATATTAAATATATTGATAAAATTTTTGTTAAATTACCACAAAATCTTAAATATTTAGATTTAACTCATTCATACAAGTTAAATTTAATGAGTGAATTTTTACTATGTGAATTATCAGATGCAAATACCAATGTAAAAAAAGAAAAAATAAAAAAAAATCTTCCATTAGATAATTTACCAAAGACTTTACAAATTTTAAAATTTCCAGCTAACTATAATTTAATTCAGATTGAAAAAATACCTCAAAATATTGAAAAACTGTGGTTATCGAATACATTTAATAGTTCAATTGATAGATTATTAAATTGTAATTTTATTGTATCTACACAAAAGCCACAAACCAAAATAACCCATTTGATATTTGGAGAAGAATTTAATCAAAGTGTTAATTATCTTCCAAATACTTTAACTCATTTATATTTTGGTAACAAATTTAATAAATCTGTTGATAATTTACCAAATTTTTTAGTATTTGTTAGTTTTGGAAATAACTTTAATAAAACCATAAATAATCTTCCAATTGGTATTATTGGAATTAAATTTGGATATGATTTTACACAATCAATAAATAAATTACCTTTTACAATTGAAACAATTAAATTTTCAAATAAATTAATTGATCATGAATTAACCACATATAGTACGAAAATAAATAAATTACCTGTGAATTTTAAAAAAATATATTTGAAAAATTTAGAAACATATATTCCAATAAAAAATATTAAGAATAAAATATTCTATTTGAATTTTGAAGAATATGAAAAATTTATCGAATATTACTAAAATGATTTAATTATTTAAAAAATTGAAAAAATCATTAAAATAATCTAATTTATATATGAGATATTTAATATATTGGATTTTATTTACATTTATTATAATGTTTACCAAATCATTTAATTTGTATGTGTTAGAATTGGTTAAAAATAAATATTATATTGGAAAAACTTCAAAAAGTGTCCCTTATAGATTTTATGAACATAAAAAAGGTATTGGTGCCGAGTGGACAAAATTATATAAACCAATCAAAATATTGGAACAATTTGAATCCACAGATAAATTTATTGAAAATATTTATATGAAAAAATATATGGATAGATATGGAATTGAAAATGTTAGAGGAGGCTCATATGCTAATACAAAATTATTTGATTGGCAAATTAAAGCATTAGAACATGAATTACGAGGTTATAATGATTTATGTTTTACTTGTGGAAAATCCGGTCATTATTCATCTAATTGTGATGAAAAATATTGAATTATTCATTATAAGATAATTCAATAAATAAATTAAATTCAATAAATAAATTAAATTCAATAAATAAATAATTCAATAAATAAATTAAATTCAATAAATAAATAATTCAATAATAATGAATAACAATATCCTTATTAAAAAAACATTAGATGATTATGAATCATTAATTAAAAAGCAGGATGGTTATTATTATCCTATAAATCCGGTATATTCGAATATTGAATTAAAAAAACAAGGTAATCAATATATAGTTATCAATTTTAATGATTATATTAAAACAAAGACAAGGTATAAACCAAAAATTATAATAGAAAAATATATTGATAATCAATTTATATTAGAATACATAGAATATTTGATACTCGAATGAAATTTTATATAAAATTTTTCTAAACAACTGGATACATTGGGTCGTATAAAACCCCACACATACCGTATTTACCATATTCAGAACCTCTTGCAATTAACATATAACCATTTTCAACACCCCAACTTGATCCCCAAGAGTTTCTTAAGATATAATAATCTTGATTGGAACTTGAATCAGTACCATAACCGACTAACACAACAGCATGATCAATATTTGGTTGTGTATCTGGTGATACTCCATTTTTTGAATTTGAATTACATCCTGTATAATCTGAAAATATTCCACTTTTATACAATTGGAATGATTTTGTATCAGCTTCAATTGCAATTGAAACAGTACCAATAGTTAATGAAGTCATCATTGCAGAATCAGAGTTAGGAATAACATCAACATAACTTGTAACTTTGGTTCCGTTAACAGAAGTACATGATTTGACACATGATCCGGAAACTCCACTACTGCTAGTATAAGGGTATGTTGATTCCAAACATAACCCTCCATTATCTTTTGTAAAATCCCAAAGACCATTATACATTCCACCATTACAACCCAAATTTCCGTATTTTAAACCAGCACAAGAAACAGATTGTTGTTCCGATAAATCATAAAGTTTACCTGTTTTAATTGCTACAGCAGATTCCACTGTTGAAGTACCAGAAAAAGCCCAACACGAACCACATTGCATTTGATCACGTATTTCACCAACTACACCTTTACTTCTCCAATCAACAAAAGCGGGAAGATAATCAACTGTCAAAATATCTTCTTGTTGAATAATAGGAACTGAACCTCTTAAAAATCCAGTTCCACTTTTTTGTTCCAATGATTCAGCATTAACTTTAAAACCCATTAATTCAGAAAATTCATCAGAATTTAATCCAGAATAAGCATTATGACCTAAAGTATAAGTAAGATTTTGAGAATTAACATCCAATATATATTTATCATTGAATAACCAATTTTCAAATATATGAACTAAGCTATAGTCATCAATTGCTTGAATTCTATGTTTGTCAACCCAATTTTTAAATCTTTCAATAACACTGGAATCTCTACATGTGTTAAGAGAATTAGAAGCAATAACCGCAAATAAAGCTAAAAATGAAAAAAATTTTAAAAGACTTGACATTCGGTATTATTATATTGATAATAAATTATTTTTATATTAATTACAATAAATTAAATAATCAATTTTTTTATATTCTATATAATTAAATATTTAATAATTTTTATCAATATTCTCTAATATTCTATCAACAAAATTCCATATTAAATATAATATTGAATAGGAAGTAAAAAAATAAATAAGTAAAAATAATAACAAATTCATATTTATATTTAATTTTTATTATTTTATTTGATTTATGGTTAAAATTCATATTAAAAAAAATTACAAAAAATTACAAAAAAAATTACAAAAAATCACCGGTCTACTTGATGATTTTTTAATAGAAATGTAATTTATTTAGTGCATGGGGGTAATTTATTTAGTGCATTGTTCTATTTTATAAATTATCATATCAAATAGTCCTATAATTATTTATAAAATAATTATATAAATAAAATCAATTATTAAATAATCAAATTATAATTTTCTAAGTAATTTAAATATATAAATGAATAACCAAGAAATTTTAATCTCAGTATTAATTTGTGCATTGATTATTATACGTTTCTATTATGTAATTTATGAACCATTTGAATCTGACCCAAAAGAAATGTTATGTAAAGATTATCCACTAAATTCTAATTGTACTTGTCCACCAGAAGCACCTGTTCAAAATGTTTTAGGTACATTTCCTATGAATTATGGAGAAAAATCCCCTTATATTTATACATGTGTTCCAAAATCTGCACAAGAACCATCAACAACAGTATGGGCAAATCCACCGGAATAAATTATTTTTAACATTTTATTTTTTTGATTTTCCAATACAAAAAAAATACAAAAAAAATATAAAAAAAATACAAAAAAAATACATATAAAAACAAAAAAACAAAATTATAAACAAATACAAACAAATACAAAATGATAAATAATGTGGAATTTCCAAAAATTATTATTTTAAGTATTAGTACACATGGAACTATATCTGATTCCTATACAAATAATCCATACACGATTATAAAAATACCAAAAAAAATTAAACAATTAATAAAAATTGATGTGGTCCAATATGGTATTGCTAATTATATGAATGATGATGAATTATATGAATATAATTCCATTATATCGAATAATGTTAAAAATTTAGAATCAAAAAATGATATTGAAATTGAAAAAACGATAAATATGATATCAAATAAAATTAAAACAAATATATATTCGAATTTTTCTAATGAAAATTTGGATTTGGACTATGTAAATTATAAATCATGTGTAATGACAAAAAATAATTGCAAAATTCATAATTACGAACCTGATGATTATATTGTAAATAAATCATATTCTTATGATAAATCTGATACCAATGATAAATTTAAAAATATAAGTATATATAATGAAGGAATATTATTAAATCATGATTTAATAGATTATTTACCTAAAAATGAATACATTGATGCTAATATTGTTAATTTATATGAAATTTTAAATTTTTTATCAGAAAAAAATGTAGAAAAAATTATTATATTTGATTTTTCATGTTCATTATTTTTACCTGATAAAAATTTTACACAAAGAGATATTAGAAAATACAGAAGGGAATTGTGTTATCAAGTTAATTTGAAACCAATTATCAATCTAAAAAAAAGAAAATTTTTAGATATTTTATAATATTAAAAATTATTATATAATAATTATTATATAATAATTTGTTTTAATGCAACAAAAATATTTTAATAATGAAATTTTAATTATGATCTTACTTATGGTCTTAATAATATTTATTTTTGATTCTGGTTTAAATGAAGATTTTGAATTGTCAAAATATCCAATAAAAAAAATTACTCCACAAGTTAAATTTAATCCAAATGCAGAAATAGTATTTGTATATTTTTATACAAGTAATATTTTCTCATATGCAAAACATAGTATGTTAAATATATTATCATATGCAAATAAATATAATTATGGAGTTATTATTTATGATAAACCATTTAATGATGATGTAAGTTTGTGTTGGAATAAAATTTCTGCAATAATTGAAAACTTATCCCAATCCCAATATAAATATTTAGTATGGATTGATGCAGATGCAATCATAATAAATTTTGATATTCGTATCGAATCTTTTATAAATTCTAATCCATCAGTAGACCTATATTTATGTTCAGATATAATAATTCAAAAAGAATGTATAAATTCTGGAGTAATGATTATTAAAAACACTAAATGGACACAACATTTATTTTCACGAGTATGGAGCAGTCCAAAACCGCATAATCATAATGATCAAAATGTTCTTTTTTATGAAATAGTAAAAGAATTATATCCAAAATCTGAACCTGATTTAAAATTTTCTAATTATTGTGGTAAAATAGTCCATCCTAAAGTACAAATTTTACCAGAAAATTCTTTTAATACTCATATTTTAAATTATAATAAAGGAGATTTTATAATTCATTTGATGGGATCTAAAAAAAATGTTCGTATTGATATAATGAGACAAATCAATACAAAATTAGGATTGGATGACTATGGGAATAAAGAATGTTTACGCATAATAAACTTGCCTAATAATGCAGATAGAATTAATGATTTGGAAAAAATATGTCTTGGACTATAGCAAAAATAAGATTTTTTGCAATAAAATAAGATTTTATGATTATAATTTAATTATTTATTTAGTTTTATTTTTCTCATTTCTAATTTTAAATAATTTTGTCTTATATTTAAAATATCTTATTCTATATGGGTCATCTGGATCAGATAAATCTGAATCTAAATTAGTTATATTAGAATTTAAATCATTATCACTTATTTCTATTAATGAACGTGTTATTTTTGAATATTTTGTTTTAAATTTAAGTTCAGATTTAATATCCATATTATTCAAATTAGTTTTATTTATGTCAATAAACTTAAAAAAAATATTTTTTGATTTATTATCGTGATCACACAATAAATATCCAAAAAAATTCGATTGAATATATTTTTTATAAGTTAATTTTAATTCATTGGTTAAATTTGTATATTCGGATTTTACTTTGATATTTTTAACATAATCTGTAGATGATATAATGTTTTCTTCATTTGCTGTATTTGCTGTATTTGCTGTATTTCCTCCGGTTCCTACAATATATTGTGTAATTTCCAATAATTTAATATCATTACCATCAATAATTTTATTAACCACAATTTTACCTTCTTCATATTTATTTATTCCTGAACATAACCAATATAATTTATAGTTATTTAAAAAAATATAAAAATCATTTATCCATTCGTAAAAAATCAAACTTAATTGAATATTTTCTGTTGTTGTTGGATTATTATTGGAAACATTAAATAAAGGCATTTGTGTAATAAAACAAATATTTTTCGCATTAATATTTGTTTTAATCAAACTAATAATTGAATCAAATTGATAATCAATTAAGTCTTTAATCGTCTTATCTTTATTCTTATTTTTGTCGGCTAAAAAATTACTGAAAAAATTTTTATAACAAGTATTTATTATTAATACTTCAGATGGATTTGGAATATCTAATAAATTAGAATCAAACATTATTAACAAAGTTCCATTTATTAATATATGTGTTACATCATTAAATATTTTAAAATTAGTTGATTTAGAATAAAAATCAAGTTCATTGGATAAAATACTATCATTATCTAAATCATAATTACCAAACATCATTATTTTATTTGGATTGGGAGAAAATGAATTTATTTCACATAAAAATTTATTTATTCCAGTTAAACTTTTTTCCTTATTATCAATCCCATAATTACCCCCATATATTACAATATCTTTAGAATAATTGTCGTTTATATCTGAGATTATTTTTTTTAAATAATCTGGATGATTCGAATTATTTGAATTATCTGAATTATTTGAATTATTTGAATTATTTGAATTATTGTTTTGATAATCTCCATTTCCAAAATAAATGAATTTCATTATATTGTTTTATAATATATAGTAATAAAATAATATTTTTGAGTCAAAAATATTATTTTATTTTGCATTATAAGAAATGAAATAAAAATTAAAAAAATTATTAAATACTTATTTTTTTCCAATAGTAATTTTCATTAAAAAAAAATCCTAGTGTTTGTAAGATTTTTTTGGATGGAGAATCTTCAAATGGTTTTGATGTTATTGTTTGAATTTTATTTATTTGACAAAATTTTTCTATTTGAAATCTTAATTTCTTATTCAAACCATTTTGTCTGAATTTTTCAAATGTGAATGTGTAATTTATATGGGTAAATTTACCCATATCTTCATTTTCATAAATACCAAACCAAATAAAAGAAACTATATTATTCGATACCAAATCCTCAAATCCAATTATATATTCGTTATCGGATAATTTAGATGGTAATTTGGTTCCATTTGTTTTATCGTTTTTTTTTATTTGGTTTGATAACTTTTTAATTTTATCAGTTTCTAATATATAACACAACTTTACATTTGAACACATACAAACGTATATGCATAATAATATAAATCAATTCTTAAGCAATTTTTTTATATTATTTGATAAATATATCCAAGGTCTAAACATTCTATGAAATAAAGTTCCATTTGAATTAATAAAATATTCATAACAACCAGTTTCAATTTCACCTGAATGTTCTAACATACCATTAAAATAATATAGTAAATTTGTTCCATCGTGATTTGGATCTTTGACTTCAACATATACACATGGGAATTTTTCAAGTAAACTATCTAATAGAAATGAGAACATATGATTAGGATCATTTTTTTCTTCTTTACCTATATTTGGTGCATATGTTTTTATCCATCTTTGGGGAATTTCTGATTGAGGATTACTAAATATTGTGGATTTAATTTTATTTTCAGACATAACAATAATATTTGTTTTATTTATAATTTTATCATTATTATGAACAATACTCCGATACATATATTCATAATGTGGTTGTTTTATTGGCCAAAATAATTTAAATAATTTTTTTATAACAATATCTTGTTTCATAATTTTTTTATTATTATTAGTAATTATTCCTATACTATTATTATTTTCATATTTGTATTTGTTGACTATAAGTAAGATTTCTTTTTCATAATCGTCAAATATTGATTTTTTTGATTCAAATAATTTATAAAGATTATTTATTTTTTTTGTGTATTGTTTTGGAACAAATTCATTTGATTTTTTATTAAAATTTGAATCATCGTCAGAATCATCAGAATCATCGGGTATTTCCCAATATAATTTAAACACATATCCAAAAATTTTCTTTACATTATGCATATTATAATAATCAATTTTATCACAGATAATATGAATAAAACAATCAATCCAATCGTAAAAATTATTGTGTATTTTTTTAATTTCATAGTCTGTTATAATTGATTCTGATACACTCTCATATAAATTTGAAAAATTATCAAAAAATAATGAATAGTTTTTATGACTGATTGATGATAATTTTGACAAAATTCTTGTTGTTTCCAATATCCCATTTAAAATAACTAATTTATTATTTATACTTTTATAATCATCAATACATATTGATATTTTTTTTTCATTATATCCAATACTGCAGTTTGGATCAGTAAAATCAAACGATTTAATTTTAAATTCTGGAGCTATTAATTTTAAAATCAATTCATCCATACATCCATTTTTAATTCCATAATCAAATAAGTAATTTGAAATTAAATTATTTCCAGTTATCCATTTATTTATTTCTGGAATTTTTATTAAATATTGTAAATGCTCACATCTTTTATATTTCAAACATACCAATATACTTGTGTAAAATTTTATACCGGAAATATCAATTTGATGTAATATACTTTTTGAATCAATTAAAAGTTTTAAAATTTCAAATTTATTTAGTTGAATTGCAAAACTTATAGGATCATTATTTGATACTGGTGGAAATTCACTATTTCTTACCAATGGATCTGTTATACTTGCTCCTTGTCCAATCATAAATAAAATAAAATTTGGATTTGTATATTGGATAGCTGGAAATATAGATGTATATTCTGATTTATTTTTATGATTAATATTTGCTCCATTTGAAATTAATATTGTTATTATTTTTTTTATTGTTTCTAATTCTTCCTCATCAATTGTATCGTAATCATAAGTTAAAATCACACTTTCAATAATTCCTTGGGAATTTGTATATATTAAATCTAATGATTTGGGATATTTTTTACAAAATAAATCTAATAACTCGATCATTTGATAACCACATAAATATTCTAAATAATTAGTATCTTCTTTATTTTTTTTTTTCCAATCTAAACCTTTAAATGTGAAAAAATATCTTAACATTTCTTCTAAATTATCATGTAATGCTATATGAACAATTGTTTCTGCATCTTCATCATCTGATGATTTGTTTAATACATCGGGAAAATTATTTACAAATATCTTAACAATTTCTAATTGATTATCTAGGACATTATTTCTTAATGTTTTCATGTCATTTGAATTTAATTTTTTTTTTTTTTTTAATAATAAGTTTAATAATTCTAAATAATTTTTGTCACCATGTGAAATTCGATTTATTATTATATCTACAAGTGATATTTCATGATTAGGTATCTCAGTCATTATTAAGGGATTTTCCAATAATATTTTAGCACAATTGAAACAATTATCCATTATACAAGAAATTGTTAAAGAAGTTTGATTATCTTTATTTATTTGATTTGGATTCACACCAAGATTTAAAAAATATTTTAATAATAAATCATTTTTATTTAACACACAAATAAATATTAAATTTAAATTATTAGAATCAACCTTATGTAAATTTACATTATTTTTAATAAGTATACCAATTAATGGTATGTCATTATGCATAATTGCAAATTCTATCCAATTATAATTATATTTGGTAATATTATGATTTATATCAAATCCAAATTCAATATATTTTTTCATCTTATCAATTCTTTTGGCATTTTTATTTTCTGTATAATAAACCAAATAACTATCAAATACTTCCTTATTTAAATTTTCCAACCTTAGATTGGAATAATCACCATTTATTTCTTTTGATTTATCATAATATTCAAATATATCAGGACATAACATTAATTTATATATTATACTATTAATATTATATCGTTATTATTTTAACTTATCAATATTTTTTTAAATATTTAAAAAAAAGTTAATTAAATAAATATTGGTACAATATCCACTTTTTATATTTTATGTTCTTATATAAATTTATTATTAAAAAAATACATTTGTTATTTTATATTTATATGATTATATATTCATTTTATTATATGATTACTACTATATAATTTATAATGTTTATTTATCTTGGTTATATTCCATAATACTTTCCTGTTCTTTTTTGTTCTTGATCTAATTGTGAATTATATTTGTTAATTCTAGGACGATTATGTCCACTTATTCTCATTGTAATGCCCATTAATTGTAAAAATCCATTGATTCCTTGAGAAAAATCTAATGGTTTTGAAACTGAACAAATTTTAATATTATTTTCATATGTATCCTGTTTTACCAATAATATATTAGAATCTAATTCTTGTGCAAATGCAACACTCATCATTATATCATGTTCAATTATAAATGCAGATTTACTATTATTGATAATAAATCGTTTTATTATTTTGGTAACTTTTAATCGTTTTTCAATATCTAGGTTTGCTGATGGTTCATCAAATAAATATATATCTGCAGGTGTACCTAAACATAATACAATTAAAACTCGTTGTAATTCTCCTCCTGATAATTCATCTATTTTTCTTGATTGTAATTGTTCTATTTCTAATTGTTTTATAACATCTGTTTGAAATGTTGGATTAAAATAATTTGATTTTATATTGGAATGTAATAATTCTAACACAGTTGGATATAAACCATCTTTATTAACAAATTTTTTTATATTTGTTGATTGTTCTTTCACACTCACTGATAATCCTGATGAATTAGCTAACCAATTTATAAAAGTTGTTTTACCTGTTCCATTTTCTCCCAGTATAACAGAAATTGAATTAGATAATTTTATTGTACCAGAAGGAATATTTAATTTATATCTTGGAAATTCAATACAATGATTTGGATAATTAAAATCTAAACAACCCAATGTTATTTTTTCATTTACAATAGTTGGATAAATTGGTTGGGTAAATTGGTTGGGTAAATTGGTTGGATTAGTTTGATTGATTTCATCAGATAAATTGGTTTTTTGAACTATTTCATTTGCATGTTTCAAATTAAATTCTTCATTTCTAAATCTAATATTTTGAGTACTAATAAACCCACTCAAATACATATTTATACCTTCTAAAGTAGTAAGTGGTTTTGAAACAATTCCATAAGCTCCCGCTTTTCCGTAAACTATATATAATTCATCAGATATATAATCTAACATTGATAAATCATGTTCAATTACAATAATATATTTTCCTTCCAAATCAATTGATTTAATTAAACGTGAAATTTCTAATCGTTGTTTTACATCAAGAAAATTTGAAGGTTCATCAAAAATATATACAGATGCAGGCGTTATTGCTGTTATCCAACATAATAATCTTTGTAATTCACCTCCTGATAAAGTATGCAAAATAGAATTAATAATTTTGTCTATTTCAAGAAAATAATAAGATTCCGGAATTAAATTTATAGTATCCAAATCAATTAATTTAGTTTTAAGAAATTCTTTTACTGTAATTGATAAGTTTTTTGGTAATCCTTGTTTAATTTTTTGTTCTTTTATGCTAAATTTTAGTTTATTTCCATTGTATAAATCTTTCAAATAATCTTGTAAAACAGTACCTTTAAATTTTATTATAATATCTTTATCAGATTGAATTTTATTAAATTGTTCAAAATTAGGTCTAATATTGTTGGATAAAATGTCTATAAGTGTTGTTTTTCCTACACCATTTGCTCCAATAATTCCAATTATTGTATTGGGTTTTAAAATAGGTAACCTATATAATCTAAAACCATTTGGACTATATCGATGGATTATATCTGTGGATTTTTCTTCAGGAATGTTAATTATTTTAATTGCTTCAAAAGGACATACTTTAACACATTGATTACACCCAATACATAAATTTTCAGCAATTTTTGCTATTTTTTTTTTATTTGATAAATTTTGTATCCAATTCATGTCAGTATAAATATCCTCTATTTCTATAACTTGTTTACCAGATTTTTGAGGAGGACATGATTTTATACATTCTTTTGAACATTTTTCAGGTTTACATTTGTTTTGATCAATGATTGCTATTCTTGTCATTTGTTTTTATAATGGACAATTAAAGTTTATTATTTTTAAATCTACATCAAATTTATAAAAAAATATCAATTTTTATTCAATCCATTAGAAAAAATTGAATTTTATATCTAAAATTAATATGGTATTATTAGATATCTTAATTTTAAATTAATTTTCCAATGAATAGTGATTTAACTTCTCAATTATATATGTTAATGAGTTTATCTCATCTAAATACAGGTAGTGGACTTAGTGGACTTGGAGATAATTCATATTTAAGAAGTTTATTGCCGATTTTAATTGCTTTTAGTCCTCTTATAATTAAATTATTTTATTCGATATATGAGATTATTGAAGATTGGGTTTATATTGATAAGGATGAAAATATTATAAGTATAAAATTTCCGGTTCATGAAGTAAAAGTTAATAAGGATGGTTATGGGAAAGCAGGTGCAACAAGACAACTTTATAGTATAAATTATTTAGCTGTTAATGATTTCATAAGGGATAATTTAGATAATATTATAGTAAGTCCAGTTTAAAATTGTGCTTTCAAGCCTATCAACTTTTTACTTTTATTTTACTATAAATGACCTCTTATAAAATTTTTTGTCAACAAAAATTTTTATGAGGCACCGAAAAATAA
>Ga0316217_10001228_pt1 | contig 34191 bp, 27 predicted proteins | sample 1anoAmetaG_FD_203633 | JGI IMG/M metagenome (GOLD analysis project Ga0316217, IMG submission 203633) | Freshwater microbial communities from Trout Bog Lake, Wisconsin, USA - 1anoA | ecosystem: Environmental > Aquatic > Freshwater > Lake > Hypolimnion/Profundal zone | place: USA: Wisconsin...
AGGTTAATGCGGCCTGGCAACATGAATACATCAACCGCGCGATTTCGATTGATTCGCATTTCATCTACGGCGCTGGTGATACCTTCACCTCCAGCGGTTCCACACTCGGAGCGGACAGCATTGTGCTTGGGCTTGGCGTGTCGGTGCAATTGACGCCGACCATTGGCACATTCCTGAACTACTCCCCTGAGTTCGGCTCCGGTTACACCTCGCAAAAAATCAACGGCGGCGTCGGCTTCAGGTTCTAACCAATCGCGCCACTTCGGCGCGAACGGGGCGGGCTGATGGGCAAGCCGGCGTATCATGTGTTCCCGGATCGAACGCTGGAAGAACTGGCGCGCGTCCTCCCCAAATCCCCCGCCGCCCTGCTAGAGATCCGCGGCATCGGCCCCGATGCCCTAGCCGTGATCGCCAAACAGCGAGGTTGATTGTCACACTGAGCTTGGTTGAATGGTTCTTGACTGCGTATGAACTGAACCTAAACTGCGCACATAAAGACGTCATGAGAAAGGGGAACTAGTATGAATCTAATATTGACTACAAGGCGCTCATTCTCACTGCTCATTGCTGTCATCACTGGGGTCTTGGTCACAAATCTGAAATGTCTCGGCGAAGACTACCTCACAGAAGTCAGCGGAATCAAAGGTCTTCCCCTACATACATCAAACCGAGATGACTTGGAGCCACTTAGAGGCGAAAAGGCGTACGTGTCGTTTGGTCGAGATAATGACATACTCAGCCTTCGCGGATCTGATGTGATTAGTCATCTAGGGACGCCTTCTTCCACGCTTGTCCGAGGCAAAAACCGGGTTCTGGTGTATGCCTCACCGAAAGTCGAGAAAATGCGAAGAACTGGCACCCCTGTAAAACAAAAGGACGGTGCGGGACATAATGAAGGCGACACTCACACGGGATTTGAAACGGTGCGAAAGAACATCCCTAAATCAAGCCTCAAAATTCCTTACTTTTTTGATATCACTGTTGACGCAAACGACAAAGTCATTGGTGTGCGGGACTTGCTTCTCCCGTAGAGCTAGCTTCAATTATCCGAAGCCGAACAGAATAAATTGCTGTAGCTTTATCCAGCAACCTAAGTTTGGCCGTCAGTAAAGAGCCCATTCGACTTCGTTCAGGTCGACAGACCTATAAAAACGGCTTCTGCCAGCACTGCAAATCTGCATTTCCCTGAGTAAACTTGCAAATTCTTCCCAGGCGGAGTGTCGGAGGTGCTTCCGGGAGTCTTACAAATAGGGTTCGGCATTCCCGACACGGTTCCGGGAGTCTTACAAATGGGGTTCGGCAATCCCGACACGCTTCCGGGACGCTTACAAATGGGGTTCGGCATTCCCGACACGCTTCCGGGACGCTTACAAATGAGGTTCGGGATTCCCGACACGCTTCCGGGACGCTTACAAATGCGGTGCGGCGTTCCCGATGCGCTCCGGGAACGCTTACAAATGAGGTTCGGGATTCCCGACATGCTCCGGGAACGCTTACAAATCGACCTCCGCTATCCCGCACCGCAAAAAGCAGGCTGCAAAACCTGTGTCGGAAAGGGCTCCCAGTGACCACGCTCCGAGCGTGGCGAGCACTCAAATGCCCAGTCGTTTTTGTTTGCGCTGGCGAGCCGTTCGGGTCTACACAGGCGGATATGAAACAGACTGTTTTCCGGTGCGGCTTGGTTGGGATGATTTTGTTGGGGTTGGCATTGGCGGTGAAGGCGGCTGAGGTGCCGGCGGTGAACGCCAAGCCGACGGCGGTCTTGTTTCTGAGTTGGGCACCGTCGCTCGATAAGACTTATGCGGAGAAGCTGGCCGCGCGCGGGTTTGTGGCGACGAAGGCCAATTATTTCGAGCCATTGGCGCCGGAGTTCCTGAAGCAGTTCAATGTCTTTGTCTTGGATGAGGTGCCGGACATCAGCTACGAGGACAAATATCCAGACAAGATCGTGAACTATCACAACAATATGCGCGTGATTAAACAGGCGGTTGAGGATGGCGCGGGATTGTTGACCTACCCGGCGGGGGCCGGGGTTTGGTTGGCGGGTTGGAATCAGGAGATGAAATCCTACGGGGTCTCCGTGTTGCATCGCGGGGTTTACGATGCCTCGGTGGGCGGGCTGGCGCCGTGGAAGGGTTATGTGGAGTCGAGCTTTGGCTGGACGCGGAACATCAACACGAATAGTCCGGTCACGGTCGGCCTGCAACGGATCTATTACCCGATGGGCGAATTGAACGGCACCGGTATCTTCCCGACCATGCCATTGGTGTGTGACACAAATTGGACGCCGCTGGTCAAGAGCATGGCCGGGGCCCGGCTGACGCTCTTCAATCCGCCCGGCGTCGCGCTGGTGTATGAACCAACCCCGCCGCAAGCCTACACAATCTGTGCCGTGCGCAACGTCGGCAAGGGCCGGGTCAGCGCGTTGACCATTGGCCCGCAGTTCACCCACCGTTACGGCTATGGCGACCGGCAAGTCTGGTTTGAAGAGAACCTCGGCAAACTGGACGGCACGTTGCTGGAGAAAGGCGACGGCGTCGTGAAGAGCGATGACGGCGAGCTGTTGTTCCGGTTGTATGGCTGGTTGGCCGGTGATTCCGCCCAGGCGGGATTCGGCGGTTATGTGGCCGGCACGCCGGTGGTGAAGCTGGAGATTGAGCCGCCGGTCGCAGTCACCAACGCGCCGCCGCTCCAACAATTCAAAGCCTTGATCGGCGTGCGCTCGAAGATCAGCACCGGCACCGGCACGGTAGCCGAGTGCGCCCGCGCCGCCCGGCAGGCGGGTTACTCGCTGCTGGCGTTCACTGAAACCTTCGAGCAGCTCGACCAGAAGATGTGGGATGATTATGTCGCCCAGTGCGAGGCGAACTCGGACGCGACGTTGACCGTGCTGCCGGGCTTCGAGATTCAAGATGTCGAAGGCAGCCGGTACCTGTTCATCGCCCCACCCTTCTGCCCGCACCCGTCGTGGCTCACGGACGATGGGAAGCGGTTGATCAATCCGTACACGCTCAACTTTTATTACTACAAACACCTTGTTGTGTTGCACCGGCCAGAAAGTTGCGCCATACCCACCGAGCGGTTGAAACATTTCCAAGGCTTGTCCGTCTACACCTACCGGGACAACAAGCTCGTGGACAACAGCCTCGGCGCGTTCACGTGGGAAGTGCAAAGCGCGTCCTTCCCGATTCCGATTGTGGTGCATGAAATCTATTCGCCCGCTGAGATTGCCGAGGCGGCGCGCACCGGCTTCCAGCAATACATGCCGGAAGCGCCGACCGCCACCGTGGCCGTCAATAAATTCTGCCGGCAGGGTATCAACAACTTGACGCATCCGATGATCAGCGGCGGCCCGAGCATCGCGCCGTTGCGCGTGGCCGGCACGGACGATCCCAACTTGCGCGCGGAGAATAAGGCGGAACAGACTTTCCGTTTGGAAGTGAACATTACCAGCGAGACGCCGTTGAAAACCGTCACGCTTTATAATGGCTACACGCCGGTGCGCCGGTGGGCGGCCACTGGCAAGGAATTCAAAGCCGCCCCCGTGTTCCCCTACTCCCATCAATACGGCTTCTGGGTGCTGGCGGAGGACGCGGCCGGCCGGCAAGCCATCCGCAGTATGTTCTGGGTCGCGCCCGCGCTCTGGCCGGGAGTGTTCCGCTGCACGGACCGGCAGAACTGGCTCGGCCATCTGGCGATGTATTACACCGGCGCGTTCCTGCCCTTCGGCGGCGCCTACCACAGTCTGCGGATGCCCATCAAAGGTACCGACGAAAGCAACGGCCTCTTCCACCAAATCCCCGGCACCAGCATGGCGGAGAAGATGAACATCCCGTTCACCTGTAATGATGTGGCCATCACCGATTTCATCCTCGAAGATAAATACGTCGAAGCCACCTTCGCCCAAGTCGGCCTCTCCATGTTGCCCTCGCGCGCGAGCAAGCCGTCGGCGATCTACTCCGGGCGCGTCCGCTACTATTGTTTCACGCAATCGCTCCCCGCTGAACCGTGGGTGGGCTTGGTTGATTACGATCTGACGTTGAAACGCGCCGTGGAACCACTCGATCCCGCCGGTCTCTTCCCGGCGATTGACTCAACGCACGGCAATGTGTTCTGCGCGTGGGACGGAACCAAATTCACCACGAACGCGATCGGCAAAGCAATGGTCGCCCTGCCGCGCGGCGCGCTCGGCGGCGGCATCATCCCGCTCGATGACGGCTTTGCCTTGTTAAATGGCCATTTTGGGCGTGTCTTGCCCGGCGCACCCGACTACTTACCGGCAGGCACGCGGATCACCGGCCGGTATTTGGTTGCCGGTCGGTCCAATTCAGTCGGCTCGTATGACAAGGCTACTAAAAACTTTGAGACCGCCCCGCAGGCGTGGCTCAAGGCAATGGGCTTTGCCGGCGAAACTCCTTATCAATTGGTGATGACGCGTGGCAAGCTCGGCTCAATCGGCTTCATGGCACCGATCACTCCCGAGCAATACGGCGTGGCGGGCGAAGTGCGGCGAACGGCAGAGATCCCTTACCAGCTCCCGATCCAGATTACCGGGCTGAATCCCCGTTGGGTGGCCGGCTCTTGGCGCGACGGCGAACACATTCAGTATACCGGCGTCTTTGAACAAACGGCTTGGCCGCGACTTGACGTTAGTCACGCCGGCAAATTCTTTGCGGGCAACCTGCTAACGGCGGACAATCCGAATCTCGTCCTCTCCGTGGCAAAATGGGACGCGCAAGCCATCACCGTCGAGATACATAATCCAACTTCCGCGCCGATCACGGCGACTGTTACTACTCCGTCAGAGATCACCGGCTACAAGGCCTTCAAGCAAACAGTGACCGTGCCGGCCGGAACATCGGTCTTTGCCGGCGATTAACAGAGTTGCAACTTAACGCGACCGTCGTACAGCGCTTTGCCGACAATCACGCCGGTTAAGTTTCGGCATTGTTCAGTGAGTTTCCGGAGCGCATGGATGTGTTCCGTGTTGCCGACGCCGCCACTGGCAATTACTGAACATTTTACCGCCGCGCACATGCCGGTAATGGCCGGTAAATTGGGACCGGTCAGCATTCCATCTGTCGAGACGTCCGTGAAAATAATGTGCTGGATGCCGAGCGTGTCGACTTGCTTGGCAAAATCCACAGCAGTGAGCTTGGTCTTTTCAGTCCAGCCCTTGACGGCAACAAAACCGTCACGCGCATCAATGCCGACGGCGACTCGATCACCAACTGCGGCAGCCAATTCCTTCACGAAAGATGATGACTCGCACGCTTTGGTGCCGACGACGCACCGGCTCACGCCCATCGCCAATGCGTCTTCGATTTGCTTGCGCGTCCGTAATCCACCGCCAAGTTGGACCGGGATCTGGACGGCTTTAAGAATTGCACGGACGCTGTCCCAATTCTTCGGCGTACCATCAAACGCGCCGTCGAGGTCAACCACGTGCAACCATTGCGCCCCCTGCTCCGCCCATTGACGCGCCATTGCAGCCGGGTCATCGCTATAAGTCGTTTGCGCATCCGCCGCTCCTTGTCGGAGTCGCACAACTTGGCCACCACGTAAATCGATTGCCGGGAAAATAGTAAGCATAGGAGTTAGAAGTCAGGAGTCAGAAGCCAGAATCGCTGACGCGTAAGCCGTGAGCAGCTTGCTAACTTCCTCCACGAGTGAGTTAAGTTCCACATTCTTTCCGTAACCAAGATCAGCCGCAAGAATCAAATAATAACGGGATTCCTCCAGTGAACCTTGCGCCATATTCATGAACCGCGCTTTATCGGCTCGTCCAGTTTTCTTAAAGCCTTCCGCGATATTGGCCGGGATGGAAACGGCGGCGCGCCGCAGTTGACTCGTCATTCCATAAAGTTCAGTTTTGGGAAACTTGTCTGTGAACCGGTAAATACCAAGAACAAATTGGTGCGCCTTCTGCCACACAATTAAATCCTGAAAGGTTCGGGCCGGCTTGCCGTTCATTCTGACTTCTGACTCCTGTCTCCTGTCTTCTTTCCCAGTCTCACAAAGTTTTCCAACATCTTTAACCCAACCGACTGTGACTTTTCAGGGTGAAATTGCGTGGCGAAAATATTGCCAGACCAAATCACCGACGCAAACTCAATCCCGTATTCGGTTGTGGCCGCGACCGCGGCATCTTGCCGTGGCGCACCGTAGTAGCTGTGAACGAAATAGACGTAGCTGCCATCGGTAATCCCGGCGAGTAATGGACAAGCGGGTTGTCGAATGCGGAGACGGTTCCAGCCCATGTGCGGGACTTTCAAGGCGTCGCTGGCAAAACGTGGCACGATTCCTGGCAGGACGCCAAGTCCGGGTACGCCTGGCGATTCGGTGCCGGATTCAAACAGCATTTGCAAGCCGACGCAGATGCCGAGAAATGGTTTACCGGTTTGGATGAATTGACGGATCGCGGAATCCATTCCGAGTTCGGTCAAATTCTTGATGCAATCACCAAATGCGCCAACGCCCGGCAAGACCACCGCGTCCGCCGCCAGCACAGCGGATGGGCGGTTGACGATCTGCACATTGGCGCCGACTCGCGCCAGCGCTTTCTCCGCACTCCGCAAGTTGCCACTACCATAATCAATCAATGCAAGCATACCGGCGCACAGCATACACAGCTCCGGCCGGCACGCAAGACTGGCTTGCTTAGTGTGGCGATTATTTTAGAATGCCGACATGAAAACCATTTTTGGTCAGCCCTCTTACGTTCTCGCCAACCGCCAAGTCCAAGCCGCCGTCACGCAATCCGGCGGCCATCTTGCGCCGGTCAGCTTTCGTATTGCTAGCAAGACGATCACACCATTTGCAATCGCGCCGTGGTGGAATGAGAAAGCTCCCGCCGGCACGTTGCCGCTGATTCGCGTGCTGCGTGGCGATTTCTTTTGTTTGCCGTTCGGCGGGAACGCGACGCCCTACCGGGGCGAGCAGCATCCACCACACGGCGAGACCGCCAACGGGCACTGGAAATTCGAAAGCCTAGCCCAGGCCGGCGATGCCACAACGTTACATTTGTCACTGCGGACACGCGTTCGACCTAGTCGCGTCGACAAACGGATTACATTGCGCGCCGGTCATACGGCAATTTATCAAGAGCACATTATTTCCGGCGTGACAGGCCCGCTAAATCCCGGTCATCACGCGACGTTGCAATTTCCAGATCGACCAGGTGCGGGACGGTTGTCCACGTCGGCATGCGTGCACCGGCAAGTATATATCGAGCCGGTAGGCGTCCCGGAACAGCAAGCCTACTCACTACTGAAGCCGGGTGCGGTCTTCCGTGATTTGCGGGCGGTGCCGACAAACACCGGCGAGTTGGCGGACTTGAGTCGCTATCCGGCGCGGCGTGGTTTCGAGGATATTGTGATTTTGGTAGCGGATCCAAAATTGAAATTCGCTTGGAGCGCGGTAGCGTTACCAGAGGAAGGCTACGTGTGGTTCACGTTGCGCGATCCGCGCGTGTTGCCGTCGACAATTTTGTGGATGAGCAACGGGGGGCGATATTCAGCGCCATGGAATGGCCGGCATATGAATGTGATGGGCGTGGAGGATGTGACAGGCTTCTTCCATACCGGGTTGGCGGGTTCAGCCAAGCCGAATGCGTTGACAAAACGGGGACTGACGACATGCCATCAGATGCAGGCCGACCGGCCGTTCGCAGTCCGGTATATCATGGCAGTCGCGGCGATCCCGCGCCGGTTTGAGCGCGTCAAAGAGATTGTAGTTGCGCCCGGCAAGGTGACGTTGGTTGGCGAAAGGGGCGTGAAAGTTTCCACACCGTTGGACAGCGCGTTCCTTAAACAAACGGACGCCGCGTAAACAGTCGCGACAACGCCCGGCTCGGCGTTTTCACGAGCAGTTCGTGGAGGAAGACGTCCGTAGGCATTGCTTTCGGCTCCATCAGTCGCGCCCAGTAAACGTGCGCAAAGAGATAGATCGCGAGGATCAGCGCGTAGCAGACACTGAACTGGTTCAACTCGATTACACCCCAGCGGATTTTCCAGCCGGCCAGACTGTCCACAAGCAACCCCCATAAAATCGGAAAGACGCCGGCCGTGAGACTGGTGATGACACTGAACAACGCGAAGAAATGACTCCGCCCCATTTCCGGGACAACAGCCATCAGCAACCGCGTATTGGGAAGGGTTAATAATGCCGACCCGAGCGCGGAAGTCATTTGGAGCAACACGATCACCCACAGTGTCGGCGCAATCACGCCCGCCGCAATGGCGCCCCACAAGGTGAAATGCGCCACAAGAATGATGCCAGACGCGCCGAGTAACGGTTTGCTTCCGACCCGGTCAGCCAGTGCGCCGAAACCCCACAACGTCACTGCCGATCCTGCGCTGTACAACGCCATCATTGCCAGAAATTGCCAATCCGCAAACCCATGCATATCACGCAGCAGCGGTACCCAGCAAACACCACTGCCCGCCAACGCGATCACGATGACAATGTTGTATACCAAAAGCCGGTAAAACGGTGGATGCAACACCATTGCTTTCCATGGAACGGGCCCTTTGGACCGGCTTTGAGCCGGTACTGGTACGTCTGGCATACGCGCCAAAAACCACAAACTTGCCATGCCGCCCAGAAAACCAACGAAAAACATCCAGCCAAAAGCTGCGGTTCCAGTCGCTTGCTTTACAAACCAAGCCGTCCCCGCCATCGTCCCTAACAACGCCAAGGCTGTGGACATTTGGTCGCCAGACAGATACCGGCCCCGCAAACTTTCCGGGATCAATTGCGTGATCCACGGAAGAAAACCGCACACTGAAAACCCGCGTGATGCGTTATACCCGAATAGCAGGAATAACATCAACCCGATCCGTGTTGTTCGATCAATCTTCACAGGAAGAAACGCCACCACTGCCATGCCGAGGATGATGAAACACCGGGTAGTCCAGCCGCGCAGCACAAATGCCCGGTAGCCTACCTTATCCACCAACGGTGCTGCTGGAATCTGGAGAATGTTCAACAGCGACGGCAAGGCAATCACAATTCCGAGAATTGTGGCCGAGGCACCGAGGTGTTTAAAAAACAAAATCATCGGCATTCCCAGCACAATCGAAAACGAAATCGTGTTAAAGACTTGAAACGCATACGCGTTTCCGATCCCGGCTGGCATTTGAGTTGATTGGGAGTTGCTCACTTGTTTGTTACTTTGCAGAAATATACACGTTAATGATAATCACATTGGATCAAATGTTAATTACTAGTTTTTGGCATACCAACAAGCATGGAATTACAAAGGCCAGAAAACGTTTTTCTAAAAAATGTAGTTGGCTTGTATGGTAATTTGAGTTACGTCGTAAGTGCTATCAGGCAAGTTGGACGTCCTGTTAACATACTTGTACTCAATGTATGCTGACAAGTGGCGCGAGAATTGACGAGTAAGTGTCATGCCAGTTGAGAAGATATCATCTTTTTCGTTGGAAATAATCCCACCAATTGATTCGATGTGTGTCCATTGAGCAGTCGGTGCTAGCGTTAAATTTTTAGTAAGTCGGTGTGCTATGGATAAGGTAACTCCTAAGACACTTTGAGCGCTTGATGACGTCAGTAAAGCGGTCACACCTGGGCTATAATAAGCGCTAAAACTGTATGTCGTGTTGGGATTCAACGGATGCGTGTAAGAACCTGTCATTGAAGCACTGGGGCCACCACTCCATTGTGCAGGTAGATTGGTAGTGGTCCCGCCGGGTAAGTGAGCCACTTTCTCATCAAGATGTGTAAGCGCATAGCCAGCTTGGATTGAACCGTTGAAATACGGCGTGATCTGACCCGAAACTCCGATTTCGCTGGAATAGGATTCAGTATTCTGCCGCGTGTAATCATCAGGAAATGACATGCCGTATGTATTCGCCCAAAATAACCTATAATTTTCGCGCAAAATATACGCAGGTGTCACCGAAAACTGGTAGTCAGTTTCAGACTGTGATGGTGCCGAAGAAATTTTATCAATCCGCTCAGCACCCAGGCCGAGATCTGTTTTCCCGAAATTCCGGTCCAGATTAATGGACGCTGTGTTATCATACTCTGCGACTCGTGCCTGATTAGCTATGACAGCACTGTCTAAATCCACATTTTCATATCTAAATGTATCGCCAACAGTCGCTTTCCATTCACCAAACCGCATTGGAATCATAAGATTCACGCTTAATGGCGAGCTGAAGGACTGTGTCACGTAATTTGTTGTGAGATAGTATTGCTCCTGATATGAGACTCCCGCATTAAGCGTCATCTCGTCACCAAGGGAAGAGCCAAAATGCACCGGCAGCGTGATCCCTCCGTCAAATGTTGGGCCGCCCAAAATTGAGAAAGCGCTTTGCTTGCTCGGACTGTTATTAAGGTTGTCGGTGTACTGGACTCCGGCCTGAGCTCCTATGTTACCATGAATCGGCCCCATAACAAAAGTTTGCTGGCCGTGGGCAGGGAGAGTAAAAAAAACGGCAAATCCTATCGCCACCAGCAGTTTAATGACTACCTGGCAACGTGCGTTTGAGGCTTTAATTGCTTCAGTGTAACCTAACACAAAATATCACATCCGATTGCCGATGAGTCAAGATTCGCGCCATCAACTCCGTTCAAGTCAATGCTTACCATTAATGCCAAAATATCACAATACAGGTCAAGTTTTTTGCAACAGTAAAATGTTGCATTTCACTGTCATTGCGATGGAGGTGGCGATGTTGGCGGGGTTTCCTCTTGCAGCCAATGATCAAGCAACTCCCGGTAATGAACGTTCAACATGGTGCCGAGACCGAGCATACATAAAATCGCTAGACTAAAGACGATGTATCCAGAAAATTCGTGGTAAATCTTCATGGCTGGATCATAACCGAACCCTTGTGCCACTAATGCGACTGTTGTAATGCGTGCCAAATTTCCAAGTACTGCTAATGGTACACTTGACATAAACATTACCCATTTCTTCCAGCCACGATCCATGGCAAGCTGGCCGTACAGTGCTGTTAACGCCATCAGTGCCACTAGCGATCTGATTCCGCTGCACGGATCAGCGACATCCAACGGCATAAAACGACCGGCCCGTGAGAAAATACCAGTACCTTGGCTGTAAACCTCTAGCCCGAACAAATTTAGCAATCCACACGATATATTCGCCACTACCATTCTCAACGGAAACGATACGTATGGATCAATCACATTCAGCGGGATCATGAAAAATAAAAACGCACAAGAAAACCACGCGCCTTTGGCCCATTGCCATCCACCGAGATACCATACAATCCCAAAAATGAGTACCACCAATGATACTGCCACTAACCGTGGTACTTGAGCACGTACACCGCCGACATACAACAGCGTCGCCAGCCCCACCAACATCAGGCCCCATACCGAGGGCTCCATTGGTAAATTTCGCAGCGTGTTCCGCCATTTCCAATAAAAAAAACCAGCTGCAGCCACCGGTACTAAATAACCGTGTGCGTAATCGCCACCCCGTCCCCAAAACAACGCCAACCAGCCAAACAGTGATATCGGTGTGATTTGAAACATGCAGACGCGGCTAATTCCATACGCATACACAATCAGTCCGGCTGCCACCGCCCCTAGTACCCAACGCTGCAGGGTCTCGCGGTTACCGGTGATCTGTGACAGCATCTGGATGAGAGGGTTATCTTTCATACTTGCGCGTGTGAATTTGGAGCAGACGACGGGCAATGTCAAACACCGGGTGCTCGTCAGCGTGGGGTATCACTCCATAAGATCTGCTCGCCGTCCACTGTGATTTGCCGCCGGTATTGCAATGATGACTTTTCCGGCGGCGGATGAACCATATCGTACTTGCTTAACCAAAATGAATACGTCGAGATCGCATCCATCCAGTGCCAGTCTCGCAATGTCGTCAGGTAAATGCCGGCAAAGATGCGAAAATTGTCATTGAAATATAAATATGACTTCTCCTCTGCCGGGATCAACATTGCCGAGCGGTCGCCGTACCATGCCATCGCCCACGGAATGTCAGTCGCCACCAAATCGTTTTCACGGAATGTCTCCCCAACCGCCGCCACCACTCCACCATCGTAGGGCGGGTAAGCCGAAACCGGCGGTGGCGGTAATAATGTAAATACCATCGGCATCACATTTAGTGTCACAAATAACCCTACCACGCTCCGACGAACCCACCGCGTTCGCAATTGTAGACGCTCAAACATTACGAAGAAAAACGCCGCGCTGTACATTGCAATCACCGGCATGAAAACTGTGAAGAAATTCCACCGCGGTGGCCCCGCCACTCCCAAACAAAATACTGCTGCCATCAGTACGCTAAATATCAACCATTGCAACCGAAACGCCTCATCACGACGGAATCGGTGCAGCAATGCCACAAGAAAGAATGCTATTAAAAAGTTTGCGCCGGTATCCTTTAATTGTTCCCGGTAAAGCTTGTCCCAGAGCATTAACATTCGAATACCGGAGGCGTGCAGCCGAATCGGTGCGCTGGCATCGCTTTGTCGTTGCAGTTGAACCACCGCTACCTCCTCACCGCGTTCGTCTGGCATGATGTGCGTCGCCGCCCAACGCGACAAACCGAATGGCGAGTCAGCTGCATTTACGTTGTGCGCCACCCACGGCAGCAGGATGAGTACAAACGTCCCTAAAAAAACACCCAATTTGATCGACCGTTGCACCGACGGCATCGTTATCCACAACCACACCACCACCGCCGGTAATAAACAAACCATTGTGTACCGTGTCAACGTCGCCACGCCTATCAGCGCCCCGCACATTACCAGCGCACCAGTTACCAAATACACTGACGCATCAGTCGTCGCCCATTTTTCCACCTTGACTAGCGTCCACATCACTAACAACACCAGTAACGCTAAAAATGGCAACATGCTCCCGGCGACGCATGCATCCAACAACTGATCGCACAACATGCACAATATCACGCTTAGTAATGCGACCCGTTTATCGAATAATTCCCGCGCCAGGAAATACAGCAGTCCCAAATCAGCCACAAAAAACAGCCATGCCAAAATCACCAGCAATCGATCCATCCGCAACGTTTGCACGCGAGCGGCGTCATACAATGCTTGCAACTTCAGCCAGTCCTCCGGCAACCGGTGTGTTGAAATATCCAGCAGGCGTTTTACTGCTGTAATTCTCGACAGCGGTTTGAAAACCTTAAACCAACCAGCTAACACTAATGGATATACTGGTGGCGTCCATAACTCTGGTAACACGACTCGTCCATCACTGACCGTCAGTTTGCCGGCCGCTGCTAAATAACTCACATCAATCGGGCGGATGTTACGCGTCACATACCCACGTCCCAGAGCCAAATTTCGTCCCAACTGCCCCAAGTCCATTGTCTCACGGTCGCGCAAACCAACAAACTGCGTGCCGGTATAGACAAGAATCACCAAAAACACTAAAAACAAAAAACCACCCAACCTAAACCACTGGATGCCCATCCCTAAATCAAACTTGAAAATCAAATCCTGAAGGCGCTCAAAAATCGGCCGTTTCATGCGAATCGGCTGATTCAGTTCTGATATATTATCGTATTCTGAAGGCATCGCGTCTCTCATCCGCAGCATAGCCTAACACCCCACCCCAGCGTCAAGCCCGTGTACTTGACTCATTGCTCACCATTGCGCTACGGTTCTCTGCCACAATGACCACTCGCGAACGGATACGCCGCATGCTCGAACATTGGGAAGCCGACCGCGTTCCAATTACCGATTGTCCATGGGACGCCACGTTGCAACGCTGGCATCGTGAAGGCTTGCCGGCCGACGTGGATTGGGCTGATTATTTTGAGCTCGACCGGTTCGCTTCCTTCGGCGTGAACAACAGCCCTCAATATCCCGAAAAAATCATCGAAGAAACAGAAGACTATCGCATCCACACCAACTCTTGGGGTGCAACGCTAAAAGATTGGAAACATCACGGTAGCGTGCCGGAATTTCTCAGCTTCACCATTACCGACCCCGACGCTTGGCGCGCTGCCAAGCAACGCATCGCACCCACCCATGACCGAGTGGACATCGAACACTTGCAACGCAATTTTCCAAAATGGCGCGCCGAAGGACGATGGATTACTGCTGGTCTCTGGTTTGGTTTTGATGTGACGCATTCGTGGATGGTTGGTACCGAAACGGTTTTAATGGCATTAGCTGAAGACCCGGCTTGGATTGTCGATATGTGGAACACGCAACTAAGCACACAGTTGACGCTGCTCGACTGGGTCTGGGATCAAGGATTTCATTTCGATGCCATCGGTTGGCCGGATGATCTCGGCTACAAAGGGCATCAATTTTTCTCATTACCAATGTACCGGGAGTTGCTCAAACCGGTGCATCGTCGTGCTTGTGAATGGGCACAAGCCCATGGCGTTGTCGTCAGCCTCCACTCGTGTGGTGATGTTCGTCCGCTAATTCCAGACTTCATTGAAATCGGTATTCAAATTCTTAATCCAATCGAAGTCAAAGCCGGCATGAACCCAGTCGAACTGAAACGCCGGTACAACCAGCATCTCACTTTTCACGGCGGCCTAAACGCCGCGTTGTTCTGGGAACCGGCTAAACTCGAAGCCCATATGCGCGAGGTCATCCCGGCCTTGAAGCAGGACGGCGGTTACATCAGCAGTTCCGATCATTCCGTGCCAGACAGCGTGAGCCTCGAACAGTTCCGGCAATTCGTCACGCTCGCGAAGGAATTAGGCTCGTACGCGTAAGGTGCCGGTAACGACTATCACTCCCACTCAATCGTAGCTGGCGGCTTGCTGGAGATGTCGAGACAAACGCGGTTGACACCTTTGACTTCGTTGATGATACGCGTCGAAAGCCGGGCGAGCAAATCATAAGGCAACCTGACCCAGTCGGCGGTCATGCCGTCCACGCTGTCTACGGCACGAATGGCGATGGCATTCTCGTAAGTGCGCTCATCCCCCATCACGCCCACGCTCTTGACTGGCAGTAGAACGGCAAACGTTTGCCAAATCTTGTAGTACAAATCTGCCTTCTTCATTTCCTCGATAACGATCCAATCAGCATTTTGTAACACCGCGATGTGCTCACGGTTGACCTCGCCAAGAATGCGGACGGCGAGACCGGGACCGGGGAATGGTTGGCGCCAAACGATCTCACGCGGCAGTCCGAGTTGCGTGCCGACTTCACGGACTTCATCTTTGAAGAGTTGCCTGAGTGGTTCGAGCAATTCGAGCTTCATACGCTTCGGCAAACCGCCGACATTGTGATGACTCTTGATCATTGCCGCCGGGTTGCCGGCGATCGGCACGCTCTCGATCACGTCCGGGTAAGTGGTGCCTTGGGCGAGGAACCGCGCCTTGCCGGCCTTGTGGGCGGCCTTGTCGAACACTTCAACGAACGTGCGCCCGATAATCTTGCGCTTTCGCTCCGGATTGGTAACCCCGCGTAGCTTCGACAAGAACGTCCGGGTCGCGTCAGTATACACCAATTTCATGTGCAGGTTCTGACCGAAGACGCGCTGGACGCTTTCCGCTTCGCCTTTGCGTAATACGCCATTATTGACGAACACGCAGGTGAGCTGATTGCCGATTGCTTTTTGAATCAACGCTGCCGCGACGCTGGAATCCACACCACCAGATAAACCTAGGACAACGCGGTCGTTGCCAACCTTGGTGCGGATTTCTTCAATGGAATGTTCGATAAACGATTTCATTGTCCAGTTCCGTCCGCAGCCGCAAATACCGTGGACGAAGTTGGAGATGACCTGCTTACCGTTGGGCGTGTGATGGACTTCGGGATGGAATTGCAGGCCGTACAAGCGCCGCTTGTTGTCGGCGATGGCCGCGTAGGGTGAGTTCTGACTTTTAGCGACAGTGATGAAGCCAGCCGGTAACTTGGTAACCTTATCGCCGTGACTCATCCAGACCTGCTGTTCGTACAACATTTCGCGGAACAGCGTTGTGTCCTTGGCAATATCAATCTCGGCTGGCCCATACTCGCGTTTCCCGCCAGGTTGAACCTTGCCGTCAAGTTGGTGTGCCATCAACTGCATGCCGTAACAGATGCCGAGAATGGGCACGCCGAGCTTCCAAATACCGGTATCGCAGTGTGGCGCCTTCTTGTCGTACACGCTGCAGGGTCCGCCGCTGAGAATGATACCGCTGGGCTTCAGCTCCTTAAGCTTGCTTACCGGCGTGTCATAGCGAAGGATTTGCGAGAACACTTGGCACTCGCGAATCCGCCGCGCGATGACTTGCGTGTACTGCGAACCAAAATCAAGGATGATGATTTGTTCCATCACTACTTACTACCCATGCCAACGCCTTGAACGGTTTGAAAGATTTTACCTTCGGTCTTGATTGCGGGCGCGATTATGATGTCGGTCTCTTGGAACTCGCGGATATTTTTCTTGCCGACGTTGCCCATACAGGTCATGAGCGCGCCCATCAAATTTTGCGATCCGTCATCGAGTTCGGCTGGGCCAAAGAGGATTTGTTTAACAGTACCAGTCACTCCAACACGAACGCGGGTGCCGCGCGGAAGATTGGCGTGCGGTGTGGCCATACCCCAATGATAACCACGGCCAGGTGCCTCCTTGGTGCGGGCAAACGCGCTGCCGATCATGACAGCATCGGCACCGCAGGCAAAAGCTTTGCAAATGTCGCCACCTTTGTTCATGCCACCATCGGTGATGATGGGGACGTACCGACCGGTTTGTTTGAAATAGTGATCGCGGGCAGCCGCGCAATCCACCGTAGCGGTGACCTGTGGGACTCCGAGACCAAGGACTCCACGGGTAGTGCAGGCGGCACCGGGGCCGACGCCAACGAGAATGGCGGCAGGACCGCTCTGCATGAGTTCAAGTGTGGCGGAGTACGTGACAGTGTTGCCGATAACCACCGGGATCTTCATTGCCTTACAGAATGCGGCGACATTGAATGTCGCGTATTCGCTCGAAATGTGGCGGACGGTGGAAACTGTCGATTGGACGACAAAGATGTCGGCGCCGGCCTCTTGGGCGATCGCACCAAAGCGCTCAGCACGTTGCGGGATGGCACTGACGGCACACAACACGCCAGCTGCCTTGATCTCTTTCACGCGCTGGGCGACCAACTCTTCCTTTACATCTTCCTTGCGATAAATCTCTTGCGTTAGGTGGGTCGCCTCCTCCTTTGTGGCATTAGCAATCTTGTCGAGAATTTCCGACGGATCTTTGTACCGGGTCTGCACACCTTCGAGATTGAGGACGGCAACACCGCCGAGTTTGCCCATGGCGATGGCGAACTTCACATCCACCACGCCATCCATCGCACTCGCCAGAATCGGCACCTTGATCTTGTGCGTACCGAGTTGGAACGTTGTATCGACTTCGTTCGGGTTAATTGTCACATCACCCGGTACCAATGCGATGTCGTCAAATCCATAAGTGACCCGTGCTTTTCGATTTCGTCCAATCCACATGCCCATAAATACAATGCCTCCTCAAATTTCTTAAATAATTTTATTTTCCCCGCAGCCAACGCCTCTTTCATACCGGCTTCAGCGCCGCCTGACAATACTCAAATTCTTGCCGCCCATACCACCCGCACTGCCCCCCACGTCAACGCCAGCGGATCGGCGTTTGGCTCCGGTGCAAACCACACTTGCCGGATCGCCGCCATCGTTGCGCCATCCAACGTCTCATTACCTGATGACTGCTCTAACACTGCAAATCGGACCCGTCCATCGCCGGTCACTGCGACCAATACTCGCGCCCCGCGCACCGGTGTTCCTGTCGGGGCTAATGGCAACACTGGCTGTTGCAAAATACCACGATCACATAACGTCCCGGTAACTTCCAACACAGAATTCGTCACCGGCAGAATTATCGTCACCGAGTTTGTCGGCTCGACCATCGTCCATTCGACGCCAGCCTGTATCAACTCGCTGATTGGTTTTTCCGCGAGCAACACCGGCAGTGCCGCATTTGCCGGTGATACCAGAAACGCCGTTGTGCGATCCGGCTCGTATGCTGATGGCGTTGGCAAACTAACATATTGCCAAGCCTTGCCAGAAAACCCGCGTGCATCCGGCAACGACATTACACTTGGATCAAAATAATCCGCGATGATTGAATATTGACCGGAATGCATCCAGCGGAGATGCGTCGTCGGTGTGTTGTCGTTTTTGTGACTGGCCCGCTGGTCGACTGCGAGCCAGAGCGCGCCTGCGGCAATGGTCGCAATCGTCACGCCAAGCAACCACATCAACACGTGACGCTCGTGGACGTGGATGCGCGGTATCATTTTGACAAGGTAACCGGTGTTTCGGGCCGGGTTGCAAGATTAACCGCTGAGATACCGGCCGCAAATGCTGTGTCGATCACTTTAATCAGCGTGTCATAGCCAACGTGCCGGTCAGCTTTGATGATGAGTTCGGCGTTCCGTGTTTCACTCGCTGCCATGCGCAATTGGTCAGCTAATTGCACGAAAGTCGTCGGCTGGTTTTTGAAAAACAACAGGTTGTCGCGTGAAACGGTTATAATAAGTTCCTTCAGCGAAATATTTTGAGGTCCGTTTGCTGCCGGCATGTCCACTAAGCCGTAGCCCGGTTGCAGCACAAATGGCGAACTTAACAATATGAAAATCAATAGCAGAAACACGACGTTCACCATTGGCGTGACATCCAATCGGCCTTTGGCAATTTCGACGTGAGTTTTGAAGGTCATTTAACCGGTCGCGTCAGGAGGTTAATGATTTCGTTGGCAGCTTTTTCCATGTCGAGCACAAGATTTTGCATCCGACTGACAAGATAATTGTAGCCGACATATCCCAGGATGGCGACGACCAACCCCCCGGCTGTCGTTAATAATGCTTCCCACACACCGCCAGCTAGTTGGCCAGGATTCGGCAGCAATGTTGCCTGCATTACCTTGAACATGCTGATCAAGCCGGCAACCGTACCGAGAAACCCGATTAGCGGTGTAATCTGTGCGATCGTCGCAAGGATCACCAACCGGCGTTCAAGTCTGGCGATCTCGATGCGTGCGGCATCTTCCATCGCCTCATGGATTTCTTCGCGGCGGCGATCACGGTTTTCGATGCCCGCCTTGACAACTTCTGCGACCGGTCCTGGCGTTTCATCGCACAAGGCGAGCGATTCGGCGGTATTGCCGTGGTTGAGCGCGTTGCGAATCCCGGCGACGAAATCCGTGGTGTTTATATGGGCGCGATGATAGTACAAAAATCGTTCGCAAAAAATTACAAATGCGATGATGGCATTGAAGAGCAACAACCACATCAGCAGTCCACCTTGTTGCATGAGTGTCAACATAATGCTACCTGCTTAATCGAATGTGCCTTGGTTTTCAAGAACGCTTTCCTCACCGGCTTAACAAAGTTTCCGGATGCTGTGAAATCAGTTTCCGGATTCGGTCATCGGCCAATTCCTTTAAATCCGGACAAAGCGCGCCGAGTTTTTTGTAAAGTGTGATTGCGTTCGCCCATTGGTTTTGTTGTTCTTCAAGATTCGCTGCCGCGCGTGCAGCTTTGCTCGACCAAAATCGTTCAACCGGCTCCTTTGCATCCGGTACCGCTGTCGCCTCAAGCAATGCGGTTGTGTACTGTAGCAGTGCGTCATCTAGTTTCTTTTGCGCCTCAAACGTTTGGCCAAGTTTGAACAATGCTTGATTTCGTGTGCCGGTATCCTTGGCCGCGTCGAGCGCCTTCCGGTAGCTTACTAGTGCGTCGTTGTATCGGCTCAATGAGTATTGGCAATCACCTTTTCGTCCCCACGCCTCACCAATCAACGGACAATCCGGAAATTCCTTTATCAATGCCTCAAACACCAATAGTGCATCATCATACTTGCCGAGTTCGCTGAGTGCATCGCCTTGCCCGAACCGGGCGTGACAGCGCCAGTTCGACTGCGGAAACTTTTTTACGAGCGATTCATAAAGCTTAATCGCCGTCTCGAAATCTTGCCGGCCATACGCCGCACGCCCAGCAAAATATTGCGCCGCGTCAGCCATATGACTTATCGGGTATGTTTCCGCCAGTGATTGAAATTGCGCCTGCGCTTTTAGGTAATCGCGTTGCCGGAGATATTCGTCGGCGATCCAGTATTGAATGTCCGCCGCCAGCTTTGCCTGCGGATGTGTTTTTAGAAACTCGGAAAACTCCGCCAGCGTCTTCTCACGCGGGTTGATCCAGCCCCGGCTATAAAACGCCTGCTGCGCAAGTTCTGAGTCCAAACCGGCTGCGGTCAGCTTGTCAAATTCGGCAATCGCGGCGTCCGCTCGACCTTCGCGTGCGAACGATTCGCCGACAGCCAGCACCGCATTGCTCGCCCAGACTGTGGTTGGGAAATTGCTCACGACTGTGGCGAAGGCGGCGCGCGCTGCGTCTTCCTGGCGTTCGACAACGAGCAATTCGCCGAGGCTGTACTGCGCTTGTGGTGCCAATTCACTCTGCGGATAACTCTTTGTGAGCGACGTAAATGCTTGCACTGCCGCGCCGGCATTCCCGATCCGCCGCTCCGCTTCGCCAAGTTGAAATAATGCGCGATCAAATGCCGCCGCCCGCGGATGTTCCGCCATCAAGCGCTGTAAATCGCCAGCCGCTTCTTTAAATTGGCCGAGCGCAAAATGCACGTCGGCGATTTTGAATTCCACTTCGGCGGCAGTCGCATCGTCTTTCACCAACGGCAACGCTTTTTGGAAATACTCCAGTGCGGCCGGGAATTGTTTTAACTGCCACGCGCACCAGCCGGCCTGCGTGCCGGCCCGCACGCGCAGGGAGCTATTGGTGTAGGTCGTCAAGAACTTGGCATACTCCGTCAATGCGGCAGCGTTATCGCCTTTGTTGAACAGCAAATCGCCGATCGCCAATTGTGCCGCATCGGCCAGTGGATCACCGGGGTGGGTTATGAGAAAGTCTTTCAGGCCGGTCACACTGTCGCCGGGCTGGCCAGACCAAGCCGCGCACTCGGCAACTTTTAATAGCGCATCGCGTTTTAATTCCCGGCGCGTGGCTGTCGCAAAGGCGGTCTTGAATGCCTCACCGGCCGCAGCAAATTCCCCGGCATTCCAATGCGCCCAGCCGGCGGCAAACCATGCTTCGCCGGCCAACTGAGCGTCGACTGGTTGGTTCGGTTTGGCCTTGAACGCATCCGTTACCACTGCATATCGGGCCAGCGCAGCGGGAAATTGTTGCCGACGCGCGAGCGATGTGCCCAGCCAGTAGTTTGCCCGGTAAAACGCGCGGTTGGCATTGCCCGCTTTTCGTGCGACCGCTTCCAGTGCGGCGTCAGCCTTTGTGTAATCTTGCCGGGCCAGCAGCAATTGACCACGCAGCAAATCGGTATCCAGCGCCAGTTCGTCGGGTGGCCGAATGTGGGCCAGCTTGTCGAGCGATGCGGCAGTCGCATCAAACTGGCCTTGCCGGAATTGCGCCGCCGCCAGTTCATACCACGCCATTGGTACAAGTGGACTCCACGGATATTTTTCAATCACTTCCACATACCGGGCTTCGGCCGCTGCAAACTCGCCACCCCAACTGTGCGCTTCGCCGAGCCAGAACACCACGCCGTCCGCGCGTTTGTCCGGCCACTTGGCGAGTGCGGTTTGCAAAGTGCGGATCGCGGTTTCCCAGTCGTTCAAGTTAAGCTCAGTCCGGCCGAGCAGGTAAAGCGCGTTACCGGTGCGGGGCGACTGCGGATATTTTTCAAGGAACTCCTGCAACTGGCGCGTGGCCACGTCATAGAGTTTGTCGTTGAATGCCGCCTCGGCAACACGGAACTGCCGGTTCTCTTCCATGGAAGTCGCGGCAACGAACAGTAAAGCCAAGAGTGGCGCAAAGCGTTTCATTGGCCGGTATTATAATCAGAACCCGCCCCGCCCGGCAAGCCCAGCGCCTGTCTCTTTCGCACATTAGCCGGCTATGCTAGACTGCGGCGACCAAATGAAAGCATCCGACTTGCCAATCCATGAAATCCGCGCCAGCTTCCTTGCGGCTGCCGGCAAGAGCAGCCGGCTCATCCTCACCGCCCCGACCGGCTCCGGAAAATCCACGCAAGTTCCACAATTTCTCCTCGATGGCGGCCAGCTTGGTGACGGACAAGTCGTCATTCTCCAGCCGCGCCGGTTGCCAACCCGGCTGCTGGCCGGTTGGGTCGCGCAATCGCGCGGCGGCAAAGTCGGTGACGAAGTCGGTTACCAAATCCGATTTGACGACACCACGTCACCACGCACCCGCATCCGGTATGTCACCGAAGGCGTTCTGCTCCGGCAAATGCTCACCGACCCGAAACTGACCGGCATCAGCGCCATTCTCTTCGACGAATTTCACGAACGCCATCTTTACGGCGACATCACGCTGGCCCGCGCCCTACAAATCCAAGAAACTTGCCGACCCGACCTGCGCATCATCGTCATGTCCGCCACGCTCGACGTGGCGGCAGTCGAAAAGTTTCTTACCCCGTGCACCGTCCTCGAATCGCAAGGGCGAACCTTCCCGGTCGGAATCGAATATCTCCCCCGCCCCGTCGGCGACATGCCGGTCTGGGACATTGCCGCCGAGGAACTCGACCGTCACTTCGAGGGCGACGCGCTGATCTTCATGCCGGGTGCATACGAAATCAACCGCACCGTCCAAGCCGTCCGCGACCGGCACGGCAGCCGGTTTGTGATCTTTCCGCTCCACGGCGATCTGCCGCCCAGCGATCAGGATGCCGCCGTCGCCCGGTACAACCAACCGAAAGTCGTCGTCGCCACCAACGTCGCCGAGACCTCGCTGACAATTGACGGCGTGCGGCTGGTGATTGATTCCGGTCTGGCCCGAATCCCCCGGTATGATCCGCAGCGCGGCATCAACACCTTGCTCATTGAGAAAGTCAGTCGCGCCAGCGCTGAACAACGCGCGGGTCGCGCCGGCCGCACTGCGCCCGGCGTGTGTCTCCGCCTCTGGACGGAACGCGAACACGAGGCGCGTCCGCCACAAGAGCTACCGGAAATCAAACGTCTCGATCTGGCCGAAGTGGTGTTGACGCTGAAAGCCAGCGGCGTGGACGACGTGAAAACTTTCCGCTGGCTGGAGCCGCCCGACCCGCGTTCGCTGGAACGCGCCGAAACGTTGCTCGAAGACTTGGGCGCGCTGGATCATCACCGGCGCATTACCGGCCTCGGCCGACGGATGCTCGCATTCCCACTGCATCCCCGGTATGCGCGAATGCTGCTGGCCGCGGAACAATTTGGTTGCGTGCGGCAGATCGCACTCATCGCGGCGCTGACGCAAGGCCGGTCGTTACTCACGCGCGGCGAAGGCCGGCAAGTCGGCGATGCCCGCGAGGATTTGTTCGGCGGCGAAACGGCGAGCGATTTCTTTGTGCTGATGCGCGCGTGGCGGTATGCGGACCGGAATAATTATGACGTTGGCCGCTGCCGGAAGTTGGGCATCCACGCGCAGACCGCCCGGCAAGTCGGGCCGCTGTTTGAGCAATTCATCCGCATCGCCAAAAATGAAAAACTCGACGTGAGCGAACGACCGGTGACGAACGAAGCGATTCAGAAATGCGTGCTCGTCGGGTTCTCCGATCATCTGGCCTGCCGGCTCGATGTCGGGACGTTGCGCTGCGCGCTCGTGCACAACCGGCGCGGCGTGCTGGCGCGGGAGAGCGTGGTGACCGCGCCAATGTTCGTCGCCACCGAGATTGCCGAGGTGCAAGGCCGGGACCTTAACGTGCTGCTCAATCTCTGCACGGCGGTGAACGAAGATTGGCTCCGCGAATTATTCCCGGAGGATTTCGCAGCGACGACGCTGGTGGAGTACGATACGACGCAACGGCGCGTCATCGCGCGTGTGCAGCGCCGGTTCCGTGACTTGGTGTTGGCGGAGAAGTTGACCGACGCCGTGACGCGCGAACAAGCCGCCGAGATCTTGGCCGCGGAAGTTATCGCCGGCAATCTGAAACTAAACAATTGGGATGAAGCGGTCGAGCAATGGATTCTCCGCGTGAACCGGCTGCGGGACTGGATGCCGGACCTGAATCTGCCCGCGCTCACCGACAGCGACCGGCAAACCTTGCTCCAACAGTTTTGCCTCGGCGCGGTAAGTTACAAAGACATCAAGGACAAGCCGGTCTGGCCGGTCGTGAAGTCCTGGCTCTCCGCGCAGCAACAGGCGTGGGTGGACGAATACGCACCGGAGCGGATTGAACTCAGCGCAAAAGCTCCCAAGCCACCGCGCCGCGCGAAGGTCACCTACTCCGCCGACGGCCCGCCGAAGCTGGCGGCGCGCATCCAAGATCTGTACGGCACGAAGTCATTGACGATTGCCAGCGGACGCGTGCCGGTCTGCATTGAAATTCTCGCGCCGAACCAGCGTCCCGTGCAAGTGACCGAGAACCTAGCCAACTTCTGGCGCGAGACTTACCCTAAGCTGAAACAGGAATTGCAGCGCAAATATCCGAAACACGAATGGCGGTAGCGTCATTGGGACGCCGCACCGAAGCACCTTCCTTCTCGGTTTATCAACACTTAATTAGAAAGTATCATGTGTCGAATCGCTTTTCGGTAAACGTTTTTCCGTTGGTGTGACTCACGCGATCGGAGCCGGCTTTGAGAATCGTGCCTTTCGTCAATGCCATGTGTTGCGTCCGGCCTTGGGAATCGCGGCGTACCAAAACCAATTCCCCATCGGTTGTGATATTCCATTCGGGCTGGATCAGAATCTGGCCAACTGACCGATTTAATGGGTTGCCGGTGTCGGTGGCGATAATCAAGTCGCGCCGGCCATCCACCAGCGTCACTTCCACGGCGACGACGGAATCAGGACCGGTCACACCTTCGGGCGTCACAAGATCTAATCGGCGGACCGACGCGATGAATGGCGTCCGTGTGAATGGTTCGATCACGGCAACGAAGGTTGTGGCCAAAGGTGCCGCGCCGCGCCGCCGCGTGACCAGAGTTGGGATCCACATTTCGTCCGACACGTCACGGTTGGAGTTGATCCAGCTTTCGGCCACGCAGGCCTCAGCGCCCCGGGTCAGGTCAGTGTGGCGCAGGTGCACTTCACTACCCGCTGGCAGCAGGTGGTGATGGTCTTCAATGGTCCAAGTCGCGCTCCATCCAACCGGCGGGTGCGGATCGGTCTGAATGTTTCGGAAGATGGCATCTTCACCAGATCCTTCAACCGGCAAAAACGTCCAGCCAGTCAATGCCGCGCCAGTCAATACGAAGTCTTTATCAAGTCCTTCACTCGGCTTCAGTGACAGGCCTTTGGTTGTCGCCGTTCCAAACGTGCTATGGAAAAACCGCGCATGATCTCTGCCACCCACCACTCGGAACACATCCACGACATACGCATCAGCCGGTGACACATCAACGAGCATGGCCGTGCGCTCAAATTGTTTCGGCGCGTGGTCGTCGCCAAACACCTGCCGCAACGCAATATTGGGAAGGTTGGCACAATCGAGCGCCAGCGAACCATCCAGCCACATCTGCAGGCGCGCTGGCTCGCAACGGCACGAGACTTGATGAATCCGGCCGGGGATGATGCGCCGGTTGCTCTCCGCGCCGACGGGCAGACCCGGTCGGACCAACACCTTGGATCCCTGGTTGTTGTTTGAACCGAAACCGAAAAAGGTTTCGTCGTAGGTGCTGCAAGAAAGGAATGCGCTGAGGTCGCAGGGCTGGTCGCTGCCCGCCTGCGCTGCATAGTCGAGACGCTGCCGGCCCGGGAACCGGCGGGTGCACCGCAGTTTTCCTTTACCAACCAACCATCCCGATTCGATCCGCCATTCGCCTTCGAGCACCTGCCAATCCGGTCCAAGTTCCGCGCGTTGGAAATCGTCACTGAACGTCAGCGTCCAGTCCGCGGCATCATCAGCGCGCGTCCAAACACGCACGGCGCGGAATCGTCCGACCCGGTAGGCATACAAGGCGACGCCGTCTTCACCATGACCGCAGAGCGGCGGGAGCGAGTCTGGCTGGGTTCCGAACTCAGCGCGCACAGCGCGCAGCACGGTGCCATCGGCCCACAGAGTGGTGTGCCCTTTGGCCGGCGGCTTGTAGTAAAGACCCTGGTCCCGACCGTCCACAACAACGGTGTTGTGCGCCGCTGTTCGTGAGAACCAGGCTTGCTTCTCCCGACTCTTGAACCGGATCTGGGGATAGCCGTAGTCCGGCAGCAGGTCGAGACCAAGCGCGTACAATCCCAGATTCATCCCATCGGCGTGCGCGTGGGCGCCACCGATGTCGTAGTCGAGCCACAAAGCCCGGGCGCGGTCGCCCGTACCGCTGCGCAGGATGGCCACGGCCCATTGCTCCTTGTTGACGCTGCCGACCGTAATTTCCGTCCCCGCTTGAGCCAGCACGCGTGGCAATTCGCTGCGGAAGGCGGCGGGGTCGTCGGCAAATAAATCGTATGGCAGACCGCCATCGTCCAAGGGTTTGATATTTAACTTGTGGAGCGCATCGGGACCACTCGCGGCCTCGATCATTTCGTTCCGGTCGGCGAAGTGCAGCATTTGCAGATAGACCGGGTCGCCCGTGGCCCGATACAGGTCCCGCATAAACGAAAACCCTGACGGTGCCAGCCCCGGCTCCTTGCTGCAGAACATCCCGTGGTGCGTCACGGGCATCGCGAGACTGGCAGCATCGCCGATGTTGGGGTGGTAACGTTGCAGACAGAACGTTTCGGCGTGAAACCGGTACGTCTGCCGCAGGCTCGGATGCCGCTGCAGCAGGGCGGGCAACAAGGCCGGATCGCGCCGGCTCAGCAGCGCGAGATACTCGGCCAACGAGGCGATCGTATACACGCAATAGCTCGACAAGCCCTTTTCGCCAGTCACCCCATCCACGCGGGTGGCGCGCTCCACCATTACATCCAACATCTCCGCCAAGACTTTATCCGAGCCGGGTTCGCCAAGCACCTCGGTGAGCACCATCCGTAAAATTTCGCCACGGGGATAATTGGAATGGACGCGTTCCGGATGGACCAACAGCGCGTCACGAAATATCCGGTCTTCGATGTTGCGGCGGATATCGTCCCAGTTCTTCTTCGGATTGTCTAACCGGTAGCGCCGGGCTTGCTCCGACAGAAACGCCGCCAACACTGTGTCGCTGGGCAGCGCCGGCCGGATCCGGTCATAGGCAAGCGCCATGCCGAGCACATCCCGGTTGGCGCCATGCCACACATTCACGTAGCCGTCACTACCCTGCCTGACTTGGACTGCGAAATCGAATAGCGGATGCAAATCGGCCACACGATCGAGCAGGATGGCTGCTTGATGCGCGTAGGACTTGTCCTCCGTCAGCACATAGGCGGTCGAGAGCGCATCGATGCCCGCGTAAATTTCTTGCTCCCAGTGCGACATCATATACATGGCCGCGAACGGCCAGCGGTGCTCACCCTCGCAGTAGCCGGCCCCGTCGTCCACGCTGAACCGATGCAGCGGATCCGCCGGGTCCGGATGTTCGGTGTTCACCAGCAACCGCCGGTCAGCGAGCTGGGAATCGAAGACCCCATGCACATCCAGCCCGGAGCGATAATAAGCATGAAAATCGTTTTTCGGAAATTGTTCGTCGCAATGCGGACAGGCAACCTTCCACGGCCGCAGATGAACGTCCACCTTCCAATGGGCCGTCGTCGCTTTGCACACTGGGCAAGCGACGATCATGCCGCTTCCACCTCGGGGAACGGTCGGCCCGAACATGAGGTCCCACAATTCAGTATCGCTGCGGGTATGCCAGGGTGCTGCCCGTTCGATCAAGCGCCGCGTGGCCTCAGCACACCACGGATCGGTCTGCGCGTTGCGGCGCAACCGTTCCACCATCGCTTCCGTAATAAACACTGATTGTTGACGTTCCATGCTCAAAATTTCCTATTGTTATCGGACTCAGCATTTCCCATCTGCCGTGCGCCATGCGACCAGTGCGAACCAGATAGTTGCATTAAGCAACATCGTATCAGTTCCGATAGTGCCCGCAAGCGTCTTTACAGTTCCAAAAGTCAGTGCGGGAAGTTGTCAGGGTTTCAGATAAGAGAGCATCAGGTATTCAATTCAGTCCACAGATTGCCGCCGCCACCGCTTGGGTCGATTCATTTTCGCACCCATTGCATTCCGGAGTTTGCAGCAGTCCGTTGCTCGCCGCCGGCAAACTCCACCGCCACGACTTGCGGTTGGCGCAAGTTAAAGTGGACACGGTCAACGACCGCCTCGGCGGGCTTGACCCGCAAGGCACCCGCCTCCTGCGCAGCGGTGCAGTTCCACGTCTCGATCGTGCCGTCATTGCTTTCCACCACATACGCGCTGGTCAGCGCGACCTCTTCGAGGCATTTGAAAATCTCGTGCACATCATTGTCGCAACAGCCGCCGTCGCCACCGTAAACCTCAGGATGATCCTTGCCGCCCGCCGCCTTACCTGGATCGCTCCACCATTTTCCAAAAACATTGGGCCACGACTCTCCCGCCGGTAGCTTGCTAAGCGGGTTGCCGCCCCAGTAGCCGCTGACCCACGTGTTCGTCGGGGCTTTGAACCACCCGCTGATCATCGGCAAATACTGTTCGCCGATGACACGCGGCACACAGCGGCCTTTGCCGGGCCGGTCGGGAAACTCCTCGAAATGTTGAGCCTGAATTTGCGGATCAGTCACGAACGCCCAGCGCAACTCACCGCTGTCACCGTCAATGAGCTGGACGCAACTGCCGAGTGCGTTCATCGTTTGGCGCAGGTAGTCCGTCGCACCGGTCAACTGATAGAGATACCACAAGCCGTAAATCCGCCACGCGCTCCAGCCGTGCGGAGAGTTCAACATGTTGGGAGTGGTGAGGATGTCATACTGCGACTCCCAAAAACGCAGACTGCCGCCGTTCATCCGGCTGTCGGGAATCAGGATCTGCGAAAGACACCGGTGGCCGTTGGCAAAATGCAGCGCCGCATCCAGGTACTTCTGGCGCTCCGCCGGCTCCTCCTGCCACAGCGCGAACATCGCGAGCTGCGTCGCGCTGCAGCCGATCATGCCGTCTTCGTACGTCATCTCGCCTTCAGTCTCGATGTTGTCGAGATTCCGGGTAAGGTTGTCCATCGCCCGTCGGACCGACGCAAAGTGCCGCTCGTAACGCGCCCGCCAGACCGGATCAGCGGCGAGTGTCTTCTCCTCGGCCATGACCTCCAGCAGGGATTTGCCGACATAGATCACGGATGTGTAGTGCGTCTTGTGGCAGCGATACGCGCCATCTGCCGTCTGCTTGGTGAGGATGAAATCCGCCAGGGAAGCGGCGAACTCCAGATCCCGCAGATCGCCCGTGGCCCGGTATCGCGCGGCTAGCAACCCGGCCGCACAGGCGTGGTTCTGGATGCGCTCCTGCCAAGAGCTGGGCGCCATCGTGGTCAAATCGTACATCAGCGGCCAGATTTCCCGGAACTTGGCCTCTGCCGCCGCATCGAGCGCCGGGTCCGGGTAATGCTGCCGCGCCAGAAAACAGGAGAACAACCCATACCAACTCTCGGTGTGCGATGACGCTTTTTGCGGCTTGGCCAGCGCCTCTCGCCGTGCCGCTTTCAGGTACCACGACCACGGATGACGTACACTGATCATGGCTTCCGCCACCTTGCCGTTCGCCTTCTCCGTTAGGGTGTAGACCCCGGGCGCGTCGTCCGGCCGGTACGACTTCTCCATCACTCGGTCCCCAAATACCGTCAATTTCACCATCTCGCCGCACGCGACCGTGTACCGGTCGCACGCGATCATCGGCGCCCCAGTCGTCACTGCGAGCCGCGGTTGCAACTGGTCGAGCGACGGAATGGCTTCCAGATAAATGGTCCACTGCTTCTCCTCGCCCGGCGCAAGCCGGTCAAGCCCCGCTGGGTGCCGGGCCGGCAGTGGCGGCGGGTTCAGCAGGTCGAGGGTCAAGGTATGAATGCGATGCCCGCCGGGGTTGTAACTCAAATGCCAGGAGGCCACCGGGTCCGGTGAGCTGATGCCCAGGATCCGTCCCCGTGGCGTCATGGCGTAGCCCCAGAAATGCGTTTTCTCGCAGCGCAGCAAGGTGGGGAAATAACGGTCGTTCCAGTCCGGGAATTTCTCCATGCACGTGTCCAACCCGAGACACAGGCCGGCCGCAAGCGGCCCGACGGCCACAGTGCCAGGATTGCGCAGCCCCGCGATGATCGCCAGCTTTCCCTCCCGCAGTTCATAGCGCAGCGAAAACCGCAGCCCGTCGCTCTCACCTGTGAAAGCTGCCGGGCCGCTCGGATCGGGCGCGAGATCCACCCTTTTCCCGTGGCAGTGCCACGCCGGGCCACGATGCGTATCCGCGCGAAACCGCACGGCTTCCCAACCGTCCGTGCGATTCAATTGCAGTGACGACAACCAGCCCCCCGGCTCGATGGTCGCGCGACAACTCCCACTCTCAATCACGCTTGGTCTCCGGGTAGCGACACAATCCCTCAAATTGCTTATGCGTCCAGCGTCCGCGCGTAGGTCACACCAAGTGTTTCGAGTAATTTGGTATGCGTCTTCAGCCGGGCCTTGAAGTCCGCGAGATTGCGGCTTTCTTTCGGCGACCACAATGTCTCTGCCAACGCACAAGCGCGCGGGTACGCCATATATTGCAGATGGCCGTAGTTGGGAAAGTACTCCGACCAAAGTGTTCCGCCGCCACCGAGGACATGGTGGGCTTTGTCCGCCGCGATCTCGGACGGAATCGGGTCGAACTCGTAGATCTTTTCGAGTGGTGTAAAACCGGCAATGGCCTTTGGCTGGCCGGTCTTGCCTTGATAATAGTCCAAGTAAACGTCCATGTGCGGCGTCATCACCACATCGTGCCCGGCATTGGCGGCGGCGATGCCGCCGGCCACGCCGCGCCAACTCATCACGGTCGCGTTCGGCGCGAGGCCGCCTTCCAGAATCTCGTCCCAACCGATCAGTCGTCGTCCCTGGGCATTGATGAACTTCTCGATGCGCCGGATGAAGTAGCTCTGCAACTCATGCTCGTCCTTGAGTCCTTCGGCACGGATCTGTTGCTGACAACGCGGGCACTTCTTCCAATTATCCTTCGGCACTTCATCGCCGCCGATGTGGATGAACTGACTCGGAAACAACTCGATGACTTCCGCCAAGATATTCTGGAGAAATTCAAATGTCGCATCCTGACCGGCGCAGTAAACGCCGGCATAGATGCCGCCGCTCAAATCCGGAGAGTACGGACCGCCATGGCAACTTAACTCCGGATGCGCCGCCAACGCCGCACACGAATGCCCGGGCATCTCGATTTCCGGCACGATGGTGATGTGCCGGTCGGCCGCATACGCCACGACCTCGCGCACGTCATCCTGCGTGAAAAATCCGCCATACCGTCCGTCGGCCCGGTAATTCCGGCTCGCGCCGGCATCCAAACCAAAGTTGATCCCGTTCCGCCACGCGCCGACTTCCGTCAGCCGCGGATATTTCTTGATCTCAATGCGCCAGCCTTGATCGTCAACAAGATGCCAGTGGAAAACGTTAAACTTGTGCACGGCCATCACGTCGAGGAAATGTTTCAGTTCAGCTTTCGTGAAGAAATGGCGACTGACATCGATCATCAGCCCGCGCCAGCCAAACCGGGGTTTATCCCAGATCCGGCAGCAAGGCAATGTGCCATCTTCGGTGCGGAGTTGCCGGAGGGTTTGCTGACCGTAGAAAATGCCGGCCGGCGAATTGGCCGCAAGCGTAACGGCTGCCGGTATGACATGGAGTTCGTAGCCTTCCTTGCCGAGCGCGGGATCAGCATTGCGGACAATGCTGACTTCCGCTTTCGATTGTCCCGGCAGTTCTTCAACGCGAATAGGTTTTGGAATAATGGAGATCATAAATGGATTTCAGTGGCCATCATTTAATCCCCGCTGATATTGCCCACAAGTTAATTTTTCCCACGCTCAAACAGGAATTACAGCGCAAACATCCGAAGCACGAGTGGCGGTAGCGAAGGCGGCAAGTTTAACGTCCTAGCTCAGCAACGCGGCGCAGCCCGCGTTCGGCTCAGCGGATGGTTCGGCAGACGGGTCATAAGTGGGGGAACTCAGGATTCCACGCCACCTCCCAAAGAAATCCATCGGGGTCGGAGAAGTAGCCTGAATATCCTCCCCACTCGGCCTTCTGGGGCTGTTTCACGATCCGGACACCCGCCTTGGTAAGCTCGGCGAACAAGCTGTCCACTTCGGCGATGGACCGGAGATTGTGGGCCAATGTGAAGCCGGGAAATCCGGATCCCTGCGCCGAGACACCGGCATCTGCAGCGAGGTCGGCGCGCGGATAGAGGCTCAACCACGTCTTGCCCATCTCGAAGAAGGCAATCGCGGGCGACGTTTTCAGTCGCGGCAACTTCAAAATGTCGGCATAGAATTTAATCGATGTCGCCAGATCCGAAACCCCGAGAGTAATCAAACTGATGCGTGCTTCCATACCTTTATGCCTAACATTATTAGTCCTAACTCAGGAGTCAAACTCCTAACGCCGGAGCGCAACCCCGTTCGGCTCAGCGGTTGGTTCGCGCGCCTCATTGCATTTCGAGTTTGAACTGCAGTTTGTCATCCGGCGCAATCCCGCAGAGCTTCGTGAAGAAGGCTTGGATCACGGTCGCGATTTGCTGGTCATCCAACTTCCCGGGCGGAATCGAATACCGGAGCCCCAGGTTTGGATCAGCACCATCCAACCTGAGGACGGCCGGGACGGCGATGCCGGCGTTCGCCAATGCTTTATCGGGCTCAGGCTGCCCCATCACGGCAAACGAAATCGCCAACTGCCCACTTCCATCGACATCCGCCGCCAATTGCACCGCACCCTGGCTCAAGTCGATTGATCGCCCCGCACCGGCCACGCCTGACCGCACGATTGTCAGAATGAAAGCACCGTTTAAGGCGCGCATGTCGGCGATCTGCTGCCGAATAAGCTCCGTTTGCGCGGAGCCGGGATTATTGTCCGTCGTCAGCTTGGCTGGCTCCATGTTCGCCTCATCGGCAAGGACGGCAAGCGTTGCTGACAGGAACAGGCTCAGAATGAATGCTGATGTTCGTTTCATTTTTCCTCGCTTTCAAAGTGTGGCTTCCAGAATCTCCACCACCGTCTGAACACAACCCTTGCAGGTCTTGTTCAGTAAATCGCTCTCCTTGAACTGTCGCTGCCCCTCCGGTGTGCTCAGGTCGCAACCGTTCAACAGGGTGCGGCAGATACACGTGCCGTGCTTGGCTTCAAACCCCGACATCAGTTCCCGCACCTGCCGGTAAGTTCCTTCGGTGACCGCTTTGTCCTGTCCCTCGCCGCGGCCATGCTTGAGACCAATCGCGATAATTCCCCCGGTGACTGCGCCGCAAACCTCCTGCCGACGCGCCAGCCCGCCCCCAAACCCGCAGGCCAAACGGAGGGCCGTATCCTTATCGAAGTGCAGATCATCGCAGAACGAGTAGAGCACCGCCTGCGCGCAGTTGTACCCGGCAAGAAACTTCTCCACAGCAACATCGCTTCGCTGACTCATGCTATTTCTCCTACCGAACGATAATATTAACCCTACAGGAGTCAAATCCTAACGCTAAAGACACCCAAGGAATGGCGGCAGGGTCATTGGACGTGAAAGCTGAGGAATGCGAGTGTCAATGAGCGTTCCCTCCAGTGTTTGGTTGGGTTTCCTTTTTCATTGCCGCAGCGAGATCTTTGTCTGGCGGGATCGGCCGCACAATATAAAACTTCCCGTCCTTGAAGACCGCATCCTCGACCAACTGGAACCCGGTGGTTTCTTGTCCGCCGTTGGCCTCCTTGTACGGTTGAATTTCAATCTGATACTCCGGCTGGATGGCCCAGTGCCAACCGGCCAAGGGCTGGTGGTTGCGCTCGACACGCGTGACCCTAATCCACATCGGTTCGGTCAGTCGGTCGGCATCCTTGATGAATTGCATCAGCCAATGCTTCTTGATGAAGGCAACTTGCTCGGGCGGGATTCCCGTGAAGGTGCCGGGATAGATTTCGGCCAAGATCACTTTCTCATCCTTTGTCTTGATGGCAGAAACCAGGCGCTTCGCATACGTTTCGACCAACGGCAGATCCTCACCATGGCATGGCAGAATAAATTGCAGCGCCACTGCGAGGATTAAAAAACGATAAATCATAACGCCAAGACACACACCACAGGCGACCTTCATAACCTCGGTGCGGTTTTCGCCAGGCGGCATTTGGAAGAAAATGGCCGCCAAAATAACAGCGCAGCC
>Ga0316217_10001229_pt1 | contig 34189 bp, 28 predicted proteins | sample 1anoAmetaG_FD_203633 | JGI IMG/M metagenome (GOLD analysis project Ga0316217, IMG submission 203633) | Freshwater microbial communities from Trout Bog Lake, Wisconsin, USA - 1anoA | ecosystem: Environmental > Aquatic > Freshwater > Lake > Hypolimnion/Profundal zone | place: USA: Wisconsin...
TACTGGCTGCATGACTACAACTTCCACCGCCCACATGCTAGCCTCAAACTACAGACACCCGCTTCCCGCGCAGGTCTGAATCGGAACAACCTCTTGAGCCTCCACATCTAGTGCGTCTTCTCTCGCACTTTCCGCAAAGAGGGATGGGACCGATGGGCTGCCGGCAGCTGGAACTTTGAGGCCGCCTGCTGCGTACCCCGCACATGCGCCGATTGATCCTTCTTGGCCTTGCTTCCCTTTGCTTCTTACCCGCAATTGCCCAACCGAGCGGCCAGCCCGGCGGCAATTCTCAAGCGCAACAGCGAGCGGAGCGTTCGCCAGCGCCGCCAAAGCCCACCTGGCCGATGCAGTTGGAGATGCGCGTGCCCTTCGAGCCCACGGCCTTCCCCAGCGGACTCCGCAGCTATGTCTTCTACGAGTTGCACCTGACCAACTACGGGCCATTTCCGCTCACCCTGAGCCGCATTGAGGTGTTCGACGCGCTTGCGGAAGCCGCGCAACCGGTTGCGGCATTCGACGCGGAGCAACTGGAAATCATGTTGCAGCCGTTGGGCGGCAGGCCATCCGCCGATCCCAAAGGCAGGCTCACCCTCGCCGACGGCAAGGGCGCCATCGTTTTCATTTCGATTGCCTTCGCTCGTGGAGCGCATGTGCCCGACCACCTGATTCACCGCGTGAGCGCTGCGGACGCAGGAGTGGAGGGCGCGCTCATCTCAACCCACAACAACCAGTTGCATGTGCTTGGGCCGCCGGTGGAAGGGGCAAACTGGATCGCGGACGATGGTCCGAGCAACGATCAGGACAATCATCATCGGCGGGGTGTGGTGATTCTCGATGGCCGCGCCGTAGACTCGCGGCGCTACGCGATCGACTGGAAGCAGATGAAGGACGGAGCATCGTTCACTGGCGATGCGGACGACGTCCACTCCTACGATTGTTACGGGCAAAAGGTGCTGGCGGTGGCAGACGGCCGAGTTGTCAAGGCGAAAGACGGTCTTCCCGATAACATTCCGGGACACGGAGATTCGTTCCATCCCGCGGTGCCGATCTCTCTGGAGACAGTTGCGGGCAACACCATCGAACTCGATCTCGGGGGAGGCCAGTTTGCCTATTACATGCATCTGCAACCGGGAAGCTTGCGCGTGAAGGAGGGGGACCGCGTCAGGCGCGGCCAGTTGATTGCGCGCATCGGCGCCTCCGGCGATGCACGAGAGCCCCACCTCCATTTCGAAGTGACAACTTCAATTCAACTGCTGGCTGGCCAGGGCGTGCCCTATCTCATTGACCGGTACCGCTCAAAAGAAACTAGAGATGGGCCTGCGGAGCTGCACCTGCGCGAGATGCCGCTGGATAAAGAGGTCGTGGAATTTGGGGATGCTCCTCGCTAGGCCATGACCAGGCTCGGAGCAACCGGCCGTGGGATTTGGCGGACTGTTTTGACGCCCAATGCCAGAATGGAGTGCCGCGGCAGAAGCGGCGCATTCGCTCCAATCGGGGAAGCCGCCGAGGCGCCAAATCGCCTCTGGGCGCGAAAGAAGCGGCCGATTTTCAAGGTAAGCGTACAATACAAGTAGACCAGAATGCGATAAGCCTGCTCGGCTTTGGCCGTACCACCGCTTCCGACGAGCCCCGCCACTCACGCCACAATCACAGTTGTCGACCGGAGTTCGTTATGCGTTCCGACCAGATCCACCGCGCGCTCGCGCAGGGCATGAACCGATTTGAAGTTTGCCAGCTTGTGGCCAAAGGCGTCAAAGCCACCCACAAGACCGGCGGACGCTTTGAAGATTCGATTAACGATGTGCTGCAATATCTAGGCACCCACGAAACCCCCATGGAGAACCTTCACCCGGCGATTCCCCAGGTCAGCGTGAAGAGTCTGAAGCCGGCCGCTTAACGGGACAGGGATCAGTTGTCAGGGGTCAGGGATCGGTTGAGCTTCAAAAGCCTGAAACCGGCTGTTTAGCTTAATTCAAGCGAGATCGATTGAAAAAATAGGCGTACACGCAAGAAGGGGACGGCATCGCTGCCGTCCCCTTCTTTTTGATTCCAGTGGCTCTGGCTGGTTAGCCCTGAGCGATTCGCACTAGACGACCTGGACGTTCTCAGCCTGCCAGCCCTTGGGGCCTTTGGTGACGTTGAACTGAACGCGCTGGCCTTCTTGCAGCGAACGGAAGCCGTTCGACTGGATGGCGGTGTGATGAACGAAGACGTCCTCGCCATTTTCGCGGCTCAGAAATCCAAAACCCTTGGCGTCGTTAAACCATTTCACTGTTCCCTGTTCCATTGTGTGTTGCTCCTTCGATACTGATTTACCGCGAACGCAATGTGGAAGTTTGCGAGTAGGCGGTAACCGGAACAGGCAAGAACTTCAGATCGAATTCTACGATTGAATAGAGTGTAGCACGGAATGGCAAACCGGGTTGGAAGTTTGTTGAAGCCCTGTCAAACCGGTTGGCGAACCTGGTTCCATCTTCGGGCCGATACGGTGCGCAAGTCTCAAAGATGGAAAGAGTGCGGGCGAAGGGGTAAACTCGATCTCGGCCCGGAGGGCAGTCCTTGACCCACGACAACGATCGCGTGCTTGCCATCAACCCCGGATCGACCTCCACCAAGTTTGGCGTCTATACCCGCCAGGGCGCGCAGATGGTGCGCACCATTCGCCATGGGGACGAGGAGTTGGAGCGCTTCCGCGGACGGCCGATGATTGCCCGGCTGGGCTATCGCGGCGGACTGATCGAGAGCGCCCTGAAAGAAGCCGGATACAGCGAAACCGGATGCGGCGAGGAGCGATTCGCCGGGGTCGCCGGCCGGGGTGGGCTGTTGCCGCCCATGACCTGCGGCACCTACCTGGTGGATGAAGCCATGGTCGAGGAACTCAAGCAGGCTCGCCGCGGGGAGCACGCCTCCAACCTGGGCGCCTTGCTGGCGCTGCGCTTCGCCCGCGCGGCCGGCGTCGAGGCCTACATTGTCGATCCGGTGACCGTGGACGAGTGGCAGCCCTGCGCGCGCCTCTCCGGTTCGCCGCTGGTCGCGCGCACCTGCATCGGCCACGCCCTGAATACCAAGGCTGTGGCGCGGCGCTTTGCGCGGGAGCTGGGCCGTCCGTATCCGGAACTCCGCCTGATCGTGGCCCACATGGGCAGCGGCATCACCGTGTCGGCGCATCGCGGCGGCCGCACCATCGACAGCAACACCATCGAAGAAGGCCCCTTCGGACCGGACCGCACCGGCGGGCTGCCGGCACGGGAACTGGTGAAACTCTGCTTCAGCGGCAAGTTCGCGCAGAAAGAGCTGGACCGCAAGGTCTTCGGCGACGGCGGTCTCTTTGCCTATCTTGGCACGCGCGACTTGCAGGAAGTGGAGGCGCGCAGCGCCGCCGGGGAGACGCAGGCGGAACTGGTATTTCAGGCCATGGTCTACCAGATCGCCAAGGAGGCCGGCGCCATGGCCGCGGTTCTCGAAGGCAAGGTGGACGCCATCCTGCTTACCGGCGGCATGGCCTATTCCGAGCGTTTGCTGGCGCTGCTGCGCGGCTATCTCCAGTGGATCGCGCCCATCCAGGTCTACCCCGGCGAGGACGAGCTGCAAGCCCTGGCCGAGGGAGTCTTCCGCGTTCTGGACGGCGAGGAGAAGCCCAAGCGCCTCTGGGAAGACGGCCGCGAGCAGGGTCCGGCCGGGACCGGTCGCGAGGCCCTGGTCATCGGCCTGGAGTGAGGCTCGTATCGCGCCGAGCCGGTTTGCGGTCGCAACTTTCCCACGCGAAACGGCGGCGGGCACGTGGCCATCGCTTGTCCCGGCTGAATTCCCCCGACGCATTTGCCGATAAATATGGGTTAGCAGAATCCGGTGGGTGTACACAATGTTTTCGTTCAGTTGGCGAGAGAGATTTTGCGTAGGGATTGGAGAACTGGACGCGCAACATCGAGCCATTCTGGAAGGTCTCAGCGACCTGCACGAAAAGATGGTTGACGGCAATTTCAACGATGCCGTAAGCCCGTTGATCGAGAATCTGGTTCGGCTTGCGAAAGAACACTTCGCCACGGAAGAGAGGCTGATGGAAGCCACTCAGTTCCCTGGCCTCGAAGATCATCGCGCCAAACACCGAGAAGTTTCCCAAAGGGTTGCGGAGTTCATGGCTCGCCACGAGCACGGAGACAAGGCGGCGTACAGCCAATTCATGTACTTTCTGCGCGGCTGGATCGTCCGGCACATGCAAAAGGTCGATCGCGAATACGCCGGGTGGCTGAAGGAACACGGCATCCTCTAGTCTGGCAGCCCAAACGGCAGGACAACGCCCGCGCCGCTCGCCTCAACCGCCGAGCGCGAATTTTCGCCATCCCGGCCTTCGGGGCGTCTTGCCGGCTCGCGGCTCAACGCTCGGCGGGCATCAGTCTCTTCACCTCGGTACAGACCCCGTCGCCGCCCGCCTTGTCGATAAATTCCGCATCGAGCCGGTCGCCGGAGCGGCCCGGATACGGCGGCACGGCGATGCAGCGGCAGCCCGCATCGGCCAGCGAGACGTTCTTCAGGATGTACTCCGGCGAGACGGACTTGACCAGAATCTGCTGCGCGGTCATGGGCTGGGTATCGAGGTAGTAGGAATCCTTGACCGAGTAGCCCAGTCCGCTGAAGGCCGGGAAGATGCCGTATTTGTCCTTGAGCCACTTGGCCGCCGCCGCGTGACGCTCGTCGAAGAGCGCCCCGGCGTAGTTGAGCGTATTGGCCAGCGCGGTGGGCACGGCCGTGGTCGGCGGGTCGGTGAAGCCCTTGGCGTAGCAGGCGGTCTGCGTCGCCGGGTCGGTTGGCGCGGAGGCGCAGGCGGCCCCATCGAGCGGCACGTCGCGCCCGATCGCCACAAAGACATTCGGCCAGGTCGCCAGCAGCGCATCCACCGCCTCGGGATGCGGCGGGCGGCAACGCATGGCCACCAGCACATTGGCGTCGTTGTTCACCAGGCCGGAGTAGGCGGGCAGATCGGCCAGCCGGAGCGGCGGCGCGAAGACCGGCGTGGCCGTGACAAAGGCGCGCAAGGCGCCGGGCCGCGAGAGGCTGACGACCGGCACGCCGGCGGGCAGAAAGCTCACCCGCAGATAGTCGTTGGGCAAAGCCTCGCGGACCGCGCCGTTGGCGACCACTGGGGCCAGCGATCCAGAGACCGCGAGGCGCGAGGCGGCGCGTTGCACCGCACACCCGGAGACCAGCAGTGCGGCCGCGGCCAGAGTGATAGAGAAAGAACAGCGCATAACGAGCCTCCAGAAAGGCACCGCACTCCTGCGGATAGCGCAAGGCCTGCCGCATGGCGGAGAAAGACCGGATCGCTGGCAGAAAGAATGCGTGCCGGGGGCGGAGCGTGTCAACCGCCGCTGCTATTCTGGGCTAACTCTAATTCACCACCGTCGTTTCCACGCGTTATGCTCATCCAGAGGAAGCATGATCGCTCATTTGCGCGGAAAGCTCATCCACAAGGAACCGGGCCAGGCCATCGTCGAGGCGGCGGGCGTCGGCTACGACGTGGTCATCTCGGTGCCCACCTTCACGGCGCTGCCCTCGGTGGGCGCTGAGGCGGCTCTGCACATTCACACCCAGGTCAGCGAAGACCAGATCGCGCTCTTCGGTTTCCTGGATCGCGAGGAGAAACGGCTCTTCGAGCGGCTGATCACCGTGAGCGGTGTCGGCCCCAAGCTGGCCATCAAAATGCTCAGCGGCCTCTCTCCGGAGCGCACGGTGCAGGCCATCCGCGGCCAGGACCACGCGCAACTGACGCGCATTCCCGGCGTGGGCAAAAAGCTGGCCGAGCGCCTGGTGGTCGAGCTGAAAGACAAGCTGGACGACTTTGCCGCCGCGCCGGTGCAGACATCCGTAAAAGGGGCCGCGGTGGACGACGTGCTCTCGGCCTTCATCAACCTTGGATACCAGCGGCCCTCGGCGGAAAAGGCCATTCAGCAGGCCGTGGCCAAGGAGGCCGCTCTCAGCGGCGATTTCGACGGCCTCTTCCGCGGGGCGTTGAAGCTGATCCGCTAGGTAAGGAGCAAGATGGCGCGATGGGTGAATGCGGTGATCCCGATGCTGGTATGCCGGGAGGCGGAGGCGGAGATTCAATTCTGCAAGGCCGCGTTTGGCGCGGTCGAACTGCACCGCCGGCCGGGGGCGGACGGGAACGTTATTCATGCGACGCTGAAGATCGCCGACCACCTGGTGATGATTCACGAAGAGGGTGGCCACCTGGAAAGCCACGCCGAAAGACCCTACGGCTGTTCGCCGGTGGTGATTTGCGTTTATCTGGAAGGCGTGGACAAGGTAGTCGAGCGAGCCGTGAAAGCGGGCGCCCGGATTCTGATGCCGGTCGAGGACGCCTTCTGGGGAGATCGCGTGGGGCGGATCGTCGATCCAGCCGGACACGTGTGGAACGTTTCCAGCCGGTTAGCCAGCCGAAAGATCGTGCGGTAGTGGATCATTGCAGAAAGATAGAGGGCTTGCAGGTCCTCGGTTCGATCGATGCAGCGGCTGTCTTGCCGCTGAACAACGCCTATGCAAAAGAGACATCGGCACTCGATGAAGGTAGTCTGGCCGCGCTGCTGGACATGGCTTTCTATGCCAGAGGCATAGACCGGGGCGCAACGGCGTTCCTCATCGCTCTCGATCAAGACGCCGCTTACGAAAACCCGAACTTCGCGTGGTTCAAGGCGTCAGGCGAGCCGTTTGTTTACATCGATCGGATCATTGTCGCGGTGTCAGCGCGCGGCAAGGGAATTGCAAAGCTCCTTTACAAAGACCTTTTTGCCGCCGCGAAACAGGCAGGGCACAACCGGTTGGTCTGCGAGGTAAATATCGAGCCGCCCAACCCCGCCTCCGATGCTTTTCATGCCGCAATGGGTTTTGTTGGAATCGGCGAAGCCACGATCCGCAACGGGACGAAGACCGTACGCTACTTTGAGAAGGCGTTGAGCTGACTCGCCGCCGGCGCGGAGGCTTTGCCCCTGAACAACGTGTCCGCTCCGCCTACGGGCGGCAAGTCCATTCTCCGCGCTACACTTCTCCTTGCCATGGCAACCAAACTGAAACCTGCGTCCAACGCTCCCGCCCATCTTCGCCCCGAGGGGCTCGCCTTTCTGCGGGCGCTGGCCCGCCACAACGACCGCGAGTGGTTCACGCCGCGCAAGGCGGTCTTCGAGGCCGAGCTGAAAGAGCCCATGCTGGCCATCGTGCGCAAGGTGACCGAGGCCATGACCGGCTTTGCGCCCAGCTTTGTGCGCCCGGCGGAGAAGTGCCTGTTCCGCATCTATCGCGACACCCGCTTCAGCAACAACAAGCTGCCCTACAAGACCCACATCGGCGCCTGGTGGGCGCATCAAGGGATGGAGAAGACCTCCGGCGCGGGCTACTACTTCCACGTCGGCGCCAAAGAGGTGGTGATCGCCGCCGGGGCCTACATGCCGGAGAAAGATCAACTGGCCGCCATTCGCCATTGGCTCGTTGAGAATCACGCCGAGTTCAGGAAGCTGCTCCAAAGGCCCGCCGCACGAAAACTCTTCACCGAGTTCGAGGGCAACGCCCTGACCCGTCCCCCGAAGGGGTTTCCCAAAGACCATCCGGCGCTGGATCTGATCCAGTGCCGCCAGTGGGGGCTGAGCACCACGCTGCCCGCCGCCGAGGCGCTGGAACCCGGCTTTGCCCCCACCATCGTCCGCCATTTCAAGCTGGCCGCGCCGCTGGTGGAGGCCCTCAACACGCCCCTCGCGGCCGCCCTCGCACCCCGCAAGAAGGTGCTTTTCGGGCTGGATTGAGCCGCTCTGCCGAGCCGCATTTCGGCGTTGAAGGGCCGGGGAGGGCGGTGCAAAAACCGGTAAAAATGGGCAAAAATAGGCGAAAACCGACAAAAATGGCATAAATACCGGAAAAAACTGTGGAAATCGAGGTTTTGCCATTGACTTCAGGCCCCCGAAAGCCGCATTGTAACGAACGACGGGGTCTCTGGACCCGCATGAACAAAGGGTTTTGGCAACACAGCCGAGCAGCGGCACTCCCCTCATGCGGTACGCGCCTCGCGACGGAAACCCGGCACCACCGGCGTCCCCAAGGGCACGCCCAGAAGGAGAACATCACATGGCTACTGGACTGACCAAGACTGCCCTTACGCGGCTCCTGGCTGAGAAGATGCAACTGACCAACAAGCAAGCCGCGGCCTTCCTGGACCTGCTGGCAGAAACCGCCATCAAGGAAACCAAGAAAAACGGCGTCTTCGTAATCCCCGGCATCGGCCGTTTGGTGAAGGCGGAGCGCAAGGCGCGCATCGGCCGCAACCCCCAGACCGGCGCGGCCATCAAGATCAAGGCCAAGACGGTGGTCAAGTTCCGCGTGGCCAAGGCCGCCAAGGACGTGATCGCCCCCACCAAGAAGTAGTTTTCCGGACTGCGGACAACAAAGGGGAAGAGCGCTTGCGCTCTTCCCCTTTGTGCTGCTCGAAAAACCAGGATTTGGGCTATTCTGCGCCATGCGCTTCCGGCGGCGCAGCCGGCAGCAGCGCCCGCACCACCAGCGAGACGCCCAGGCTGACAACGATGGCGCGGACCATCAGCCAGTTGTCGTAGCTCCAGGAGAGAACCGCCCAGATCAGAAAGACGCCGATCGGGTTGATCTCCGCCAGCAGGGCGCGCCCCCAGTGGGGCCGATGCCCGGCGGGCGGAAGGCCGGAGCGCAGGCGGGGTACGAGACGCGGCACGGCCCGCAGATAGGCCCGGTATGGCTCACCGAGTTGTCCGGTAAGAAAGGCTTCTTCGCCCAGGGTCAGCCGCAGCGAGAATACGGCAATCAGGACCATGGCGAAGAGCGCGCCGCCGACCGGCATGAGAAACGCCATGGACGCCACCATGAGCCATGTCCCCAGATAGAGCGGATTGCGCACGAAACGGTAGGGACCGTCCGCCAGGACGGCGCCGGCTTTCATCTCCCCATGGTTCACCGTGCCCGAGCCCAGGTACGCCGTGCCCCAGACGCGCAAAGCGGCGGCGACGGCGGCGATTGCGGCGGCCAAGCAGATGACGAGGGGGATCGCCGCGGCGAAGGGCATCAGCCCCAGGCGGGCCAGACCGATGGCCAGCCACTCCAGCAGCGAGGTGCGCCTGCCCAGCCCCCAGCGCTCGATCCACGGCGCCCAAAAGCCCAAGGTAATGAAGACCGTCAAAATGGCCATGCGTAGGCGAAACTCGATCTTTGTTGCTCCCATGCAGCTCTCCCTGTGGCCGGAGTGTACCATCCGGCCCGGCGCTGGCAAGAGATTACGCGAAGACGGGCGCAGAGGAGCGGAGTTTGCGACGAAGGGCTGGAATTGCCGCCGGAAGGCAGCCTTGGAGGGACGAATCGGCTGCTTCCTGCCCGGCAGAGATCGTCAAGATCGAGGGTCGCCAAGCCCCGATCCCGAGCAAACGGCGGGCGAGCCGGCCAGCCGGCCCGCCTGTGGTAGGCTGGCGCATAATGGCACGTCGCCGAATCTCTCTGGAGGCTCTTCCCTCATGCTGAATCGCTTCTTCGCTGTTGCCGCCTTGGCGACTGCCGCTTTGCCGCTTGCCGCGCAGAACGCGGATCTGGCCGCCTCCGTCCAGCGTCAGTTGCCCGCGCTGACCGAGGTCTACAAGCATCTGCACCGCAGCCCGGAACTCTCGCGCCACGAGGAGCAAACCTCCGCCTTTCTGGCCGGCGAGTTGCGCAAGCTGGGCTACACGGTCACCGAGCATGTGGGGAAATACGAGGACGGCGCCCAGGCCTTCGGCATTGTCGCGGTGTTGGAGAACGGCCCTGGCCCGCGCCTGCTGATCCGCACCGACATGGATGCGCTGCCGGTCGAGGAGAAGACCGGCCTGGACTACGCCAGCACGGTGAAGACCGTCAACGCGCAGGGTCAGGCGGTGGGCGCAATGCACGCCTGCGGCCACGATCTGCACATGACGGTGCTGCTGGGCGCGGCGCGGGAGATGGAGGCGCGCAAATCCGCCTGGCATGGGACGCTGCTGCTGATTGGCCAGCCGGCGGAAGAGGTGGTTCAAGGCGCGGCGGCGCTGCTGGCCGACCGTCTCTACGAGCGCTTCGGGCGGCCGGACTTTGTGCTGGCCGAACACGACTCGCCGGACGTGGCGGCGGGCTCGATCGCCGTGAAGGGCGGGCCGCTGATGGCCAGCGCGACCACGCTGACCGTGGTCCTGCGCGGCATCGGCGGCCATGGGTCGAGGCCCGAGGCGGGCAAGGACCCCATTGTGCTGGCGGCGGAGTTCGTGCTGGTGGCGCAGACCATTGTCAGCCGGCAGATCGATCCGCAACAGCCGGCGGTGCTTACCGTGGGAACCATCCACGGCGGGACGAAGAACAACATCATCCCCGACGAAGTGACCCTGGGCCTGACGCTGCGCACCTATTCCGCCGCCGAGCGGGACCAGATTATCGCCGCGGTGCGGCGTACCGCCAAGGGGCTGGCGGATGCTTACGGCATTCCGGCAGACCGCATGCCGACGGTCACCGTGGGCGAGAGCACAGCCGCCACCATCAACGATCCCGCTCTGGCCGAACGGGTGCGCGCCAGCGCCGCCGCGGCATTGGGCCAGCAGCGGGTGCAGGAGGCCCGGGCGGTGATGGGCAGCGAAGACGTGGGCCTGTTCTCCCTGGACGGCAAGATTCCCGCCGCGATGTATTGGCTGGGCGCTTCCGACCCGGACAAACTGGCAGAGAGCCGCAAATCGGGCGTGGCGTTGCCCGGCCTGCACTCGGCGCTCTTTGCGCCGGTCTACGCGCCGGCCATCGAAACCGGCGTGACGGCGATGACCGCCGTGGCGCTGGACCTCATGAAGTAGGCGAACCCGGCGCGGATTCGCCGTCAAGCCAAGCCCCTACAACTTTCGCGGTCTTGTTGAAAACCCGTCGCGGATTCATGCTTGCCCTAATAGAGTATGAAACCGCCCGAAGCCAGACAATCCGTTCTCGATTATCGGCCCGACCTGGACGGCTTGCGGGCCATCAGTTGTTTGCTGGTGTTCTTCTATCACATCCACATCAGCAAGGCGTGGGGCGGGCAACTGCCCTGGCTGGAATACCTCCAAGGCTGGATCGGCGTCTATGTCTTCTTCGCGCTGAGCGGCTATCTGATTACCTCGCTGCTGATCGGCGAAGAGCGCAAGAACGGCGAGATTCGCTTTGGCGCCTTCTTTCTGCGCCGCGAGTTTCGCATTGTCCCCGCGTATTACGCCACCATCCTGCTTTACGGCCTGCTCTGCCTGACGCCGGTGGCCAGCCGCTACGGCGATCAATACAACGCCGGCTTCTGGTACTGGATCTTCTATTGCGGAGACGTGGCTACCAAGATGCCCGCGGTGGGCACGCTTCTGGGGCACAGTTGGTCTCTGGCGGTCGAGCAGCGCTTCTACCTGCTGTGGCCGTTTCTGCTCTTCGCGGTCTTCCGCTCCTGGAATAAACGACTGATCGTCTACGGCGTGGCCCTGCTGGGCGTTCTCTTCCTGCCCACGGAGATCATGAACTGCTATCTGGCGCTGCTGCTGGGCTCCGGCATCGCGATCCTGCGCGGCTACCGCCTGGGTTTGGCCATCCTGCGCAAGACGCCCATCGCCTACTCCGCCGGGCTGGTGGCGGCGGCCTTCGCCCTCACCCTTTATCGCTGGGCGTTCCTCTCTGCCTTTTGCGTCGCGATCGCGGTGCTGCTCTATCACCTCTCGGCTGGCGAGAGTCTGCTCAAGCGCTGCCTGGGCTTCAAGCCGCTGGCTTGGCTTGGCCAACGGTCCTATTCGTTCTATCTCCTGCACGTGATCTGCATCAACGCCGCCCTGCGCGCGTTTCCGTCCAAGCAGTTGTCGGGCGCGCTCGCCAGCATCGCCGTGGCCCTGGTGCTGACCGTCGCTCTCTCCGCGCTCAGCTTCAGCTTTGTCGAAGAGCCCTTCCGCAAGCTGGGCAAGTCCCTGACCGCGACGGGCAGAAGGATCGCTCCCCCGACCTGGGCAGCGGTCCCCGAAACTCAATCCAGAGCGGCCTGAGCCGCAACTTTCTTACGCCCAGCTGAACCCGCTCTTTTGCAGCGGCAGGGTGCGAATGCGCTTGCCTGTCGCCGCGAAGATGGCGTTCGTTACAGCGGGCAGAATCGGCGGCAGAGTCGGCTCGCCCAACCCGGTCGGGGAATAGTCCGTCTTGCGCCAGAAGACCTCGATCTTCGGCACCTGCCTCATGCGCATCAGCGGGTGGTTGTGGAAGTTGGATTGCTGGATCTTGCCGTTCACCAGCGTGATCTCCTGGCCCAGGTGCCCCATGCCTTCGACCACGCCGCCGTAGCCCATGCTTTCGGCCGCGCGGGGATTGATGATCTGGTTGCCCACATCGCCCGCCGCCCACACGTGGTGGACCGTCACCTTGCTCTGGGCGTCCACGCTGACCTCGGCCACCTCGGCGAAATAGCCTAGATGGCAGAACCAGGCGGCGATGCCCATCCCCCGGCCCGGCTCCTTGCCACGCTTGGCCCAGCCGGACTTTTCGGCGACCAGTTCCAGCACGCCCTTGAAACGTTCCGGGATGAGAAGCGAGGGGCCCGTCGGCTCGTGGTCGCCCACGGCGTCGTGCTCGCCCGAGGCCCAGGGTGCGCGCGGGTTGCCGAGCAGTTCGAGCTGGAATTCGAGCGGATCGCGTCCGGCGGCGGCGGCCAGCTCGTCCAGGAAGGACTGCGCCACCCAGCAGTAGGCGTTGTCGCCGGGGGCGCGCAGCGCTCCGGTGCGCAGCGAGAGCGGCTGCATCGAGGTGTAGAGCGCGTACGCCGGAGGAAAGCCGGCAGGATAGTTGTCCTGCCCGATGCCGCCGCCGGAGGTCGCGTGCTTGCCGTCGCCGAAGGTGACAAAGTGATGCCGCCAGGCGGTGAGCTTGCCCTGCGCGTCGAGGCCGCCTTTCAGGCCGACGGTGGCGCCGGGGCGGAAGGGGTCGTGAGCGACGTCGTCTTCGCGCGACCAGAGCAGCTTGACCGGCGCATCGACCCGTTTGGCGATCCACGCCGCCTCGACCAGGTAGTCGTTCTGCAGCCGCCGGCCGAAGCTGCCGCCGGAGCGCACCATGTGGGTGGTAATGGCGCTCTCTTCGATGCCCAGCGTCTTGGCGACCAGTCCGCGTCCGTCCACCGGTAGCGTGCTGGTGGACCACATCTCCAGCTTGCCGTCTTTCCAATGCGCGGTTGCGCCCTGCGGCTCCATGGTCACGTGGGCAATGAAGGGGAACCGGTAGGTGGCCTCGACCACCTTGGCCGCCGACTTGAGCGCGCCGTCCACATCGCCGTACTTGCGCAGGGTGTTGGCGGGCGGGGCCTTGAGCAACTCCTCGGCCTGCTGGTGAAAGCCCTCGGTGTTTTGCGAGGCGGCGGGACCCAGGTCCCAATCGACCTTGAGCTGCTTGCGCGCCTGCTGCGCCTGCCACCAGGTGTCGGCGACGATGGCGATGCCCGGCTCCATGCCCGGCTCCCAGGGCGTGAAAGCCGCGGGTGTAATGGCGCCGTCGATGACCAGCACGTGACGCACGCCGGGCAGTGCCTTGACCTGGTCGATGTTCGCGGACTTCACCTTGCCGGCGAAGACCGGAGCCTTCTCGATAGCCGCATACAGCATTCCCGGTAGTTGCACATCGATGCCGAAGAGCGGTTTGCCGGTCACGATGGCGTGGGTATCGACCCCCGGCTGCGACCGGCCGACGATGCGGTAGTCCTTGGGGTCTTTGAGCTTGACGCTGTCCAGAGCGGGCGCGGGCAGCGCGGCGGCCTTGGCGGCCAGTTCGCCGTAGCTGGCCGTGCGGCCCGAGGCGGCGTGCATCACCCGGCCCGACTGCGTGGTGCATTCGCCTGCCGGCACGCCCCACGTTTCGGCGGCCGCGGCGATCAGCAACTGGCGGCCGGCCGCGCCCACGCGGCGCATCGGCTCCCAGCCCATGGGCGTATTCGCGGATCCTCCGGAAAACTGCGGGCCGTAGACCTTCTCGTTCAGCTCGGCCTGCTGCACGCGGACGTCCTTCCAATCCACGTCCAGCTCTTCGGCGATCAGCATGGGCAGCATGTTTCTCATGCCCTGGCCGGACTCGGAGGCGCGCGCCATGATGGTGACCTCTCCGTCAGGGGCGATGTGGATGAACGCCTGGGGCGTCAGGTCGGGCGGTGTGGTCCCGATCCGCTGCGCGAGGGACAGGGGGGAACGATACAGACCGAGAGCGAGACCTCCGCCTGCCAGGGCGCTCATCTTCAGAAACGATCGCCGATCGATGCTCATGGGAGAGCCTCCCTTCACTTGGTGCGGGCAGTGTAGCCCGTTTCTGCTGCCTGATGAATGGCCTGGCGAATGCGCGGATAGGTCCCGCAGCGGCACAGGTTGCCGCTCATGGCGGAGTCGATTTCTGCGTCCGTGGGATGCGCGGTGTGTTCCAGCAGCGCCGTGGCCGACATGATTTGCCCGGCCTGGCAATAGCCGCATTGGGGCACGTCCAGCGCCTCCCAGGCTGCCTGCACGGGGTGCGAGCCGTCGGGCGAAAGCCCTTCGATGGTGACAATCGGCTGGCCCACTGCGGCGCTCACATGGGTCATGCAGGAGCGCACGGCCCGGCCGCCCAGCAGCACGGTACACGCGCCGCAAACCCCCATCCCGCAGCCGTACTTGGCGCCTTTCAGGTTCAGGACGTCGCGCAACACCCACAGCAGCGGGGTATCGGCCGGAACGTCCACGGTGGCTTCTTGATTGTTGACGATCAGCTTGAACGGCATCGGTTCACCCCACCATCCGCAAGAGGAGGAAGCCTGTCGCGGGGAAGAAATCGCGATTGGAGCTGAGGTTGTTTCTCGTCTGCCTCTCAGCCAGAGACAGGATTGCGCCGGGGGCTGCTCTTCAGGGGAAGAAACCGCCGGGCTGCGTCTTGCAAGGGAAGGAGTTACCGGCTCCAGTCGCCTGTCGCCGCAAAGGGGGAAGTCTCTTACGCCTGTCCGCAGCCGCGCCGGATTGGGACGGCCGCATTGGACATCTTTCAGTTCGATGCCGGTGGGGCGTCCCAGGCCGCACGATTTCGGCCTGGAGACGCCACAATTTGTCCTGTTCTACCGGCTGAAAATTACATACCGGCGTCCGGAGTAAAGCCGGAAGCCGCCGGCCGGGTCGGCAACCACCTGCAGCGGCATGGGGCGCTTCATCCCCGCGTCCTCGCCCGTGGCGACCCAGAGCACGTCGTTGGCGCCCACGTCGGTGACCACCAGCTTGTTGTCGGCCACGAAGCCCACGCCGTAGATGCCCGCCGGCAGATCCTTGCCGCCGATCTTGAGCTTGACTTCGGTGATGAAGTAGGCCTGGTACTTGGCCGCCACGCCGGTCGAGTAGCCGCTGGTGTCCACCAGCGTCGTCAGCACGTAGGCGCCGTCGGCAAACTTCACGCCGCCGGAGTTGCGCAACTGCGTGGGGGCCGATTGCCCCTTGTAGTACACGTGATCCGGCAGAAGCTTCGGTGTGTCGGTTGCCTTAAGCACCGTATCGCCGCCGGCTTGCGCCTTGATCTGTCCCGGCATCGCCATCATCGCTGCGGCCAGCGCACCGGCGGCCGCAATCTTCCCAATTGTCTGAAAACGCATCGTGAAACCTCCATATTTCTGTTGCGTGTGGAGTATATCGCACCCTCCGCACCTCTTGCCTCCGCCTAGTTGTCGATGGCCAGCACATCGTAGAAGTGGTTGATCAAAGCTCGCTTCACCGCCACCGGCAGCTTGGGCAATTGCACCGTCTGCTCGGCGGTCATCGAGCCCAGGATCGCGGCCGAGCCCAGGCGCAACACCCGTCCGTCGGCCAATTCCAGATAGATGGGCACCAGCATCCTGAAGTTTGCCGGAACGCCCGATTGCGTCAATTTGAAATGCAGGCTGGTGGCGTCTCCGGTCTGCGTGACCTGGCTGTCGAAGTGGTAGCTGGGCAAGTCGGTCCCGTAGACATACTGGTTGAAGAACCAGTCCATGCGATGGTTTCCGTCCAGGTCCATCTCCTGGCTCATGTGCTTCTCCACCATGGCCTTGAAGTCCTCGGTGGTGGCGGGCTTCAAGCGGTAGGTGTCCAGGAAGTCGTGCATCGTGGCGATGAACCGTTTGTCGCCTTCCTGCGGAGTCCACATCATCATGCGGATCATGTGCACGATATACGCGCCCTTGGGATAAACGAGATCCCGGTAGACGTCCCAGCCCGTCTTTTCCGAACTGAGCCGGATGCCCATGGTGACCGGGCCGACATCGATGGGCCGGAAGCCCTTGGCGTTCTTCTCGGTGATCAGCTTCCGCTGTCCCTTCCAGAACTCGATAAACTGCTCGCCCTTGGGCTGAATCGCCTGTAGGTAGATGGAGGCGGAGGCGTCCGCAAATCCCTCGCTCATCCACTGGTCGCGATAGCCGCGGAAGCCGACCGTCTGCCCCCACCACTGGTGAGCCACCTCGTGCGGGGTAACCACTTTCCAGTACATGTCTGCAGGCTCCACGCCCATCATGTGCTGTTGCATGGAGTCCATGAAAGCGCAACTGGGCAGAAAGACCAGCATCGGCCAGCTTTGTCCAATGTTGCATGCAAATTGCTGGGTCACGGCGACATGCTTGAAGGACAGCGCGCCAAAGTAACTGGTATAGATTTGTGCGGCGGCTTGCGCCTGCGTCAACTGCCCAGGCAGCTTCGACTTTGAATCGAATTTCCCCATGGTGTCGCTGTAAAGTTCTGGAGTGATTTCCCGCCTCATGCCCTCGATCGGGCGTTCGAAGCTGCTGGGCGCGGAGGTGTTGGCGTAGGCGTCGATGGTCAGGGCGTCGCCCGATTTCCCTTCCAGCATGGTGAAACTGCCCAGGTTGAAGCCCACCATTGCCAGCGGCGTCTCGGTCTTCCACTCGGTGGTGGCCGTCTTGCCGTCGTTGCTCTCGCTGACTTTGGTTCCCGTGGCAATCACTTGCAGGCCCTTTGGCACGTGAAACAGCATGTGATAGGTGGCATAGTCGCCCAACCCGCTGGATCCATTGGGGTACCAGCTCTCGCGGGCGATGGGATAGTAGTTCGCGTTGCCCTCGTTGCGCACCACATCCTTGCCGGCGTACGAGATGCGGAGAGTCGCCGATTCGCCCTTCTTCAGCGGCTTGGCCAGCACCACCCCGAAGTCCGCGTCTTCTTCCTTCTTTTCCTGTACAAAGTCCAGCGGCTCGCCCTTGTCGGTCTCCACACGGCTGACGCGCAGTGTGGGATAGAGGGCCAACTGCGCCACGGCCACGCCGTCCTGTTCGGCAATCAGGTGCACGGTCGCCTGCCCGATGAGGAATCCGCTTCTCTCGATGGAAACGTCCAGGTCCTCGTGGTCGACGCGGAACGTGCCGTTGCGCTCGTTTCCATTGCCTCCGCCGCGGGCCGCGTCCTGAGCCCAATGAAATGCCGCGGGATAGCTCTCGCCCCACTGGTTCCAGCTCAACAGCGAGACCTCCTCCGGCGTCACTTGGCCTGCGCCATGCGGATCGAGGGTGAAGACCAGGTGGGGATTCTTCTCCCCATGGATGAGGGCTAGAAAGTATCCCCCTTGCGCCGGGCTGAGGACGTCCTCCAGCAGTCGCAGGTCGAAGTTGTCGAAGAGCTTGAGCCTCTGAAAGTTGTGCACATCGCGGGCCTCGCCGGCAAAGGACTCGTCCGGCGCGCTCTTTCCCGTCGATGCTTTGCGCAACTCCGCCGCGGTGGCATCGGTAAACCGCAACACCACCTTGCTGAAGTCCTCGTCGAACTCTTCCTTGTGGCTGACAATCGCCAGATTGTGCTGCTCCTCGGCGGTGGGCGGTTTCAGGTGGAAATGCCCTTCGCCTTTGAAGACCGCGCCCGTGACCTTGCCGTTCACTTCGGTGTAAAGGGCAAAGCTGCCGCGGGAAAAAGTGAAGGTGGCCGCATCGCGGCGCAGTTCCAGGTTTTCGACCGGGATTGTCTCCCCGCCCGGCCCGAGGCCGCGCAACTGCTGGTAGATCGGGTTGCCGTTGCCCGCGCGCTGCGCATCGAGCGCTGCACCACAGGTTACAAGCAGAAGGGCCAAAGACACAGAAAGCACACGAACGCGAATCGGCACGAGAGGGACTCCTTGGCAGCTTTTTTGGTGCCACCAGTATGCCGGATCGCGCCGCTTTTCGCAGCAATAAACGCTTATTTATCAACAAGTCAACAGCAGATGGAAGGAGGTTGGCTCCATTCCCCCACTCCCGCAATGCCTTTCTGGATCTCGCTGGCTCTCCTCGCCGTTGCGCAGGATGAAAGCGGGCGCGCCGACAACGCTTCCCGAAGCAGGGCGCGCGGTGCGACAATCGTCGCGTCGCATCTTCCCACCAGCACCAGGGCTTTGCCCGGAGGAGAAACAATCCCATGAAGCGTTTTCTAGCCTGCACCGGCCTTCTCATCGCCACCACCGTATTCGCCCAGCAAGGCCCGCCCAAGAGTCCGCCCGCCACGGAGATGGCCACCATCGCCGGCAAGGCCATCACCATTACCTACAGCGCGCCCAGGGTCAACGGCCGCGCCGGGCACATCTTCGCCAAGGACGGGGTAATCGGCAAGGACCCCACCTACCCGGTCTGGCGCGCGGGCGCCAATGCCGCCACCCGGCTGCTGACCGCCTCCGATATCACCCTGGGCGGCTTGACGGTCCCCAAGGGCGAATACTCCCTCTTCGTCGATGTCTCCGATCCCGACAACTGGGTTCTGATCGTTAGCACCATGCCAGCCCAGTGGGGAACCATCTACGACAAAACCAAGGACCTGGGCCGGGTCAAGATGACCATGAGCAAGCCAATGGCGCCGGTGGAGAATCTGAAGTACACCATCGACGCTCTGGGCGGCACCACCGGCAAGCTCAGCCTGGAATGGGAGAACCACTCGGCATCGGTTTTGATCGCCGTGCATTGAGGTTGGTTGCGATCTGGCGGGGCGGCGTTTGCACATGAATTGCCGCCCTGCCGATACAATAGGCAGTGTGGACGATTTTGTCCCGCGGGAGTGAAGACCTTGCCGTTGTATGCCTATCGCTGCACCAAGTGCGGCCACCGCTTTGAAAAGATCCAGAACTTCAGCGCCGATCCGGAGATCGAGTGCCCGGTTTGCCAGGGCGTTCTAGAGCGCCCGCTGACCGCGCCGCGCCTGCACTTCAAGGGCGCAGGCTGGTATGTGAACGACTACGGCGGCAAGTCCCCGGCGCCGGCTTCGGAGTCCGCTCCGGTCGAGAGCAAAGCGCCGGCCCCCGCTCCGGCGGCCGCTCCCGCCGCTCCTTCCGCGACCTCGACGCCCACTTCCTCCGCCTCTTGAGCTAGGAAATGCCGGTTCGCCGGCCGGGGTGAGCCCGCCATGCGTTTCGGTCCTGAAAGGATCGCTCTGGGCTTGCCGGCCGGGGATCGCGCCCCTCCAGTGCCAATTCAACCAAAAAACGGCAGTTAAGAGCAGCCCGGCTCACCGGCGCCAGGTACGACTGAAAAATGCTGCCGCTGACTTGCCAACTCGCCATTTCCGCGAAGCGGAAGCTAACTTGCTGCTTTTGTTTTATATACGCATTTCCTGCTCCCGTGATCGCCAGAAGTTCCGAGTCGCCGCCTAGGGGTGTCTCGCCGGAACTCCCAACGGCTCCGCATCTGCCGAAAAGGTGATTCATTCAATGTTTTCTATCCCTTTTGTTTCGAAGCAATTGGCCATCCTTGCTGCATTGCAACCGCCGTTTTTAGGTTCAATCGACGATGGCGATCGAGGCCGCGGGAGATCGTTCTTCCGTGCCGCGAATCGGCACTGCAAGCGGCGCCAAGGTCTCTTCCGGTCCCCAAAGAGCCGCCAGCGTCTGCACTGTCAAGCCTCCCGACCGGAGAAAAACCTATAAGTGTTTGATTCTATACGCCTTGATTATCTATTGAGCTTTACACAAGATATGCCCTCAATTGCCTAGCCTTGAAAGTAGCCAAAGAAGCGGCGGAGACGCCGCGCCCGGCGAATGAGTTCGCCCTCCCCATGCGATTCCGCAATGCACTTGCCCTCACCGGCACTGTCCTCGGTGTCTCCTTCTCCAGGAACGAGATCCTTGCGAGCAGAGGCTTCAGGCCCAGCGATAGCGGAACTGCGATAGCGGAGGGCGCCGGGGCGCGGGACCGCCGTGCACTGTGCGGCCGCAGCTCTCTGCCAAAGGCCCCGCCGAAACCACGGCCGCGCCTTTGCCGGAGAGCTGCCACAACCCAAGTCCGGCGGTCGGTCCCCTTAACGGCGGGCCGCCGGCAGGAAGAGGACCAATCGCGATGGCCAATATTCTTGTCAGTATCGAGAAGGGCATTGAAATCGGAGCCGAGGACGCCTTGCGGTGGCTTACCGGCACCCAGAAGGCCCTGAACGCAGCGCCCGGAGTGATCGCGGCGCTGGCCACCCTGGTGAGCGCCGTGGAGAAGCCGCTCGAGGAGCTTGCCGGCGCAGCCGCCAACCCCCTGAACCTCTCGCTCGACATCCAGGTCGTCAAGGATCTGTATGCCGTATTGCCCGATATCAAGCAGTTCCTGAGCACGGTGGGCGTGAAGTTCTAACGTCCCTCGGCAAAAGGGCCGCCCCATCGCCTGGAGCGGCCCGCTCATTCCTCGATGAAGATCGACCCAATTCGGCGATCAATCTTCGTGCCCGCTCCTTCTGAGCGCCGGCGGAAGTCTCTAAGATTTATCGATTTCGATGACGAAGCAGTGGTGGCCAGAGACGGGATTGAACCGCCGACGCCGGCCTTTTCAGGGCCGCGCTCTACCACTGAGCTATCTGGCCTCAGTGCAAACATCCTGGTTGCATTCTGCCGCTCGCAATCCGGCGGTGCCGGACCGTACGGGCGCGCCCGTTTTGGTTTGGGCTGCAACGACTTCTGTCAGTATAGCAATTCCCCTCTCCTCTGCCAAACGCCACCCCGCCTCGCCCTCCGCCGCGCGATGGACGCGAAAGCCGACTGGGCGTCGGACGCCCCCTTCGGTCGAGCGGAAAGGGCAATCGCCGCGCCGAAGCGAGCGCGCAAGAAGCAGACGTCCGGCGGTGTCCGGCTGGCGCAAGCACCGCGCCCATCTGTTCGAATGCAGTAATCTAGCCAGATGCCAAGTATTCGCAAGGGTTCCATCCATCTGTTTCGCTTCGCCGGGGTCGATCTGTTTCTGCATTGGTCCTGGTTTGTGGTCGCGATGTTCGAGATCGAGAGATGGAAGAGCAGCTACAACTCCATCGTCTGGAGCGTGCTCGAGTATCTGGCGCTGTTTTCGATGGTCCTTTTGCACGAGTACGGCCATGCCCTGGCCTGCCGATCGGTGGGGGGAACGGCGGACCAGATCGTGCTCTGGCCCCTGGGCGGAGTGGCCTATGTGAACCCGCCGCAGCGGCCGGGCGCGACCCTGTGGAGCATCGCCGCCGGCCCGCTGGTGAACGTGGCGCTGTTCCCGTTGCTGTTCGCGGCATTCTCCATGGGCCGCACGGCGGGATGGGCGCACACCCAGCCCGATGCCTATCGCCTGCTGTTGGCGGCCTTGTGGATCGACGGCTCCCTGCTGGTCTTCAATCTGCTGCCCGTCTATCCCCTGGACGGCGGTCAGATTCTGCGCTCGCTATTGTGGTTTCCGCTGGGCCGCGCGCGCAGTCTGATGGTGGCCACGGTGCTCGGCCTGGTGGGCATTGTCGGGTTCATCGGCCTGGCCTTGATGCGACAGTCCCTGTGGATCGCGGCCATCTCCGTCTTCATGCTGCTGAACTGCTGGAGCGGCTTGAAACACGCGCAGGCGCTGCTGAAGATTTCCAAGCTGCCGCGCCGGCCGGGCTTCGCCTGCCCCAGTTGCCGCGCGGCGCCGCCGCTCGGAGTCTACTGGCAATGCGGCGCCTGCGGGCATCCGTTCGACACATTTGAATCCGGAGCCGTCTGCCCGCAGTGCGGCAAGCAGTTCGCCACCACGGCCTGCATGGACTGCCGGGAACAGCATCCGATGAGCGAATGGGTGGTTGGCTCCTACGCCTGGCGCGGCGCAAACGGCGGATCGACAGACCGCTAGCGTGGTGTCCCAAAAGCTCGCATCATAATTCGACCGCCCGACCCGGCCGCCCCACCCCAGCCCAACAAGCTGTCATCCTGAGCGAACGGGGCCCCAGACGCTTTTCAGTCTGGGGGTGGTGAGCCGAAGGATCTGCGGCTGCTCTTCGAGATTTGTCCCAGAAACTTTGGAGACCGGACCGCTGGATCGCCGCGCGACCCTCACGCCAGCTTCTTCAGCTCCGGATAGCGCGAATAGATGCGCCGCTGGTCCTCGGCGGTCAATTGTCCCAGCCGCAGCGGTTTGTCCTGGGGCCGCGTGCCCTTCTGGTTGAGCACGTTCATCAGGCTCCACTCGCGCTGAAGGACCTGTGGCTCTTCGGCGGGCAGATCGTAACGCGTGAAATCGATCGCCAGGGGCGGGCTGCCGCTGGTCCAGTTCTTCAGCAGGCCCAGGCGGAATTCGCGATTCATGAACCATTGAATCTCCAGCTCCTTCTCCGATCCGGGCGCGCCGGTCCCTTTGGCGTCGAAGCGGTAGTCGAGATGCGCATTGCTGGGCGTATGCTTGCGCCACTCCAGCCCGAATGCGCCTTCGGTCATGACCTTGGTGTCGGGCCATCTTTCCTTCACGGCTTGCAGCCACCAGGCCAGGTCCTCGTCGTGGCCCACCGACACCTCCCAGATCCCCGTCACCCATCCGAAACCATTCAGAGCGCGGCCCTGGTCGAAGTGCATGGCGGTGGTGTCCATCATCTCTTTGCGTCCGGCATCCTTGCCCAGATTGCCCACGGTCTCGATCGGACCCACGCCCAGGCGGCTGTTGAATCCGCCTTGGAAGCCGTCGCGGCGGGCGGCGAGAAAGTCGCAGGTCCAGCCGTCCAGGCAGACGCAGTCGATGAAATCGGCAGCGCCCTGCGCCGGCTTGAGATAGTGCTCGCGGCTGAGGTAATAGGGATAGCAGATGCCGCCGTCGCCGTCGCCGTTGTCGATGGCGTGCTGGCTCCAGATCTGCCCTTGGCAAACGTGGATGCCCTCGTCGTCGGCGAGGTGCCTCTGGTTCTCCGCGTCCAGATAGCCGGCCACCAGGCACTCCGGGCGATAGCCGCCGCCGACCATCGCCGAGACCATGCCCAGCGCTTTGTGGATCGTCTCCCGGTTATGCTCGCGGGTGTCGTACATGGGCGCAAAGTAGCCGCCGGAAAAGTACGTAATCTCGTCGCCATACTTCTCGTGATAGGAGACCAGCAGCCGCCGTGCTTCCTTGTACTCCGGCCGCGTATCGATCAGCGCCAGCCAACTGATCGCCCAGGTCATGCGGCCCTCGGGACAGCCGCGCGCAAAGGCTTCGCGCCGCGAGCGGATGTGCGCCGGGCTGTTGTCCGCGGCTTCGTCTTCGCCGATGGAGCGCGTGGGAGTGACCTCGATCTGGTTCACGCGCACCACGGAAACATGCGTGACGTACCGGCCTTGCAAAGGCGTTGCGATCGCGCCTTTGGCCAGCGCGGTTTGGGCTGCATCCGCCAGTGTCAACGAAGCCGCGGCGCCTGCCGCGCGAGTCAAGAATTGCCGTCTGCTCCAGGAGTTACTCATTGCCATCCTTCTGCTTTCGGTTTCCTGCTGGGAGACAAACCGAAGGCCTTCCATCTTCGTCGAGAATCGTAATAAGGATATTCCATCCATGCGGACTCCCGCCAAGTGAGCGAAGACTGCTTCGAACGGTGGTATATTGCGTTGTAGAAAATCGATGGGCACCCATGGGTTGCGACAGATCGGCGATTCAACGGTTGAAGCGTCGGACGGAAAGTGAGAGTTACCATGAGTCTTCCGGCAGTCTACGAACTTGGCGACAAGCCGTCCTTACTCAGCCAAAAACTGATCGTCGACCAGATCCACACCAGCCCCGGCGCGCCGTCACCGCTTGCCCCCGGCATTTTGGAAGGGGGCCAGATCTACCTCCAGCCGCGGCCGGTTCAATCGCTGCTTCAATTCGCCGGCGGCCTCCAAGCCAAGAGCGCTGCGCTGCCGCCGCTTCCCAACGCGGAGTCCGGTTCGTCGCTGCTCCAATGGATGGCCAGGCTCCCTGCAATCTCTCCCGCCTCCACTCCAGCAAAGGCCACGCCATCCAGCCTAGCTACGGTCGTCCAAACGGACCCGGCCAAGAAAGGAGATTCGGTGGCGCGGCTCGTTGGAGCGGTTACGCCCGGCGCAATAGCTAACACCTCGCTTCATTTGGTGACCTTTTCTCAAGACGCGACTCTGGCGCAGGTTACTGCACATCTCGAGAGCTTTGGGTTGCAGTCCACAACAGCCGGCAGCGCAGCAGATCGAATTTTCGATCTCTTGAACAACCATGCCGCAAACGCGGTGATGGTTGCGGTTGCCGCCGGATCGAGCACGGTCGCGGTCCTGCAATTGCTCCGCCCCGGCATGAGAAGGAGAACGAAGTGGGGGATCGCGGCCTTGGTGGGCACAATCGCAGGGCTTCTCTTCTATTTTTTCGGCGTCCCCCCCAATCCACTTGCCGGCAAATGGGTGGCCAGTCCGGCCGAGGCGCGCTACGAGTACGGAACGGCGCCGCAGTCCGCCATGCGCACCATTGAAGCGCAAGGCGCCCGGCTGACCGTTACGCTGGACGAAATGCGGCCTGAGGGCGGCCCGCATCACCTGAACTACGAACTGGACACAGACGCAAAGGAACATCCGGTGCCGGCAGAGACCGGAGCGAACACGGCGGTCGCGGAGTTGAAAGGCCGCTCTCTCGATGCGGTCTTCAAGCAAAACGGCACAGTCGTCCGCCGCGAAAGTTGGAAGGTCTCCGCGGACTGGAAAGAAATGACGGTTACCGTGACCGGACAAGCCCCAAACGGCGAAGCGTTCACGAATCGAAGCATCTTCGAAAAGAAGTAGCGGTCGATCCACTCCATTCGCCACAAAAAAACAACGGCCCAGGCGCTCTGCCCAGGCCGTCGCGGTGATCTGTGTGTATTGGACGAAGGCCATCGCGCAGCCGCGAGTGCCGGAGCATTTTCACTCATGCTCCCAAGCCGCCCAGGTTCGATGGCTTTACCCGGTAAACCGGGCTTCTTGGGCGACAACATCGTCGCTCCGTGAGAAGAACAGCCACCCTGCACAAGGGGTCGAGGGATGCGCGAATACGTGAAGAATGCGGTAGCGTCCCATGCGGTTAAAGCTACTCCGCCGGGGCAACCTTGGGTTCTGGAGCGCTATGCCCTAGCCTTCAGTCACCATGTCTACCGTACTGCTCGAAGAGACTCTCTGCATCTTTTGGACAGCCCTCCTTCTCCGTACGAGATCAATCTACTCTCAGAATTCACGCGGCGTCAACAACCGTTTTTTGCCGTCGCCGTCTCTTGTAATCCCGGTGTGCGATAAGAAGTTTCGACGGCGTCCTCTGGCCAACTCCCCTGCGCCGTCGAGGCTGGTCTTGCCTGGTTGCGCATCTATCGGCAGCTTGCGTAGAAGATTCAATGGAATCTTTGCACTACCGCTGCGGACACCATCCGCCGTCCGACAGCGCACGCAGCCGCGGCGCAATGCAACTGCGCACCGAGGCTGCGTGAAAGCTGCGCCGCTCCCCTACTTGCCCGGATCCACCAGCGCCGAATACACTACCTCGCGGCTCAGGTATTCGAGGTTGGGCGTGCGGCCGCTCAAGCGTTGCACCATGCCCACAAACACCACATCGTTGGCGGGATCGACCCAGAACCAGGTGCCCGCAAGTCCGTCCCATAAGAACGTGCCCTTGCCGCCCACCATGTTCGCTTCCAAAGGATCGAACTCCACCGCGCAGTCGTAGCCGTATCCGAAGCCCGGACGCATCACCGCCGTGCCAATGCTGAACTCGCTGGTGAGCAGGCTTGCCGGCAGATGGTTGGCGGTCATCAACTCCACGCTGCTGGGCGCAAGAATGCGCGCGCCATCCAACTCGCCGCGCTGCGCCAGCATCTGCGCAAAGCGATAGTAATCCTCAGCCGTTGAAACCATGCCGCCGCCGCCCGAAGGCATGGTCGGCTCGACCGCCCAGTCGTTGGCCGGATTGCCGGGGGCTGGGCCGACGATCGTCTCGCCCTTCGCATCCAACTGATAGAGCGTAGCGAAACGGTTGCGCTTGTCTTGCGGAACATAGAACCCCGCGTCCTTCATCCCCAGCGGCTTGAAGATCTGGTCGTGCATGAAGTCAGGCAGCGTCTGGCCCGAGAGCTTTTCCACGATGTAACCCTGAATGTCCATCGAGACCGAGTAGGTCCATTGTTTGCCGGGCTGATAGAGCAGCGGAATCGTAGCCAGCTTGTCGATGAACTCCTGCAAATTCTTCGAGCCCAGTACCTGCTTGTCGCGATACATCGCATCGACCGGCGTGTTGCCGAAGAAACCGTACGTGAAGCCCGCCGTATGCGTCATCAGCTCGCTCATGGTGGGCGCGTGAACGGGATCGACCAGAATCATCTTGCCGTCGGCGTCCACGCCCCTGAAGACCTTCAGATGCGCGAACTCCGGAATGTACTTGGCGATGGGGTCCGAGGGCATCCACTTGCCCTGTTCGTAAAGCAGCATCATGGCCACGCCGGTCACCGGCTTGGTCATCGAGTAGTCGCGAAAAATCGTGTCTTTGGTCATCGGCGCGCTGCTGGCCATGTCGCGCTGGCCGTAGGTGCGATAGTCCACTATCTTGCCGTGCCGCGCCAGGATGGTGACCATGCCGGCGACCTGTTTCTTGTCCACGGCTTGCTGGATCAGCGCGTGCAGCCGCTCCAGCCGCTCGGAGGAGAATCCCTCCAACTCGGGCTTGACGACCGTCATGTCGATTGTGCGGCGGACGGGTTGCTGCGCAGGCGACGGGTGGGTGCAAAGAGCAAGCGCCGCGCACGCCAGCAGCAGGCGGGCGGTGTGGGTGGTTCCACTGAATGTCATGGGATGTCCTCGCGGTCCGGCGCGTCGGGGAGGCTGCCGGCTTACCGGACCCCTTTATAGCAAAGCGGAAAGGGGCGAAGCAAACCGGCGCGCGCAGCGAGGGTCAGTAAATCAACTTCAACGAGAACTGAATCTGCCGCGAGTTGCCGGCGGTCTTCGAGATCTCCCCAAAGCCGGAGCCGTTGAGGGTATTGGCGGGCAGGCCCATGGTGACGATGTTGAACAGGTTGAACAGTTCGCTGCGGAATTGCAAATCCACGCGCTCAGCTCCGCTCTTGCGCCGTCCGAAGGGCGTGTCTTTGATGAACGCAAAGTCGAAATTGTAGAAGGCGGGTCCGCGGAAGCTGTTGCGCCCCAGCGTGCCGAAGCGCCCCAGGTTTGGCCCGGTCCCGCCGGCCACATTTACCGGCACCGAGAAGAACGCACTGGCGTTGTTGTCGCCCTGGCCAAAGTAATCCTGGCGATTCTTGCGCGCGGTGGAGAGTTGCGGCTTGGCAATCTGGTCGGGGCGATCCACGCCGTTGAAGCCCGCGCCGGTCTGCTGGATGCCGCTGAACACCGTGAACGGCGAGCCGGAACTGATGCTCGAGATGCTCAGCATCTCCCATCCGTCGGTAACTTTCTTGCTGACCGGATGCAAGAAACCAATGCTCTCAAGATGCATGTCCTGCGCCAGGCTCAACCCGAAGCCGTGCGTGACGTCGAAGGCCGACGGCGCTTTCTCAAGATGCGTATTGTAAGGGTCCTGCGAAAAGCCCGAGGCTACCGCGCCGGTCGATCCGGTGCCGCCGATCACCTGGCTGGTGTCGTCGATCGACTTACCCCAGGTATAACTCGCCTGGATGCCGGGACCGCCGTGTCCCACGGTGCCGGAAAGCGAAGTTTGCAGCGCGTGGTACGTGGAGTGGGCGTTGGCGATGATGATGTTCTCCACGCCAAAGCCGCCGGTGACGTTGCCCGCGCTGTCGAACTGCGTGTGCGGCGCAAAGGCGGGCGTAGCGCCGGGATAGGCGTTGGGGAAACTGTAGCGGGGCAATTTCACTCCCGCCGTGCCCACATAACTCGCGTCGGCGGTCAGGTTGCCGAACTTGCGCTCCACACCGGCAGTCCATGTGTAAAGGCTTGCGTTGCGGAAGGTGCGGTCGATGCCGCTGAGGTTGAGCGCGCTGACCACGTGACTGGCGGTGAGCGCCGCCATGTCCTTCTCGTAACGGTCCACGTCCATCACCGTGTTGGGCGCGATGGACTTGGTGCCGTTGGCGAGGATGTTCACCCCCGCCGGGGTATAGGTATTGGGCACCTGCGCCGGTGTGATCTGGTACCCGTAGGGAATGGGCGCCACCGAGGCGGACAGCAGGCGCGGGTAAACGGCAAAGGGCGTAGAGCCGGTGAGGAAGTTATCCTGCCAGATATTGGGTGGAACCACCGTGATGCCGCCGCCGGCGTGCGCCGAGAACTTGCTGCTTGCCTGCCATGTTCCCTGCACGCGCGGCCCCCAGCCCTTCCAGTCCGTGTAATAGCCGGGCTGCGGGTTGATGACAAACTGCTGCGTGCCGTTGGCATTGAGGAAGCTCGATGTCCGGTGAGCGCGCTCGGTGATCGGCCCATAGTGTTCCAGGCGGACCCCGTAGTCCAGCGTAAAGCGGCTGGTGACCTTCCAGGTGTCTTGCACGTAGAAGTTGATATCGTTGCGGGTGATGGCCGCCGGACCCATATGCTCGCCGCCGGAGACCTCGGGCGGCGCGATGGCCACCGAGTAGACAAACGGGCTGCCGGTCAGAAAGCTGGAGAGCGTGTCGGGCATCAACCCGCCATAGCTCACATTGTGCGTGCCGCTGTTCGAGACGATCGTCTGGTTCCCAGCGTAGTAGGCAGGGCCGCCGCCAAAGTCGTACTCGCCGTTGGGGCTGATGCCGAAGTAAGACGTGTCGCGATTGATGCGCACCTCCGCCCCCGCCTTGAAAGCATGGCGCGCGGTGGTGAAGGCGACGTTTTCCCGTCCCTGAAAGAGATTGCCGTAGGCCTGCATCACCGAACCGGCGGGGGAGTTGAACGCCTCGAACAAGGCGTCGTTGAACTTGACGGCGGGGTCGGTGTAGTTGGTGGTCGGAAAGCCCGGCGTCGAGCGGGTAATGCTGATCGACGACTCCGACATCAGACGCGGTGAAATCTGGCGCGTGTACGTCCCGACCACGTTGCGCTGGCGATCGATGTACGTCACGCCGAACGATGGATCGATCGCCGTCTGATCCGGGTTCGTCGTGGGACCGGTCAGATTGTCCATGTTGAAGCGCGCAAAGAACTGATCCTTGTCGCTGAACTTGTGGTCCAGACGCAGCGAGAACTGGTTGGCGTCGGTGGCCACCTTCGACGCGGTGGCATAGGTATTCGCGCCAAACGGCCCGGTGGGATCGTTGGGCATCGGATAGCGCGCCAGCACCGCGGCGATCTTTGGATTCACCGGAACCAACAGCGTGTCGGTGCTCTTGACCTGGGTGACCGGATCGACATAAGTCACGGTGTCGCTGACCAGAGAACTGCCCGCCGCGGGCCGCTGCGCCGCCGAAGGCACCGGCATCACCTGCGTAGTTCCCAGCACCTGCCGAAAGCCCTGGTATTGCGTGAAGTAGAAGGTCCGCTTGCGCCCGTCGTAGACTTGCGGAACGAAGATCGGACCGCCGTTGGTGAAGCCGAACTCGTTGCGCCGGAAGGGCGGAATGCGGCCCGGATAGGCCGGCGTCGAGTGGTCGAAGTAGTTGCGCGCGTCAAAGGCCGAGTTGCGCACAAACTCGAAGAGCGATCCGTGGAAACCGCTGGCGCCCGAGCGCGTGTGGATGTTGGTGAAGCCCGCCGCCCCTCGTCCAATCTCCGCCGGCATCCAGCCGGAACTGGAGTCGATGCTTTCCACCGCGTCCACATTGAAGTTCGAAAAAGTGGCCCCGCCCATCTCCGGATCGCTGATGTCCGCGCCGTCCATGGCGAACGTCGCCTCCACGCCGCGCTGTCCGTTGATGGCGAACTGGGCCGTAAAATTGGTGGCGCCGTTGGCGTCGGTCATGGTGCCCGCGGCCAGCAGCAGCAGCGAGCTGAAATCGCGCTTGTTCAGCGGCAGTTCGCTGACCGCCTGGCTTGAAAGCTCCTGGCCGCCGGTCGCAGGCTGGCTCTTGAGCAGCGCGACAGTCAATTCCCCCCGGCCTGAAAGCGTGAGCGCCACCGCCGGCGAGGCCAGCGCAACGTCGATCGGCTGCGCATACTCAACCTTGCCGCCATTGACCTGGACTGTCAGCCGGTACGAGCCCGGCGGCAGAGCGGTCAGTTGGAACTGGCCGTCGGCGCCCGTGACGGCCTCGACCGCTGCGCCGCTACCGGCCAGCTTGACCTGGGCCGCGGCGATGGGCGCGCCGGCCGCTTTGCGCAGCACGCCCTGCCAGACGGCTTGCGCGGGCTGCTGCGCCCCTGCTCCGGCCACCAACAGCAGCGCCGCCAGCAGAACGCTCCAGAAGCAATATCGTGAACTGTTCAACACTTCGCCGCGCGGCGCGCACCCGTTCCCTGGTAGTAATTTCAATGGAATTCAACCTTCTTGCTGTGATGTGGGCGGTGCCGGATGAGGCCCGGCGACCAAGAAAAGGCCATACCGTATCCCCCTGGATTATAGTCCCGAGACAGTTGCAAAAGCGCTTTACCGCCCGCCTGGTCGGGGCAATCGGATGAATCCAATTTGTTGACCAGGACGCTTCCGGTTTCCCTCGCGCCGAAGGCGCAGCGTTTGTTAGCCCCGCGCTTCAGCGTGGGGAAGCCGACAGTTTCGATCTTTTCCGCCCTGGAGGGGCGGCGCAATCGGGGAAATCGTCCTCGGAATGCGGTTTATGCACTTGCCCTGCCCGGCATGAAAGCCCTGCTGCCCCGCCCGGCGCCGGGCTTCTACACTACTTGCAGCCTATGACCGATCCCGCCGCAACCATCGACACCATCGCCGCCATCTCCACCCCTCCCGGCCGCGGAGGCATCGGCATCGTCCGCCTCAGCGGCCCGCAGGCCGCCTCCATCGCCGCGCAACTGGTGAGCCTGCGCCATCCCCTCGAACATGCGCGGGCACGGCTGGCCGATGTGCTGGACGCCGCGGACGCCGGCATCGACGACGGACGCATCGACGAGGCGCTGGTCACCTTCTTTGCCGCGCCCAACTCCTACACCGCCGAGGATCTCGTCGAGATCGCCGCGCATGGCTCGCCCGTAGTGCTGGAGATGCTGCTGCGCCGCTCCATGGACCTGGGCGCGCGGCTGGCCGAGCCGGGCGAGTTCACCCAGCGCGCCTTCCTCGCCGGGCGGCTGGACCTGACCCAGGCCGAAGCCGTGCGCGACCTGATCGACGCCCAGACCCTCACCCAGGCCCGCCAGGCCGCCAGCCAGATGGGCGGCGCGCTCAGCCGCCGCGTGCAGCCCGTCAAACAATCCCTGGTCGAGCTGATCGCCCTGCTCGAAGCCGGCATCGACTTCGCCGAAGACGATGTGGATGTAACCCCGGCAGCCGAGATTGCCCGCCGCATCGGTGAGATCGCGCCGCCGCTGACGGCGCTTGCCGCCTCCTTCGCGCGCGGCCGCATCGTCCATGACGGCCTCACGCTGGCCATTGTCGGCCGTCCCAACGCCGGCAAGAGCTCGCTCTTCAACCGCCTGGTCGAGCGCGATCGCGCCATTGTGACCGCCACCCCCGGCACAACCCGGGATCTGATCAGCGAACGCATCTCGCTCGACGGCATTCCCCTCGAGCTGGTGGACACGGCCGGCCTGCGCGAAGGCCGCGAAGAGGCCGAGCAGTTGGGCATCGCCCGCAGCCGCGAGGCCCTGGCCGATGCCGCGCTGGTGGTGGTGGTGCTGGACGCCACCCAGCCGCTCAACGACGAAGAGCACCGGCTGTTGGCCGCCGTGGAAGGCCGTCCCGCCGTGGTGGCGGTGAACAAAAGCGACCTGGCCAATGCCATGCCGCCGCCGGAGTGCGCCGGACTCCCCGTGCTGCCCACCTCGGCGCTTACCGGCGCGGGCATTCCCGCGCTGCGCGAGCGCATTCTGGCATTAGCCACCGGCGGCGCCGCCTCGGAGCCGGGGCTGCTCACCAGCCTGCGCCATCAACAGGCCGTCGCCACGGCTCTCGCGGCCCTGGCCGACGCCGCCCAGGCCAACGCCGCCGCCATCCCCCACGAGATGATCCTGCTGGACCTCTACCGCGCGCTCTGGGCGCTGGACTCCCTCACCGGCCAGACCACCTCCGACGACATCCTCAATCTCATCTTCTCCACCTTCTGCATCGGAAAATAATCCAGCCGCTCATAGGGTCAGGGGACCGGCCCCGCGCCATCGGCACTTCTTCCCGCTCGCCACCTTATGGGGTCAAAGGGCGGGGAGTCCGGTGATCAGCTCGGTCTTCCCGGCGCCGCCCGGAGCGGCAAAGAGGAACTCCCAGGAGGTGTCCAGATAGAGCCATCGCTGGGTGGCGAACCAACTGGTGGGCAGCCCCGGAACATGCAGCAGGGTATGGCCGCCCCGGCACATCAGCTCAGTGCCGTTCCAGGCCAGGAAGGTCCTGGAGGCCTGGCCGACCTGCGCCGGATGGGCCACTCGGCGCAGACACACCGGGCAGCGCTGGCGCTGATCCCGCAGCGCCCAGGCCAGGCCGAAGAGGCAGAGGGAGAACGACGAGACGAGTTGGATATAGACCGCGCAGGCCGGGTCGAAGGCGGTGGACCCATACGCCAGATCGAGGGAAGCGAAATAGACGATGGGCAAGAGGAGGCCGATTTTTGCGCCCAGCAGCGTCCAGCGGCGGAACCTTCTCCACCAGGAGGCCTTTTGCGAACACACGCTGTATTCGCCCAGGGAAACCGAGGTGATGGCCGGCAATGCCAGGAAGCCGAGCAGGAGGGCGAACAGGTAGACGCTCCACGGCTTTGGCACTCCTTCGTCCAGGGAGACGCCCAGCAAATCGTCCGCGGTCCGATTCCCGTTGAAAACGGTGATGGCCACGCGCTGGCCCCACAACTCGGCTGCGCCCAAGGGGGTCAGGTGCGCCACAACGTACCCGGCGCGGTCCGAGACCAGGTCGGCATCCGGCTCCAGCATCCAGGCATCCACTCTGCCCGGCAGTCCCCAGGAGCTATCCGGCGCGACCCCGGCGATTCTGACCTTGCGCTCGCCCAGGCGGACGACACTGCCGGCGATATGGGGATTCGCGCCGAATTCCCGCTTCCAAAGCCCTTCGCTCAGGATCGCGCCGGGCATCTCGCCGCGTTCGCCCTGCGGCTGGCGAAACTGCACCGGCAGACCCAGCAGAGCAAACAGGTTCGCGCTGCCGTGGCCTATCTCCCAAGAGCTGTTCTGTTGCGCTCCCGCCGCCGCGGAATACCACCCCGCCCACTCCGGCGCGACCCGGTAAAACGCCAGGCCGTCGAAATAGCGCTGCTTTTGCCGTGCCCAGGCGCGGTAGTGTCCCAGCGAGATGGTTGCGGCAGAGCCGTCGTTGACTGCGGCATCCCGAATCAGCACCAGGCCGGGGCTCACCGGATGCTGCAACAGGCTGCGTTCCGCGCGGACTCCGGGCAACAGCAGAGCAAGGGCGTAACTGGAGGCCAGGAGCGCGGCAAGAAACAGCACGCACTGCGCGGGCGAGCCTTGAAAGGCGGTAAAGAGGTGCACGCGTTCGCGGCCCTGCCGTCTCAGGCAAAGCGCGTCTTGAAATGCGCCCAGGCAGAAGGCGGTGACTTCGCGTTCGCCGCGCCAGCAGGCCTCGCCCGAAGGCGCGCAGGAGCGGCGCACATGCCAGAGCTCCCCACGCCACTCCTGCTGCCACTCGGCGCGCTGGGCGGCGGGAACCAGCAGCGAAGCTCCGCGCAGGAGCCCCAGATGGAAGAGGCGAACGGTCCACGCGGCGGCGGGCGTCATAGGGTTTTCGCCCCTTCCGTTGGAATCAGCCGCTCCAGCAGCGGGTAGCGTTTGCGCGAGGCCTCGAGCGTCGTCCTGCCCGCGGCGGTCAGCTTGTAATACTTGCGCGGCGGCCGCTGTTCGGCGTCGGCGATCGACTGCTTCTCCCACTCGGAGCGGATCAACTCGTCGCGCTCCAGCCGCCGCATCGCGGGGTAAACGGTGCCGCTGGGCAGGCCGGTCATCTCCATGATGCCGAAGCCGTAGACGAATCCCGCGTCCAGGGCCT
>Ga0316217_10001230_pt1 | contig 34176 bp, 33 predicted proteins | sample 1anoAmetaG_FD_203633 | JGI IMG/M metagenome (GOLD analysis project Ga0316217, IMG submission 203633) | Freshwater microbial communities from Trout Bog Lake, Wisconsin, USA - 1anoA | ecosystem: Environmental > Aquatic > Freshwater > Lake > Hypolimnion/Profundal zone | place: USA: Wisconsin...
GCGACTTGTACCATCGTTGACGCCCTCCCAAGCGGTTTTCAGCGACTTCTCGACAAAGTCATTCTGATACACCGCAAAGGAGGGCAGCCAGACCCATTTGCTCAAAAGCTATTTTGGACAAGAGTGGCATTTGTTAGCCCCGCGCTTCAGCGTGGGGTGGGTGTAGCCAGACAATGGATGAGGAGTCCCGTAGGGACGGCGCTTCTTATTCCCCGGCCGCCAGCTCTTCAATGGGCAGCGGAGCGCCCTTTACCCGCGCCGTGGTCAGCAGGAATACCGCCACCACAATCGCGGCCATCCCCGCAAACTCCGCTCCCTCCGGCCGCTCGTGCAAAAGCAAAATCCCCAGCAGCACCGCAACCACCGGGTTTACATAGCAATAGGACGCGACCTTGGCCATCGGCACGTGCTCCAGCAGGTAAATAAAGCTGGTATAGCCAATCAGCGAGCCGCCGGTGATCAGGTAGGCAAGCGAGCCGATCGAAGCCACATTCACGTGAAACTGCGGCCATTCGCCCAGTGCCGTGCCCAGCACCGTATTGAAGATGCCCGCCGCCAGCATCTGCCACGCCGCGGCCACAAGGCAGTTCACCGGCATGCGCGCCCGTTGCGAAACAATGCTGCCCGCGGTCCATGAAATCCCCCCGGCCATCAATACGCCGATGGCCAGCAGCCGCGTGCGGTCCCCGGAAAAACCCGTGCGCAGCGAGGGCCACAGCAGCACTGCCAGTCCCGCAAAACCAAGCGCCATGCCCAGCCAGCCGCGCATCGGCATCGGCTTGCCGCCGGGCAGCAGCATCTCGGCCAGCGCCACATACAGCGGAATCACCGCCAGCACCAGCGAGGTCAACCCGCTCGGAATGGTTTTTTCCCCGTAAACCTGCGAAACATTGCTCCCGCTCAACAGGCACAGCCCGATCAGGCTCAGCATCATCATGGCTTTCGGCGGCCACATCAGGCGCAGCCCCCGCCAGCGGCACCAGCCCAGCAGCAGTGCGCCGGCAATCAGAAATCGCGTCCCCGCCATCAGCAGCGCCGGCATCTCCGCTGCTCCAATGCGTATGGCCGTATAGGTTGAGCCCCAGAAAAAGTACACGCTGGCAAACGCCAGCACAATCGACGTGGTCGAGGCTGCTTTCTTATGCAAGGAAGCTATTGGGAGGGTGGTGTTCGCCATGGGTGCTGTTTCCATGCTACCTCTCACCCATCAATGACCCTATGGAAATGCGCCCTCAGTCCGTGCTATGCTCCCGCCAGCGGGGTTCTCATGCGCACGCGCACAAACATAGGAAGACTGCTTGCACCGGCCGCCAGGCGCTGGTCGCGGTCGCGCGCGCGCAGCATTTACCTGCGGCAGCATCTGCACGTTCTGCCCTCCAGCACCCGCCCCAGCCTCTTCGGCGGCGATTAATCCGGTTCACCCATCAGCCTCGCAAGCTTTTCTCGTTCGCCCGCCGGGTGAACGGAGCTGAATGATCCCGCTTTCCGGGATCCGCGGCTGCATCCATACGCATCTGCATTGCGGCCGCACAACCGAATCTCACGAGGAGGTTGTCTTATGACCAGGCAAGAAATGCACGCTCAGTACGGTCCCAGGCTTGTTTGTCCGCTTCCCGGTCCCAAAGCCCGAGCCGCCGTCGAGACGGATACGCGGCTGATCTCGCCCAGCTACACCCGCTCTTATCCGCTGGTCGCCAAGCGCGGCCGCGGCATCCGCGTGGAAGACGTGGACGGCAACGAATTTATTGACTTCGCCGCGGGCATCGCGGTTGTCTCCACCGGCCATTGCCATCCTGAAGTGGTTGCAGCCATCCAGAAGCAGGCCGCTGAGTTGATCCACATCTCCGGAACCGATTTTTACGACGAACACCTCACCGATCTTGCTTCCCGTCTCTCCGCCGTGGCCCCCATGCCCGGCCCGCACAAATTCTTCTACGGCAACTCCGGCGCTGAGGCCGTCGAATGTGCCCTCAAGCTGGCCCGCTATCACACCGGCCGCCAGCAGATAATCTCCTTCATCGGCGCTTTCCACGGCCGCACCATGGGCGCTCTGTCGCTCACCGGCTCCAGGCCGCAGCAGAAGCGCCGCTTTTCGCCGCTGGTTCCAGGCGTCACCCACATCCCTTATCCCTACGCCTATCGCGGCTGCACCGGCGGACTCCAGGATGAGGAAGCCTACAGCCTGAGCTGCGCCCGCTACATCGAAGACAAGCTCTTCAAAACCATCCTCCCGCCTGAAGAGGTAGCCGCCATCTTCGTTGAGCCCATCCAGGGCGAAGGCGGCTATGTGGTGGCCCCCGCTAACTTCCTCCGCGAGCTGCGCGCCATCTGCAACCGTCACGGCATTCTGCTGGTGGCGGACGAGGTGCAGAGCGGCGTGGGCCGAACCGGCAAGTGGTGGGCCATTGAGCACTCCGGCGTGGAGCCGGACATTGTCTGCATGGCCAAGGGCATCGCCAGCGGTATGCCGCTCGGCATCTGCATGAGCCGCGCGGAGATCATGGACTGGGCGCCCGGCTCCCACGCTTCCACCTTCGGCGGCAACCCGGTCTCCATCGCCGCCGCTCTGGCCACCATGGACATCGTCGAGCGCGAAGCCATGGCAAACGCCGCCACTGTCGGCGAATTCATGCTGGAGCGCTTGCGCGGCTGGAAGCAGAACCATTCTCTTGTAGGAGACGTGCGCGGACGCGGCCTCATGATCGGCATCGAGCTGGTGAAGGATAAAGCCACCCGCGAGCCGGCAACCTCCCTGCGCGACCGTATTGCGACTCTGGCTTTCGAGCGCGGCCTGATGATTCTGGGCTGCGGCGAGACCACGCTTCGTCTTTGTCCCCCGCTCATCGTCAACCAGTACGAGGCAACTGTCGCTCTCGACATCCTTGAGGAGGCGCTGACACTGGCCGAGAAGGAACACGAACAGACCTCGGCGCTTGAGGCCGCCACGGCCTGAACACGCAGCGAAGGCAATCAGTAAATATCGTCCGGCAGAGTTGGTGGCTTTACGGTTGCTGGCCGCTCAAAGGGGCCTGTGGCTGAGCGCTCCAGCGGGTAGAACCCAGTCGCTCCGCGCCCTAGGCGCAGTGTTTGTTAGCCCCGCGCTTCAGCGTGGGGTTGGCGTAACCAAAGAATGGATCAGGAGTCCCATAGGGACGGCGCTTCTGGAACGCGCCTGTCCTTTTCGCGCGCTTGCGAAAGGAATGAAAAATCCAAACCAGGGACGACTCCCGTAAACATCAAACACCGACCGTCTCCCCGGCAGCCGGGGAGGGTCCCTTGTTGAATATTGACTGGCAGTCCGGGTCCATGTCCCAAATCTGCCAGCCATTTCATATTCATTTCAGATTGCTTACAGCAGCTTTTCCTCCAGCCGCATGTCCGCTATCTCCGAGGTCCGGTGTGCGGCGTGTTCCAGGTTATGCGCCATCTCCTGGGTGGCCAGGTGCTGCTCCTCCGCCGCCGCGGCCATCTGATGAGATAGCCCTGAAAGCTCTTCCGTCTGATTGACAATACGGTCATTCGCTGCCATCGCGGTTGCGATGTCTCCCCCGATAGTGGCGACTTTGGCTTGTATCTCAGCCGTGGCCGCGGCCGTCTGCTCGGCCAGCTTCCTTACCTCGCTGGCCACCACGCTGAATCCTTTGCCATGCACGCCCGCCCGCGCTGCCTCAATGTTTGCATTCAGCGCCAAAACACTGGTCTGCGTCGCGATCGATGCAATCAGCTCGGCCACTTTGGCCACGCCGCTGCTTGAAATCCGTAAGCTCTGAATGGCTGTTTTGCTCTCCGCGCTCGCTGTGCGCGACTTCTCCGCCGCCTGCGCAACACTCATGGCATTCTTGGCTATCTCGGCAATGCTTGACTCGATCTCATGCGTCGCCGTGGCCACCATCTGCAGATTGCCGTTCAAATGCTCAATATCGGTCCGTTGCGACTCCTGCGCCTGCCTGAGCGTGTCGATCGTCTGTTGCGTGCTGACGCCCCACACAACCACCGCGCCAATGTACTCGCCGAATTTGCCGATCATCGGCTCGACCTCGAGATCCAGCTTCACCGGCCCCAGCGCGATGGTGGCCTTGTGCGGCAAATGGTGCGCGCCTTGAGGATGCTTGGCGCCCATGATCCGGTCGATATTAGGCGGCGCCTTGTGAAAGATGTGGATCGACTTGCCCACAATCTCGTCCACCGGTACCGGCAGGTATTGCTGCAGGCTCAGCAGCGTCTTGCGCGAAGAACGGTTGAGATAACGCAAAATCAGTTCGCGGTCGCAGAACATCGCGTTGCACGGCAGCGCATCCAGCGCATATTCAAAGCTGCGGTCCACGTGCGCATCGGTTACATGCTCCGTGTCCGCCTGAACTGCCAGCGGAACAGGCATCGCCTGTGCATTGCGTTGTGAAAACATGCCTGCAAACATACCTTGGGACATTGCCGGGGTCTCCTCTTGCTGTGATAGGTCCAGTCTCCTGCAAGCCGGCGGTACGGAATGCCTCTTTCCTGTCGCAAGTTCACGGGATTCCCGCATTTGTACTGCCGCTTCCCATTTTGGATTTGCGCGATTCGCTCTTCCAGCCGACAATGGATTCCCATGGAATGGCTGACACAGTTACGGGCTTCCTGCCTGGAGCGTACGTTGAGCGGCCTGGAATGGATGGTGCGCAGAAGCGGCCGGCATAAGCCACAGCCTGACCATCTGGTTACCGGAATCAAAGGCGAGGATGCGGCCTACTTATACCTGCGGCGCAAGGGCTATGTCGTGGTGGCGCGGCGCTGGTCATCGGGCAGGTCGCCCGGCGACATTGATCTGATCGCATGGCAGGGGCCGATGCTTTGCTTTATTGAAGTAAAAACCCGTACCGCACACGACTTGACGCCCGCCGAAGTTGCCGTCGACTCGCACAAGCGCGACGTCCTCCGCCGGCTGGCGCGCCAGTACGTGCGCCAATTACCCCAGGAGACTGCTCCGCCGGTGCGCTTTGATGTGCTCAGCGTGTATCTTGTGCCAGGAAAAAAGAAGGAATTTGTCCACTTCGAGGGCTCCTTCGGCTGGAGCGAAAAGCGAAGTGGAGATAGATGGGACTAGTTCCCTGGCAGCATAAAGATGTGCCGTTTCGGAATGCAGCGCCAGTCACTCGGTATGTACCGCCGGCCTCCCGGCCGGCTGTAGCGTGGGCGTCCCCGCCCACGCTTTTTCCCCGCGAATGACCAATCCTCACAGCCATAACACTGTTTGCGTCCGGCGGAATTTCAGCTAGTCCACCCCATCAATCCTGCGCATCCTGCCACTCTTCGTGCCAGGCCATCTGGATAGCCTCAAGCCGCGACTCGTTGGATTTTGCAGGGTCGTCGCTGAAGCCTTCCAGCTCTGTCACGTAGCGGTGCAGATCGGTAAAGCGCACCGTCAACGGATCCAGGTCCGGGAATTTCTCAGTCAACTGAATGCCGATCTCCTCGGCATCGGTCCATAGAATCTCGCGGGGCATGGGCTCGGCTCCTTACTTTTCTTCGGCCAGCGTCAGCGGCTTGCCCTCGGAGACGTAGTTGCGGTTCCACTTGGGAATCTCCACCACGTAGTCGCCCGGGCGCGTGATCACCGCCTGGCAGCCCAGGCGCGAGTTCAACTGCTGGTCGGCAGCCATGTCCATACGGTCCAGTTCATCGTCGTCGGCCTCGCTGATGCCCGCCTGATCTTTGATCCACAGGTGACAGGTGGTGCAGGCGCAAACGCCGCCACACGCGTGGTCCAGAAAAACATCGTGATTCTCCGCCACGTCTAGAAACGACATCGGCTTGCCGTGGTGCTGGTAAGGCATGGTGCCAAACTCGAACTCCACCGTCCTGCCCTCGGGAAGAAAAGTGACGCGTACAAGCTTCTCGGCCGGAATGTTCTTCTGATTATCTTCGCTCATACAATCTCTTTCCCTTACGCGAAATCGCTAACTTACTAACCACGCGCAGCGCGGCCAACTCCGCTTCACTTGAACTCCGCTGCCGCCATGGGATGAGGCGCGGAAACCTCGTCGCCCAACTCTTCGCCGGCTGTCTCCATAGTCTTGCCGCGAATGGCGCCGGCAACCGCTGCATCCATCATCAGTTCGGCAAACCGCCGCGTGGCGTGATCCAGAATCAGCGTTGCCTCGCGGATCGCGCCCTGGTCCTCCGTCTTGATGGCTTTTTTAAGGTATTCGCTCGAAAGTTCGATGGCCTTCTTCTCATCGGCGGTCAATTGCTGCCAGGCGGGGTGCTGCGGAGCGCGCTCGACGGCGGTAAGAATCGTCTGCGCTTCGTTGCGCGCTTCGATCACCAAACGCCGCGCAAAGTCCTCTTCGGCGTGGTCGAACGACTCCAGAATCATGCTCTCGACCTGTTCGTCCGTCAATCCGTAGGTCGGCTTCACCTCAATCTTGGCGGCCTTCCCACTGCGCTGTTCGCGCGCCGACACTTTCAGAATGCCATCGGCGTCGATGAGAAACTTGACCTCAATGCGCGGCAGTCCGGCGCTCATCGGCGGAATCCCCTTCAGGTCGAAACGCGCCAGCGAACGGCAATCGGCAGCCAGTTCACGCTCGCCCTGCACCACGTGAATCGCCACGTTGGTCTGCCCGTCCACTCCTGTTGTGAAGTGCTCGGTAGCCGAGGCGGGAATGGTGGAGTTGCGCTGAATGATGCGCGCCACCGTGCCGCCCAAAGCCTCAATGCCCAGCGAAAGCGGCGTCACGTCCAGCAGCAGCATCTCCCCTGTAGCTTTTGAAGCGCCGGCCAGAATGTCCGCCTGCACGGCAGCGCCCAGCGCAACCACTTCGTCCGGGTTCAGCTCGGTGTGCGGCTTCTTGCCGCGCGCAGACAGATGAAAGAGATCGTCCACCAGTTGCCGCACCGCGGGAATCCGCGTTGACCCGCCCACCAGTACCACTTCGTCGATCTGCTCCGGCGTCAGTCCAGCATCGGCCAGTGCCTGCTTGCAGGGGCCCACCGTCCGCTCCAGAACCGGCTCAATCAGCAGTTCGAAAACCCCGCGCGGAATCTCGCGCTGATAGCGGTCGCCGTTGGGCAGTTCAATGTCAAAGTGCGCCGCGGCTTCTGTCGAGAGGCTGATCTTGGCGTCGATGGCAGCTTTGCGCAAGGCCTGCACCGCGCCTGGATGCCCGCGCAAATCCACCCCATGCTCTGAGTGAATCTCGTCCAGCGCAATCGTCAGCAACAGGTTGTCGATGTCGTCGCCGCCCAAATGCGTGTCGCCGTTGGTCGATTGCACTTCGAAAATTCCGTCTCTCAGCTTGAGAATCGAAATGTCGAATGTCCCGCCGCCCAGGTCATACACGGCAATGGTGCCCACATTGGCGCGGTCCAGCCCGTAGGCCAGCGCGGCCGCTGTGGGCTCGTTCACCAAGCGCAATACCTCAAGCCCGGCCATGCGGCCCGCATCCTTTGTGGCCTGCCGCTGCGCATCGTTGAAGTAGGCCGGCACGGTAATGACTGCCTGCGTCACCGGCGCGCCAAAAAACCGTTCGGCGTTGCGCTTCAGTTGACGCAGAATGTAAGCCGAAATCTCCGGCGGCGTAAACTTCAGTTCGCCCAGGCTGATGCGCGGCACTTCTCCTGCTTCCACATCGCCCGCCAGACGAAACGGAAACAGCTTCAGCTCGTCGTGAATCTCTTCTAGCCCGCGTCCCATCAGCCGCTTCACGGAGTAGATGACCCGCTCCGGCGTCTCAATCAGAGACTTCCGCGCGCTGTTCCCCACCGTCACCGTGGGCCTGCCGCCGCCGGCAGCCATCGGGTCCAGCGCCACCACAGACGGCACCAGGTTTGAGCCATCCACACCGGGAATCACCACCGGCGCTTCGCCCTGCATATAAGCAACCAGGGAATTGGTCGTTCCCAGGTCGATTCCAACTACGCGTCCTTCCGCCATGTCTTTTAATTAAGCTCCCAGGGTTTCTGTAACGTCGCGAACAAGATTGCTGAGGTAGCGGCGCCGGTGCAGTAACGCCACCATGGCCTTTTCCGCCTTCTTCCGGCCGGCTGCGTCGCTCTCGTCCCACTTGTCCCACTGCTTGCGCAGCTCGTGGTCCACATCTTCCAGCAGAACATCGAATCTTCTCTTGGCCTGCTCCAGCCCGGCTTGCAAGCTCGGATCAGCTTCGCCCATCTTCCGGGCCATGCGCATCTCTTCAAGCTGCATATTCAGCTCGAAAACCTCTTCCAGCAGATCCGCCGGCGCCCGCGATGGATCCTTGCGATCGATACCGCTGTGCTCCTCGCCAATCTCTGCGCCTTCCAGCTTCAGCAGGTATTCCGTGCGGTGGAGCGGCTCCTTCAGCGTGCGGTAAGCGTCGTTCAGCAACGCCGTGTCTGCCAGGCTCCACTGCCGCTCGTTGTCACCGGCGCGCGCAAAGCGGTCCGGATGAACCTTCCGGCTCAGCCGGTGAAATTCGTGTTCCAGGGCGGTCAGATCAAGGTTGAGCCGTGGCTCCAGCCCAAAGACTGAAAAATAATCGCCGCCAGGAGGCGGCTGAATCTTGCTGCAATGCGGACAAAAAAGTGTGGAATCGTTGTGCCCGATCGAACAAGACCAACAGGCAACCGGTACTGCGGAATCGATGACTTTCAACATGGCTGCACCCCTTGCGGCTAAATTCTACGACGAAAAAGACGAACCGCAGCCGCAGGAGCGCGTGGAGTTCGGATTAATAAAGTTGAATCCCTGCCGCATCAGCGTCTCCTCGTAATCCAGAGTCATGCCGTGCAGATACAGAAACGACTTGGGATCGACAAAAACACGCACGCCGTCGAAGTCGTAAATGCGGTCGCGCTCGCGGGGCTGCGTATCGAACTTGATGGAATAGGATAGGCCGGAACAGCCTCCGCCCAGCACGCCCAGCCGCAGTCCGCCCTCTTCGGCTGAAATGCCTTCCTTGACCATCGCCGCGCGAATCCGCTTGATGGCCTTCTCCGTCACCTGCAGTCCCTGGCTGGGTGCACCGCCCCCCGGGCCCGCTGCGGCAGGCTCTTGCGCCGCCGCAATCGCGCCCTGCGCGGGCTTCGATTCAATCGTCACCATGTTCGCCATACTTGCCTTCTTATCGTGCTGCAAAACATCGATCATGCCATGCAGTGTCTTTAGTGCGCTGCTACCGCGGCTTCCGCCGTCTCCGCAACGCTGTTCTTCTTCTTCCAGTCGCCAATGGCTGCGCGAATCGCATCCTCGGCCAGCACTGAGCAGTGAATCTTCACCGGTGGCAGTGACAACTCCTTCACAATGTCGGTGTTCTTGATCGCCAGCGCGTCGTCCACGGTCCGGCCCTTGATCCACTCGGTCGCCAGTGAAGAGCTCGCAATCGCCGAGCCGCAGCCAAACGTCTTGAACTTGGCCTCTTCAATCACCTGGGTATCGGGGTTTACGCGGATCTGTAGCCGCATCACATCGCCGCACTCCGGCGCGCCCACCAGGCCCGTGCCGACTTCCGTTGAGCTCTTGTCCAGTTGACCCACGTTGCGGGGGTTGTTGTAGTGGTCAATTACCTTGTCGCTGTATGCCATGTATCACTCCTCTGCGGGGGGAAGCCGCTGAAAAAATGTTGTCTGTTGTCAGGTATCAGTTTTCAGTTGTTTATCGCTGGTCGATCGCTACTAACCACTGACAACTGATCACTGACCACTCGCTCTTAGTGCGCTGCCCACTGAATCTTGGTCAGGTCAATGCCTTCCTGCACCATCTCGTAAAGCGGTGAAAGCTGGCGCAGATGCTTCACAATCTCGATCACCTTGGCCGCCACGTAGTCCACTTCGGCCTCCGTGTTGAAGCGGCCCAAACCAAAGCGGATCGAACTGTGCGCCACATCGTCACCCAGTCCCAGTGCCTTCAGCACATAAGACGGTTCAAGCGTCGCTGAGGTGCAGGCCGAACCGCTGGAAACCGCCACGTCGTTGATGCCCATCAGCAGCGACTCGCCTTCCACATACACAAAGCTCACGTTCAGGTTGCCGGGCAATCTGTGCTCCATCGATCCGTTCACATGGATGTAGTCCAGTTCCGACTCCAGCTTCGCCTTCAGCCGGTCGCGCAGGCCCGCCAGGTACACGGCTTCGGTAGCCATTTCCGCATTGGCAATCTCGCAGGCCTTGCCCAGGCCCACAATGCCGGGCACGTTCAACGTGCCAGACCGCATGCCACGCTCGTGGCCGCCGCCGTCAATCTGCGCGGCAATCTGCACCCGCGGGTTGCGCCGGCGAACATAAAGCGCGCCCACGCCCTTGGGACCGTAAATCTTGTGCCCGGACAGCGAAAGTACATCGATGTTGTCCGCGATCACGTTCACCGGAACCTTGCCCACCGCCTGCACCGCGTCCGTGTGGAAGATCACGCCCTTTTCATGACAGAGCTTTCCGATCTCTGCAATCGGCTGCAGTACGCCGATTTCGTTATTCGCGGCCATGATGGAGACCAGAATTGTTTTCTCGTCCATCGCGTGGCGAAGGTCTTCCATGTCGATCAGACCGTCTGCCTTCACCGGCAGATAGGTCACGCGATACCCGTTCTTCTCCAGCCGCTTGCAGGTATCCAGCACCGCTTTGTGCTCGGTCACCTGCGTAATGATGTGGTTGCCGCGCTCGCGATACATCTCCGCAATGCCCTTGATGGCCAGGTTGTTGCTCTCCGTGGCGCCGGACGTGAAGATGATCTCCTTGGCAGTGGCACCGATCAACCGCGCAATCTGCTCGCGCGCTGTCTCCACGGCCTGCTCCGCCTCCCATCCAAAGGAGTGGTTGCGGCTCGCCGCGTTGCCGAATTTCGTGGTGAAGTAAGGCATCATCGCTTCCAATACCCGCGGATCAAGCGGGCTGGTCGCGTGGTTATCCATATAAATCGGTAAATGAACGCCTTCCGGCACTTCCACCTGGCTTGCAATAGTACTCATGCTGATCTCCATCCTTTGTTGCTCCGCTCTCTGCGGAGGGGGAAAAACCGTTATAACGTTAATGCCACCAAAGCCTGCGCCTCGCGCGCCCGTCCCGGGAGCGGTTCGCTCTCCGCCAGGTCCTGAATACTGATGCTCTTCAGCACGCCCGCGATGGTTTCGTTCACCCGCGCCAGCGGCTCTTTAATGGTGCAACTCGGCGTCAGCTCGCAGGACTTTGTGCCCTTGGTGCAGGACGTGATGAAAAACGGACCGTCGATGGCGTGAATTACTTCGTACGCGGATATCTGCCGCGCATCCCTCGCCAGCGCATAACCGCCGTTCATCCCGGCATGAGAACGCAGCAGTCCATGCTTGGTCAGCAGTTGCAGAATCTTCGCCAACAGTTGCGCCGGAATTCCGTACGCGTCGGCTACGTCCTTGGCGCTGAGCGCAGGCATCTCGGGGTGCTCGGCAAGGTACTTGAGCGCCATCAACCCGTAATCCGCTTTTTTCGTTAGCTTGAGCATTCAATATCCGACTTCTTCGGTCCGCGTTCAGTATACGACCATTTCTGTCGGTATTTCAAGCGGTCCCTGAAAATGCTCTGGATTGATCTCGGCGTGGGCGTGACGACTGTCACGGAAACAGCAAAGTTGGCTCCTCTAGTCTTACTGGCCAGTTAAACAGATCGCGGGAACTGAGATGCGATATGTACCCGCGCCGACCAACCGAGCAAGGACCCGGCAGGATGCCGGTCCCAGTCCGAAGTTTTCGCTCTGGCCTTGCGTAACCGGTCTGAATCCATTACTTCGGGAAGATTTAGAGCCTTCCGGAGACTTCAATGAAGCACTACGCTTGGTGGCTGGTTCTTGCCACCCTCTTGTTCGCGGCTTCGGTAGCAACCCCGTCCAAAGGAATCGCCCAGGCCAAATACAAAGTCGTGGAAGTCAAACACCTGACCAAGGCTGATGGCATAGACCTCCCGGACGAATATCTGAGAGGTACCTATGACAATCTGCGCGAGCAGTTGGCCAGGAAAGGTATCTTCAGTGCCCTGGTCGAAGATGGAGGCACGATTTCCGATCCCGGCGCGGTAGTGCTGGAGTGCAAGATCGTCAAGTTCCACAGCAACGGTTTGACAGGCGGCCACGTTCAAGTCGAGGTCACGCTTTCGAGCCGTGAAGGCCATAAGACGATTCAACAGTTCGTCACCCAGGAAATGCAGACCAATGGCGGCAGTTGGGGACATAAGGCTCAGGTTACCGGGCACTATTTGGCGGATGAGATCAAGCGCAATCTGAAGTAGTGCGCTGGTCTCTCGCCGCTAAAATCGCCGGCGCACCAAAAGATTCTACAAATACCGGTTTGAAATCTGGCGAATTCCGGCTACAATCTGGCGGAAAGAGTAGTTATTCCAACCGTTTCCCACGAGCGATGGCAACCGCCTGCAGACACCCCAGGGTTCGAATCGTTTCCCGGCACGAAGACACCGAGTATGTCGAGTGCCTGGAATGTGGCGAGGTCTTTGACTCCGAAGAGTTCCGTGATATGGAGATTGAAGAAGTCGCTGATACAGATACAGAAGACTCCGCGGAGGACAACTAGGAACGCATCCGCTAAATTAAGTAATTGCATCAATGGAACGCCGGCCTCCCGGCCGGCTGTAGCGTGGGCGTCCCCGCCCGCGCTCTTCCATGGCTAATAATCAATCCATGCTGTCATGACACCAGGACTGCGAACTCATTACGCCCTAATTGGCGCCTGCGTTGCTGACCGCTGGCGCACTGGCCCGGCGCGACGCGGCCCACGCGTAGTGCAGACCTGAAACCACGGTCAACAGCATCGTCGCATCCAGCGCCAGCGTGCGAAAATCCGCAACCCAATTCGCCTGGGTGAGCTGATGCAGCAGTACGGCAGCCACCGCGCACACCTGCGCCAGCGTATTGCCCTTGCCGAACAGGCTCGGGCTGAACTCCCGCCGCCCCGCGGCTGCATATAGAATGGCCGCCACCACCAGGATGCCCACATCCCTGCCAAACACCAGCACGGTCACCGTAGCCGGAATCAGTCCCTTGTGCATCAGCACCAGGAACAGTGTGCTCAGCAGCAGCTTGTCCGCCACCGGATCAAGGTATTCGCCCAGCCGGGTGCGTTGCTTCAGCATGCGCGCCAGCGTGCCATCCAGCGCATCGGTCAGTCCCGCCGCCACAAACAGTCCAAAGCTCATTGCATAGTGGGCATCGAGGATTGCGGCCACCAGGAACGGCGCCAGGCAGATGCGCATCAGTGTTAGCAGGTTCGGCGCGTTGCGGAATGGGTTCAATTGTGTGCTCGAAACGTCATTCATGGCGGATTCTTGCAAGCAATAGACTCAAGCGCCTAACCCCAGGCCGTAACCATCCCCCAAAACATCACAAGGAACGGCAACCTCCTATCCGGCAGATGAATCGAGATACACCCCTGAAATGCCGGTACAAATTGCGCAGGCGGAGCTGAAATCTATGTTAGTCAACGATGGTACAACATGGGGCAACTGTGTGGTACATGCCGCTGTGAAACGCAATCCGGTGAAGGGTACGGCCTTCAGTCCGTACAGAATCGCAAGAAGATCGACGCGGGCTTCAGCCTCCGAGGAAATGCGCGGCTCATCGAGGTTGATTCTGAACACCCTCAAAATTGGCCCAAATTATGCCCTGCACCAACGGCAATCGCAGGAACGGCTTGTCGCCGAATGCCCCCGGCTTCGCCACCCCTCCCCGCGAGTCCTTCTGTTCCCTCTTCCCTGTCCTTTGCACATAATTACCTTCCCTTGTCCCATACTGGAGGGGCAATGGAGTGTGTTTCTGGTGACGGAATTGGGCAAACAGAGAGGGCGAAAAACGGGTACCCCCCCCTCATGCATTATCGCGCACTTTTTCTACCCCCATATTTCAAATATACGTATTAAAATGAGCAGTTTACACTCTATATCTATTAGCCGATCACTAACACAAAAACCCCGCTTTTAGCCCGTTTTTAGCCCAAAAACGCCCCTTTTTGCCTCAAAAAAGCTTATGAATGCCCAAAAAATACTGCTCTTTCGCCCGCCTCGCCAAACCTGTTCTCCCAGCCTTGCCCGCAGGTTTTACCTTCGCAATCGTGAATGCGCCATTCCGGCGATTGACAGGTCCACCGGTCCATCTTTCCCCGGCGTCTCGATCCTGATAGACTAATCAATATCGCTTTGCAGGCGCGTAGCTCAGTTGGTTAGAGCGCTTCCTTGACACGGAAGAGGTCGCTGGTTCGAATCCAGTCGTGCCTACCATATTTTTGAGTAACTTACGGCATTTTCACCGCAAATCCTCAACCCACAATCCAGCCCACACTATTGCACGGCGCATGAGTGCGTTCTCAACGCCTTGAGAAACGCACCCTGAGCCGCGCGTGTTTCATCCGCATCGCCCTGCGTGTACAGGTCGAGCGTCGTCTGAACCCGGCTATGCCGCAGAATTCCTTGAACCGTCTTGGGGTCCACTTTCGCCTTGTTCACCATCCAGTTGGAAAGCGAGTGGCGAAGGTTATGGAGGCCAAAACGGTAGCCATCGGGAATCCGTACTCCGGCGCTGGTGGCGGCCGGGCGCAGATGATCCGCTGCGAAGATGCCCGCGCTGAGGGGAACCTTGCCGCTTGCCTTGAAGGAGGGAAACACAAAATCCGTATCCTTCGCGTAGGGTGTTCGAGCGCGCCAAGCCCGCATATGGCGGGCCAGACTGGGATGCAGCGGTACAAAGCCATCCGAATATGTTGTCTTGGTCGCGCCTTCTTTCCCGCGTGACCAGCGTTTGCAGATGCGGATGCGCCCCTCGTCGAACCTGAGATCCACCCATCGTAGAGCTATCAGTTCCGATGCCCGAAGAGCGGTTGCGGCACAGGTGTATACCAGAATGCGATGAAGCGGGCTAGACAGAGTGCGCAGAATCGATCGGGTCTGTTGCGGTGTGATGACAATTGCCCGGTAGTCTGACGTACTCCTTGTTTCAACCGGCTGCGCCGGGTTCTTCGACACCAACTCGTGCAGGATGCCGGTCTTGTAGGCACGGAGCATAACGCCGCGAATCTTGGAGACCGATGTCCAGGCCAGTCCCTTGTCCGTATGGAGAGAATTGAGCCAGCGTTGGATGTCGAGGGGTTTGATATCCTCCGCGATTTGGGTTCCAAACCTCGGGATGAGGTAGTCGCGGACGATATGTTGAACGGTAAGGGCGGTGTTCTCGGATTTGGGACGCACTGCATCCTCCCCGAAGTCCGCCCGCAGGTAATGCTCGGCAAGAGCGGCAAAGTGGGTGCGACCGGGAGCAGGAGCATCACTATTGACGCGGATAAGCAGGCCGAGCCTGTCTACCTCGCGCCAAGCGGCCTTCTCGCTCGGGAAATCCCGAACAAGGCCAACGGGCAGGGTGTTCTCAACCCGCCGTCCGTCCGTGCTGCTGACCCTGTAGCGGAGCACCCAGGTGTCTCCTTCCTTGCGCGGCACTTTCTTCAATGATCCACGCTGATAAGCCACAAAAGCTCCTCTCAGCGGGGACTGCCATGTACTAAATGATACCGCTTGGAGGCGATACTCTCAGCTAGTTCTGAGAGCCGAAATACCCATACCCTGCGGATGCCGCCGGTGCCGAGCGCATACGCTCCGACGACTCCTTGGCGTGCGAGAGATAGTAAAAATCTGCGTTTGATGCCAAGGAACTTGGCTGCTTCATCTGCGGATACAAACGGTTCTTGGTTCAAGGTCATTACTCTCCTTCCGCTGCGCGTCAATTACAGCAATGTCTCGCTTTGGGGCGCCAAAAACTCTCGCGACAAGCAAAGGGGTGTTTTTGGAAGTTGTATCCGAAACACCCTCGATACAAAGTTGAGTCAAAACGGGTTTTGCAAGGAGCGCCTCCTATTTCGAGCGCGTTTTGCGATGTACATTTCAACACATTCGCATAAGCGCCCGTGTAAAGGCAAGCTCATCTCAATTCTGAATGCTGGTTTGAATGCGTCCCCGGCTGGTCAGCCGGTAGGTTTCTTCTTTCGGACCTTGCGCGCCTTCTTGGCCTCGGCTTCCAGCCGCAGGTTCTCTGCGTGGCGCCGAACGGCCGCCTCGTAAATCGCTTCCCATCCGATCGGGAAGCATTCTGCTGATCCGCGTAGCCTGATGAGGGCATACGTTGGGCAGCTTTCCATTACGATCTTGCGCTTTTTGCCGTTCTTGTTCACTGATGAAGCAGAGACAAAGATGACCTGTACTTTGTGATCAATGAGGCAACTCATTCACACTTTCTCCTATCACAACCTGGCCTGCCCGATTTTTTGTATCGGCGAGATTGTCAGCTAAGGCGACAGGTGCAAGATGTGCCCCATCGCGGCCAGGGGTGTAGAAAGCGGTATGCTTTCCTTGCTTACGGACAGTTACGGTCATTCTTACGACACGCAAGGTCACGAGCCCACGGACGGGGTAAAGTGTGGCAATGGATGATGGCGTGTTACCATTCCTCTGCGTTGAAAATCCCGCTGGTAACCGTAAAATTATTTTGACGTTACAACAGGTAAAACCGCTCAAGCGCGAGTTGAACTTTTTTCCTTAAACTCAACTCTTCCATATTGCGGTCGCCTTTTCGATCAACTGATACGGCCCGGCAGCATCCGTTCCATACCCTGCTCCAAGACATGCTCACGGCCGGAATGCTGTGCGATGGGGTCGGTATCCATCGCCAGCATGATGAGCCGCCGCAGATTCGTGGATTGCTCAGCCTGGCTGAGGAGCGCAACCGATTCTGAAGCGATGTCGGGAGCGGCGTCCCATTGCAGGCTCAGGTTGTTTTTTCGTGCCAGCTCCACGGCAAATTCATTGAGAGCAATTTCATTCCCTGCGAGGAACGGCTGTATCGCTCCGAGATCGTAGAGGTAAGCTGAGGCGCTGTGTGTCCACTCTTCGGCGCTCAAACCCTTCAGGTGATTTTCGCGGCTTAACCGATCCAAAACGCTGTTGAGCGATTTCTCTATGTGAGACGTGGGCACGTTGCCGGCGTCGATTGTCCTCAACTCTCCGGCCCAATCGTAGAGGTCTTGATAGATATGGTGGTGAATCGCCTGAAGGTGGGCGGAGTCGAAGCCGCCGCGAACAGGCGTCACCTGAAGCTCGGCAAGGCGACGCGCCGTGGACTCTGTCGCCGCTTTTGCAAAAGCGGCTGAGTCCGTGATGCCCAGTTTGTTCTTGAATACTCCGGTGCTGGGGATTGTGAAGTCGGTCGAGTCAATCATCTTCGGTTCTCTCCTTTCGTAGGTGAAGTCGTTGCATGGCTTTGCTTCAGTGCCGCCATGACACGCGCCAGATAGCCGTTATCAATGCCGCGTTGGGTGTCGCCGGTGTTGTAGCGAGAGATGGCGTGCTGGAGCGCCTTCTGGCCGGGTCCGTAGGTTTGGATTTCAAGCTGGTAAGCACTGTCAAGAATTTGCCAACCAAAGCGGAGATTGAAGCATGGGTCAGAAATCAGCCGGGGTAGCGATTCGACGGGAATCCCGCGACGCTTGGCTTCCGCCGTGCTGACCTGCATGAGGCCCACATCAACAAAGATGCCGCGACGCTCGAAGTAGTCGAGCCACTCCAACGCCTCGCGTTGGGTGGCGGGCTGGCGCTTGAGCCGTAGTGTGCCCTCCGGTAGATGCCATTGCTTGAGGAGCGTCTTGGGAAAGTCGATCTGCATGGCATTCGGGTTGCCGCCGGATTCGACGCGGATGATGGCATTGAGCGTGGTGAGCGGAACAGTGGGCAGGCAGCGCGATTGGAGAGCGGCAACATCCAGCAGTTGACCGAAGACGTTGGCGGCAAAGCAGAACAGGCAAATTGAGATCAAGATTCTCATCGGTTGCTGGCCTCGTAGAGTGGGATGGCCCATAGGTCGGCCCAATCTTGCGCAGCCACGTGCTGAATTGCCTGAATCGGCGTGTTGGCCGCCCAGTAGATGTTGGAGGGCGCAATCAGCATATCGGGGTTATGGGCGAGAGTTTCTATGGCCGGCCAGAATGCGAGTTGCTCGTAGCAGACCAGTATCCCAGCGCGGTGATTCCAAACCCGGATGGTTGGCGGGAAGCGAAGCATCAGAGGGAAGCCGCGAAGGTGGTCTCCGAGATGCCACATTCCAAGCGGGACCGGCACTCGCTGGATGTAGGAGAGACGCTCCGTGTATCCGCGAGAGAGAAGTACATTGCGGTTGGCTTCCGTGTTCGGAATGGGGATCGTAGTGCCGATCAGCAGGCCGGTGCGCTGCTGCTTGAGTTGCGCGAAGACAGAAGCCCAACGCGCCTCGTGCATTCCATTCCAGCTTGGGATGATGGACTCTGGGAAGACGAGCAACGTATCAGGATGGGCCAATGCGATTTGTTGGATCGAATGCTCCTCGAATTCCAGACGGGAATCAACTTCGTCGCGGGCTGTTGCTCCGACAAAGTGAGTGTTGACGGCGAGAATATGCGGGTCGGGAACGGGGCGATGGAATCGAGCATGGGTTGCGATGGATGCCGCGATGAGAACGGCAATCGTCATGGCCGTGCCGAATCGCCTGTACGCCGCTATCAACATGATGGCCAGCCCCAGACCGAACCAGCGCGTTCCGGGAAACCAGTGGCCCGCCGCGATGAGCGGATGGGCCACGGTGACAAGGCTCAACGGGGGCAGTGCCAAAACTGCAAGAACGGCGATTGTGGAGACCGGCAAGTGGCGGCGGCTGTAGAGGCAAATCCAGGGAGCCGAGCAGAGGGCTACCAAAGCAGTCCAGATGGCGACTGGCAAAACGAGGTTGTGACCCGTCCGAAAGAAACCCTGAGCGCCGGGAATGACGCTCCAAGTGGCGGCTGCGTAATAGAAGATGGCACAGAGCGAGTCTAGACGCCGCCGTGAGTGAAGGTATACGAAGGGGAAGAGCAAGGCAAAACAATTCAGAATGGGGTCGCCACTCCAGCCTGCGCCGCCGATTGCAGCGGAGCAGGCAAAGAGGATTGCGGTTCTGGCTTGAGCGGGAGGCGGGATGCTTGGCATTCTCCATCTCATTTTGTGTGGCGCAACGGCTCTGGTATCTGCAATGTTCATCGCTTTCATGCCTCAGAGTTGCCCGGTCAATTCGGGTTGGCGGTTGGGTGATACGAATGTTCGACAAGAAACGGGCGAATCCAACTGTGGACGGATCGCAGGGGGATGGGGCCGAAGTACCGGGAATCGAAGCTCCGGGGACTGAAGGAGCTGACAACCCAAAGTTCGCCCTTCTGGACGCGATATTTTCCTGCCGGGAACGGATGAAGCTGCCGCCCTGTTGAATCACGGCTTATGGTTGCAGTGTTCGGCAGCAGTCGACCGTTGACGACGATGCCAGCGGCGGAAGTCTCGACGGTGTCTCCGGGCCATGCAACAACGGGCTTGATGAGCGGTGAAAAACCGTCTGGACAGGTACGCATGGGGTCTCGATAGTTCGGCTGGCCCTTCATTGAAGGCCAGCGAACATCGGGGCAAAAGAACACGTATGGCGCGGGGTTGTGTGGGGTACTCGCTGAGTCGGTAATCTCCCGGTAGATCCCGAACGGCACTGAATGCGTGTAGTTGAAGACGAGGCCGAAACCAACCCAAGCAAACATCGTGGCAACCGCGACAACGGCTATAGGTACAAAAACGAAACTCAGCCGCGAGAACGCGCGGACAGCGGAGCGGAGACGCTGGCTAGACAGGCCAATCATGGATGCTCTCCTGAAGGAATGCCGGAACCTGCTTGGCATCGTTGGTGCGGCGAATCTCGTTTTGGTGGATCGCCGCCGTCTCCGATTTCGAGCTGGCGGCGATGCGGAATGCGCGAATTACATGAATCTCGAAGATCGTGCCCACTTCGCGGGCGGTGCTCTCGCCGTCGGTGCGTGGCCGCGGCTCGCGCCGGATGAGTTGGCCGGTTACGTGGATGTTGTCACCCTTCTGAAAGGTCTTGGCGACGATGGCGCTCTCCCCAAAGAATGTGATGGGCAGGAATTGGCGGTGCTCGACGGTTCTTCCCTGGGTGTCGTAAAACCAGTTCTGTGCGAGCCGCGCCCGCACAAACTGGCGGCCTCCGGCATCGGAGACGGAAGGCTGGTCAGTGAGATTTCCGGCAAGCGTGATCTGATTAAGAATTTCCACGGATTTTTTCCTCGATTGCCTGGTCTGCGACTGCTGCGTGGGCGATGGCTGCGATGTCGAGCGATGGTGTTGATTTCACTGTTGGCTTAACTGGAAGCGGTTCCGCTGCGGTTGGAAAGCTGGGCGGCTTCAACTTCGTGCGGGCCAACAGGGTGTCGTTCAAGAAGTAAAGGCTCTGCACGCCGTAGATGGGCGCGACTCCGTTGATGAAGATGAGCATGTCACCGGGCGCGGTGATCTTGCTGTTCGGGTCGTTCGTGGCCTTTGTTGGCGGCTTGATGCGGCGTATCTCATCGACCGTGATGAGCGGGCGTTGCACCTGTTCCAAACTGCGGAAGATGTGCTTGAGGTAGAAGTCGGTACGCTGGCCGCTGTAATTGACGGTCTCCTTCTCAACGGTCATGTTGCCGCTCAACTCGGAGAGGTTCTTGCAGGTCTGGAGATTGTCGGTCTGGAAGGCGGCCTTGATGTAGCAGTTGTCGGTGATGGACTCGTTTGGTCCGTACTCCTCGATAATCTGCGTGAGCGTCTGCGCGATGAGGTAGGGCTTGATCTTGTACCCGGCCATGAGGCTCATCGCGGCGGAGAGGTTGGGAATCTTCCTTAGCTCTGGAAACTCGTCAAGCATGAGCAAGAGATGGTGACGGTCCGGGTCGAGTTGTTCCATGAGGCGATTGAAGATGAGCTGAAGCATAAGCCTGACAAGCGGACGCAGGCGGTCGCGGTCCGGCTGCGGAACCTTGAAGTAGAGGCTCATCGGCGTTTCGCCGTAAACGAGATCGCGAACGCGGAAGTCGGAACGCGAGACGGTTTTTTGCACGATGGGATCGTCGTACAGCGTCATCGGGGTTACGATGCTCGACTGAATGCTTGATGCCTCGCGGTCCGCGCGGTTGAGCTGGCGCTGGACTGCCTTGCTCACATAGGGATGAGTGAAGGTCGGCTTGCCGTTTACATCGAACCATTGCAGACGCGGCGCGGATTTGCCTCCGGGCATGTGAACGGTCTTCTGCATCTCGATCAGCACATCGGTGAAGTCCATGCCCGGCTGGGAGTAGTGAGCAAGCACATCGGGCAGCGTTGGTTCACGCGGAGAATCGAGGTTCCGATAGACATAGCCAAGATGGATGATGCCCGCCGATACCAGGTCAACAGCCGCGTCCTCGAAGTGCTTGTAGAGATTGTCGTCGTCGCCGTGGCGAATGACGGCGTTCGCAATCGTCTGGGCGTCGGCAATCTCGTAGTCGGTCTCCCAGCGAATCTCGCACAATGGGTTGTAGCAGCAACTCTCATGCGGCAGGGTTGGGGCGAACTTCAAGACGCGCTGCCCGATGGCGTGGCGGAAGCCGGCGCTCCGTTCCCAGTTCTCACCCTTCAAGTCGTAGACAAAGACGCTCTGCCGCCATTGGCAGAGCGTCGGAATGATGGCGGAGACGCCCTTGCCGCTTCGGCTCGGAGCGAAGAGCAGGACCGGCTCCGCGCCCGAATGCAAAAGGTAGTGAATCTCCTGCGTGTCGGGGTCGCACCATCCGCCGACATACACTCCGTCCGTCGCGTCTAGCAAGCCGATCTTCTCGATGTCTTCGCGCGTTGCCCAGGTCGCGGAGCCATGCAGGTTCATCAGGCTGTCTGTGCTCTTGCGGTCGCGGATGAGGGAGAGAAACCAGTAGGTGAAATACGCCAGAAAGAGACCGCCTACGATGGTCGCCCCAAATGCAATCCAGAGGTCTTTGCGAACGCCTGAGCTGATGAGGCGGCTGCCAGCGAAGTGTTTCCAAAGTACGAGGGCCGCAAAGGGCTGGAAGACAGCCGTTCCGTGTACCCACAGGATGGGATCGCCCATCTCAACAGGATTGTTGAGTTGAATCGCAAGCCACTCAGTTGCGGCGCTCGCGGCCATCGTAAATGCAGCTGCCGCCCCGAAGACTGATCGAATATTCCAGCCGCCTTGCCATTGCGGGCGGTTGGGGAGCACGTAACCGGGAGGAGCGATTTTGCCGTTCTTCATGGAATGCCTCCTGGTTATGGAGTGTACATTCCACTACTAATGTTTGCAAAATCAAGGCTCTGGCTACAAGAGTCCGTGAATTGTCCTCCCGAGAGGTTGTTCGCCGGTCAATCAAACAAAACTGTGAACATTGAGGATCATCGGCAAAAACACGGAACAAGTGGTATGGCGATAATGCGCTCGTTGACGACTGCAAGCGAATCACTGAGCTGAATACCGCCCACCAATACCAATCCTGCATTCACTCCGGCCGAGACTCGCTCTATTCGAATAGCTCGGGAAGTCTATAGATAAGCCTCCGCGCGGACGGCCAGCCAGCTTCAATGAAAGCATCCAGGCAGTCGACAAGTGCGTCTCTTCGCGTCTCTTCGCGAAAAATGTCCCGATGATCCGCTAGGCATTGCCCAACGATTCGAACGAAGACGTCCGATCCCATGGAGTCGAATTGATAACCCTGCCGCTTTCCTCCATGCAGGAGGGCATGAGCGATCAGGTCAAAGACCTTTCCTGGATCTACGGGCAATAAGAATTCAAGAACCTGCAGCAGGTTGTAAATGGTGTGGGAAGCCCCCAAATCACCGATTTTTCTGAGAATCGGCTCAACATCCCCTAAGAATGCCGTCTTCTCTTCGGGCGAAGTGAGGCCCGCTGCCTCGCGCGGGTTCTGCGCATGAAACGCTCCCGAAGCGAAGTAAAGCTGGTGGCAACAGTTATCCAAAACCTTGGCCACGGATTTCGCTTCTTCCTGCTCCTTGAGCCGCTCGTCCGGGTTGCGCGCATAATAAGACGCCAGCCAATCGGAAGTCTTGTCAACGACGTGCGCTAGTAGCGCCTGGCCGTGTCGGCGATAGCCCTGCTTGGCCGGCGTGTCCTCCGCATATCCATCAACCAGGGCGCTACGGATAGCCGTGATTGCAGAGCACAACTCTGTTTCATGAGCGCCCGGGTGCTCGCACCATTCCCTAACCACTGATCCGGATTCGGAGCGGCCGTTCCATACGAAGAGCATCGCGAGCAGCGATGCCAAATTCTCGCGCGCTCCACGCTTCGCATCGCTCGGTGCAGGCTCGATCCCCAGACGTTGCTTCAACCCCAGAACTAGTGTCTCCACATGTTGCGGGTCGGCGTTGCGCGTGTTCCCGAGAAACTGCGTGAAAGCCATCAATACAGCCTTATTCGACTCCTTTTCGGCGACTCCGTCGGCGAGCCGCCACATGAGATCGCGGCTGCTGCCCCAAAGCGCCGTCAGACCACTCGCAACAATCCACCGAACCGCGGGATGCGGGTCGGATAACAACTCCTCCAGCCTCTTGAGGATGTCGGCATCGGGCTTAGCTTTGAGTTGACATAACCTCAGCAGGTGCCGTGCCGCATCGGTGCGAGGAGCTGGACCACCAACCGATGGAGAGCCCTCAAAGCGTGCCTCTTCTTCGGGATCTCCCACCGGAAAGTGCGCGTGAGACAGCCCGAGTGCAAGCCGCCTGAGGAGATCGATCTGAGAGGAACTGAGAGCCTGCTCTCCATGCGTCGCAAGAACTGCCGAACATCCGTCGGCCAGCGCGCCGCCAGGGACACGCAAGACCTCTTGCGAGACCCCGCTGGCTGCTGCGGCTTCCATCGCTGATTCGAGCTCGGTCATCAGATGCAAGGCGGCAGGAATGTCAGCAATGGCTGGAAGCGGTTGGCCGGTCCGCAATCCCAATGCGTCCTTCAGCGACTTTGCTTGGGCAAGAATGCCCGCGTTTGCTGGCTCTTCGATTTCGATGCCTTGCTCCCGCAGCCACCAGTTTTCCTCCATGGCAACCGGTCCGCTCTCAATCTGAAAAGGGCGCCTGTTCGCAACCGCCGCATCATCCACCGCCGAATCCAGTTCGCCACGAGCGGCCGCCGTTACAAGATGTTCCTTGCCAATCGCCTGAAAGAGCAGCGCGAGGATGTGCTGCCTCGCCCGTTCCGGTTGCACAAACGTCGAGAAGTCAGTTTGCAATATCAAGTCTTCAAATGTTTTCCGTTCAGTATCCGTTCGGCTCGGATAGATCGCTGCGATCAGGTCAACGGCATCCTTCCGCAGATCCCGCGACAACAGCACCTGCTCCTTAGTGGCCAGCTCCCAGAAAAGATCGCCGAAGACTTCAGGCCGCTCAGCGCCGACCATGAAAAGGCGCGTCCAAAGGAGGGCAAAGCGATTTTCAGCCAAGAACAGCTCGACCACCGCGCGCACCTGTTCCGGAGTTGCCGAGCGCAGCCATCCCACAAGAATCTGAACCAGGCTCATTGCAGTATCGGGATGAGCGTCTTCTACCTCCCACGCCCAGACATGGCTGAGGTCCTCGACCACCCGCACGTCGTGCCCAACTACGTTGAAGGTCCAATCGCCATGCTCTTCCTGGAGCGGATGCTGGCTTGCGATGAATCCGCCGATGGCCCCAAGCAGCGCTCTGATTGCCTCCATGGGTGAACTCGTCAGAAATTCAGGGAAGGTGTGAGCTAGTTGGAAGCGTGCCGTCTCATAGTCCTGAGAGGCTTGGGTCCTGAACGGCATGATCTGACTGTCATTCATGCGCGTGAAGGCCTGGGACGTAATGCGACGCGAAAACACCTCACTGTAGATTCGGATGGCAAAGTCGGGATCGATCACCCGGATCGTCGCTATCTGATAGCAGAGAGCCGGAACCTCGGCGTGAGCATAGGTCTCAAAGCGGTCTACCGTAAAGACCTGACTCAAGAGAGCGCGGGATGCTTCTACATCGGTCGCGTAAGTTTCGGCCACAAACCGGATACCGCCCGTCGCCAAGTCCGCCAAGTAGGCATCGCCTGTACGAGCCAACGCCGCTTCCAGCAGATTCCGAGCGGCGATGCCCAATTCGTCCCGATGTCCGCTCGCCGTTTGCTGCTTCATCAGAATGGCCAACAGGAAGCTCATCGATCCGACCAGAGCGGGAATCTTGCTCGCCGCGACAACAACCTGGGTCCACGGCGCGAGAATCAGCAAACCGGAATGGTCCTCGTCCCACAGAGCAAGGGAGCCGATGATTGCGCCAAAGATCGCTCGGCCCACTCCGTCTTTCGACAACTGCTCGATAAGCCCGTCAGTGTCGCTCTTGACCGCAGGGAGCTCGCTGCAGGAGCGGGCAGCGATGCTGCGGGCAATAGGATCGATCGCCCGGTCCCCAATCAAACCCGCAATCATATTCCAGTAGTCCCTGCGGTCGGCGTTGCTGTTCCAGAGCTCCTGCAAGGCGTATCCCAGAGCCGGACCCAGCATCAGACCCAGGCCGTTCTCGCGAAGGAACGCGCTGTGAACTGCGGCGACGTCGAATGGATTCAGGTATGAGCGGCTGGCTGCATAGTCAAAGAGAATATGATGGCGGAACGCAACACTCCTTCCCCCGGATTGCTCGACCAGAACTCCCGCACCAAGCAGCCGCGCCAGGCCGTTTCCGCCGCTGCCAAAGGCCGTCTGCTGCGATGCGCGTAGCGAACGGGAAGAGACCATCTCCTCAAGGACGGCGCGCAGGCAGGCGTCACCTTCGGGCGCGAGTGGCTGAACGCGGCGTTGCCAGTACAAATCGAGAAGCTCGGCCTGCGTACTCAACGTGCTGAGTCTTGTGGGAGCGACGCCATCGGCAAGCAGGTCCGCAAGCAACTGCGTGTTAAACGGAATCAACGCCAGATTGCGGAGCCGAACTCCTCCCGCGGCGATCGCTGCCGCCAAGGCTGGCGCCTTCGCCAACAAACCCTCTAGTTCTTCCTTGGTCCAGGGAGTGACCTGAATATGCCGGACGTTCCGGAAATCCGGATTGGCGAACTCCGATGCAGGAGGCATCCCGGGAAAAAGCAGGCGGAATTGGGTCCCCAGGCGAAGGTCGAAGGACCGTACCGACGCGATCACGCGCCATCTTCCTCCGGGCAGGGACAGCACCTGCTCAATCAGACTCTTGAACACCAGCTCGCCAGTGCCGCCACGAACGGCGTCCAGGGAGTCGATGAGCAGGAAGGCCGGCTCGATTCCGGGCCAGTTCAACAAGACTTCACGAATGGGATGGCTCATGCCGAGTTCTGTTCTAAGCCCATCGAGGCCCGAAACAGGCATCCGATCAACGGAAAGTTGCAGAACGTCGCTCATGCCCAGATTGTGCCCAATAGTGTTGAGAAGGGCGCTCTTTCCCGCGCCCGGATCCCCGACAACCAAAAAGGACCCCTCTTGCGCCGCAGCGAGCGCGGGAGCGAGGCATTGTCGCGGCACAGCAATATCCTTGCCGTCCACATGAATGACCTCGAATGCGGCCAGATACTCCTGGTTGGTTTTGCTGAATGCGCGAAATGACTCCACGTCGGCCCGATAGTCCGGAGGAGCGAGCAACCGGATCGATTTTTGCTCCAGATCTCTGCGCAACGCCTGGGGGTCTGCGCCCGTGCGTTCCGCCATGTGCTTTTCGCAAATAGAACCGAGGACATCGAAAACAGAAGGTGCGTCGTCCGGTTGCAGCAGTGCACTTCTCAGGATTTCAACGGCGACATTTTTGTCGGCGCCGTTGGTATCAAATTGCACGATCGCGGTGAAATCGAGAAGCGGGACAATGTTCTCGGCCGTTGCCGGACTGCCAACGATCTCTTCCCAGGCCAACTGGAGCAAGGAAGTGAAGGATTCCAGAGCCTTCTTCTCATCGGCTGGAGTTGTCTTGTCGGTTGCCTTGCGTCTGCGACGAGAGAGCCCCTGGGCCAGATCCCTGGCCACCGTCCCGGCTGTACCGAGGCCGACGGCAATCAGAAATAAGTCACGGCCCACCACAAGCGGTCGATTCCAGACGAGCGTGCCGTCGCCGCCGGAACAGGCAATCCATTGCCGAACGATCTGTTCGGCAGTCTTGCCGAGTTCGCTGTCCAGTTTCTTTGCCAGCGTGAGCGATGTCTTGGCCTGAGTAAAGACATATCCGTCGACGTCTGTAGCGATCAGGATGTCATCAAGCGGGGCTTCGGTCTCGAAGCGCAATTCCTTGACGCGAACGGCTCCGATTCCGAACCGCCCATCGAGAGGCCGGTCGGCGATTGCAGTGGCGGCAAATAGCGCCCCGACCGCTCCCTGAAACGCCACTCCGCCTGCGGTGGCGTTCCCGCCGCCTGTCGCAAGAGCTCCAGTTGCGGATTCGGATTCGTCACCCTTCCTGACCACGTCAGACTGATCGTTCATAACACTTGGCCTCTATAAGAACTGTCCCAAATTCTAAACCTTGGGTTACGCCCGTGCTTTAGTGAGCGGGAGCCTACGGAGGAGCACCAGTGTGTAATGAGTTCAAGCCTTGGCCGGGTGCCTTAGCACGTGCAGGCCTTACCACTCGGCAAATCCCCGGCCTCGTGTCCGGTCCATCATCCTCGAACGGAGCGTTTTGTTGAACTCCCCCATCCATCCTTTGTCGGACTCGCCGACAACGAGATTCATGGCGCGCATCCGGCGAACAATTGAATCCATGGCCTTTCCATCGCGTAGAATGTCCATGTCCTTGCCTGCCGTGGAGGCGTAGAGCTTATCAGGATCGCTTCTCAGGCTGTCGATTGTCACCACATTTCCGGGTTCGAGGTCGCCGCGCCCCCACGCCGCCCGGAGCGTGGCATCGTGGCGGATAATCTCGATCTTGCCTTCGGTGGTCTCGAAGATGGTTTGCAGAGCGCCGGTGCGCTCATCTTCGCTGTTGAGCAGTACCCGCCCAATCAGCTTTTTTGAGAATGAGGAATACTCCATCGGCGCATGGGGATCGCTGATCGCCACGCCACTGCGAAAGAGGGTGCGCGCGCGGTCCTGAATGTCCTTCATCTGCTGGAGTTGCGTGACGAAATCGGAGCGGACAAGCCATCGGTCTCCCATATGCGGCTTCGAGAGGCCCAGTTCTTTCAAATGCCGGAGCCGGACCACCTCCGCCGTACTTGCTGCGGCTCCGGCGTCTTTGTACGCCGGGTCCGCCCCGTATGGAATCGCTCGACCTGCCAGCCTACGGTCCAAGGGCGTGACCCGGTTTGCGGTAAGCTCGACCTGCTTCTGATGCTCGATTTCGGCGATGCTTCGCGGGCCGAGATGGCGTGTCAGCGAGCTTTGGACTGCCTCGCGCAGACCCCGGCGAATCAGGTCTGGCGGAAGTTTCAGCGGCTCGCCGGATGGCAGCCGGCCTCGCACGATGATGTGGACGTGGGGATGGTCGGTGTTGCGGTGGACCACGCCGCCCCATTCGACCGGTGCTCCAGTGTACTGTTCGATCCGGGCAACCATGTCGGCTGCGGTTCTCTGAAAGTCTACGTTTGCATCTTCGGGAGAGAGAATTATCTTGAAGATGCGCTTGTCCCCGGCCTTCTGCCAGTTCTCTGCCAACCGCCCAAGTGGGTGCTCCTGCGCCAATCCAAGGCGGTCGAGGTCGGGAACCTGATTGCCGATTTCCGTGGCCGCATCCCTCTCCAACGGCAGGTGGTCGCCCTTGGCGCTCTCTCGCTCGATGTAGGTTCCATGCGCCTTCCATCCCCCTGGTGTCCGGGCGGAGGCATAGCGGACGTTCACAATGCAGCGGCGCTGGAAAGCCGAAGATTTTGGAGAGGCGGTCAACCGGCTGAATGCAGATGTAGCCTGAGCGCCGCCGGGAGACGACCGGCTGACAAGCCGGGCGAGTCGAAACAGGTTCTTTGCCGTGCCGGTGATACGCGGCGGCGGAGTCTTGGTCTGGCGAACTCTGCCGGGCCGAAGCCGACTCGAACGCTCGCCCTTTTCCTTGACCTCGCGTTGCGGCATTGATCCAGTCTGCGTTGATTTGCGGGGCATTGACGCTCATCTCCGTTCTGGCTTATGACAGAGTCGCTGGCTCTTCCCCCAGTCCAAGCTCTGCGGGGGAGTAGGCATCCGATTCCCTCCGGCGCTGGAACTCGCGGGCTGCGGTGAGGTTCACCTGTTCATAAATCTTGGTTGCCCGCGCCCTGGCTCCAGTCACGAGCGACGGCGGCACTTCGGGGAGGGCCGTGAGCGCGTACTTGATGAATGTGTCGGTCAAGGCAAGGTGAAGCTGGCTGACAGTTTCCAAGCTCTGGAACCTCCGAGCCAAAGTGTCCGCCAGATTCCCAAACAGCGAATAGACGAGCTGCTCCAAGTCGTCGCGCTGGTTGGTGCCGACCGTGACGAGGTAGTCGAAAACCTCGTTGTCGCTTCTGGCGTGAATTTGCTCACGCAGAGCAGCAAGGCGTTCCGACTGGATATGGCTGAGCCGGACCGAATAGCGAACAGATTCAGGGCGCTTCCGTTTTCGCATACGGACACTATACAGCAATGTACATTGCGTTTGCAATCTGCGGCACAATGGCCTTTTCGAGTACCCTATGTGCCGCGCAATAAGCCTTTGCAATAAAGAGAGATGGCAAGAGCAAACCTTCAAAGTGCCGCTGCGCTTTATGTTCCACTACTGCATTACCCAATGAAGACGGCTACCTAACAGCCCACCTCCCTGCGGTATTCGACCTTCAGAAAGCGCAGCCTGCGCTGCAACAAAAGCACGATTAAAGACGAACAAACACGATTATCCACGACTGACGCATACCCAGACCGCGAATCGTCTTTATTCGTGGTTATTCGTCCTTAGTCGTGATTGTTTGCCATTATTCTTGCGGAATCGTCTTTGTTCGCTTGCAATCTTCCAACGCCTCTGGCATTCTTCAAGTGGAATGTGCATTTCATCTAATCACCCACCTGAACTGGTTGCGTTGGTTGAAGCACTAACGCTTCGCAGGGGCGTCTTTCAACTCAAGGGAAGACTGCTCAAGGCGGTGCGCTCCGAGCTGCAAGCCGCAAAGAACAGCGGTCTGACTTGGCGCATCATCTGGGGAACGCTACGGGAAGAGGGGTATCCCGGCGGATACCAGCAATTCTGCAAAGCAGCAAATCGGGTCATTGAAGGGATCCAGCCGCACATCGCAAGAAAAGCCAAGAACCTCCCGCCCCCCGTGATGGGGAAAGAGGTTCATCAACCAATGGTCCGCGAGAGCGGCCTGAACAAAGAGAACACAGAGACAAAGGAGAAACCTGAATGGCAAATCCAGAGAGAGCAGGAAATGGCGAGATTGGATCGCGAAGCGGAACAGAATCGCCAGCGGGAAGCGCGATTGCAACCTGTGAAGATATTCACGCCGAGCGCCTTTGTGGGCCGGGACGAGAACTGAGTGAGGCCCGAGGATTGAACGCGGCCCTGGAAATGAAACCGAAGCGTGTAGTATTTCCCATCGCCGGAAAGGGGGGCGTAGGGAAGACGACCGTGATCGCGACGCTGGCGGAGTGGTACGCGAGCACGATCTACACCGCTGACCTCTTCGATATGGACCCGGACAATAAGGCGGAGGGGAGCTTCAAGGCGCTCTTTTCCAAGGCACATAAGCTGCCGGCGCTGGAGAGCTGGACCTATGACCGGCTTTTGGGAATCTCGCTGGAGTCGAGCGCCGATGTGATTCTGGCTGACCTGGGCGCGGCACAGGGCCATCGGATGATTCCCTGGTTTCGGGACTTCTATAAGGTGATGCAGGAGTCCGGTCTCAATCTCAGGTGGACGGCCGTCGGCGTCGTCGATGCCGACATTGCCTCCGCCCGGTCGGTGATCGAGTGGGGCGCTGAGTTGCAGAACAGCGTGGATTACCTCATTGTCCACAACCATTTTCAGGATGGTGTCGCGTCGGCCTGGGAGAATCCGAAGCTGGCTGCGGATGTGGCGGCCTTTCGGGAGGCATTCTCGCCCGTCGAAATACGGATGGATGCGCGGCGGCCCGACCTCCAGCGCATGATGCGGACGATGAATGTAACGCTCGGCGATGTGGGCGAGAGGCGAACGATGGTGGCGGAGCTGCGCGCGCCAGACATGACCCTGCGGGCAAGAACGTACCGTTTCCGCGCTTTCAGCCAATTCACGGAAGCGAGAAAGGTACTTCTGCCATGAACAATGTGCCGGTGGTAGCAAATGACAAATCCGCCTGGATTCGTGATCTCGTGTATCTCGCCTTCCCAGAGGGGGAGGCGAGAGAACGGGTTCTCTTCGATCTGGTCCAGCAGTTCTCCAAGATGGACCCGGAAGATCCCGAATGGCTGCGCTACAAACTGAGCATTGTGGAGTGCCGTGCGCTGGAGAATACGGCGCGTAGTCTAACGGATGCCGCGACAGAGCAGGCGCGGCTCCGCAGCGTAACGCGTGAGATTGCGGATTACGCGGCCACTCAAATGAAAGGCACCATCGAAGAGGCCGGGGTGACGACTCGGCAACTTTTAGAGGATGTCCAGGCAAGCCTCCACGATTCCATCGCCGGGGAAGCCATCCTCAAGTGCTACACGGAGGAGACGCGGCAGCAGTTCGCCGGCGTCATCCGTACCATCATCGAATCGAGTCTGGCGCAAGCCCTGGCAACGTCGCAAAAGCAGATGGATGGATGGCTGAAGGGCGCTCTCGACGGAGCGATTCACAACGCACAAGACGCGCTGGCAGCGGCGACGCGGGATTTCAGAGTAAAGCTGCTCGGAGCCTGGAGCTACTTGCTGTGGAGCGTCTTTACCGGGGGGCTTCTCTGCGGCTTTGGCCTGCTTTTCCTGGGGTACTGGTTGGGAAAACACCTGTGATTCTCTATGTACCCTCGCAACGAATCAACTCGGAAGACAAATCTCACGATGCGCGTCAGAGTAGAATGCAGAGTAATGGACATTATTTCCCTTCTCAGTCAACCCGAAGGCAAAACGCTGGAGTTTAAGCGCGACCTTTCCTCGCCCGAAGGAGCGCTCAAGGCCATTGTTGCGTTCGCCAACACCTCAGGGGGAACTCTTGTCATTGGAATTGAGGACGAGACAAAAGAGGTCAAGGGCATTCCGGACGTTTTGACAGAGGAAGAACGCCTCGCCAATCTGATTGCCGACAGCATCTCTCCCAAGCTGGTCCCCTCCATCGAGGTCATCCCTTGGCGAAAGAAGCACTTGCTGGCCGTTGAGATCTATCCAAGCCCGAATCGTCCTCACTATTTGAATCGGTTGGGACCGGAAGCAGGCGTTCTTGTCCGCGTGGGTTCCACGAACCGGCGAGCCGATCTTTTCCTGGTCGAAGAGATGAAGCGGTATAGCCAGGTTTCGTCGTTCGACGAACAGCCGATGCCGGCATTGAACTCGGAAGTGATCGACTTCCGAGCTGCTTCCGAGTATTTCAAGCCGATTCGCAAGCTGGAACAGGGTGACCTGCTCACTCTCAAGCTGGCGACGAAATACCAGGGCCGCATTGTGCCAACGATCGGAGGCATCCTCCTGTTCGGCACTAACCGGCTCAGCCATTATCCCGACGCATGGATACAGGTGGGGAGGTTTGCGGGCGACGACAGGCGTAGGCTACTTGACTCCGCAGAAATTCGTTCATACTTGCCGCAAGCCGCAGAGGAGACGATTGCGTTCCTGCAAAAGCATATGGCACGAGAGGCGGTTATTGGATCGGTGAAGCGGACGGATCACTGGACATACCCAGTGGTCGCCGTCCGGGAAGCCATCATGAATGCAATCGTTCATGCGGACTACGCCCAGCCTGGAGCACCGATCAGAGTTGCTCTCTTCGATAATCGGCTGGAGATTGAAAACCCTGGGTTGCTTCCTTTCGGTCTGACGATTGAAGACATTCAAAGAGGCATCTCCAAGTTGCGCAACCGCGTACTTGGGCGAGTCTTTCTGGAACTCAAGCTGATTGAACAATGGGGAAGCGGAATCCAGAGAATGACCGCCGCATGTGTGGACCGTGGCCTGGATGCTCCGATATTTGAGGAGATCGGCACGCATTTTCGCGTAACACTGTCCGCAGTTCCTCATCGTGCCCCCTCAAGGGACGCCCGAGACGAGACCATTCTATCTGCGCTTGCCGCGAGTGCCGAGAGCGGGCTATCAACTTCGCAGATCGCAAAACAAATCGACCTCTCTGTCCGTGCGGCAAGAACGCGCCTCGCATCACTGGTTGAACGTGGACTGATTGTGGAGATTGGAAGCGGGCCACAAGATCCACATCGGCGTTATCATCTTGTTCCATCGAATTCATGAACCTCTCTACGTTCATGCGTTGTCTGCCGATCCTTGAGCACAAAGTTGGAAGACTTTTGTCAACGTAGCTCAAGGGCGGACATCTCGCCCTTGAGCTGTATGGACGAGGACTACTCCTCGTCCGCGCCGTCGGCTGGATCGTCGGCGGCTTCGACTTTCGAGAGGCGCCTCATGCTGGAAGCGTGGATCTCGGCGATGGTGTGCTTGAACGCCTTGCCCTCGACATCTTCCTCGACCGTCCGGTACTTGATCTTCCCCTCCAGGCTGACGAGCTGCCCCTTCAGAAGCGTCTTGGCGAAGTTGGAGAGATTGCCCCAGGCATAGACGCGGTGCCATTCGGTGCGGGTTTCGTACTCGCCCTGCTCGTTCTTCCATCTCTCACTGGTGGCCAGGCTGAGGACGGCGTAGTCCTTCTTGTTCTGCGCGGTTTTGACTTCTGCATTCTTTCCGAGACGGCCGATGAGGATGACTTTGTTGAACATGGTTTGTAGCTCCTTTTTTGAAGTTTGTCCGCTGGATGCGGTACATGCTTGCCCGGAGGGTGTGCCGTCGCGGCCCACTCCCAAGGCGAGTGGAAGAGATTTGTGGAAGGGGACCAGAGCTTGCCTCGGGGAAGGAGTCCACACCTACGGCGTTTTTCGAGAAAACGTGCCATTTCCAGTTCATACAAGGCCGTCGCTCCCTGATGGTCGCGCCGACTCGGCTACACTGCTTTCGGACGAGTGCATCTCGAAAAACGCACAGGCCCGAATCTCTGGAGGGAGAGCGTGCGTCCGCAGGGCGTGGGTGCTTTGAGCGCGGCACGCTGAACGCAAACAGAAAGGCAAACTGAATTGGAGTTGCGTGTTCAAACTCCTCACATTCAGCCGTCGGGATTGCAGAGGTCTCGCAGCAGCGGGAAGGAGCCGAACCAGCGGAGACACGGGCGGTGGGCAGAGCTGGAGGTCAAGGGCGGGTATCGGCAACCGCAATGTGCCTAGCGGTGCGCCCATGATCTCGCCTTCGCCATAGTGCGCTGGAT
>Ga0316217_10001231_pt1 | contig 34163 bp, 24 predicted proteins | sample 1anoAmetaG_FD_203633 | JGI IMG/M metagenome (GOLD analysis project Ga0316217, IMG submission 203633) | Freshwater microbial communities from Trout Bog Lake, Wisconsin, USA - 1anoA | ecosystem: Environmental > Aquatic > Freshwater > Lake > Hypolimnion/Profundal zone | place: USA: Wisconsin...
CGCGCTGATGGTGGCGAGCGCATCCTGGGCGGGCCACACATCAATCATCTTGACGTGGTCCACCAGCCAGTTGCCGCCGGCGAGCAAGCCGCGGCGATTCGAATCAAATGTTTGCGCCGACACAGTCATAAAATCAAAAGACGCTTCCGGCCCGCAAATGGAGCATAAAGAGCATGGCTCCAGATGTTAGATCAGCGTTTTGGACGAGGGAATTATTGTCGCGATTGGGACGGTTGGCGATGAAATTTTGAGGCGACGGCATTGCCGGACGGTTGACAAAGCAGCCGCCGACGTGAGGAGGCGGAACGGACCGGGCGATTCCTTTGCAGAAATCCGCCGCCTCACGCTCGCCGCGCTGTCGCTCTGGCGCAGCGGGTCGGCGGCTACGCGTCCAGCCGACTTTGGCACTCGCCGAGGCTGACATTTCTGACAGTTAATTTTTATATTGCAGCCGGAAAAATTGCTGCGGATTCGCCGCTCCGGTGTTCGTATAAGGAGCGACCACTCCCGTCAGATCCGAATACGGACCCAAAATATTCGTGGCGCATTGCAACGTGTAGGTTCCGCTCCAACTAAGAACCCCGTGCGGGCTGAGGCTCAGCCACGGGCGCACCAGCAGCGTCGCCGGAGTGCTCGTGGCAGACCCGCCATAATTGTTGAACACGGCGGCATAATTGCCCAAGTTGGCCGGCTGAACACTGATGATGGCATAATTGGTGGCCTGCGCCCCGGAAATTGGAGCGCCGTTGAACAGCCATTGACACGTCATCGCCGCCAGGCTGCTGGCGGAGGCGCTGAACTGCACGGTCGCGCCCTGATTCACTGTTTGCGAGAAAGGCTGCACCCCGGGGAGGGGCGGAGCCACCGGCAATGCGGCCGCTTCCACCGATGCCGGACCCTCACCGGCAGTGTTGGTGGCGGCAACAATATAGTAGTACCACATTCCGTTCATCACCGTGTTGTCCAAGCAATTCGTCGGGGCGACACTGGTGGCCACATTGGTGTAGGGGCCACCGCTGACCGGTGAGCGTTTGACATTATAACCAGACGCTCCGCTGACCGGGGACCAGACCAGCGAGACTTGCGCATTGCTGGGGGTCGCCGTCAAACTGGCTGCCACCGACGGAAGCGCGTGCCAGACCACTTGATTCACCGAGTCCCAAGTCAGGCAGCCGAGGGAAAAATCCTGTCGCACGCCGCCGCCATTGGTGAAGGTGTTGTCCAGGGGCAGGCCAAAATTGGTTCCCCCATGGTTCGTCTGGTAATAACTCCAGAACCCATGCAAGTTGTTTAGCTCAAAGGTGCCGTTGGTGGAAGCCATCACGGTGACATTTGAATGCGCTCCGCCATAGTAGTCCTGGGCCAAGGCCGTCAGGAAATTGGTCACCCACGGGCCACGTCCAAGGTCACATGGGCAGCCCAAGTTGGATTGGCCCAAGTTCAAATAATAGGTTTGAATGGCCACATTGGTGGTCCCGTTTGGGTACATTCCTTCAAACCGCTCGGCGAGCTGGAAATCCGCATAAGACGGCTTCGCGACTCCTGATGAATAGAGCACACCATACCACAACGCGCCGGCAGGGTTGTCTGCCCAATCAAACCAGATGGCCATTTGCACATAAGGCGTGGCCTGAATGACGCTGAAGGCGGTGGCCAGATTGGTGTCCTGGCTGGCGGCAGAAACACCGTTGGCGTTGCTGCTGTTCGTGGTCTGCCAGCCAAATTCGGTAATGAATGTTTTCTTGGGAGAGTTCGTCCCTTCGTACTTGGTGAGGGCCTGGTGTACCCAATCCTCGTACTGGCGAAAGTTGTTGGAGCTCACCACTCCCCCCTGGCTGATATAAACATGCTGGCCGATTCCATCCAAAGGATAGGCATTGTAAACAGCCTTGGTGTGGGCAAAGGAGCCGCCTTTGGTCACATTGGTGCCGGTATTGTACGTGTCATCCAGGTATTGCCCGCCGGCGGCACTGTAGCTGGCCCCATAGGCATTCAGGCCGAACAAGCCGCCGGAAAACAACGTCACGTCATTGAACTGATTGGTGCCGTGAATCGCCTCCCAGCTTCGCGTGAGCAGCCAGCCAAAATTCGACGGATAAATATACGTCGCCCCGGTATAAACTCCGTTGGAGGGGTTCGAGGTCCAGCAATTCGGCTCGTTCCACAACTCATATACTTTCACGCGATCGTGGAAATGCTGGACCAGGGGCACGACGGCGTTGGTGGCGTAATTCTCCACATAAGCGTTGTCGCCGTTGGCGCCGGGATTGTTTTCGAAATTGTTGGCGCACCAGGCAGTCTGGTTGCCCGGCCAGGAGGTATTATCAATCAAGATCAGGACTTGCAGTCCGGCATTATCGGCGTTGCTCACCACCGTATCATAATAACCGAGCATCGTGGCATCCCAATTCGTGTGCCCCTTGACCAGGGCCGCTTCCACCCGCACCCAGCCCACCTCGCCCTGCGACAACTGGTTGGCCATCGTGGAAGTGAAATCAATGGCCCCGCTGGTATGATCCACAGTCCAGCCGACGTCAACTCCATAGGGACCGGCGGCGCGGGCGCGCACCAAGCAGCCCAACAAAATCAAACAACCGATGGCATTAATCCAAAACTTCATCATCCGGGCGGAATCTCGTTCCCTTAACCTCATGCTTTGCGGCAGTTTGTCAATCCAACCGGGAGGCTGCTTGCGGGGCTAAGAAAGCTGCTGGCAGCCCTTTGAAGAAATCGCTCGGTGGAGGTACCGGGCCTGCAGAATCCATGATTTACCGGAAAATCCTGTCGGCCGCGTAACCGCGCGCGGCGGCTCTTGAAATTGTTCAACCGGCTGCCAAGGTAATGCTCAAAACTGGCTGACATAGATCACCGAGGGCACATTCACGTAATTCCGGACTTCCGGCGGCAGGGAGAACTCCCGGGGATGCGAGGCGGAAAGGTTGGTGAGCATCTGGCCGGAGATGATGTGAAAGCTCTGCGCCCAAGCCAGCGGCGTATTGTGGCCGGCCACGCTCCCCAGATACATTTCCGGCACACACCCTTCCGGCGTCATGCTTTTCTCAAGTTGCTGAAAATAATGCACGGCCTTCTGAAAAAAACTCCGGCGCTGGCCCCAATCAAAATGAATCGGCTTGTGGGTGTGGTCAAAATCACGCCCATGTTCGGCCAGCTTCGCGTAACAAATCGCCAGCCACGCCAGCCCCAGCGGCCACTCGGCGGCTTCGTCGTTGCGGGGCACCAGCCCCTTGCCGCAATACACGTCGCCCGGATAACGCCGCACCCCGCGCTCGCCGACCAGATGGGTTTCGATGTTGTGCAACAGGGTCTTTTTCGTTTGGAAATCCACGATGTTGTAGGGCCAGATGAGGCTCAATTGCGCCATGTCATACGGGCGGCCTTCCGACTCGCGCGGCAAAACGCGGGCCAGCGATTTTCGGCCGTCGGCAATCATGCGTTCGCTCACGGGCACATAATGGCTGATTTCGCTCTTGTGCCGGTATTTGTAATCGTAAAAACCCTGGTCAAACCACATCGTCAATCCGCCTAGCACCGCGCCGTAACTGCTGGCATGTTCCTCCGGTCCCTCCTCCCACATGCCGTAGTCCGGCTCGAAACCCATGTTGAAAATATAATTACGGATGTGGCTCAGGAGGAAAAAATCCTCCGCCTTAAACCGAAAGCCATAGCCCTTCTTAATCAGGTCGCCCATCTTGTACATGAACAGGCCATACACATCGAGCTGGTGATGGCCCCACGCATCGGTGATGGTGTCGAGCGTGGTCGGGTGTACGCGCGCCGGCATGAACTGCCCGGTCTGATGCCGCACATCCGGCTTGATGATGGAGGCCTGGATGATGCGCGAGTGATAGCGTTTGAAAATGTCCAGCACGAGCCGGAAGCTCTCCACCATCTTGTCAAAGCAGCCCAGATATTCGTTGGCGTAGGTGGCGAACATGATGTCGCGAATCCAGAAGACATTGTAGGCGTCGCCTGACCCATCGGCGGCGGTGTACGGGCTGGCAATGTAGCCGCCGTTTGGCCGCCGCATTCGTTCCAATTGCAGGTGGGAAACGTTGATGCGTTCCTCCAGTGAAAGTTCATGGAATGTCTTCATGGCATAATACCAAAGCTCGGTTGCGGTTGAACTTCTGGGCTCGGCTCCTTTTAAAGCGAACCCCATCCGGCGGCAGCTTGCCGCGAAACCCGGCGGGAAGCAAGCATGGTGTGCACAGCAAGATCGAAAACCGAAATCCGAAAGAAGCCCGAAAACTGAAATCCGAAATGGATTTTCCGCCGCTCTGGAAAAGTGAGGTTGACCCAGAAACCGGAGTCGAATTACGCTACGCACGTAGCGCAGGCTTTCCAGCCTGCGGGTTCTGGCGACTTTCCAGTTCCCACTCGGCAAAGACTGTGGCGAACAACTGGCGAAAGCCCGCGTCCTTTTGCGCCTGGTCAATTTGCGGTTTTGGCTTGGGCTTGGCCGCGCCCACCCAGAGGCTGGAGCCAAGGAGCAGCGCTAAAACTAAAGCAAGGGACTTCGGCATGGTGGAAAGATGCAAATGCGCGGTGGGTACGTCAAGTGCAAGCGGTGACCCAGGGTTGCTCGTTTCGAGCAACCCTGGGCTGGATGTTCCAATCCCTTCAGGATTGAGCGGTCTTCTGAATGACGGCGGCGTTCAACTCAATGAACGGACGGAGCGTCGGTCTGCGACCGGCTTTGGGCGTCCGGTCAGAAAATGGTGGGCAGCCTTCAAAGCGGGACACCCCATCCCGATTCCGAATGGGGACACGGCGAGTGAGAAACGATCCTGGGGTCGCGGCAGCAATGCGTTTTGGTTTTAGATTGAACTTCAGCCTTTAGCGGTCAATGGGTTGTGCCATTTCAAGCCGGGAAATCGGGCGAAGTCGGCATCGGTGGTTTGCAGGATTAACCCGCGCTTGATGGCCTGGGCGGCCAGATGCGCGTCGGTGGTCAAGTTGCCCGCCGTGCCGAGCTGCTCAATCAGGCCGGTCAGCGGCGCAAAAATCTTCACCGGCCAGTTCGTCCACCAGTTGATTGAGCTTGTCCGGGGCGTAGCCGGGTTTCAACCCGAGCGGCCTGCCGACGATTTTGATGGGTTTCTGCTTCTGCTTTGCCATTCTCCACCATCCATCCTCTTCGGCCATCTCCCCGCGCCCCGGGTTAGCGGCTAACAAAAAATCCCTCAAAATGCGCAGTTCGTGTTAGCCGCTTATGTGGAGCTCCACATAAAGCGGCTAACACACTCCTTTTCCCAACCTGTGTCATGCTTCTTGTGTGGCGGCGACAACCATGCAACGGGACATCGGTGGAGTACTGGCAGAGCGCCGGGCTAACAGTAGTGGCACGGGCGTCTCGCCCGTGTGTTTTCGCTCTCCGCTTGCCGCTTTCTTTAAAAGAGCCCGTAGAACCGACACACCAAAACACAGAAGCATGTTCCACCACAACCTGCTGGCCTGCAACACCGGCCGCAATCCGAGCATCGCCATGTCCTATGATTTCAATTTTGTCAACAACGTGCTGTTCAATTGGCGGCATCGCACCGTGGATGGCGGCGATTCCAACAGCGTTTTCAACATCATCAACAACTATTACAAGCCCGGTCCGGTGACGCCGGACAGCCCCGTGCGCTACCGCATTCTGGAGCCGGCGCAGAGTTGGACGAAAGCCGATCCGATTTCTGCGGATGAACGGGTCATCAACGAAACCCGCACCGGAAAAGTCTGGAGCGAAGGCAAGGAATTTACTCCGCCGCCGATGAAAGGCCTCGCGAAAAACAACATCGGCACCGCCGGCAACGGCATCATCACGGACATCTCGCAGGTCGGCGGCTGGCCGGAATACAAGGGCGAACCCATCAAAGACCTGGGACCCGACGGCATTCCGCTCACCTGGAAAAAGCAATTCGGCTTGGACGCGAACGACCCCGCGCTGGCGCAAAAGGTCTTGCAGGGCGACGGCTACACGGTCATGGACAAATACCTTGACGGCCTCGATCCCACGAAGAAAATTGACTGGAGCGATCCAAAAAGCAACGTCAACACCCTGAAATGAGCCTGAACAGCCGGAGCGCGGCGTTCACGCCGCTTGAACTTCCTGCATCCACCAATCCACTTATCCAATAATCCAACCATTCAATAATCCATTCATCCAGTGAGCCAAAGCACCCCAGCGACCGCGGCGCGGGTTCCGACTTATGCATGGGCCGTGGTCGCCTTGCTGTGGCCGGTGGTCATGCTGAACTATCTCGACCGCCAGATGGTTTCCACCATCCGCGCCTCGATTCGCGCCGATATTCCGAGCATCGCCAGCGACCAGGAGTTCGGCACCTTGATGGCCGTGTTCATGTGGGTGTATGCGTGCTTGAGTCCCCTCGGCGGGTTCATTGCGGATCGCTTCAACCGCCGTTGGACCGTCATCGGCAGCCTGTTTGTTTGGTCGGCCGTGACCTGGCTGACCGGACATGCCACGACCTATTCGCAATTGCTTTCCTTCCGCGCGCTCATGGGCATCAGCGAAGCCTTTTACATGCCGGCGGCCCTGGCGCTCATTGCGGATTTTCACGCCGGTGGCACCTGCGCCCGCGCCGTGGGCGGACATCAAAGCGGAATCTATGCCGGCCTCGCGCTCGGCGGGTTGGGCGGTTACATCGCCCAAACGAGTTCCTGGCGGAACTGCTTCACCTGTTCGGCCTCGGTTGGGGATTTTTTGACTGCAACAACATGCCGATTCTCTGTCAGATCGCGCGTCCGGAGCATCGCGCCACCGGCTACGGTTTGATGAACCTGGTGAGCATCACCGTGGGGGCGGTCGCGACTGTCGCCCTCGGCTGGATGCGCGACTGCGGCATCAAATTCTCCGTCGCGTTCAACCTGTCGGCGGCGGTGGCCGCGTTGAGCGCCGGCCTGATTTTATTGGTCAAACCGCCGGCTTCGCTGCAACTGGGCGGACATGGAGGCGTGAGCGGCGGCGCCAATCTGTTTCCGAAACTCTACGTCCAGGTGGTCGAGGCGTGCCGCGCCGGAAACCTCGTCCGCGCGCAGGCGTTGCAAGCGCAAATCCAGCGCGTCAGCGATGCCTTTTATCGCATCGGAAAATATTCCTCTGCGATCATCAAGGGCATCAAATGCGCGCTCGCCTGCCTTGGAATCTGCGATGATTTCATGGCCGAGCCATTTCACCGTTTTCGCGCCGAGGAGCGTGAATTGGTCAAACTCAGGCTGAAGGAAATCGAGGGGGAGCTGTCGAAACTGAACTTGTGACACTTGGCATGACTCTTAACCACAAAGAACGCAGCGGAGAAGCGATGGAGAAACGAGCCACCTCCCCCCAACCCTCTCGTTGTCCCCACGATCCTCAGCCACCCTGCGGGCACCTTCTCCCGCTCCCGCGGGCGAAGGAATCTCCACAAAACGCGGCGCGGGAGAAGCGTTCCCAGCGAACTCCTCAAATCAGGGCGCTGCCTTTTCTGCTCGTGTGCTTCGTGTATTTCGTGGTTTCCACGTTTTTTGCGGAAGCCCAGGGAAGCGGTTGCTTATTGAAGCCGGCCGCGTTTTCCAACTACGTCGCGCATTTCAATTCCATGGAGGATGAAAATATCACCAATTTCGTGCCCAACGCAACCTCTTGGGCCTGGCTGCAAAGGGAGATTCCGTTTTTCGAATGCCCCGACCGTGAAGTCGAGGAGTTGTATTATTTCCGCTGGTGGTCCTTCCGCAAACATCTGGAACAGACCAGCCACGGTTTTGTGCTCTCGGAATTTCTCACGCGGCCCGCGCCCGTGAGCAGCGCCTTGGGCCACCAGCTCATGGAAGGCCGCTGGCTGCGCGACCAGAACCTGCTCGATGACTATGTCCGCTATTGGCTGCGCTACACCAATGGCCCGCTGACACTCCACAAATACAGCAGTTGGCTGGACGACGCGCTGTATCAGCGTTATCTCGTCACGGACGACCGCCGCTTCGTGGTTTCGCTGCTCCCAGATCTGGTTCGCGATTATCGCCAGTGGGAACAGGAACACCTTTCCCCCAATGGACTGTTCTGGCAATACGACGTTCGCGACGCCATGGAGGAATCCATCAGCGGCTCGCGCACCAACCAGAATCTTCGCCCCACCATCAACAGCTACATGTTTGGCAATGCCCGCGCCCTCGCCGCCATCGCGCGGCTGGCCAGCAACCGCGCCCTCGCCGGCGAATTCGACGCCAAGGCCGTGCGATTGCAGCAACTGGTACAAGCACAATTGTGGAACCCCGACGCCGGTTTTTTTGAGGTGCGGCGCGACAGTGGGAAGTTTTCCGAAGCCCGCGAAGAGCTTGGCTTCATCCCGTGGTATTTCGAGTTGCCGGATCGCGAAGCGAAATATGCGTCCGCCTGGACGCAACTGACCGACCCACAGGGATTTTCCGCGCCGTATGGCATCACCACCGCCGAGCGGCGGCATCCGCAATTTCGCACCCATGGTTACGGACACTGCGAATGGGACGGCGCCGTCTGGCCCTTCGCCACGTCGCAAACGCTCAACGCGCTCGCCAATTTCTTGCGCGATTATGCTTCCCCGGTCGTCACGCCACGCGATTACTTCGACGCCTTTCTGACCTGCGTCCACAGTCAGCACGCCGACGGCAAGCCATATATTGGCGAATACCTCGACGAAACCACCGGCCAGTGGATCAACGGCAAGGCCGGCCGCAGCCGGTATTACAACCACTCCACCTCCGCCGATCTGCTCATCACCGGGGTTGTGGGTTTGGTGCCGCGTGCGGATAATTCGGTCGAAATCTCGCCGTTGCTGCCCGCTGGCATTTGGCAATGGTTTTGCCTCGATGGTGTGAATTATCATGGCCACACCCTGACGATCTTATGGGACCAGGACGGAACTCGCTACCATCGTGGTTCGGGCTTGCGCGTGCTGGCCGGCGGAAAAGAAATTGCGCGGGCGGATAAATTGGCGAGACTGACGGGTAAATTGCCATGAGACTCAAACGCACGATCAATCCCACCGCGGTTTTCTTCGGCCTCTATGTCGCATTCCTCCCATTCGTCCCAGGCCCGCTCCACGCCGCTCCGAAAAAACTGTCACCAATTGTCTCCGCCAGCACCGATGGCCGCCTGACGTACGACGCCGACGAACACGGCAATCGTGTTCCCGATTTTTCAACCTGCGGTTATGCGGGCGGCGACCAGTTGATTCCTGCCGCACCGGTGCGCGTCGCTGTGTCGCCCTTGGCTGGGGACGAGACCGGGCGCATTCAAAAGGCGATTGATTACGTCGCCAGTCTGCCTGCGGATGCCAACGGAATTCGTGGCGCGGTCTTGTTGCTCAAGGGGCGCCACGAAGTTTTCGGCGGATTGCAAATCACCAATTCCGGCGTGGTGCTGCGGGGGCAAGGCATGAACGACGACGGAACCGTGTTGGTTGCCGCGGGCCGGGATCGCCGAACCTTGATCCGCCTTGCCGGCCGGAGCGATCTGGCCGCCAAGACCGACCCCTCCTGGCAAATCGCCGACGATTATGTTCCCGTCGGCGCCACCAGTTTTCGCGTAAAAGATGCGGGTGCGTTGAAAGTGGGCGACGCTATTGAACTGATTCGCCCGAGTACCAAAGCCTGGATTGACGCCCTGGGTATGACCGAATTCGGCGGTGGCATCGGCGACTGGCGGTTGGTGTGGAAACCCGGCAGTCGCGACCTGGTGTGGGACCGCGTTATCCGGAGTATTGACGACAACCTCGTCACCGTGGATGCGCCGGTCACCACCGCGATTGAAACCAACTTCGGCGGCGGTTTCGTGAAAACGTATTCCTGGCCGGGGCGGCTGGAAAATGCGGGCGTGGAGAATCTGCGGCTCGAATCCTCTTTCGAGGCCGGCAATCCGAAGGACGAAAACCATTCCTGGTTTACCATTACGATGGAAAACGCGGCCGACGCCTGGGTGCGCCAGGTCACGTTCCGTCATTTCGCCGGCTCGGCGGTGGCGGTTTATGAAACCTGCCAGCGCGTCACGGTGGAGGACTGTCGGTCGCTCGCGCCAGTTTCGGAAGCCGGCGGCTGGCGGCGCAACACTTTTTTCACCATGGGCCAGCAGACGTTGTTTCTTCGTTGCTGGGCGGAACAGGGAGACCACGACTTTTCCGCCGGCCCGGGCGCAGCCGGGCCGAATGCCTTCGTGCAATGCGAGGACACCCTGCCGGACGGCGACAGTGGCGCCATGGGAAGTTGGGCCAGCGGCACGCTCTTCGACAACGTGCGCATTGACGGCGGCGGCTTGCGCCTGATGAATCGCGGCGCGGACGGCGAAGGCGCGGGCTGGTCGGCGGCCAACTCTGTTTTGTGGCAATGCGACGCGTCACGAATTTCCTGCGAAAATCCGCCCACTGCCCGAAATTGGGCCTTTGGTTGCTGGGGCGAATTTGCCGGCAATGGCGTCTGGCGCGAAGCCAACGCCTCCGTGCGTCCGGCGAGCCTGTTTGTGGCGCAGGTCACCGACCGTTTGGGCAAGGCGGCGGCGGAGCGTGTGCCGCTGATGCCGCGCAGCCTCTCGGAATTTTCCAATCCCACGGCGAAACAAGCGGCGGAATTGATCGCCGCCTCCCAGAAGCCCGCGCCCCAACTGTCGGATTTTATCGCCGACGCCCCAACCAGAAATCCAATCCCCAGCGAGCCAGCCGACGCCAAACGGGCGGCGGTCGTGGATGTGATCTGCTTCCGTTACTGGTGGCAGACCGACCGGGGGCTGTTTGCGCCGGACGGCGGGCAGAATCTGTCGCCGCGGCAATTCGAGCGAAAGTCGAAGAGCGGCACGCCCGGCGATGAAAATCTCGCGGCAATGGCGGCGGATTACCGCCGGAAATTCTTGGACAAAGCGGTGATTGCCTCCGGCGAGGACGAGAACCTGAGCCGTGGTGCCTGGGCTTTCGTTTGCGCCGGCGGCTCCTTGCCCAATCTGCCGCGCACGACCGATGCAAAATTGCTCGCGGCGATTCCGCAAATGCAGCCGTGGCTGGCGGACAACCCCAAGGCGGTCTGGGCTTTGCGTGAGCCGGGAAAGCAAATTCTGATTTCCGGCCGCAACGGCGCGGAATTGGATTTGTCAATGGAATCGGGCGCCTTCCGCGTACAGTTGGTGGATCGGCAAAGCGGCCAACTCACGCCGGGCGCAACGGTTCACGCCGGCGCAAAAGTCAAATTACCGGACGCGTCCGCCATCTGGCTGGTGAAGGAGTGAATTTATGATCAAGACGCGTCGCTTTCGTCCCTCCTGTCCTGTTCGTCCCTGCTGGTTCAGAAATGAATCTGTAATCAAGACGGTGCTGGCATCTGGTTTGGCCATCTTCACGGTCTTTGCGGCCGGGGCGGAGTCAACCATCGAGCAATGGGGCCGGTTCGAACTCGCGTTAAACGGGCCAACCAATAGCAATCCGTTCGTGGACGTGAAATTCTCCGCGCGCTTCCGGCAGGGCCAGTCGGAAACCGAAGCCAGTGGCTTTTACGACGGCCATGGCATTTACCGCGCGCGATTCATGCCCGATAAACCAGGCGAGTGGCATTATCTTACCGTCAGTTCCAGCCCGGAACTCAATGGCCAGACGGGGGTATTCACCGTGACCGGGCCGGCGGCGCGGAATCATGGACCGGTCCGCGTGGCCAACACCTATCACTTTGCCTACGCTGACGGCACGCCCTACCAGGAGCTTGGCACCACCTGCTACGTCTGGCAGTTGCAACCTGAAGCGTTGCAGGAGCAGACGCTGAAAACACTGGCGACGGCGCCGTTCAACAAGCTTCGTTTTTGCGTCTTCCCGAAACGTTATTTGTGGAATACCAACGAGCCGATCCTGTATCCATTTGCCAGTGGCCCGGGCGTCCCACCCGTGAGTTTCAGCCAGGACCGTAGCGGCGGCTCGGCAGAGCGCCGCCATTTAACGGTTCTCCCGCCCGCTAGTCCCGGTTCAAACCATTCGTTGGAAACACACGGGCAAGCTGCCCGTGCCACTACCAATTGGGATTTTGCCCGCTTCAACCCGCTCTATTTTCAACACCTCGAAAGACGCATCGCCGATTTGCAGCAGCTCGGGATCGAAGCGGATGTCATTTTATTTCATCCCTATGACGGCGGGCACTGGGGCTTTGACCGGATGCCGGCGGACGCGGACGACCGCTATTTGCATTACGTGGTGGCGCGGTTGGCGGCGTACCGTAACGTCTGGTGGTCGCTCGCCAATGAATGGGATTTCATGAAGGAGAAAAAGGAGTCGGACTTCGTGCGCTTCGGGGAAATCGTATCGCGCGACGATCCTTATCATCATCTGCTCTCGATTCACAACGGCTCGCTGATCTTCAACCACACGCTCCCGTGGATCACGCACGCCAGCATCCAGAACGGCTCGGCGGTCGAGGACCCCGGCCGCGCGGAACTTTACCGCGACGTGTATCGCAAGCCGGTCGTCTATGACGAGGTGAAATATGAGGGGAATATCGAGAGCCGCTGGGGCCAACTCTCCGCCGAGGAACTCGTCTTCCGGTTTTGGAACAGCACCGTCGCGGGCACTTACGCCGGGCACGGCGAAACCTACCAGAGCGACGACCAGATTTTGTGGTGGTCCAAAGGCGGCGTGCTCAAGGGCCAGAGTCCGCCCCGCCTCGCGTTCCTGAAACAGGTCCTCGACGACGCGCCCGCCGGAGGCATTGAGCCGGTTGACCGGTGGCAGGATCCGCGCTGTGGCGGCCAATCGGGGAAATACTACCTGATTTATCTCGGCAAAGAAAAACCGGCCTCGTGGAAATTCACCTTGCCAAAGAGTACCACTGCCGCTGGCGTCGCCCCCGCCGACGGCATGAAATTCACCGTCGAAATCCTCGACACTTGGAACATGATTGTGATGCCCGTGAAGGGCGTGTTCACGCTCAAGAAAACCGACAATTATTCTTACGCCGACAAGGATGGCCGCAGCGTTCCGCTGCCCGGCAAGCCGAATATGGCGATTCGCATCAAGCGGGTGAACGAGTAACCACGAACTACGCGAAATGACACGAAAGCAAGGCAATCCGAACAAAGCTCGACCAAAGCCACGGAACCAATCACGGCGCCTTGTCTTGCCCGGATGCGCCACGGCTGGCGACGATTACATACCAACGCCTTGTATTTCTCGCACGCCTTCAGCGTGGCTTTTTGCGCTCTGGCTGATGGTGGCGTGTGGCTTTTCCGTTCGCGCGGAAACCATTTCCATCGTCATCGCCACGAATGCCGCGCCACGCGTGGAATTCGGCGCGGAAAAACTGGCAGCGACGCTCAAGGCGGTGAAATTGGACGCGGCAATCGTGCATTCGGAAAGAGTTCCCGGCATGAGGATCTATTTGCACCAAACGAACGATCCCACCATCGGACACGAAGGTTTCTCTCTGCTTTGCAGGAGCCGACGTGGGGAGGCTCAAACTGGGATCGGCGATCAGACAGAGCCTCTTTACGTCGTCTCCTACAGTGAAGATTCGGGCGCACTTTACGGCTGTTTGGAATTGATCAGGCTGATCCACGCGGAAGGCAAGCTGCCAGACAAATTAGATTTCCACGACGCGCCCGTGATGAAACTGCGCGGCACCTGCGTGGCCATGCAAAAGACCTTCATGTTGCCGGGCCGGCACGTCTATGAATATCCCTACACGCCGGAATTGTTTCCCTGGTTTTACGACTGTAAACTCTGGACGGAATATCTGGATTTTCTCGTGGAGAACCGCATGAACACTCTGTACCTCTGGAGTGGCCATCCGTTTGCGTCGCTCGTGCGGCTGAAAGATTATCCCTACGCCATGGAAGTGCCGGACGACGTGTTCCTGCAAAATAAGGACCAGTTCCGCTGGCTGGCGCAGGAGTGCGACCGGCGCGGCATCTGGCTCGTGCAAATGTTTTATAACATTCTCGTTTCCAAACCGTTTGCCCAAACCAACGGCATTTCCACGCAGCTTCGCGCGCCGACGCCGCTGACGGAGGATTACACGCGCAAAACTATCGCGGAGTTTGTGCGGCAATACCCGAATGTGGGCTTGATGTGCTGTCTGGGCGAGGCGCTGGAGGGCACGCCCAATCAACTGGAGTGGTGTACGAACGTGATATTGCCCGGTGTGCTGGATGGAATGCGCGCGGCCGGCTTGCAGCAGCAGCCGCCGGTGGTCATCCGCACGCACGCGATGGATCCCTATGCCATCATGCCCGCTGCCTATCAGGTCTATTCCAACCTGTACACGGAGTCCAAGTACAATGGCGAATCGCTCACCACTTGGGAGCCGTGCGGCAAGGATCAGGAAGTTCACCTGGCGATGAGCAAGCTTGGTCCGCACCTCGTCAACATCCACATTCTCTCGAACCTCGAACCCTTCCGCTACGGCGACGTGGATTTCATCAAGAAATGCGTGCAGGCTTCCCGTGACCGGCTCGGCGCCACAGGCATTCACCTTTATCCGCTGTCGTATTGGAATTGGCCGTACTCGCCGGACATGGTGGCGTGGCACGGGCGTCCCGCCCGTGGGTCTCTGGCACCATCGGATTCCGAGCGGCAACCCACGGGCGAGACGCCCGTGCCACTGCTGCAGTGGCGGCGCGACTGGATTTGGTTTGAGGCTTGGGCGCGTTACGCCTGGAATCCTGACGTGCCGGAGCCGGCAGACCACGCCTATTGGATTGCGCGGTTGGCGGAGTTCTACGGCAACCCCAACGCGGCCGCAAAAATCCTGGACGCTTACAACGCCGCCGGCGAAGTCGCTCCCCGCTTGATCCGGCGCTTTGGCATCACGGAAGGCAATCGTCAGACGTTGTCGCTGGGCATGACGCTGGATCAATTGGTAAATCCCAACCAATACGGCGCGATTGAAGATCTGTGGCTCTCGCAGGCGCCACCCGGGGAACGGCTGGACGAATTTGTTAAACGGGAATGGAACCATCAGCCGCACTCGGGCGAAACACCGGAATCCATTATCACCGAAGTTCTGGAAGAAGCTTCAAACGCGGTTTTGGCGGCGGACGCCGCCGTGCCGCTGGTGACAAGGAATCAGGATGAATTCGAGCGCCTGCGCAATGACACCCATTGCATTCAAGCGATGGCGGAGAATTATTCAGCCAAGGTGAAGGCGGCGGAATTGGTTTTGCGCTTTGGCTATAGCCACGACCCCGGCGACCTGCAACAAGCTGAAAAATTTCTCGCCACCAGCCTGGCCGATTACCAAAAGCTCGCCGCGCTGACGGAAAAAACGTATCACTACGCCAATTCCATGCAAACTTCGCAGCGGAAAATACCGGTGTCCGGCGGCGTCAAAGGCGTCGGCACGAATTATCTCTGGTCGCAACTCGTGCCGCTTTACCAAAAGGAGTTGGCCGATTTTCAAACCAGCCTGGCCGCATTGGAGCGCCGGTCTCCGACCCGGCTCGACGGAAATACCGGCCAACAACGAGCCGTATCAGAAACTGGCGCTCCGGTCGCAGCCTGGCCGTCGGTACCGTTCAAACTAATTTCTACCAATGCGGAAACCTACCAGGTGAAAGTTGGCGCGAAAGTTTTCACCGACCGGAAATTCACCATTCAAAGCCTCGCCCCGCAATTGAACGGCCTGACCGGCATCCGTTTCTCGCACGAAATGGCCAAGCGGGGCCTGGAGCCGGTCGAATTTGAAGTTGCCGAGCCAGTGCAGGTGCTGGTCGGCTATTTCGACAGCCCCCAGAAAGCCTGGCTGCAAGTGCCGAAGCTGGAATTTGCCGCGCAGGCCGACGAGCGCGGGGGCGTGGACCCACTCCACGAACATGCGGCGGCGGTTTCCAGTTGCCCGGAAGTGAATGTCCACGCCTTTCGTTTCGACGCCGGCCGGCAAAAGTTGGAGCTGATTGGCAAAGGCAGCTTCCTGATTCTCGGGGTCGTGCCGCAAAAAGTGACGGTGAAATGAACATCCAACATCCAACATCCAACTCCCAACATCCAATGAAGGGCCGATTTGCCGAGCTTTGGATGTTGGATGTTGGATGTTGGATGTTTTCCTGATCATTTTCGTAGCCAGCTTTTCAGCCGCCGCCGCACCCGGCTTTGTGGACACGACTTCCAGCCCGTTCGCACGCATTCAAACAGTTGGTTTGGACAGCGTGCGCTGGACGCATGGTTTCTGGGCGGATCGCTTCGAGCTGTGCCGCACGCAAATGGTGCCCAGCATGGCCCGGCTGATGGAGGGGACGAATTACAGTCAGTTTTACTACAATTTTGAGATTCTCGCCGGAAATGCGGAAGGCAAGCCCCATGGCGCGGCCTTTAACGACGGTGACTTTTACAAGTTCCTTGAAGGCGCGGCCGCCACCCTGGCCGTCACCAATGATGCGCAAATGAACCAGCGGCTGGATGAAATTATTGCCGTCATCGCGCGCGGGCAGCAGACCAACGGCTACCTGGACACTTGGGTGCAATTGCATCAACGCGAAACCAACGCCAGCGTGGGATCATTCCGGGACCGCAGCCATTGGGAAGTATATAACCTGGGCCAGTTGCTGACGGCAGCCAGCGTGCATTATCGGGTTACCGGGAAGACCAACTTTCTGGCCATTGCCCGCAAAGCGGCGGACTGCCTGGACGCGGTTTTCCAGAATCCCACGCCGGAACTGGCGCTACAGAATGTTTGTCCCTCCCATTACATGGGTATGGTGGAACTCTATCGCGCCACCGGGGAGCCGCGCTATCTCGCGTTGGCGAAACGTTTTTTGGCCATGCGCAATTTGGTGAAAGATGGCGGCAGCGACAACCAGGATCGCATTCCATTCGACCGGCAGACCGAGGCGGAAGACCACGCCGTGCGCGCCAATTACCTTTACGCCGGCGCGGCGGATTTGTTTTTGGAAACCGGCGACACAAACTTATGGCGCCCACTGCTGGAGATCTGGACCAATGTCGTCACGGAAAAAATGTATCTCACCGGCGGCTGCGGCGCCCTGTACGACGGCGCCGCCCCGGATGCGGCGAAAGACCAAAAAAGCATCACGGGCAATTGGTGTTCACGTTCATCATCGGTGGCTACTTGAGCAAGTTTTTCACGGATGTTTATGGCCTGTCTGCCATCACCTGCGGCACCATCATCGCCGTCGCCCGCTGGATGGACGCGATTGATGCGCCTATCTGGGGCATCATCTTCGACCAAACGCACAGTCGTTGGGGCAAAAGCCGTCCGTGGTTTCTCTGGCTGTGCGTGCCCTTCGCCGCCTTCGGCGTGCTGACATTTCAAACGCCCGACCTGGGGCACACGGCCAAGGTTTGGTACGCCGCCGTCACTTACATCGGCTGCAACATCCTGTACACGGGCATCAATACGCCGGTGACCTCCATCCTGTCGGGCCTCACCGCCGATCCGCAGGAGCGGGTGACCTTGACGTGCTTCCGCATGTTCGGCTCCAAGCTCGGCGTATTGATCGTGAACCTCACCGCGCTGCACGTAGTGAAGCTGCTGGGACACGGCGATGACCGCAAGGGGTTCATGCTGACCCTGCCCATCTATGCCGCCGGATCAGTCTGCTTTTATCTGCTCGCATTTCGCAATCTCAAGGAAGTTGTCCTGACCGCAAGAAAATCCGAGCCGATCTTCGGCTCCTTCCGCGCCCTCAAGGGCAACTGGCCGTGGCTGATCATTTTCAGCAGCAGTTTGTTGTTCTGGATTGGTTTCATTTCGCGCGTCTCCACCGTGCCGTATTTCTTCCAATATGCGCTGCATCGCGGCGATCTGACTTGGCTGGCGTACAGCCTGGATTTTATTTCCCTGGCCACGGCTTTCCTGCTGCCTTGGGTTTGCCGCTGGACCTCCAAGCGCACCGCCTGGGCGCTGGGTCTGGCCGGCATGGTGGCCGGTCAACTGATGGTTTATCTCGGCGTATCCAGTGGACACTCCGTTTCCATCATTCTCGCCGGCTGGACGTTTGGGTTTCTCGCCAGCGGCATGGCCATGACGATGCCTTTCTCGATTTTGTCCGACAGCGTGGACTACGGCGAATGGAAGACGGGCGTGCGCGCCGCGGGCTTGCTGACTGCCGTCGGGGCCGCCTTCTGCCTGAAAGCCGGCGCCGGTCTGGGCGGCGCCATTCCGCTGTGGATCATGGGCCACTGCGGCTATGTTCCCAATGTTGAACAAACCACGTTGTCGCTACGCGGCATTGAGTTCAGTTTCATCTGGCTGCCGGTGATTTGTCTGGCCTTGAGCGCCATCCCGGTGCTGTTTTACCAGCAATTCGAAAGGCTCGAACCGCAAATCCACGCGGAACTGGAGCAGCGGCGGAAATCCTCGGGGTAGCGTTGCGGATGATTGCCCGGCAAATCCAGTCGTGGGTTTTCAAAAAGGACGGCGCACGTTTCTCCCTCTCCGCGTTTTGCGGAGTCGGCGGCTCGTCCTCCGTAGCCTTGGCGTAGGAGGAAGCAAAATGGGGAGAGAATTCCCCGAACTATTTCGCGCATTGAACCCCTGAACCATTGGAGAACATCCAACATCCAACATCCAACATCGAACATCCAATGGCTTCCCTTCCGCGTCTTCACTGGATGTTGGGCGTTCGATGTTGGATTTTGGATGTTTTCCGGGTTCATGGGGAGGGCCGGGGTGAGGTGCCTCGTTTCAACTAACCGGTTTTGGCAGGCGCATGTGGTATGGCTCTCGCACTTGGCTGGTTGGTTTTCGCCATGCTTGCGTGCCTCAGCTTGTGAATCGAGACTTGAATCCTCGCCGGCTCACCGTCCGCATTTCGTGTTAGCGGCTAACAAACCTCATTTCTAAACCTGTGTCATAATCGTGGCGTGACTGCGACTACCATGCAGAACGGGACGACGGGGTTATGGACGACAAGACCACGAACACGCGTGTCGTGGTCTCATGCCCCGTTGCCTTTTCCCGGTGTTTTCGGGGTCTCTGTTTTTCGCTTTCTCGAGCCTGCTTTGCGCCTTCGAGTCTTCGTTGTTCAACCTCCGTCTCCATCGGTGCAATCCGTGGCCGTCCGCCCGTTTTGCCAAACGAACCCATTTCGCCGTCGTCGGAAGTCGCACAACCACAGTGCCTTCCGCGATTTTCTAGCGGCCCGCCGGTTCAAATCGAACCCATTCCATGAATTCACCAATTCTTGCATCCGCCCGGCATCGGTTCCAGCTCTGCCCGAGGCTGGACCTCTCGCATGTTGCCGCACCTGCAAAGCTCTGCGCCTCCGTGTCTCTGTGGTTCAAAATCCCTGCCTGCCAGGCCGAGGTTCGGCTTTCGCGTATTTCGCGTGCTTCGCGGTTGAAACTCAGGCCAAGTAAGAGCAAGTCAGTCCTTTGAATTTATGAACCTGGCCCGAATTGGCCAAATTGCCCGGCTCCCCGCATGGAGAATCCAACGGAACTTGAATAATCCGGTCTGGTCTTCATCTGTGTTCATCTGTGTCCATCGGTGGTTGAATTCCAGTTCGGGGAACGGCCGGATTTTGCGGCTGAGCATTATCCGCAAAACAAATGGCATTATTTATACGTTCCAAACTCGTCAACCGGGCGGCGGCGGCGTAGATTGAAACCTGCCTTTCCGCCACATTTATGTTGTGCCTTAAGAAGCTCTTGGCCGGGGTTTTGCCCTGGCTGTTTGCCGCCGGCATGGTGCTCCATGCCGCCTCGGTTGGCGAGCTGCGCTGCGAGGATCTGCATGACCCGCAGGGCATTGACGCGCGCCAACCGCGTCTGAGTTGGAGGCTCGACGCCAGTGGGCGCGATCAGGCGCAAACCGGCTATCAAATTCTCGTCGCCTCGTCCCCTGGGAAACTGGCCGCCAACCAGGGCGATTTATGGGACAGCGGCAAAGTCCTTTCGGACCAATCCATTCAGCTCGAGTACGGCGGCAAACCTTTGGCGTCTCGTACCCGGTGTTTCTGGAAAGTGCGGGTCTGGGACCAGACCGGCCAGGTTTCCGGCTGGAGCCAGCCGGCCCAATGGACGATGGGGCTGCTGGCGCCCGCCGACTGGGATGGCGCCCAATGGATTGGCCTCGAGGGTTTGGAGGTGACCAATTACCTCGCCAACACAAGCTGGATTTGGTTTCCATCCGGCCAACCGGACCAATCCGCCGCGGCCGCCACCAACTATTTTCGCCGCGTGGTGACCATTCCCATCGGGCGCACCGTCAAGAGCGCGCAATTCCAGTACACCGGCGACAACGAAGGGCGCGGTTGGATTGGCGATTTTGACCTCGGCGCGCGGAACAACTTCCATACGGTGAAATTCAACGACCTCACCACGCGCCTGGAACCGGGCCGGACTTATGTGTTTGGCCTGACCGGCTACCATAAGAGCGCCGGCAAACCGGCGGGTGTGGTCGGCCGGCTGGAAATTGAATTTGCCGAGGGCCCGCCGCTGATCATTCCGACGAACGAACAGTGGAAGGTCTCAGATCATGAAGTTCCCGGTTGGCTGGAAACCAATTTTGACGATTCAAGCTGGCTGGCCGCGCAAAAAATCGGGCCGGTCGGCATCGAACCCTAGGGCGCCGTCCGTTCCGCCGAGCCGCGGGTCTTGCCGGCGCGCTATTTGCGAAAGGAGTTTTCCGTCCAACCGAATGTCGTACACGCGATGGTTTCCTTCTCCGGCCTCGGATTATCGGAACTTTACCTGAACGGCAGGAAGGTTGGCGACCACGTGCTCTCTCCCGCTTTCGCGCAATACAATCAGCGTGAATTCTATGTCACTTATGATGTGACGGAATATCTGCGGCGCGGCGCCAACGCGCTCGGGGTGATGCTCGGCAATGGGCGTTTTTACGCCGACCGCAGCAAAGTTTATTCAGGCACCGTGAATTTTGGCTTCCCGAAACTGTTGCTGGATCTGGTTTACACCATCGCTTCGCAGCCAAGCTATCCCGGCTGGGGTTACATGATTGAAAACGGCGCAACGACCATCTGGGAATTGTGGAATGGCAACACCGCCGATCCCACCATGAATTCAGGCAATCATGTCATGCTCATTGGTGATTATGTGGTCTGGCTCTACGAAGACCTCGCAGGCATCCAGCCGGATCCCGAAGCACCCGGTTTCAAACACATTATCATGCGGCCGACCCCCGTTGGCGATCTCACTTTTGTCCAAGCTACCCATGAATCGCCTTACGGATTGATCGCCAGCGCATGGCGCCGCGACGGCAGGAAATTTGACTGGCGGATTGAGATTCCCGCCAACACGACGGCCACGGTTTATGTCCCCGCAACCAATATAATGTCTGTCTTCGAAGGCCGATGGCACTGGCCGGCCGTGAAATCCAACGGAGTCAATTCATTCCGCTTTGAAAATGGCCACGCCATGCTTGAACTCGGCAGTGGCAAGTATCATTTTGTCAGTGAATGAAACACATGAATTCAAACCACACAAGAGCGTCTTGGACTGCGGCGGTTCATGCTGCCGCCTACCCGCATCTTTCTCAAACCAATCAAACGAGATCCGATCAGCACGTTTCCCTGCCTGAATCCCAAAGGGATTCCGTCTCAAAGCCCAGGGTTGCGAGGAACGAGCTACCCTGGGTAACGGTCGTCCGGGGATCACAACCCCAACGGGGTTGTGGCCAGTCGGGGGTCGGGCGGCATCAGGGTCACAACCCCGTTGGGGTTGAGGAATCCACCCACAACCTACCCAGGGTAGGCGCGGGGCGGCAACCCTGGGCTTTGGGCCACAATCCCTTTGGGATTGCCGAAACCATCCCGTATCTGATCGCCCAGATGCGTGTAAGGTGCGGAGCACTCTACGGTCTTGAACCTGGCAGCTTGTCGCAGAAGTCCGAGGAACGCCGCGTGAGGGCACGCGGCCTACATGATTCCCCGCGAAACCACACACTCGGTAGGCCCGCTGCCCTAACCTGCCGTAAACTCGCTTGCGTCCCGCTGCTGCTGTCATTTATTGTCACCGCCTGCGCCGCGGCCGAAAATCAAAACGCCATCATAAAATCGGAATTTATTTTTGAAATCGCGCCCTTTCCATCCTGTCACGCCTCGACGATTGCCGAAACCAAGACCGGCCTCGTAGCGGCTTGGTTCGGCGGCACGGCGGAACGCAATCCCGACGTGTGCATCTACGTGGCGCGGCACGAAAACGGCCAATGGACTCCACCCATGAAAGTCGCGGACGGCGTCGGGTTTGCCACCAACCGGCTGCCCTGTTGGAACCCGGTCTTGTTCCAGCCGACGAACGGGCCGCTGCTGCTGTTCTACAAAGTTGGTCCCGCGCCCGCCACTTGGTGGGGCATGATGACCACCTCGGCGGATCAAGGCAAGACCTGGTCCAAGCCACGCCGTTTGCCGGAGGGAATTCTTGGCCCGATTAAGAACAAGCCGGTGCAACTTCCGGACGGGGCGCTCCTTTGCGGCAGCAGCGCGGAAGGTTCGGGTGGCTGGCGCGTGCATTTCGAGCGCACCAGCGATTTGGGCGATTCCTGGGCGGCCACGTCGCCGGTGAATGATGGCAAGGAAATTGGCGCGATTCAACCCAGCATCTTGTTCCACGCGGATGGCCGGCTGCAGGCGGTGGGCCGGACCAGAAACGACAAATTGTTCCAAATCTGGTCGGACGATAATGGTCTTAACTGGGGCAAAATGACCCTGATGGATTTGCCAAATCCAAATTCCGGCACCGATGCCGTGACCTTGCGCGATGGCCGGCAATTGCTGGTTTACAACCATAACCTCCGCACAGGTTCCAAGAACAAAGGTCGCAGCCCGCTCAATGTCGCCATTTCTGACGACGGCATCCATTGGTCCGCCGCGCTGGTTTTGGAGGATAAACCGGATGCTCCGGACGGTTTTGCTTACCCCGCCGTCATCCAGACGAGCGATGGACTAGTCCATATCACCTACACTTGGGAACGCCGGCACATCAAGCACGTCGAGATTGACCTGGCCAAATTGAATTTGCAGCCAATCATAAACGGAGAATGGCCCAAGTAATTCTCGAATTCCAGCCGGATGCAATTGTCCAAAAACAACCTATGGCGTGGTTCAAATTACGGACGGAGCGCGGCCGTCCTCGGCCGCAGCAACGCGCTGGCAACCGACGGCTTCCGGCAATTTACAGCAGCATGGCAATTTGGACGTGGCTGCGCCCGGGACGGGCGCGCTCTGCTTGCAATTTGAAAACACTTGCCAACAATGCGATGACGAAGAGATTGTCATGGGCGTCGGCGCTGCTGTTACTGATGGCAGGCTGGCAGCAGATTTTTGCCCAAGCAGTGCCCGCCAAACCGTTGTGTTTATGGTATGCCCAGCCGGCGGCCAAGTGGACGGACGCACTTCCGATCGGCAACGGCCGCATGGGAGCCATGGTTTTTGGCGGAGTTTTTGACGAGCGGATTCAGTTCAATGAGGACACGCTTTGGACCGGCTTTCCGCATGACTATGACCGCGCGGGCGCGCATGATCATCTGGCCGAAATCCGGCAGCTTCTTTTCGATGGAAAAACGAAACCGGCCGGGGAGGTCACCCGGAATACTTTTTTGAGCGATCCAGTCCGGCAAAAGGCCTATCAGCCGTTCGGCAATCTGCGCCTGCATTTCGGCGGCCAGGGCCAGGTGACGGATTACCGGCGGGAACTGGACTTGGATGCCGCAATGGCCAGAACAACTTTTCTCCTCGGCGGGGTTCGCTTTGAGCGTGATGTGTTTGCAAGCCATCCGGACCAAGCTGTGGTCATCCGGATCTCTGCCGACCACCCGGGGAATGTCAGCTTTACGCTCAAAATGGACAGTCCGCAAACGAATTCGCAGACCAGCGCCATCGCCCCGGACACTCTCGCGCTGACGGGACAGGTTGAAGCCGGCGGGTTGACGTTTGAATCGCGCGTGCGCGTGGTCGGCGACGGCGGCAGCGTGACCACCAACCAGAATACCATTGTGGTGCAAAACGCCAATTCCGCCACTCTGTTCCTGGCGGCGGCGACCAGTTTCAAAAATTTCCAGGATCTCAGCGCCGATCCGGCGAAAGGTTGCGAGAGAAATCTGGCTGCAGTTAGCCAGAGGCCGTTTGACGCCGTGCTGGCGGCGCATCTGGCGGATTATCGCAGTCTCTTTCATCGTGTGAGTCTGGATCTCGGCCGCACGCCGCGTGCGGAATTGCCTGACGACCAACGGTTGCAATCCGTCAAGCAGGACGGATTGGCCGGCGATCCGGCGTTGGCAGCTTTGTATTTTCAATACGGCCGTTACTTGCTCATTTCCAGCAGCCGTCCGGGCGGCCAGCCCGCCAACCTGCAAGGGCTTTGGAACGACGAACTCAACCCGCCATGGGAGAGCAAGTGGACGCTGAACATCAATTGCGAGATGAATTATTGGCCCGCCGAACTGTGCAATTTGAGTGAATGCGCCCAGCCGCTGTTTGACCTGATTGATGATTTGGCGGTGAGCGGCGGCCGCACCGCCCGGGATCAATACGGTTGTCGCGGCTGGGTGGTGCATCACAATACCGATCTCTGGCGCGGTACCGCGCCCATCAACAACATTGACGGGGTCTGGCCCACCGGCGCCGCCTGGCTGTGCAGCCATTTGTGGGAGCATTATCTGTTCACCGGCGACAAGCAATTCCTCGCCCGCGCGTATCCAGATATGAAAGGGGCATCGCTTTTCTTCGTGGACGGCCTGGTCAAGGATCCCAAAACCGGCTGGCTGGTCACGTCCCCCTCTTTTTCACCGGAACAAGGAACGCTCTGTTACGGACCGACGATGGACAATCAACTCATTCGTGCGTTGCTGGACAGCACCATCGCCACCGCCGGTATTTTGGAAACCGACAAGTCCTTTGCGGCGGAACTGACCAGAACATGCGACCAGCTTCCGCCCAATCAGGTCGGGAAATTCGGGCAACTTCAGGAGTGGCTGGACGACGTGGATGTTCCGAACAACAACCATCGCCACCTGTCGCCATTGTGGGCATTGTATCCGGGCTCGGACATTACGCCGGCCAACGCCAAAACCTGGGACGCCGCAAAACTCCTGTTAAAGTGGCGCGGCGGCGGCAGCACCGGTTGGAGTTACGCCTGGCGCATTCCCCTGTGGGCGCGGGTTGGCGATGGCGAATATGCCTGGCAGCAACTGGCCGGACTGTTGCAACGGCGGACCTTGCCAAACTTGTTTGATCTGTGCGGACCATTCCAGATTGATGGCAATTTCGGCGCCACCGCCGGCATGGCTGAATTGCTTCTGCAAAGCCAGTGGACCGAGAAACGCGATGGCCAAGACCTGCGCGTGGTCCGCCTGCTTCCGGCGTTGCCGAATGAATGGCCGGCGGGTTCAGTCCAGGGACTATGTGCCCGCGATGGTTTTGTGGCGGATTTCACTTGGGAAAAGGGCGCGCTGAAACATGTCGTCATCCGCTCGCAACTCGGTAAACCCTGTCTGCTCCGCTCTGGCGGGCGCGAAATCATTCTGCAAACCCAGCCAGGCAAAGCTTATGCGTGTGATGGAAACCTAAAGGAGGAAACCTCCCGCTAATCCATGTCGTGGTTCCAAAATTCAATTCGATTTTCGAAGCGCGGCTCGGTTAGCCGCAGCCACCTCCGCATCTCAAAGCGGGTTGATCGGTTCCAAGTTCTTGGGGGAATTCTCGCTTCGCTGGCGCTTTCCATCGGTTGCGCCCAGACTCAATCCACCCGGGCGCCGGACCGCCAATGGCCGAGCGTCGCCACGAAGCAGACCCTCAAAATGACGGTGCTTAAACCGGTGGGATTCCCCACCAATCAACCTTTTCCCCTGGTCGTCTATCTGGAAAATCTCGCCGCCCCGCGCGTCGGCACGGATGCCGACGAAGCCATCATTCACGATTTTCTGCACGACGGTTATCTGGTGGTCACGGTGGATTACGCCCGTCATCCCGAGGCCTGCGTGCCGGCGATCAATCGCGATCTCCTGGAATTGCGGAATGAAGTGCTCAACCAAATGTTCCTTGCCGGAATGGAAATTGATCCGGCCCGGGTTTTCCTCGTTCCTGCCGGGAGCCGCTTGCGCCGCGACGTGGTGTTTTATCGCGAACCCGGCCGCATTCTGGCCATGGACATCATTTATCCGTCACATCCCGTGCAACCGGTGGGCGCGGTGATCGAATTTTCCTGTGACAATCAAAACCGCATGGGCGACGGCTCGCTGGTCAGTTGCAGCGATACGATTTTGGACGGGGAAGCTGCCGAGGGGTTTGCGGTGGCCATGGCCGACCATCCGGTGAAGGCACCTTACAAGGGGCTTGATCCGATGCCCGAGTGCGCGTGGAAAATCAAGGCCGCCGTGAGGACGTTGCGCGCAGAAGGCTCGCAGCTCGGCCTCAACGGCAAAATCGCGCCGGTAGGATTCTCGCGCGGTAGCGGCATGGCCTTGATGTTGGTCACGACCAAGGGGATGCAGGAGTTTGAAGGCCACGGCGAAAACACGAACCGCAACAGCGAAGTGCAAGGAGCGATCATCATGTCGGGCCGCTTTACTTACCTCGATTTGCTGCCGAATGACCACATGCTGCCGCGTTATGCCGCGGCGTGGGGCGACCGCGCCGGGCATCTTGACGTCTGGCGGCGCGAGGGTGCGCTGGATTATTTGTCGGGTGCCTCACTGCCGATGTTTCTCACCATTAACTGTTCCGAGAGCCCCGACGCCCAGTTCCAGATGGCCGCACTGCGCAAACGCCTCGCGGAATTTGGCAGCGACGAGATTTTCATGCTGGATCCTGAACCGCACGGTCATAAAGTCACCCTGGTGCCGGACATTTTGAGGGCCATGCACGGCTACCTCAAAGCGCGGTTAAATTGACGCCTGTGAACACGCTGCTTCGGAAAATTCTTGGAATTCTATTCCTGCCCATTCTGCTTCAGCCAGGCTTCGCGACCGCTGCGTCCTCGCCTCGCGAACGGGTTTTGTTCAACGACCATTGGCGCTTTACAAAGGACGATCCCGTCGGCACGGGTGAGGAATTGAATTATACGAACCTGGCGAAATGGATTGTGCCCACTGGCGCGGAGTTCTCCACGAATCCGCCGGTGGCCAGACCGGAGGGCAACCCGGGCGGGGATGTCCCTTGTACCCAACCGGGATTTGATGATCGCGATTGGCGGCAATTGGAGCTGCCGCATGACTGGGCCGTTGAAGGGCCGTTCCAGCAACAGTACGACGGCGAGACCGCCAAGCTTAAATACTGGGGCCCGGTCTGGTATCGGAAGCATTTTGACCTTTCGGCGGCGGATTCCGGCCGGGAGATTTTTCTCGATCTTGACGGTGCCATGTCCTGCGCGGAGGTGTGGCTGAACGGCCGGTTCGTTGGCGGCTGGCCTTGCGGTTACTCGTCGTTCGAGTTCGACCTCACGCCTTTCATCCACGTCGGCGGCGAAAATGTGCTGGCCATCCGGCTCGACAGTCCGCCGGAATCCTCGCGCTGGTATCCCGGCGCCGGCATCTACCGCAACGTCTGGCTCGTGAAAACCGGACCCGTGCATGTCGGCCATTGGGGCACTTGCGTCACCACCCCGCAGGTTGATCCATCGGCAGCCGCGGTAAAAATCCAGGTAAACGTGGTGAACGAAACCAGCGTTGCGGCTTCCGTGTCGGTCAAAAATGAAATTTACGAACTTCAGGCGGACGGGCGGAAGGGGAAATCCGTCGCCTCCCTTGCCACCGATGGCCTGAAACTGGCTGGCCGCCAAACCACCGCCAGCACTGCCCTGATCGTCGTGAACCAACCGCATCTTTGGAGCATTGCAAAACCCGCGCGTTATGTCGTCGTCACCACCGTTTTGCGTAGCGGCGTCTCGGCAGAGCGCCGCCATCCAAATGACCCCGCGCCGCCCGGCAAAGTCTTGGACCAGTACGAGACGCCCTTTGGCATCCGCACGATCCACTTCACGGTGGACAATGGTTTTATGCTGAACGGGCGGCGAGTGCCCATCCACGGCGTGTGTCTGCACGACGATCTGGGGCCGCTGGGCATGGCCTTCGACCTGCGGGCGCGGCAACGGCAGCTTGAGTTGCTGCAAACCCTGGGCTGCAACGCCATTCGGACGAGCCACAACCCGCCGGCGCCCGAATTGCTGGATTTATGCGACCGTATGGGATTCGTCGTGATGGACGAGGCGTTCGATTGCTGGGCGCTCGCCAAACGGCCGGGGGATTACCATCTGTTTTTTCCCGACTGGCACGAGCCGGATTTGCGCGCCCAGGTCCGGCGCGACCGCAACCATCCAAGCGTGATCCTGTGGGGCCTCGGCAATGAGGTCTATGAACAGCACTCCGACGACGGCTGGAAGCTGGGCCGACAGCTTGCCGACATTGTCCATCAGGAGGATCTCACGCGCCCGGTGACGATGGCGCTTCATACGGTTGCTTCCAGCACGAACGGGTTTCAAAAAGTGGTGGACGTCTTCGGCTACAATTACAAAGCGTCGGACTACGGGGCATTCCGCACCAACAATCCGAATCTGCCGCTGATCGGCAGCGAAACCGTCTCCTGCGTCAGCTCGCGGGGCGAATATTTCTTTCCCGTCAGCGATAACCCCAAACTGGGACGCGCTGATTTTCAGGTGACCTCCTATGATGTCGCCGCGCCTTCGTGGGGTTACCCGCCCGACGTGGAATTCAAGGCCCAAGATCAGCTTCCGTTTGTAGCGGGCGAATTCGTCTGGACCGGTTTTGATTACCTGGGCGAGCCGACTCCTTACGATCACGACACCACCAACCGGTTGCGGTTCACCGATCCAGCGGTTCAGGCTGGGTGGGACCAAGTGCTGCAACATGGTGGAAAAATCGAAGTCCCGTCGCGCAGTTCCTACTTTGGCATCTTCGACCTGTGCGGCTTCAAAAAAGACCGGTTCTACCTGTATCAATCGCGCTGGCGACCGGATTTCCCGATGGTACACCTCGTGCCGCAAAGTTGGAATTGGCCGGGTCGCCTCGGAAAGATCACGCCAGTGGCGGCTTACACTTCCGGCGACGCGGCCGAGCTTTTCCTCAATGGCAAATCCCTCGGCCTGAAAAAAAAAGGCGCCGTTTGAATATCGTCTCACCTGGACCAACGTGGTTTATGAGCCGGGCACGCTCAAAGTCGTGGCCTTCAAGCACGGCAGGAAATGGGCCACCGACACGGTGACCACCACCGGCCCGCCGACTAAACTGACCTTGCAAGCCGACCGCAACGGGATTCGCGCCGATGGAAAAGATCTGTCTTTCGTCACTTTGACGGTTGCGGATCGGGATGGGTTGATGGTGCCGTGGGCCATGAACCGCGTGCAGTTTAATGTTCTGGGGCCGGGCGAAATCCTCGCCACCGGCAACGGCGACGCCACCAGTCATGCTTCCTTTCAGTCACCGGCAGTGGACGCCTTCAACGGACTGTGTCTGGCGATCATTCACGCCAAACCCGGCGAATCCGGGAAAATCATTCTCCAGGCTCAATCCGAAGGTCTGGCCGGCGCCACGCTCGTGCTTCACAGTTTGAACCGTCATTCCGAAAGCCCCTGAATGTGACCGGCAAACCCATCCCTTTGCCCCCGCGGAGGAACCATTCTGCTCCCCCAAAACACAGAGCTATTGTTGGTCTTCCGCCTACGGTGAGGAGGCCGTCTTGTTCGCCGCGGCATCCGCTTTTTGTTTGGCGATAAAATCCTTGTAGGACTGCTTCACGTCGAAACCCTGGGCGGTAAGATAGGTCTCAATTTTGATTTTATTAGTCTCCGCTTGAAGGGAGAATACACGACCTGCAAAACCGAACGCCAGCAGCGCGCAAAAAATAGATAGCCTCATGCCACTAAGGAAAATACGTTTGCCAAGCTTGGTCAAGGCTCAAATGATTGGAAATGATTCGTGACTTGGCTGCCTGCTCAAATAATTCGATGGTTTGCATGAAACCCGCCTCGCATTGCCAGCCTCTGATTTCACGGTTTTATGCTGTTACTTTGTTGGCCAGCGGAACGTCCTTGAATTTAAATATGCGTCGCCCTCTGAATCGCCTTAACACCAGCCTCCTGACCGCGCTGATCGGCCTGGTTATTCACGACGGTTTTCCCGCTCATGCCCAAGGCGTTCCATTGCCGGCAATACCCCGCGTGGTCTTCAATATCACCAACTACGGCGCGATCGGTGACGGCAAAACCTTGAACACCGCTGCCGTTCAGAAAACCATTGACGCCTGTTCGACCGCCGGTGGCGGATCCGTGGTGGTGCCTGCCGGGAGCTTTTTGATCGGACCGATCACTTTGGCCAGCGGCATCAATTTGCACCTGGACCGGCGGGCGTTTTTGTTGATCAGCGACGACCTTGACACCTATCCCAAAAAGGCGAGGCGCTATCAAGATGCCATCACGGTCGCCGACGCCCATGACCTCGAAATCAGCGGTGACGGCGTGATTGATGGGCAGGGACAGGCATGGTGGACCGCCTTCAAAGCTGATTTGAAGGCGGACAAGCCCACTCTGCCCCACCGACCCTATATGATTAAACTTTCCAATTGCACCCGCGTGCGGGTCAGCAACGTCACCCTTCAGAATTCACCCATGTTTCACCTGGTGACACAAAACTGCACGGATGTGACCATTCAAGACATCACCATCAAGGCTCCGTCCGACGCGCCGAATACTGACGGTTTGGATCCTTCGGGCTGGAATTATCAGATCACCGGCTGCTTAATTGACACGGGCGACGACAATATTGCCATCAAACCCACCGCCGGCCGGACGCCCGGCAACAAGAATTTCATGGTGAGCAACTGCACCTTTCTACATGGGCACGGCTTGTCCATCGGCGGCGGTTCTGTCAACGGCTTGGAAAACCTGACCGTGAGCAACTGCGCCTTCAACGGGACCGATTCCGGCATCCGGATCAAGACCGGACGCGGCAACAGCGGCTTGGTGAGGAATCTCATTTACGAAAACATCACGATGACGAACGTAAAGAACCCGATTTACATCAATGACTATTATCCCGAGCGCAACGCCCCGAAAGATCCCGCGAGCGAGCAAACCGAGCCCGTCACTGACCGCACACCCATCAACCAACACATCTTCATCCGCAATCTCACCGCGACCAACTGTCCCACGGCGGGCACGATTCGCGGCTTGCCCGAAGCGCCGATCTCCGACCTCCTTTTGACCAATGTCAGCCTTTCCGCAGGAACCGGCATGATCATTTACCATGCGAAGGGGGTCAAATTCGTCGCGTCCAAAATCACCGCGCAACACGGTCCCAATCTGACCTCGTTCGACGCGCAGATTGACGGATTGGAAACGCCGGGTCAAAATTGAGGATGAAGGAGATTCTGCTCTTCGCCCCGCCAGTCATCATGGTGGTGCTGCTGGTTTCCGCATCTTGCGCTCTGGCGGCGGAACTGCCGTCAGGAATGGCGTGGGAGCGGATGCCACAGATTCTGGAACGCAGCTCCGAGATTTCGCGAACGGTAATCAGTCCGCGTTGCCGCCCTTCCATCAGGGCTTGTTCAATGATTTCGCGCGAAACCGACTCAGCCGTCGCCAGATCGGCTTTTGGCCTGGCCAAGCATCGCATAAATATCCAAATTATTTGTATAAACATGCAATCGTGTTTAGCTAAAGATATTTCCAGACGGAAGGCTCAATTCCCTCATCAGTTTTCTCAAAATTGGATTCATGGTTGCCCGGCACTGTGTTGCTGAACGGGCAGCCGGAACACCTGCAGCGGAACACAGGGCTTGATCGGGACGAATCCCGAAGGCAGTTAAATGTTGAGTGCATACCAGATTCGACAGTGCCAGCCTCATTTGCACACGGCCAAACTCAGCCGCTTATGAATTCCACGGCGTGAGCGTGATCAGGGCGACATCGTTTTCGCGGAGGTCGAATTGCTGCTCAAATTGTCCATCATGGCCGATCTTCACGGTGCGGACTTCCACGGGCGCGCCACTGTTTTTGGATTTGACTTCAGCGACCTGGGCCTTGGTCAATTGCGCGGGTGCGCCGAGATCACGATACGTGTCGTAGGCGTCGTTGACCCGGTAGCCGACCTTGTAAGTTTCCACGGTGTATTTGCCTTCGGGCAGGTGCGACAAGTCGAGCGTGATTTTATTTTTGGGCAGCGATGGCAAATCGCGCTTGTAATAGTCTTGGTTATGCACTTTCGGGCCGGGATGCGTGTTGGTGAAATCCCAAATCAGAGCCTGCACGCCGCCGGAGTTATCGGCGCAAATCCACGAGGATGGGTCGCCATCCTTCAATTCTGTCGGGCCGAGGCGGTTCAAGAATTGATACGCATAAAATGCCGGTTTGTTGATGTCTTGGTAATTGATCAGGCCGAAGCCGCCATGAAAGGCCTCCCAGCGCGGGCCTGGCTCTTCAAAAATATCTGTGAACGTCCAGTAGGACATGGATTGCGCGTCGTCGCCGCATTTCTTGAGCTTGTCCAGAATGTAAGCCGCGCTGTGGTAGCTGTCGTGGACCGGATCGGCGGGCGTGTAGGAGGAACTCCATTCAGTGAAGTGGAGTTCCAGCTTGGGCATCGCCGATTCGGCAATCTCCCGGCGCACCCGTTTGACGTCGCCAATAATTGAATTGGGGTTCCGGGAAAGCACCGTGCCGCCATTGCCGTGTTCGTCCAAAAAGCCGCTTTCCACGCCATAAGTGTGCGTGGAGATGAAATCCACCGGTGCGTGGTTCGTATCGCAGAAATGAATGAACTCCGGAATCCATCCGCAGCCCGCCGTCGCCGGGCCGCCCACCTTGTAATCGGCGGAGACGCTCTTGATGGCGCGAGCCGTCGCGGCGTAGAGGTCAAAATATTGTTGTTGCGTGCCGGCCCAGAACCCGTCCAGGTTCGGTTCGTTCCAAACCTCGAAATACCATGTGCGCACCTCGGCGTCGTCGTAGCGCTCCCGTTCGTGGAGGACAAAGGCGCGGATGAAGTCCGCCCATTTGTTCATATCGCGAGGCGGCGTCACGTTGCCCTTCCACCAGAAGATCGTCTTGGAACCGCTAGCCAATCCGTTTGGCATGAAGCCGAGTTCCACAAACGGTTTCATGCCGATGCGGTGGAGAAAATCGTAAAGTTCGTCAATGTATTGCCAGTTGTATTCCGGTTTGCCGTAATCCCGGTAAACGCCCATGTCGTCACAGAACAAGCCGTGCATGCGGATATATTGGAAGCCACACTCACGGTGCGCGTAGGTCAGTTGCCGCTGCCAGTCGGCGCGCAACCCCTCGTTGGCGCGGCCGGCGCCGACGCAGAATTTGAACATGGTGTTGAGCGGGCCGTTTGTTTGCCGCAAGTCAGCCGAAACCAGCCTGACGTTTTCGTTGGCGGTGGCAACCGACAATTTCATGGCTGCGAAGAACGTCGCGAGGCCGATGGCGAAACAACCTGGTTTTCCTTTAATATCAATTTTTCCAGTCATAAAATTACCGATTCCGCTGGCAGTTTCTTCGCATGAGGAATGTCCGGCGAAGTTTTATTGGACCTCCGCGCTTTCAATTCCGTGATCCGTCTCCAGCGCAAATACGGCATAGCTGTGCGGCGGCAGATGCGTGCTGAATGAGATGCGGTCCTCGACGGTTGCAGTTTGCCACGTCCAGCCGCGGGGCGGCGGCAATTTGCCTTCGATTATTTCGCCGGTGACGATGTTCTTCAACTTGGTTGAATTCCCCAGCGCGGAAATTTTCACGTCGGCCGCCGTGGCCGCAAAATTTTGCACAATGTACTTGCCGTTGTTATACGCGAAGAGCGCGACCTGCGCCGGGCCGTCCAACCGCACGGGAAAACCACGCATGACGAAATTTTTGATGGCGCCGGTCACTTCCGGCGGCAGGGCGTAGAGGTCGGTGAAATTGTCGGGCATCGTCCAGACGTAAAGCACGCCGCGTGAATAACGGTTCAGCAGCAACAGCGGGAAACCGTTGCCATTGGCCTCGGCGCGCACGAGCGGCCAGGAATCGTTTGTGAGGAAATCAATTTCCGGGAACAGCACGCCGGCGTTCGTCTCCCCGTCGAGCGTGGAAAAATTTCCCGCGCCGAAACCGCCGGCGTATTTGTGTGCGAGAAATTTCCGGTCGGTCCAGCGGACTTCCGCGATATCCTCGATGCCTCTGCCCTGCAAGGCGTGCAACAGGCCAGAGGTCATGACCACGGATTTGCCCGCGCATAACTGGCCTTTGATTTTGGCAACAATG
>Ga0316217_10001232_pt1 | contig 34147 bp, 33 predicted proteins | sample 1anoAmetaG_FD_203633 | JGI IMG/M metagenome (GOLD analysis project Ga0316217, IMG submission 203633) | Freshwater microbial communities from Trout Bog Lake, Wisconsin, USA - 1anoA | ecosystem: Environmental > Aquatic > Freshwater > Lake > Hypolimnion/Profundal zone | place: USA: Wisconsin...
ATTCGCGGTAAATAAATGTTCACAACTTCGCACGGTTGGCTTGCGCGGCATCATTTACAGAAGTTTGACAGGACCGCAGGACGAATTTTGCGAAAGAATTCCCATTCTCAAAGTATTCTATATGCATGGATCAATTCAAGGGCGAGGTGGCTCCGGCTGAAGTGGCTGCGACGGTGCCGCTTTCCGTCAGCCAGGCGCTGGGGGGGCTGGTTCGGAACCCGCTGCAGTTTCTGCGGCGCTGGAACGGCAAGGCGGCGTTGCTGAGCGCGCTGTTCCGCGGCGGCGTCTTTCTGGCGGCTTCGCTCAAATCGCATCAGGCGGGGCGCTCCCACGCCGTGCTGGCCGAGGCGCTGTTCGGCGCGGGCTTTATGGGTTTCTTTGGCACCGTGACCCAGGCGCTGCGCCTGGCCGAGCCGCAATGGCTGGTGGCGGTGCTGCTGGCAGGAGTTTTCCCGGTGCTGTTTCAGGTGGGCGATATCTGCTTCCACTCCGCCCTGGGAACCCAGGCGTTCCGCAGCGGCATGATCGCCTCGGCGGTATTTACGGCGCTCTCGGCGCTGTTCAACCTTTACATCATGCGCCGGGGAACTCTGCTGGTCGGGGAAGAGAGCAGTCCGTTCGCGCAGGATTTAATCACGCTGCCGAAGCTGGCCCTGATGTTCGCCCTCTCCGGCGTGCTGCAAGCCTGGCGCATCGCGGTGGGCATTGGCCGGGGGATTGCCGGCGATATGGCTTCGTCTTAGCGCTCGCGCAGGAAGAATATTTACACGGCTTCCGCGTCCCGGTTCACCTAAGGACCCGCGCGGCGGCATCCAGGAGTATGCATGAAAATTCAGCTTCGACCCTTCACCCTTTTCACCTTGGCGTTTGCCCTGCTGCTTGCGGCAGCGGCGTTTGCCGCAGACATCCAGCCGATTACGACCAGCACGGCTCTGGCAGCGGGCATGAGCGTGGACGAGATTGTCGCCCGCCTGGGCCAGCAGAACGCGCAGCGCGCCGCCGCTCTGCATGGCTTTGAGGGCAAGCGCTCCTACCGTCTGGCTTATCACGGCTTCCCGTCGGGCATTCAGGCCGAGATGGAGGTGGTGGCGCACTACCAGGCGCCGGAGAACAAGAGCTTCGATGTGGTCTCCGAAAGCGGCTCGAAGTTGCTGCAGTCCAAGGTCTTGAATAAGTTGCTGGAGGGCGAGCAGGAGGCGGCGCACGCCGAGAATCAGCGCCAGACCTCGCTGACCCCCGACAACTATTCGTTTACCCTTCTGGGCTCGCGTCCCAGTGCCTATGGCGGCTGCTACCGGCTGGGGGTGGAGCCCAAGCGCGACAACAAGTTCCTGTATCGCGGAGAGATCTGCGTCAACGCCGCCGATTTCGCGGTGGAAAGCATCGACGCCGAACCGGCCAAGAATCCGTCGTTCTGGATTAAGAAGACGCGCATCGAACATCGCTACCAGAAGGTGGGACAGTTCTGGTTTCCGCTCTCCAACAAGTCGGTGACCAACGTCCGAATGGGCGGCACCGCAACCCTGAACATCGACTACACCGGATACGAAGTGCGCTGATCGCGGCGCGGGCAGAAGAACAAAGGGCCGGAGCGCAATGCTCCGGCCCTTCTTGTGTTGCTTGCGGATCGCTCTAGAAGTGGTAGATGACCGCGATCGAAGGCTCCACCACGTGCATCTTCAGCCCGGTTCCAAAGCCGTTGGAGTTGTTGACCGCGAGGCCGAAGTTCGGCTCGCCCATCACCAGTCCGCGATACTGCAGGCGCACGGCCCAGTGGTCGCTCAACGGCAAGTCGGTTCCGAAGCCGTAGGCGAAGGCGGGCTTCATCTGGCTGGAGGGTGCCAGGCCGGTGGAGAAATCATTATTCGGGGAAAAGCGCACCGCGCCTCCGCCGACCAGGAAGTAGGGCTTCAGGTGCTCTTTGGCGGGAAGGCGGACGATGTAGCTTCCGATGATCTCGACGTTGTTGCTCTGAACGTATTCCGTGAATAGGCCGGTGGGGAGGTAGTACTGGGTACTGCGGTTGACGGTGACGGAAAGGTCGATGGCGCTGTGGCGGCCAAAGTCATAACGCACGTCGCCCAACCCGCCGATCGAATTGCTGGCCGCCTGGGTGCCCACATCGGGTGAGTTGACGATCGCCAGGGACCGGGTGAAGGTTGACGCAGGGAAGATTCCCTGCCCGCCGGCGCCGAGGGAAAGATTGGACAGAAAACCCTGTGCGTGTGCCATGCTGCCCAACGCCAGTACGGTAATAAGAATCAGTTTATGTTTCAAAAGCCTCTCCTTTTACTTAGGGACAACCGCGACGAAGCTGGGGACCACTCCGACGGTTGCGGGGATTACGGTGACAAAGGTCGGCGGGTTCGTCGGCTGCCCGGTCGTTGGGTTGATGATCTCTTGCTGAACAGAATCTTCGGTATCCGATGTCAGATCGACGCGGTGCAGCAGCGCGCCGTTGGTGCTGTCAAAGCTGCCGAAGAACAACTTGCTGCCATCGTTCAATACGCCGCCGCTCAAAGGGGCGACCGAATTGAGGGTGCCGAGAAGGATCTCCTGCTGGGGAATCGCGTCATAGGCAACCTGATAGCCGTAAATATATGGCTCCGGGGTCGCTGTCGCAGGATTGACTCCGGTGACAAACTCCTGCTCCAGAACGGGAGAAAAGCTGATCTGCTGAGCGGTGTCGGTGGAAGGCAAGGACGAGGTCAAGGTGGCCGGCGAATTGACGGTCACCGTCGAGTTGCAGACATTGCCCAATCCGCCCGGAACCAGCGGCGGCTCGGTGAGCACCTGAACCGTCTGGTTGGGAGCTTCCGAGCTGCTGGTGATGGCGTAATCGAACCACTCATTGCCATCCAGACCCAGCAGGTGCGGCACCTCGCCCGGTACCCCAATCGCGGTGGGCAGGGCGGTGGTGGACAGGCCGTTTGTCACCGTGGACATCGGATCGCCCGTGGGCAATTGCTCGATCTCCCGGTCGTTGCAGGTGGAGTAGGCGATCAACTGGCTGCCGCTGGCAAAGTAGGACTGGCCGTCCGGGGTCCAGGCCAGCGAATTTACGTTGCTGCTGGCGTTGGTCAGGGTCGGCACGAAGGTATCGCCCCGGTAGACATAGACTCCGTTTGCGCCGCCGATCCAGAAGTTGGAGTCGTCGGGAGCAAATGCTACGGAGGTGATGCCGGGAATGCTGAAGCGCTGGGCAACCTTGGTTCCGGTGGTGTCGATGAAGAAGACCAGGCCGTTGGCCACGTCGGAGAGCAGGACGTAGCGGCTGTCCTGCGAGACGCCCAGCACGGTGCCGGTAATCACGTCGGTGCTGAGTCCACCGGCGATGGGGAATGGCAGCAGGGTCGGCTGATAGGTGGAGAGGTTGACCGTGATCAGTCCGCCGCTGCTGCCCACGTACGCCGTGAGGCCGTTGGGAGCCACCACCAGCGAGTTGGGCAGGTTGGCCAGCGAAATGGTCTGGATCAGCGACAGCGACTGGCTGTCATAGACCAGCAGGCGGTGCGCCGGAGTGACGCCGTCGGAAAGGAGGGTTCCGGTGACCAGCACCGAGCTGCCGGTGGTGCCCTGCACGGTGGAGCCGACCACATTGCTGTAGACCGGATAGCCAAAGCCGGTTGTTGTGCCCGTGCCCGGTCCCGCAGGCGAAATAAAGCTTTCCACGGCGGCGTTGCAGCTGGCCGGCCCGCAGGAAGCCATCATGCTGAAGCGTCCCGAGGTGTTGGCCGTGAGCGTGGAGGTCAGCGGCAGAGCGCTGGTGAAGCTGCCGATCAGCGGATCGGAGGTGACGAAGGTTAGCGGCGAAGTGATGATCGGGAGGCCGTTGGTGTCGGTCAGCGTAGCCGTCAGGTATTCCCGGCTCCCTTTGTTCAGCCCGGTCAGGTCGGCGGTGGTGAACGGACCCGTCGGCGCTGCATTGATGTAAGCCGAGGAGGTCAGAACGATGGATTCGGGCGGGCAGGTGACGAACGCCAGCGGCGCGCTGACGGTTCCGTTCAGCGTCGCATAGACGTTGGCCAGACCGGGATTAAGCGCGGTCACGAAGCCGTAGTTGCTGACCTGGGCCGCGGTCGCGTTATCAGTGGACCAGACGTAGTCGTTGTTGTTGATACAGCCGGCGACGGCGGAAACGGAACAATTGGGGAGCGGGTTGCCGTTGGCGTCCACGGCCGCCGCCGTGTACTGCACGGCATGGGTTTGCGAGACGCATTGGGTTGCCGACGGGTATTGGCCGGCCGGGATGCCGGCGGAAACCGCTCCGCTGTAGACGGGAGCGCTCAGAGCAATTCTGCCGGCGCGCTCGTGCACCGAGAGCAGGCTGGTTCCGCTGACGTTGTGACTGGGATTGTAGGCCGTAATGGTCACGTATCCGGTGGGAAGGTCCGGCTGTCCGGCGTTGGGATTGGCCAGCCCGGTGGTTGGATTGATGGCGGGAACCACCGTGGCTGTGCAGGTCAGGTAGCGCACGTCCCATAGTCCGGCGCAAACCTCTCCGGCGGGCGAGATTGTCACCCGCGGATCGGAGGAGGCGAACGTGATGGTCGGCTGCGGCGCAACCGCCTTGGGCGCCGCATTGTTCTTGGACACATCGACCACCGCGGTAATCGAGGCCCAGTCGCCGGCGTTCAGGGTAAACAGGGTGGGCGACATATCGATCGAGTACACGTCGACCAGGCCGTCCGTGCTGCCAGGCTGGGTGCTGCTGCTGACCGAACTGCCGCAACCGGCCAGCAGCCCGGCAAATCCAATCGCAATGAGAGTAAGCAACCTGTTCATAGTCGGCATCTAGTGGATCGTGATCCAGCTCGGATTGCTGGTGCCGCTTTCCGCAGGTACCGTGGCCGGGTTCAACGCCCTCAGCACGCCGGTGTTCTCGTTCATCGAGAACTGGAAGATCTTGCCGGAGGATTCATCGGCCACATACAGCGCGTTGTTGTTCTTGGACACGGCGGCAAACGACGGCCCTGTGCAACTGACTGCCACACCTGCCGTCATACCCGCGCAGGGGAATGGAGAGGCGGTCGAGGTCGTGATTCCATTGACGGAGGTGAGAGCGCCGAGGACCTCTTTGGGCTCGCCCGGGTTGCCTTGGACCGAGGTATTGATACTGAAGACGGAGATGCTGCTGCCCTGTGTTCCCCCGTCGTTCACGATGAACAGATAGCGCGAGTCGTTCGTGGTGACGCCGGCAACCGGATTGAGCGGAAAGGCGCCGGTCTGAAGGTCGGCGTTTTCGTTGAACACTCCGGGGACAAGGTTCGAGCCTGAAATCGCCTGCAGAATGCCATTGCTGGCTACGGTGTAGGCATAGAAATTGGGGCTGGGACCAGGCAACTGCGTGCAGCCTTGGACCGGCGGATTGCCGCAGTTGGCCACATTGGCGATCACCGTGGTTGCGGTGGCGTCCAGCACGTACATGTAGGAGCCGTTGGCCGACAGAACCATGAAATCAGGCAGGACACCCACGGAAAGCGTGGCGGACTGCAGCGCGGCGCCGGAGGTGGAGTTCAACGTCCAGCTCACAACCGTTTGCTCTCTGGGCGCGAGCCCGAACAGCAGGCTGCCGCTGGAATTCATCACCAGTTGCGAAATCGAGTAGCCGACGTTCACCGGCTGGCTGCCGGTGAGGATGCCGGTGGACTGGTCGATGGAAAAGACGGCAAGTTCCCCCGTCTTTCCGCCGGGGACCGCCACGTTCGGCTCTGAGACATAGAGGTAAGTGCTGTTGGGAGCGATCACCAGCGAACTTGCCCCGTTCACCGCATACTGGCCAATAAAGATGGGCAGTGTGCCATTTCCCGAGCGGGTATAGGCGTAGATGTAGTTGCCCGCGAGGTCGAGGAAATAGGCCCATTTTCCGTTGGCGGAAAACTGAATCACCTTCGGCCCGTCACCCGTCGGGGTCGAGGAGGGAATTGGCGAAATGGTGGACGTGGTCAGGGTGCCATTGGTGTTCACGGTGTAGACCGTGAAGCCGGTACCGGTGGAATTGCTGATATAGGCCAGCGTTCCGTTGCTGGTAACTCCACCACATCCGACCGTCAGTGCCAACAGGCACAGTACGGCCACACAGCCGATCAAGCGCTTCATGCAAGCTCCCAGGAGCGGGGGAAGGTTCCCGCCCGTTTTTCAGAAATCAATCTGTACTAATCATAATTCGGGCAGAGCAGAATACAGGCCCTAGTTCAGCAGCAATGCGGGTAATTTTTCCTATCTCGGATTATGAGATTCTACTCTACCCAGCATTTTTTTGCCCGTCCGGCCGCCAGCCGCGTCCTCGATGGCCTTGCGGAGGCGGCGGCGCCGCTGACTGCCGCTCCCGCCGCCCGGCGCGGACTTGCCTCGCCGGGGTGCAGGGTTGCAGAATTACGTAGCATTCTGCATTGACCGGGGAGAGGCCCATTGGAACTGCATCTGGACGCGGTTGAGAGGCGGGTGCTCGCCTCGCTGCTGGAAAAAGAGATCACCACACCGGATTATTATCCGCTGACCCTTAACGCGCTGCTGGCCGCCTGCAATCAAAAGTCGAACCGCGAGCCGGTGATGGAGTTGGACGAGCCGGCGGTACGCGCGGCCCTGCGCTCGCTGGAGGAAAAGCGGCTGGCAGGAGTGGCGCGCGGCGAAGGACGGGTGGCGCGCTTTGAGCACCGCATGGAAATTTTGAATCTGGGACGCCGCGAGAGCGCCGTGCTCTGCACCCTGCTGCTGCGCGGCGCGCAGACGCCGGGAGAGCTGCGCGGCCGCAGCGAACGCATGCATCGCATGGAGGAACTCGACGAGGTGCAACTGGTGCTGCAAAAGCTCATCGAGCACGACCCGCCGCTCGCGGTGCTGTTGCCCCGGCAGCCCGGAACCAAGGAGTCGCGCTATGCCGACCGCCTGGGCGGAGAAGAACTTGTGTCGCACGAAGCCGCTTCACCGGCCACTGGAGAATGTGCCGTGGCTGCGTCCGGGCGCGATGATCGGTTGGACGCGCTGGAAGCCGAAGTCGCGCAACTGCGCGCCGAAGTGGAGTCCCTGCGGCAGCAGCTGGCGGAGTTTCGCAGTCAATTTGAAAACTGATGCTTCCCGATTTGTTCGTGGCGGCGTAGCATCATAGGCTTGGGAGAGACAGAAGATGAGCACCATTATTGAGAATCAGATTAACTGTGTGAAAACCTCGGTGCATGCGCCCAAGCGTCTGCTCTACGGGCCGGGTCCGAGCCAGATTTACCCGCGCATTTACCAGGCGATGATGCAGCCGATCGTCGGCCATCTCGATCCGTACTTTTTTCAGATATCGCAGAACGTACAGAAGGGTCTGCGTATGGTTTTCAATACGCAGAACGAGTTGACGCTTCCCATCTCGGCCACCGGCTCGGGAGGAATGGAAACCGCCGTCTCCAACTTTATTGAGCCGGGCACCAAGCTGGGCCTGATCGTCAGCGGCTTTTTCGGCGAGCGCATCGCCGAGATGGCCAAGCGGCACGGCGCTGAGATTGTGCGCCTGGATAAGCCCTGGGGCGAGGCCGCCAGCGACGACGAGGCGGTCGACTTCATCCGCCGCGAGCGTCCCCAGGTGGTGGCTTTCGTGCAGGCCGAGACCTCGACCGGCGTCTTCCAGCAGAGCAAGGCGATTTGCGATGCCGCCCATGAAGTGGACGCCGTGGTGATCGCCGATTGCGTCACCTCGCTGGGCGCCATGCCCGTGGACGTGGACGCCAATGGCATCGACGTAGCCTACAGCTGCACCCAGAAGGGCCTCAGCGCGCCTCCGGGATTGAGCCCCATCACCATTTCGCCCCGCGCGCAGGAACGGCTGAAGCAGCGCAAGCAGGTCAACCGCAGCTGGTATTTCGATCTTTCGCTGATCTCCGACTACCTGACCGTCTCGCACCGCTACCATCACACGGCTTCGGCCACGCTGTTCTACGCGCTGCATGAGTCGCTGGCGATCATCGAGGAAGAGGGACTGGCACTGCGCCAGCAGCGCCATCAGAACGCGCATGAGCGCTTTGTGGAGGGCATCGAACGGCTTGGCCTCACGATGCAGGTTGCCAAGGGCCACCGCATCTGGAACCTGAACACGCCGCGCGTTCCCGACGGCGTCAACGACGCCAAGGTGCGTGCCTATCTGCTGGAGAAGCACGGCATCGAGATCGCAGGCGGCTTCGGCCCACTGGCGGGAAAGATCTTCCGCATCGGCATCATGGGCCCGCTGGCTACCGACGATGGCGTGGACCGCTTCCTGGCAAAGTTCGACGAGGCCATGAAGGAGACGGCGTAAGAGCAAAGTTTCAAAGTTTCGCAGGTTTCAAGGTTTCAAAGTTGAACGCGTGAGATTCCGATCATTGCTGGAATGCAACAGAGGGTGCCGATCACTCGGCACCCTCTGTTTTTGCCCGCCATGGCAGCGCTCGCAATGGAAACTTAGAGGTGGTCCCCATCAACCGGTCTTAAATGGGTACGACTTCCTTTGAGAGGGCGCGACTTGTTTTGAAAGGGCACGATTTGTTTGCGAGGGCATGATTTGTTTTGAAAGGGCACGACTTCAGTCGTGCCGCAAGAAAGGCTCATTTCACGCGGCTTTAGCCGCCGAGGGAACTGCCCATCAAACGCCTCAACGCTCTAAAGTTTGAACACGATACCGGTCGAGTAGCGGAAACTATTCTGGCTCCCGCCGCCGCCGCTTCCAAATCCGATGCCGGTGTCGAACCGCGTATACAGGTCTTCGAACTGGCCGATCCGCACGGCAAAGTGCTTACTCACGTTCCAGTCGACTCCGCCGCCAAACGTCGCCGCGAACGCGTCCTCGCTGACGCCGCCGACGCTTCCGTGGATGCCGCCGAGCAGCGTCTGCGCAAAGGGCGTGAAGGGGCCGATGCGCATGGAAACCTTCGGCCCGACCAGGTACGTAACCGCACTGGCAGAGACGCCGGAGCCGTTCACGTTGCCATTGTGATAGCCCGCGACTTCGCCCACGGCGGAAAACCATTTGTCGAATTTGTATGCGACCGAGCCTACGCCACCGTTAATGTTCGCGGCGGAGATACCCTCCCCCGGCTCATAGTACAGGTACGAATAGCCGCCGAATACTTCTACTTTCTGCGCGCTTGCACTCAGGCTTGCCAACAGTAATATTCCCATCAACCAACCAACCTTACGCATCATCGCACCTCCCCCGGGGACTTGCCCGTGGTTGGGATTCGTGGTGATTTGAGCTGGTTGCTCCAGAAGTCCGGCCCAGCGCAGGGCGTTCGACGAGACGAGGAAGGAGACGGCGCGGGAGCAGGTTTCAAAGTTGAAAATTGTGAAACTCGCGAAATGGAAAAGGGTGTCGCTGTTCCGGCACCCTCGTTTTTGGCCCGCCATGGCAGCGGGACTCGGTGTGGTGAGCTAAAGCTTGAAGACGACGCCGGTCGAAAAACGGAGGCTATTCTGGCTGTCCCCGCTGGCTGAAAAATTCGAGGTGTCGAAACGGGTGTACAGGTCTTCGATTTGGGCCAGCCGTATCGCAAAATGATGGGACACTTTGAGGTCGACTCCGCCGCCAAAGGTCATCGCGTAGGCGTCCGCACTTATGCCACCGCCGCTTCCGTGGATTCCGCCGAACAATACCTGTCCGAAGGGAGTCACTGGACCAACCTTCACGGAAACCTTGGGGCCAAACAGATAGGTGATCGCGGTCACGCCCACGCCGCTCGGGGAAGCGTGATACCCCGCGACCTCGCCGACGGCGCTGAACATTTTGGTGACGTGATATCCAACCGAGCCGATCCCGCCATTGAAGTCAACCGACGAGGCGCTGTCCCCCGGCTCATAATTCACCAACGAATAGCCGCCGAATATATCCACTTTCTGGGCCATCGCACTCATACTTGCCAGAAACAATATCCCGATCAATACACCAAGCTTACGCATCAACACACCTCCCGATGGATTTACTACGTCTATTTGGGATTCGCGGTGCTCTGAGCAGGTTGCTCCAGAAGCTTGGTCCAGCGGAGGATTGAATACTTTATTGGGAAATTTACAGGCAACCTTTACTCGCCCTGCATGCGCTCGTCGATGGGTCTGCGTCCGGCGTAGCCCTCGTCGGTGCCGTGCCAGTGCGCGATGGTGGGCTCGCCCATCTTCCAGCACAGCAGCACGATTTCGCCGTTGATCTTGCAGGGGAAATCCAGCAGCCCGATGTCGAGGTCCTTCACCTGCACGCCGATGGCGTTGATCTCCGAGAGCGTATCCTTGGCGGACTGAATGGCCTTTTCGCGCTGCGCCTTGCGGACGGCGCAGGCGCGCACATCCACCATCGTCCCGCCGTTCAGGAAGATGCGTTCGCTCAGCTCGTTGAACTCCTGATCGATTTCCTCGATCAGGGTTTTGGCTTCAATCGACTTGCGCAGCAGGCTTTCCAGAATCGGGAGCATGGACTGCGCTTCGCGCAAGGTAAAGGTTCGCATGGCGTACTTCCATTCTAACCGAACATCCAAACCGAACGCCTGTTCCAACGAACGATCTGCGCTCAGCCCTTGATTTCCAGCATCCGGTTCAACGCGGCTTTGGCCCAGTGCTTCACCGCCGGACGCACCTTGATCTGGTTGACCACCGTGCCGTCCACCAGGTTTTCCAGCGCCCAGGCCAGGTGCTGCGGCGAGATGCGGTACATCGTCGTGCACAGGCAGCCGCAGTCATTCAGCGTCAGAACCGTCTTGTCGGGATGCTGCTTGGCCAGCCGGTTGACCAGGTGAATCTCGGTTCCGATGGCGAACTTCGCGCCTGCCGGGGCCGCAGCCACCAGGCGGCGCAGCTTGTCGGTAGAGCCGGTGTCGTCGGCCTTCTGGCACACTTCCCAGCGGCACTCGGGATGCACGATCACCTGGATTCCCGGATGGCGCTGCCGCATGCGATCCACATCCTCGGGCACAAAGCGCATGTGCACCGAGCAGTGGCCCTTCCACAGAATCACTTTGGCCTTGCGCAGCGCCTCCGCCGATTGGCCTCCCTGCAGCTGATAGGGGTCCCACACCACCATCTCGTCCAGCGGGATGCCCATGGCGTAGCCGGTGTTGCGTCCCAGGTGCTGATCGGGCAGAAAGAAAAGTTTGCGGTTGCGCTCAAAGGCCCATTGCATGGCGGCGCGCGCGTTGCTGCTGGTGCACACCGCTCCGCCGCGCTCGCCTACAAACGCCTTGATGGCCGCCGCCGAATTCATGTAGGTCAGCGGCGTGATGCCGTCGCCGTCTTCGGTAGTCAGGCCCAGGCGCACGAACTGCTCCCATGCGTCTTCCACCTGGGAGATTTCGGCCATATCGGCCATCGAGCAGCCGGCGTTCAGGTCCGGCAAAATCACCTGCTGGTCGGGCCGCGCCAGAATGTCGGCGGACTCGGCCATGAAGTGGACTCCGCAGAACAGGATATAGCGTCCGGTGGCCTTCGAGGCCAGCTCGGAGAGCCGCCAGCTGTCGCCCTGATGGTCGGAAAATTGAATGACTTCGTCGCGCTGGTAGTGGTGCCCCAGCACCACGCACTGCTCTCCGAGTGTCTCGCGAGCCGCTCGGATGCGCGCGTCGCACGAGTGGTCCGGCAGGACAAGATAATTGTCGAGGGAGCACGTAGAAACCGTATTGACTGCTGTAGCCACGTTTTGTCTGCCTTCAGCCCTTGCCGCCATCCGAAGGAGGACGCAAGAGCGGGGATGTTGAAAGCTGTACCGACGGCTCCAGCGGATGCGCATACTTCCCACCCGCAGGGATGTTGAAGCCGTAAATCTAACTAATTGTTAATAATGCATGAACAGGAAGCAGAGAAGCAAGTTATTTGTCTTCCATGCGGCAATTGCGCGGGTGGAATACTCTGTCCGTGGATAGTTCGCGCTAACGATCCACGTAAAGGGTTGGTGTCGGGTACGGGCCAACGGATGGCCCTCCGGTCGCTGACGCTAGCGCTCACCCGCCGATATGCACCATGCTGCGGCCGGGCTGCAGGAATCCGGGCTCGCCGATGTGGTGGCGCTCCTCTTTGTTGGCGATCGCGTATTCGATGACGCGCACCATCTCTTCATCGTCTGCGGAACTCATCGCAGCGCGCAGGTCGTGCTCGCGCAGAGAGAACAGGCAGGTGCGGATCTTGCCGTCGCTGGTGAGCCGGATGCGCGAACAGGCGCCGCAGAAGGGCAGGCTCACCGGGGCGATGACGCCGAACTCGGCGCCGCCGTCGTCAAACACATAACGCCGCGAGGTCGAACTGGGCTCGTGCGCAATCTCATGGAAGGGCGCAAAGTGCGCCATGCGCTCCACTACCTCGGCCAGCGTCACCACCACCTCGGGCGACCAGACGCGGCCTTCCTCCAGCGGCATGAATTCGATGAAGCGCACCGAGACCTGCTCCTGCTGGGCAAACCTTCCGAAGGCCTCGACCTGGTCTTCGTTGAAGCCGCGCAACAGAACACAGTTGATCTTCACCGGGGTCAACCCCGCGCGCCGCGCCGCGCGCACCCCCGCCAGCACCGATTCAAATCCGTTGGGCATGCGCGTGATGCGGGCAAAGCGCTCCGGGTCCACGGCGTCCATGCTTACGGTCACGCGGTCCAGCCCGGCCTGCTTCAGCGGCTCGGCCATCTCCGCCAGCAGATGTCCGTTGGTGGTGATGGCCAGCTCGGGTGGCTTGCCCTCCACGGTGCGCAGACCGTGGAGCTGGCGCACCAGTTCAATTACGTCCTTGCGCAGCAGAGGCTCGCCGCCGGTCAGGCGAATTTTGGTGATGCCGAGCGAGACGAATACCCGCGCCATGCGCAGGTATTCCGCCAGCGTCAGCTCAGGATACTGAGCGCCGTAGGTGCCGGTCCGGCAGTACACGCAACGGTAGTTGCAGCGGTCGGTAATGGAGATGCGAAGGTCGTGAATAGTGCGCCCGAATTGATCAATTAACGGCATGAAATCAAAGCTTCGCTCCATTGTACTAGATGCTTTGCCGTGAGCCTCCGACTCTATTCCATTGCCGCGGAATCTACAGCCACGGACTCTACATGCCGTCGTAGCTGGGCCCACCGCCGCCCTCGGGCGGAACCCAGTCGATGATCTGGTAGGGGTCCATGATGTCGCAGGTTTTGCAGTGCACGCAGTTGGCTGCGTTGAGGTGAATACGCCGCGTGCCAGGCGCATCGGCGTCCTCCACCATCTCGTACACGTTGGCCGGGCAGAAGTGCTGGCAGGGGTTGCCGTACTCGCGGGTGCAGCGCGTGTTGCAGATGTCGGTGTTGTGAATGATGAGGTGCGCGGGCTGGTCCTCTTCATGCCGCGTGCCGGAGTGATACAGGTCGGTGAGCTTGTCGAACGTGAGCTGGCCGTCGCCTTTGGCGGGGCCAAGCAGTTGCTCACGGCTTTTGGGGTAGCCCATGATGTCCCACAGCGGACGCATGCGTTCGTGTCCGGCGTGCGCCGGATAGCGGTTGCGCAGGCCGTATCCGCCGGTCGCCATCAGCAGTCCGGTGTTCAGGACTCCGCTGACGAAGCCGTGTTCGAAGCCCTGGTGGAAGTTGCGCACCGGGTAGAGCTCCTGCCGGATCCAGCTGCTCTCCACCTTCTGCTGGAATTTCGCAAGCTGCTTCGCGCTGCTGTCGCCGGAGGTCAATGCTTCGAAGGCGGTCTCGGCGGCCAGCATGCCGCTCTTGATCGCCAGGTGAATCCCCTTGAGCCGCTGCGAATTTAAGAAGCCCGCCGCGTCGCCTACGATCATCCACCCGTCGCCGCCCAGCGGAGGCATCGCCCACCAGCCGCCGTTCGGCATCGTCTTGGCGCCGTAGCGCACCATCTTTCCGCCCTGCAGCAGACGCAGAACAAACGGATGCTGCTTGAACGATTGCAGCACGTGCTGCGGGTCGGTGCGCGGATCGGGATAGTCGAGGCCGGTGACAAAGCCGAGCGAGACTGTGTTGTCTTTGCCGCCCGGGTTTTCCGCGCCTCCGTAGATCCACGCCCCGCCATACTCCATCGTGGTCAGCGGATAGCCCATGGTGTAGAGTACCTCGCCGGGCCGGATGCGTCCTGAGGGCAGCTCCCACAGCTCCTTCACGCCCACGCCGTAGGTCATGGGATTGCGAATGACGCCATCGCGATTTTCGAGCAACCCCAACCGCTCGCAGAGCTGCTTGGTCAGCGAGCCGCGCGTGCCCTCGGCCAGAATCGTCACCTTCGGCTTCAAGTCGTATCCGGGCTCGAAATTCGACTTGGGCCGGTTGGTCTTGTCCACGCCCTTGTCGTCGGTGCGCACGCCCAGTACGCGGCTGCCATCCAGCAGCAGTTCGCTGCCGGCAAAGCCGCTGAAGAGCGTGATGCCCGCCGCTTCGACCTTTTCGCCCAGCCACTTGGTGAAGCGGTTGAGGCTGATCACGTAGTTGCCGTGGTCCTGCATGGGAGGCGGCGTGATAGGAGCCTTGAATGCCGACTTGCGCGTCAGGTAATAGACGCTGTCGCTCGTTACCTCGGCCTCGATGGGTGCCTCGGTGCGCCACTCCGGCAGCAACTCGTCCATCGAGCGCGGGTCGAGCACCGCTCCGGAGAGGCAGTGCTGCCCGATCTCGCGCGCCTTCTCCAGCACATAAATATTTTCCTTGGAGAGCTGCGCGTCGGGATGCGCCGCGTTGTGCGCAGCGATCAGCTGCGCCAGCCGCAGCGCGCAAGCCATCCCCGCTGGCCCGCCGCCGACGATCACAACATCGGCTTCCATCTGCGGATGTTCGATTCCTTCAAGCGGCGTGCGGAAGATCATGGCGTTTTCTCGAGTTTCAAGGTTTCAAAAACTTTGAAACTTTGAAACCTGCTATCCCTTCGCTTTCTTCACTTCTTCGGTCAGCGCCGGAACAATGTCGAACAGATTCCCCACCACGGCCACGTCGGCAATCTCGAAAATCGGTGCCTCGGCGTCCTTGTTAATCGCGATGATGTTGCGCGAGCCCTTCATGCCGACCACGTGCTGGATTGCGCCGCTGATGCCAATCGCAAGATACAGCTTGGGGCTCACGGTCTGTCCGCTCGAACCCACCTGGCGCGCCATGGGCAACCAGCCCGCGTCGCAGATGGGACGCGAGGCAGCAAGTTCGCCGCCCAGCGCATCGGCCAGCGCCTGCGCAATCTCGATGTTCTTCAGCTCTTTGATGCCGCGCCCCACGGAGACGATGATTCCCGCCTGCGAAAGATCGACGGCCTGCTGCACTTCCTTGAACGGAGCCTCCGGGCGGGTGCGGATCTCGCCCGTTGTGGCGCTCACCTTCTCCACCGGCGCATCTCCGGCTGCGACCTGATCGGCGCGATAGGCGCCGCTCTGGAAGCTGGCAAAGCACGGCCCATCGCCCGCCACGGAGATATCGGCGGCGTACTTTCCCTGGAACATCTGTCGCGTGAAGATCAGCTTGCCGCCCTCGTAGCGGCATCCCACCGCGTCGCTTACCAGCGCCGCGCCCAGCGTGGCGGCAAGCTTGGGAGCAAAGTCGCGCACCTGGTAGGTATGGGGCAGCAGCACCAGCTTGGGTCGGCGGCTCTCGATAAATGCTTTGAGCGCCGTCACAAAGCCGTCCGGAGTGTAAGGCTCCAGCGACGCGTCTTCGACGGCGTAGACCTTGGCCACCGCGGTTTTGGCCAACTCGGCCGCCGGAGCCGCTAGGCTTTCGCCGCCCACCACCGCGGCCTCCACCGTCCAGCCGGTCTGCTTGGCCAGCGCCTGTGCGCCCGCTACGGTTTCAAGAGAAACCCGGTTCAGTTTGCCTTCGCGCTGCTCGGCGATCACCAGAATCGTCTCTGCCATCTCGTCTCTCCGCTCCGCTTCCCCACATTCGCCAACTGCGCTTCGCAGCCGGGTACGCGGCAACAGACGCCGCTCCGGCCGCGGGCGCTCGGCGGATGTGGGCCACCCGCCTGCGTTCTGAGAATCGTTACCGCAGGGCGCGCATTTTGCGCCAGCCCACCCACAGCAGCGCCACGCCCGCCACGGCAAACACGGCGGCCAGCACGCCCAGCGTCGGGTGTCCCATCTGCGCCTCCGCCAGGTGGAAGAAGTAGAGCAGCAGGGCGACGATCAGCAGCAGCCCTCCGATGATGCGCATGGTGGTGATGCTCTCGCGTGCCTGCTCGCGGTCGGGTTGATTCGCCATCTCTGCCTCTGCCGTCATGGACGCTCCTGGCATCGCTCGAATTGCAGCGCTCGCATTACAGAATTCGCATTTCATCGCGCAGCTTGGCCACCAGCTTCCTGGCCACTTCCTGCGGCGCTCCCTGGAGCACTTCGGTGTGCTTGGTCTTCTGCGGAACGTAGAGCCGCTCGATGGTCAGCTGGTTGGGCTTCAGCGCGCCCGAAACCTCCTCGTAGCTCACCTTGCGCAGAGGCTTGTTCTTGGCGTGCTTGATGCCGATCAGCGTGGCGTAGCGCAGTTTGTTGATGCCCGACTGGATGGTCAGCACCGAGGGCAGAGGCATCTCCACGTATTGAAAGAATCCGCCCTCCAGCTCGCGCTTCACACGGATGCCGCTGTCTTTACTTTCGATCTGCATGATGATGGTGGCGTGGGGCCAGCCCAGCAGTTCGGCCAGCAGCACTCCGGTCTGGGCATAGCCACAGTCGTCCGACTGCAGGCCGGTGAAGATCAGGTCGAAAGACTCTTCTTTGATTGCCTCGGCCAGGGCGCGCGCGGTGTTGAAGGCGTCGAGCGTCGTGAAGCGATCGTCTTCCAGATGAATTCCGCGGTCGGCTCCCTTGGCCAGCGCCTCGCGGAGCACCTGCTGCGCCCGCGCCGGACCGGCGGTGATCACCACCACCTCGCCGCCGCTTTTTTCCTTCTGCCGTAGCGCCTCTTCCAGCGCATAGGCGTCCGGCTCGTTCACCTCGTAGCCCACGTCCTCGCGAACCCAGGTCGCGCTCTCATTCAGCTTCAGCGGCGCATCTTTCTGCGGAACCTGCTTCATGCAAACCAGGATCTTCACGCTGCACCTCAACCAACGTCTGATTGAACTCCACAGCTGGAACGCAGCGGCGCGGCAGCCCGCGCCTGGTGCTTCGAAAACTGGAACTCTGTAAACAGGGACGCCCTCCGGCGTCCCTGGTAATCGGCTGACTCGCCGGTCGTTTAGAGGAAGGCCACCGTCTGGATGCCGGCGATCTCAAAGCGTTTGCGGCAGCGCATGTTTTTGCAGGCCAGCAGATCGTCCTTGCGCACCATGTAGCTCTGCGCCTTGGCGAACTTGGCCCGGTCGCGTTCGTCGGCCCGCGGCGGCAGCGATTTTTTCTTCATGCGCACAATCCAGCCGACTTCGTATTCGCCTTCCTGCCGGCAGTGCGGGCAGATCAGCATGTGCTTCTTAACTTCCTGGCGCTCGTCGTAATACTCCCGTTCTTCCATGACGGCCTATTATATGCGCGTCGATTCCCATCCTCGGTGTCCGGTGGCAGAATTTAGGTGCAATTTAGGAGTTGATCTCCCAGTGCGGATCGGGGAGGGGAATTCCGGTGCGGCGTTCCATGTTCAGGATTGCTTCTTCTGTTGCCTGCTTTCGGCCAAACCGTCTCCCAAAACGGCGCAAATCCCCAGGGCGGCGAATCGATCCTGCGCAATCTCGCATCCAAGTTGAAATTGCCCGGCGCAGGCCGTATCGTATTGGCTGTCCGGGTACGTTAGCTGACCCCGCCGGACAGGGTTTCCTTTGCCGCCCCGCTGTAGCAGGTGGCATGACTGGTTTTCTGGCTGTTTTATTTGAAGGAGAAAGTGACCGATGGATAGCAAGCCGGCACAGAACATACAGGACTCTTTCCTCAACACCGCGAGGAAAGACAAGTCCGTCATCACCATCTACCTGCTCAGCGGCGTCAAGTTGTCGGGTCGTATCCGTTCCTTCGATAAGTATTCCGTAGTGCTGGAGACCAACAATCAGGAACAGTTGATCTTCAAGCACGCCATCTCCACCGTGGTCATGGCGCGGGCGCCGCATCTGGAGCGGCCCGGTCATGCCGCTTCGCCTGCGGCCTCTCCGTCGACACCGGCCACGCCCATCTCCAACACGTCGCAGGGGTGAGCCATCGCTGAGCCTCGCTTGCCAGCCCCTGATGCCGCGATAGACCAAGCCAGCCGGCTCCATGTTGCCGATCGAGCTGCGGGCGAGGCCGAACGCGCGTTTCTCGTCGGCGTCGAATTCCGCAGCCATCCCACCCGCGCTGCAGCCGAAGCTGCCGAGGACGCAGACGGCAAGCCGAGTCCGATTCCTCCGCAGGCGCGCCAGGCCCGCTCGGCCTCCAAGACCGTGCGTCTGGAAGCCGAGGACCACGCCGTACCCTTCAATTCCGAAGAGTCGCTGGCCGAGTTGCGCGAACTCGCCAGCAGCGCCGGGGCCGTGGTGGTGGGAGAGATCCTGCAGCGCCGCGACCGCCCCGACCCGGCGACCCTGATCGGCCGCGGCAAGGTGGCCGAGGTTGCCGCAGCCGCCAAAATGGCCGAGGCCAACGTGCTCATCTTCGACCACGAGCTGTCGAGCTCCCAGCTGCGCAACCTGGAGCGCGAAGTCGACTGCCGCGTGGTCGATCGCACCCAGCTCATCCTCGACATCTTTGCCCGCCACGCCCGCACCCGTGAGGGGCAGCTGCAGGTCGAGCTGGCGCAGCTGGAATACATGCTGCCACGGCTGGCCGGACGCGGTGCCCAGATGTCCCAGCTGGGCGGCGGCATCGGCACCCGCGGACCGGGCGAGACCCAGCTGGAAACCGACCGCCGCAAGATCTACCGCCGCATCCGCCACGTCAAGCAGCAGATTGAGGACGTGCGCCGCATCCGTTCGCAGCAGCGCCAGCGCCGGGAGAGCGTGCCGGTTCCGGTGGTGGCGCTGGTCGGATACACCAATGCGGGCAAGTCCACGCTCTTCAACGCGCTCACCCAGGCCGGAGTGGTGGAGAGCGCGCGCATGTTTGCCACCCTGGATCCGACCCTGCGCCCCGTGACTCTGCCCTCGCGCCGCCAGGTGCTTCTGTCGGACACCGTGGGTTTCATCCGCAACCTGCCCACCACGCTCGTTTCCGCCTTCCGGGCCACGCTGGAAGAGGTACAGCGCGCGGCCATTCTGCTGCAGGTCACCGACGCGACCAGTCCCACCGCCGCTGAGCAGATGGCGCAAGTGGAGAGCGTGCTGCGCGAACTCGATGCCTCCGACAAGCCGCAGATCCACGTGCTCAACAAAATCGATCTGTTCGACGGCCCAACCCGCGCCCAGCTCAAAGACACGGCGGAGAGCGTGCACATCTCAGCCGCCCGCGCGCTTCACCTGGATCGCCTGCTGGCCGCCATCGATGCGCACCTCGATCAGGACCCCATTGCACGCGCCCGTCTGCGGGTTCCGCAGTCGGAGGGCAAGGTGCTGGCGCAGCTGGAGTCGCGCTCGGTCATCCTCTCGCGCGGCTATGTTTCCAACGAGAACGGCGACGAGATGGTGGAGCTGGAGGTGGATGCGCCTGAGTCGCTGCTGCGGCGGCTGCACCGCTTTGTGCTGCCGCGCGGCACAGTCCGGCGCTCCCGCAAAAAAGCCGCGCCGAAGGCACCGCGCCGCGCCGAATAATTCCGCGCCGATTCCGCGCGGCGGAAGGCGCGACAGAAACTTTTCTTACACATTCGCGGGCAGTTCAAAAGCCCCGCCCTAGCCAGAAGAAGGCTAGGACGGGGCACCCTTTTGAGCGGGGAAAAAAATAAATGGGCCTGAGACTGAGGAGCGGTTGTCAATTCCTCAATCTCAGGCCCATCTCGATCCGGATTGGATCGGAGGCGATGGCTCACATGTTAGCGCTGTCGGGCTCCTAGTCAAGCAAGATCGAGAGCTGACTGCCAACTTTTTTCCGAAACGGGCAAAATTTTCGAGCTCGTGAAAATTGACAGTACTTCTCGCCGGAATGTAAGCTTGAAGAGTCCCCGAAGTACCAAAACTAATCAGGTGCCGCACTCATAGAGAAATGGAACAAACCCTTAAACAACTAGGTGATTTACTGCTTGGCGCCATCCCCACCGTGGTGCTGCTCCTGACGCTGTATGGCTTGTATCACGTCATCCTGCACAAGCCACTGGAGGCCATCCTGGCCGAGCGCCGCAAGCGCACCCAGGGAGCGGTGGAGCAGGCCCGCGCCGACATCGCCAAGGCTGCCGCTCGCACCGCCGAATACGAAGCCCGCCTGCGCGAGGCGCGTCTGGCCATCTTCAAGGCTCTCGACCAGCGCCGCAAACAGGCCATCGATGCCCGCGCCGCCGCCGTGGCGCAAGCCCGCGAACGCTCCCAGCAGCTGATTGCCAAGGCCAAGGCCGAACTCGAAGCGGAGTGCACCGCCGCCCGCTCCACCCTGGAGGCCGATAGCGACCGCATCGCCAACCAGATCATCGGGACCCTTCTTCAAACCGCCGGCGCCGGCCCGGCAGCCGTATTGGGCGGGCGATAATGTCGAAATCAACTCGTATCTGTCTTCTGGCTGCCTGCTTCCTCTTCTGCTCCGGCGTTCTGTTTGCCCAATCCAGCTCCCCGTCGCCGGCTACCGTCTCCGGCGCGCCCGCACAGAGCGCCAGCACCGTCCTGGGCGATCATCACAGCAAGTACGTCAGCCCCGGAGATAAGCCCGTCGAAAACGCCGACGAGGAGGAGAACTCGCAGTTCAAGTACTCTTCCACGGTGCGTTCCTTAGCCCAAAAGACCGGGCTCTCCAAGGAAGCGGTGTACTGGATCTTCTTCGTCATCAATTTTGCGATTCTGGCCGCCGGTGCGGTCTGGGTGGTGCGCAAGGCGCTGCCCAACGGTTTTGCCCCCCGCACCGCGGAAATCCAGAAGGGAATCGAGGAAGCCCGCCGGGCCAGCGCCGAAGCCGGCGCGCGCCTGAGCGAGATCGAAGGCCGCCTGGCCAAGCTGGACACCGAGATTGCCGACATCCGCTCGGCCGCCGAGGGCGATTTCAGCGCCGAAGAGCAGCGCATCAAGGCCGACGCCGAGCGCGACGCCCAGCAGGTCATCGCCGCCGCCGAGCAGGAAATTGCCGCCGCCGCCCGCACCGTGCAGCGCGACCTCAAGGCCTTCGTTGCCGGACTCGCGGTGGACCTGGCCGCGAAGAAAATCAAGGTCGATGACGCAACCGACCATGCGCTGGTGAGCGGCTTTGCCGCCCAGCTCGGAAAGGATGGTCAATAATGGCCGCCGTTTCCATTCGTTACGCCCGAGCCATGGCCGACGTAATCGCCGACTCCAATCTGAACGCCTCCCTGGCCGTCGCCCAGCTCCGCTCTCTGGTCGCAGCCTTCCAGGAGAGCACCGAATTGCGTGAGGTTTGGGAGTCGCCCGCCATCCTCGCCGAGCAGAAACGCAAGGTTCTGGATGCACTCGCCGACAAAGTCGGAGTGACCGATCGTGCGGTGCGCAACTTCATCGCCGTCCTCATCGATCAGGACCGCGTTGCCCTGCTGCCTGAGGTCGTCTCCCAGCTGGAGACCGAGCTCAACAGCCGTGGCGGACGCATCGACGCCGAGATTATCAGCGCCCGCGAGCTTGGCCCGGAGCAGCAATCCACGCTGCTGGCCGAAATCTCGCGCCTCACAGGTAAGTACGTCCTGCCCCGCTACGTCACCGATCCCAGTCTGATCGGCGGCGTCACCGTGCGGGTGGGCAGCACCATTTACGATGGTTCGGTGCGCGGCCAGCTGCAGCGCATTCGCCAGCAGTTGATCGAAAGCTAGTTTTCTTGCGGATCGCCCACGCCGGCGCTCCAACCGTTTCAGTTGTGACTATTTAAGTGCCCGGTCGCCGAACCTTGGCACCCGGGAGCTGAGAGCAAAAATGGCCCAGATTAAAGCAGACGAGATTACACAGCTCATTCGTGAGCAAATCGAGAACTACGAAAACAAGATCACCGTTGATGAAGTTGGAACCGTGATCTCCGTTGGCGACGGTATCGCCCGCATTCATGGCCTGGACAGGGTCATGGCTGGCGAGTTGCTCTCCTTCCCCCACGGCATTGCGGGCCTGGCCATGAACCTCGATGAGGATCAGGTCGGCTCCGTGCTGCTCGGTGAAGCCACCGAGATCAAGGAAGGCGACGAGGTCAAGCGCACCGGAAAGATTATGAGCGTGCCCGTCGGCGACGCCATGATTGGCCGTGTGGTCAACGCTCTCGGTCAGCCGATCGATGACAAGGGTCCGATCGCCACCACCCAGTTCAATCCGGTTGAGTCCATCGCCCCCGGCGTCATCGACCGCCAGCCGGTGCGTGAGCCCATGGCCACCGGCATCAAGGCCATCGACGCCATGATTCCCGTTGGCCGCGGCCAGCGCGAACTTATCATCGGCGACCGCCAGACCGGCAAGACCGCCATCTGTTTGGATACGATCATCAACCAGAAGGGCGGCGATCTCATCTGCGTGTATGTCGCCATCGGCCAGAAGCGCTCCACCGTCGCTCAGGTCGTCAAGACCCTGGAAGAAGCCGGCGCCATGGCGTACACCGTCGTGGTTGTCGCCTCGGCTTCCGACCCGGCTCCGATGCAGTACATCGCGCCCTACTCGGGCACGGCCATCGCCGAATACTTCCGCGACACCAAGCGCCACGCCCTGGTCATCTACGACGATCTTTCCAAGCACGCCGTGGCCTACCGCGAAATCTCTTTGCTGCTCCGGCGTCCGCCGGGCCGCGAAGCTTACCCGGGCGACGTCTTCTATCTTCACTCCCGTCTGCTGGAGCGCTCCTGCAAGCTCAACGACAAGCTGGGCGGCGGCTCCATCACCTCGCTGCCGATTATTGAAACTCAGGCAGGCGACGTTTCGGCCTACATTCCGACCAACGTCATCTCCATCACCGACGGTCAGATCTTCCTCGAAGCCGATCTGTTCAACTCGGGCGTTCGTCCGGCTGTTAACGTCGGCATCTCGGTTTCCCGCGTCGGATTCTCGGCGGCCGTCAAGGCCATGAAGCAGGTTGGTTCCAGCCTCAAGCTGGAGCTGGCGCAGTACCGCGAGTTGGCTGCCTTCGCGCAGTTCGGCTCCGATCTCGACAAGGCGACGCAGGCCCAGCTGAATCGCGGCGCCCGCCTGGTTGAGCTGCTCAAGCAGGGACAGTTCGAACCGCTGCCGTTCACCCATCAGGTTCTGTCGATCTTTGCCGGCACCAACGGCTTCCTCGACGACCTGGCGGTGGAAGATGTCCGTCCTTTCGAAAAGGCCCTGTACACCTACGTCGAGACCGTCAATCCCTCCCTGTTCAAGAATCTCCGGGAGAAGAAGGCGCTCACCGACGAGATCAAGGCCGATGCCGTCAAGACCATCAAGGAAGCCAAAGACCGCTTCCTGGCCGAGCGCAGCGCAGCTGCGCCGGTAAAGTAGGGGCTACGGCCAGAGTGAACGAATATGCCTAACGTTCTCGATATCCGGCGCCGTATCCGCAGCGTGAAGAGCACGCGGCAGATCACCAAGGCCATGAAGATGGTCTCGGCTGCCAAGCTCCGCCGCGCCCAGGAACGCGCCCTGGCCGCCCGTCCGTACTCGCAGATGCTGACCAACGTGCTCAAGTCGCTGGTGGAGCGCGCCGACGTGCTCGATCCGGAGACCGGCGCGGCCAAGCATCCGCTGCTGGAGACGCGCGAGGAGCGCAACATCGTCCTCGTGGTCGTCACCGGAGACCGCGGCCTGGCCGGGGGCTTCAACTCCAACCTGCTCAAGACGGCGCAGCGCTTCGTCGATTCCAAAGCGGGCGTCAACATTGACGTGGAGTGCGTGGGCCGCAAGGGCCGCGACTACTTCCGTCGCCGTTATCCCGCGCAGGCTGCCAATGAGGAGCGCACCTCGGCGGTGCGCGTCACCGGCGAGCACCTGGGCATTCTGAAGGTGCCGCAGTTCAGCCACGTCTCTCCCATCGCCGAAGACATCATCAACCGTTACACGGATGGTGATATCGACGCGGTGTACGTGGTGTTCAACGAGTTCAAGTCGGTCATTGCGCAGCGCCTGGTGGTCGAGCAGGTTCTGCCCATCGGCTCCATCGGCGAGCACGTCATTCAGGATTCGGTTGAGCCCTCGCTCGAAGAGCGGGAGCGCGCCGGCGAAGCCGCCATCACCGCCGGCGTCGATCTTGAGGCGCAGGATACGACGGAGATCGACCGTCACGCCGCCAACTTTGCCTCCGCACCGGTGGACTACATCTACGAGCAGCCTGCCGTCACACTGTTCCGTCAGCTGCTTCCCAAATATGTCATCGTGCAGATCTACCGCGCCATGCTGGAATCGGTGGCCGCCGAACACGCCGCCCGCATGACCGCCATGGATTCGGCCACCAACAACGCCGGTGATCTGATCGACTCGCTCACCCTCACCATGAACCGCGCCCGTCAGGCCGCGATCACCAAGGAAATTATCGAGATCGTCAGCGGCGCGGCAGCGCTGTAAACCGGCCTTCGCCCCGGCGAAGCCAAAACGGATTTTAGCTCTACAGGTTCCGGCTTCAAGCTAAACCTTGAAACTTTGAAACCTTGAAACTTTGAAACAGGGTTCACACATATGCCTGAAAATATCGGACACGTCATTCAGATCGCCGGTCCCGCCGTGGACGTGCAGTTCACCGAAGCGGCCATTCCGCTCATCTATACCGCCCTTCGCGTGGTCAGCGACGGCTTCACGGTTCCCCAGCCCATCGACGTCATTCTCGAAGTGCAGCAGCACCTCGGCGAAGGCCGCGTCCGTTGCGTCGCCATGCAGCCCACCGAGGGCATGGTGCGCGGCATGAAAGCCATCGATCTGGGTGGTCCCATCAGCGTTCCCGTGGGCAAGCAGACGCTGGGCCGCGTGATGAACGTCATCGGCGAGCCGGTCGACAACCTCGGACCGGTGAACTCGGAAAAGCGCATGCCGATCCACCGCCTTGCGCCGGCCTTCGATGAGCAGTCCACCCGCGCCGAAATGTTCGAGACCGGCATCAAGGTCATCGATCTCATCCAGCCCTTCCTCAAGGGCGGCAAGATCGGCCTGTTCGGTGGCGCCGGCGTCGGCAAGACCGTCGTCATTCAGGAGCTCATCAACAACGTCGCCAAGCAGCACGGCGGCTACTCGGTCTTCGCCGGAGTCGGCGAGCGCACCCGCGAAGGCAACGATCTCTGGCTCGAGTTCCAGGAGTCGGGCGTCATCGAGGCGGGCAATCCCGACAAGTCCAAGGCCGCACTGATCTACGGCCAGATGACCGAGCCTCCCGGGGCCCGTCTGCGCGTCGCCCTCACCGGCCTCACCGTCGCCGAGTACTTCCGCGATGTCGAGGGCGCCGACACGCTGCTGTTCATCGACAACATCTTCCGCTTCACCCAGGCCGGCTCGGAGGTTTCCACCCTCCTCGGACGTATGCCTTCGGCCGTGGGCTACCAGCCCAACCTGGCCAGCGAAATGGGCGAGTTGCAGGAGCGCATCACCTCCACCAAGAACGGTTCGGTCACCTCGGTGCAGGCCATCTACGTGCCCGCCGACGATTTAACCGATCCGGCTCCGGCCACCACCTTCGCCCACCTCGATGCCACCACGGTGCTTAACCGCGCCCTGACCGAAATCGGCATCTACCCGGCGGTCGATCCTCTGGCCTCCACCTCGCGCATTCTCGATCCGCGCGTCGTCGGCCAGGACCACTACGATGTGGCGCAGAGCGTCAAGCGCACCCTGCAGACCTACAAGGACCTGCAGGACATCATCGCCATCCTCGGTATCGACGAGTTGTCGGAAGAGCAGAAGCTTACCGTCTCGCGCGCCCGCAAGGTCCAGCGTTTCCTCTCGCAGCCCTTCCACGTCGCCGAGCAGTTCACCGGCTTCCCCGGCAAGTACGTCAAGGTGGCCGACACCGTGCGCAGCTTCAAGGAAATCATCGACGGCAAGCACGACGCCATCCCCGAGCAGGCCTTCTACATGAAGGGCTCCATCGATGAGGTTCTGGAAGCCGCCGAGCAGATGAAAGCCAAGGCGTAAGAGAAAACTGCGGGCACCCGCCGAAATGACGGGTGCCCCACCTTCGCCGCCGCTGTTGCGGCTAAGGTGGGAGAGCAGGCTGAACGCACAACGGGTGGCCCATTCAAGCCATCTTTTGGCTTGAGTGGGGCAGTGTGATCTTGCCGTCCGAAGCTGATTGGGCAGTACCAGGAAATTAAATGGCAGAGACTATCGAACTCGAAATCGTCACCCCGGAGCGCCAGGTCGTAAAGGACCGCGCCACCGAGATCCAGATTCCCGGACGCAACGGCTATCTCGGAATTCTTCCCGGCCACGCGCCGCTGATCACCGAGCTGGCCATCGGCGAAATCGTCTATACCAATGAAACCGGCGATTCCACCCGTCTCACCGTTGCCTGGGGTTTTGCCGAGGTGCTTCCCGACAAGGTCACCATCCTCGCCGAGACCGCCGAGCGCGCCGGAGACATCGACGTGGCGCGCACCGAAGCCGAGCGCGACCGCGCCCAGGAGCGCCTCAAGCTGGCCGAGGACACCGCCCAGTGCGAGGAAGCTTTGGCCGAGCTGGCCCGCGCCGAATCGCGCCTCACGATCGCCAAAGAAAAGTAGTCCACTGAATCGCAGTATTCCAACGCTCCGGAGCAATCCGGGGCGTTTGTCTGTTCAGCAGATGTGGGTTTGTTGCGGTTGCCTCTGCTGTTGCTTTTGTTCTTGCCCCTGGCTTTCAACCTTGAAACTCTGAAACCTCGACCTCCTCGGCTCCCGAAGCGCTCCCGGAATTCTGATACACTCATGCGTTCGCCTCGCCGGCCTTCGGCGGATTTGCAGAAGGAGTCAGCGCCCCATGAGCATCGAAACCATCGGCGTGGTTGGCGCCGGCACCATGGGCAGCGGAATCGCCCACGTCTGCGCCGAGGCTGGCTTCCACGTCATCCTGGTCGATGTCGAGCAGCATTTCCTCGATCGTGCCACCGCCAACATCGCCAGGCGTCTGGCGCATGATGTCGAGCGCTCCAAGCGCACCGCCGAGGCGCGCGATGCCGCGCTTGCCCGCATCCAGGGCACGCTCTCGCTCGATGCCCTCGCCGCCTGCCAGCTGGTGGTGGAAGCCGTCGTCGAGAGAATCGAAATCAAGCAGCAGCTCTTCCAACGGCTCGACCGCATCTGCCCGCCCGAGACCATCCTTGCCTCCAACACCTCGTCGATCTCCATCACCCTGCTGGCGGCGCAAACCCGGCGCCCGGACCGCGTCATCGGCATGCACTTTTTCAATCCCGTCCCGGTCATGAAGCTGGTCGAGGTCATCCGCGGCCTGGAAACCAACGACGCCACCTTCGCCGCCGTCCAGCGGATCGCCGAGCGCCTCGGCAAAACCGCTGTCCCGGTCAACGACGCGCCCGGTTTCGTCAGCAACCGTATTCTCATGCTCATGATCAACGAGGCGATCTATTCCGTCATGGAAGGCGTCGCCACCGCGGAATCCGTCGATCTGGTCTTCAAACTGGGCATGGCGCATCCCATGGGCCCGCTCACCTTGGCCGATTTTATCGGCCTCGACGTATGCCTGGACATTCTGCACGTGCTGCACAGCGGCCTGGGCGACTCCAAGTACCGCCCCTGCCCGCTGCTCATCAAGATGGTCGATGCGGGCTGGCTGGGCCGCAAATCCGGCCGCGGCTTCTACAAATACGAGTAGGGAAGACCCCGCGGGTGCCCCATTCAAGCCTTCCTTTGGCTTGGGTGGGGCGGTTGCCTTGGGCGCGCGGCCGATGATTCCATCCCTCTTGGTTGGCTGCCGCGAACCGCGCGGGCGCGGTACGTTACAATCGCTTACGCAATGAATTCACCCGGCACGCCAACCTCTGAACCGGAACGCTTCCCGCTGCTCTTCGCGCTTTTTGCGTTGCTTCTCGGCATCGGCTGCGGCGTACTCCACGTGCTGGTGGAAACCATGGACCAGCCCGACCCCGTGCTCTCGGCGCTGGCCGTCACGGCCGTCACCATGATGCTCGGCCTGCTGCGTCCGGCGCGTCCCTGGCGATGGGTGCTGCTGGTCGGCATCCCGGTGCCGCTGGCCATTCTGGTCGCCAGCATTGTCGTCCCCGCCGCGCACTTCACCCGCGCCAGCATCGCCGGCGCGATCCTGATCTCGCTGCCGGGCTTTGCCGGTAGCTTCGGCGGATCGATTCTGCGCCGCAAGCTGGCGCAACTTTTCTTTGAAGACAAGCCCAGCCCGGACGTCAAGGACTAGCAGGGTTCGCGGCGGTCACTTCGTCAATAGGAACGGCGCATCATTGAAGGTTTCAGGCTGGTAGCCTCGCCGGGTTCTAACGGTTTGGAGTTTCCGTAGCTCTCCATCTCGCCATGTGTAGGTCGTCCTCTTATAGTACTTGGGGCACCAGACGCACTGCATGTCCCATCTGCGGTTGAACTGGCCATCCGCAGCCCACAATTCAAAATGACCGGGCGCGACCTTGCTGAACCGTACTTGAGCCTGCGCGCCCACGATTGTTGCAATCACTTTATATCCGTCAGGTTTCTTCCCGATGAAAACAAAAAAAGTTCCTGAGCCGTCTACTCCCAGAGAGAACGCAAACCCTACGACCGGGGCATGTTGGGCGAAAGGCATGAACGCCATCCCGCCAAACCGGACCGGTCCCGCCGGAGCGTCGGACTCAATGTTAAGAACAGTGTCTGCACCATGAAAGATAGCGATGTGCGGGCAGTTATCCATGAAGTCGATGGTGCCGGGTTTGTCGCGCACCGTGTCGTAGACCACGACGCGGTCCTGATTGGGAAGTACAAAAAACGCTCTAAAATCCGCAGCGTCCGGCAGGTTGTTTCGGATGCTTTTGGGAACGGACACCTGGTCCGAGGGTTGAATGACCGTTCCTGCTCTACCCGGCTTCGATTGGGGAGATGCGGCGAGAGCGCAGGATAGCATTGCTAATACAGCAAGAGTTTCCCTCATATGGGCAGAATAGCCGCATATCTATCCAAAAGAGCTCAAGCCTCCCGCACCGGCTGCTCCAGCTCGCCGCGCTCCAGCTTCTCCTGGCACACAATGCAATGCCGCGCCCAGGGAACTGCCTCCAGGCGCCGCTCGTTGATCGCATTGCCGCACTGCTCGCACTCGCCGTAGGTTCCCTCGGCGATGCTCGACAGCGCGCGCTCCACCATTTGCAGAAACTGCCGGTCGTTGTTGCTGCGCGCAAACAGAAATTCCTTCTGGTAGGAGCTCGATGCGCGATCGGCAATGTCCTGCGCCGAGTCCTCCGTCTGCGCGGCGCGGCCGTCCTGCTCGGTGCGCGCCACGCTCTCGCGCAGGTTCGCACGCCTGGTCTCCAGCAGTTGCCGGTAATATTCGAGTTTTCCTTTGTCCATCATGTTGACCCGCCGTTCACGGCCTTGCCTGAATATTCAAACCGATGATGATATGCGCACCCGCCCCCGCGGTCAATGCCTGCCTCTGCCGATTGCGTTCTCGATCCTGTTCGGGAAATTCCGCCAACCCCGGATTTGGCTCCAACAAAAAAGCGACCCTGATTGGGTCGCTCTCTGAAAGAGGCAAGGGAGGGAGGATCTAGAGGAGGGAGAGTTTAGACGCTGCTCCGGGAAACCCGGAGAGCCTTGAGAAGTTGGTACTTCATGAGGGGACTTGCCATTGTACTGTGCGGCCTCTTTGTTACTCAAGATAGATGCACGTTCTAGGCCAGCGGAGCAGGTTTTTTTCGGGAAACGAAAATATTTCCTAACCCATTCAGCCGACAGGAACATACCGGAATCTATTTCGATGAATCCAGAAATGATCTTGGCCTCAAACGATAAAAAGTTCACGGCATGAGTAACTAAATTCCACTATCTGGCAAGAACCGACTTCTTTTTTGCCGAGTCCTGCTCCTCCATCAGTTTCATCTTGTTCAGCAGCGCCTTGTAGCTGACCTTCAGGATTTTGGCCGCCTGGCGCCGGTTCCAGCGCGTCTCGTTCAGCACCCGCTCGATGGCTTTGCGCTCCGCCTCCATCGCGGCCTGCCGTCCAATCTCCAGCAAGGAGAGGGTGCCGTCGCCCGTCTCCGCCGCGTTGGAAGCCGACGCCGGGGCCGAGCCGTCCGCGCCTGCCGATTTGGGCTCCCAAAGCGGGCTGGCGTTCCCGCTTAAAGAACTTGCAGAAGAGGCAGTCAGAGGCTTGTGCGTCGAGAGCTCGCGAATGATCTGCGATTCGTTGCCCACGATCACATAGCGCTTGACCAGATTCTCCAGCTCGCGAATGTTGCCCGGCCAGCTGTATTCGATCATCCGGCTGACCGCGTAGTCGGTGAACGGCGGGGGCTGCTTGCCGTAATATTCGCTGTACTTGCGCAGCAGAAAGTCGAGGAAGATGGGAATCTCCTCCTGCCGCTCGCGCAGCGGAGGAATGTGAATGGTCACCACGTTCAGCCGGTAAAACAGATCCTCGCGGAAGCTGCCATCCTCCACCGCGCGCTCCAGTTGCTTGTTGGTCGCCGCCAGCACCCGCACGTCCACCGCAATGTCGCGTTTGCCGCCCAGCCGGGAGAACTCCCCATCCTGCAGAACGTGCAACAGCTTGGCCTGCAGCGCCGGATGCATTTCGCTGATTTCGTCCAGGAAGATCGTGCCCCCGTGCGCCAAGTCGAACTTGCCCAACTTCTGCCGGTTGGCCCCGGTAAACGCGCCGGGCTCGTATCCGAACAGCTCGCTTTCCAGCAGCTCGTGCGGAATGGCCGCGCAGTTCACCTTCACAAACGCCTTTTCGCGGCGCAGCGAGCGCGAGAAGATCATGCGCGCCACCACTTCCTTGCCCGTGCCGCTCTCGCCCCGGATCAACACTGTCACGTTGGTATCGGCCACCTGCTCGATGGTGGTCTTCACATCCTCCATCTTGGGACTGGTGCCGAACAGCATGCTGAAGTCGCTCTGCCGCCGCACCTGGTCGCGCAGATGGGTCACTTCGGTGGTCAGCCGCCGCCCGTCCAGCAGCTGCGCCATGCGGTGCTCCAGCGAAGGCAAATCGATGGGCTTGGAGATAAAGTCGTCGGCCCCCAGCTTGGAGGCGCGGAAGATCATCTCGGGCGTGCCGCTGCTGCCGGTCATGATGACCGAAACCTCCGGCTTCATCTGCTTCAGCCGTTCCAGGTTCTCCATCACATCCATGCCGCGCGCATCGGCGTCCAGCAGCACCAGCGCCGGGTCAAACACCCGGAACATCCCCACCGCCTCGTCTCCCGTCGAAGCCGTGCTCACGTCATAGCCGCAGCGCTTCAGGTGGGAGCTCAAAAAGCCCGACTGCGAACGGTCGTCGTCCACAATCAACACTCTCGTCCGGTTCGCACCCTGCGTCATAACGCCCTTTCGCGACCTGCCATGCTGCCTTAATTTTTAATTCGCTTGGCCCGATGCATTATATAGAGAGCTCGCGCTGGAAATGAGTTGCAAAATCATGTTCATTTTCTAGGTCGAGCGCAACCGGAAAATGGAGTATCGATACACCATTTCCTCCCTAGACAGCAGACAACATCGTAACTATTGGCATCGGAATGTCAATCCTGTGCATTCAAGTACCGAACATTTTTTCCAGCCTCGATTCTGAAATGGGCTTCGCGGAATAGAAAAAGGCCCGCCAGGCGGACCTTTTTCTAATTCTATTCCAGCTTCGCTCAGTTATGGTTGGCCACCGTGCGCACTTTGCCCGGACTGGGCATGAAGTGGTAGGGCGGCCAGGGGCCGCTCAGCGAGATCTCCACGTCTTTGAACTGCCGCAGCGCGTTCGAATACCGGCTCTGGTATTTCTCCACCCCGTTGGAGTCGATGAGGTGGGCAATGTCCAGCACGATGCCGGTGTCCACCTTCTTGCAGGAGACTTCCTCCTGCAGCGGGTTCAGCAGCTTGTGCACCTGTACCGAAAGGGCGCGGGCGCGCGACTGGCGCTCCCGGTCGCGGCTGGCCTGTTCCTTTAGCCGGGTCAGGTACTCGCCGCCGGCCTTGTGCGGCAGCACCGACAGGACTTCGGCGATGGCGCTGCTGCCGCCACGTGCCGTCACCTTGATGTGCATTTCGCTCTTGCCGCGCAGTTTGGCGATGGAATCGGCAAAGGTTTTCTTGTTGTTCCGCATCGCCTGGCGCAGCGCGTCGTCGGACTCGAAGACCGTTCCGAATTTGAAAGGCAGCAGGGTTGCCACCTTGAAACATTCGCTCACAATCCGCGCATGTTCCATGGCAGCGTGCGGGCTCAGAAGTTTTCCGTGCTCAATTTCGCTGACGATCACCACAAACTCGCCGCAGGGGAACCCCCGCACCGGGCTTGCGTCCACGCCTTTGAGGGATTCGATGAGAAAGGGGCGGCGAACTCTGCCTTGCTGAAAATTCGCCTGCTCGCTGATGCAGTATGCGTACCACGCCATCTTCTGCTCTCCAGTGACACCCGGTGGGGAACTCCAGGGAATCAGGACCAGCTTCCACTGAATTGGTAACTGCTTCAGAAATGCTTACGTTCGGGGAGGCGCTTCATTCCATCCGATCCATCTCTCCCGGCGCTGTCTTGGCTGGCGGAGCCATTCCCTTTTCCGGCCGTGTGCCAGTTCGGGTAATTGCACTCCAACTTTCCGCCTTTAAGCTTATGCCCGAGAGTTCCAGATAATCTAAGGTGGTTCTCAGCATCCCAATCCTAAGCTGAATTGCTGAAATTAGCAACCGGCTGCCGAGAATACTCATCGATTGGATAACCCGGCTGGGCCTTAGAACAGGGCAGCGCCGGACGGGTTCAGCGCATCCAACTTCGCACAGTGGGAATAGGTTCACTGCCGATGATGTTTCCTTCGCTGTACCCTGAATCCGAGCCGCTGGAGCGCTTCGCCGTCGAGGTGATCTCCGAGCTGAACCAGGAGACCATCGTCCGCCGCAGCCGCGAGGTCAACGTGCTGCTGCGCATGAGCATGCTCACCGTCCTGGAAATGGAGCTGGATTCCACCCTTAACCTGGTCTGCGATATGGCCGCCGAGATGGTCAGCTTCTCCCGCGCCGCCCTCTACTTCTGGGAAGAGAACGGCGAAGGAATGCACCTGCGCGCCTCGCGCAATCTCCCCGACGCCGGAACCGAGAACTTTGCCCGCGCCAGCGTGCTCAATTACTGGGCCGCCAAGCTGGGCCGCCCCTTGCTTCTGCCGCGCCACAGCCAGCCGGAGGCCGACGCCCTGCTGCACGCCCTGAATGCCAACAGCATCGTGGTGGTGCCGCTGTTTGTGCGCAACCGCGTGGTGGGGGCCTTGCAGCTGTTCGGCGACAATCCCGACAGCTTCTCGCGCGAGGATGCCCAGCTGCTCTGGATGCTCTCCCTGGTCACCGAGAGCATGCTGGCCCGCGACTACTCCAACGAAACCCTGCTGCGCTATGCCTTTACCGACTTCCTCACCGGCCTGAAGACCCGCGGCTACTTCGAGCAGCAGCTCGACCTGGAATTGGCCCGCGCCGAGCGTCGCGGCACTCCCGTCGCCGTCCTCATGATCGACATCGACCACTTCAAGCGGCTCAACGACACGCACGGCCACCCCGCCGGCGACCGCGTCCTGCACGATGTCGCCGCCATCCTCTCCAGCGACCTCCGCCAGATCGATATCGCCGCCCGCTACGGCGGTGAGGAATTCATCCTGCTGCTTCCGGAGACCACCCCGCAGGGCGCCAAGCTGGTCGCGCAGCGCCTCCGTTACTCGGTCGAGCATGCCAAGTTCCGCACCGGACCGGCCGAGGACGCCGCCGTGGAGCATCTCACCATCAGCATCGGCGTTGCCATCTTCCCCGCGGAGGCGCGCAGCAAACGGGATCTGCTCGACGCCGCCGACGCCGCTCTCTACCAAGCCAAAGCCAAGGGCCGCAACCGCGTCGTCTTCTCCTCGGACCTCAACAAGAGCCACAAGGAAGCGTCGTAAGGGCAGGTTTCAAGGTTCAACCAGTGGCGGAGCCGTGCGGGCTGACGGGTTTTCCAAGCAAAAAGGGTGCCGTGATGGCACCCTTGCATTTCGGTACATCATTTTCGAGGGTGGTCATCCTGAGCGAATTTTGGGGTGTCATCCTGTCTATAACAACGTCGGGGTTGCCCAGACACACTTCCGCGTGACGACGGAGGCGGGGTCAAGGGCGCCGCAGGCGTTTATCGCAGACCCTTGACGCCGCCTCCGCCGTTTCATACTC
>Ga0316217_10001233_pt1 | contig 34143 bp, 17 predicted proteins | sample 1anoAmetaG_FD_203633 | JGI IMG/M metagenome (GOLD analysis project Ga0316217, IMG submission 203633) | Freshwater microbial communities from Trout Bog Lake, Wisconsin, USA - 1anoA | ecosystem: Environmental > Aquatic > Freshwater > Lake > Hypolimnion/Profundal zone | place: USA: Wisconsin...
ATCGCCGCAGGCGCCTGCGCCGCCGCCACGGCGGATCCAACTCGGACCTTCGACGGTTCGCCTGTGGATGTGGCCACGCTGGTGGCGTCGGTGCGACTGCTGCACGAAAGCTTGGATGCGTCGCTGCGCTTCAAGACCGCCGCAAAATGAATTTGCCGGAGCGCTGCCAAAGACGATGCCCAATCGCAAGTCAGAATCAAAAGGCCTCTTACGGCAGTTCCAGATTTTCCGCCGGTTCGCGTTTAGCGGATAGGGATTCACCATGAGCGACGAATGTTGATATGGCAATCAAAGGGCACTGCAAGTATAGCAGCCCTACGGGCTTTCAAAAGGGTTCTGCGGCTCTCCACGTTCTCCGTGTTTGAGCAAATAAAGGGTAATAAATAGCAAAACATGTAGAGCCACAGTGATCAATCAGAGCAGAATAACGAGCAAAGTAGTCGCGTATATAACAAGAGCAAAAAATATGGCAGCCGGTTCGCAAATCAATGAAGCACGCTTCAGCGTGTTGACGGAGGCGTTGCGGCAGGAGTTTCCAATTTATCACCAGACGACTGGATCAAAATAACAAAACAAACAAAACAATGCCGACCTGATTACTGGAGGTTTGTTGATAAAAGTGAACAACATAAATGAAAATCGATCAGGATCCTCGAACAAACGAAAAACGTCCTTCAAATTTCGGCTCCGCGCTGGCGGCGCTGTTGGTGGCGGCGGTGCCGGCCACGGGTTTGAGTGCTGACGTCACCACCAATGAAACGGCCACGGCGGCATCCCCCGCCGCCCCGGCTGCAGCGGAAAAACCCGCGCCGCTGCCGCTGCACCAGATCGAAGGCAACGGCGGCATTTTCTCGACGCTGTCGGCATATATTGTCAACCCGCCGCGCAATGGCGAACCGGTTGGGCGTCCCAGCGTTGGTTTTGCCTATGTTGATCTTGGCCACGGGCAGGATCTCGAAGCCTTGACCTTGACGGAATCGCCGTTGAGCCGCCTCGAACTGGGCTACGGTTACAATAACTTCAACCTGGGCAACCTGCCGTTGACAGTCAAACAGGCGACCGGCTTGAACTTGAATGAGTCTTCCGTTGAACTACACAACTTCAACGCGCGGTTCCAAATCCTGAAGGAAGGCGAGTTTGACCAGAAGTGGATCCCGGCGCTGACCGCCGGTGTGCATTACAAATACAATGACACCTACAATGACGTGAACAGTCAGCTTGACGGAACTTTGAAGGCCATTGGCGTCAGTCAAAACGATGGGGTGGACTTCACGCTTTACGCTTCCAAGATGTTTACGCAATTGCCGCGTCCGGTGCTTTTGGAGGCAGGTGGTCGCGCGACCGAGGGCGTCTGGAACGGGCTGCTCGGCTTCACGGACAGCTACAACTTCCTCTTTGAAGGCAACGCGGTGGTCTTCGTCACCAGCAATCTGGCGCTGGCGGCCGAATATAAGCAAATGGCCACTGATTACAAAACCGTTTCCGTTGGCAACACCAGCTTGATCGGCAAGGCAAGCGACTGGTGGACGATTGATGCCGCCTATGTGGTTAACAAACACCTGACGCTGGCGGTGGGCTACGGCCACTTCGGCACGGTTCTAAACAACACCGCCGATGGTGTCTGGGGCGTCACCACCAAATGGGAATTCTGAAACAATCCGGCTGGAGGAAGGCAGGGCGTCCGGTTTTCCGGCAACGTGATTCCTCCTCACGCACCGTCATGCGCCGCCGTGCCAACCTCCAGCCCAAACCAAACAAGTAATTTTCACACCGCCGTCGAAAAATCAAAATCAATTTGACCTGAAAACATATGAGTAAAATCTACAACGACATCACTGAAACCATCGGCAACACCCCGCTCGTGCGGTTGAACCGGACGGCGAAAAAACACGGTGCCCTCGCCGACGTGCTGCTCAAACTTGAATTCTTCAATCCGCTTTCCAGTGTGAAGGACCGCATCGGCATCGCCCTGATTGACGCCGGACTGAAAGCCGGAAAGATCAAACCGGACACCGTCATCATCGAGCCGACGAGCGGCAACACCGGCATCGCGCTGGCGTTTGTGGCGGCGGCGAAGGGGTTGAAGCTGATTTTGACGATGCCGGAGACGATGAGCACCGAGCGGCGGAAGCTGCTGAAAATTCTCGGCGCAAAACTCGTTTTGACGGAGGGCGCGAAAGGCATGAAAGGCGCGATTGCCAAGGCCGAGGAATTGAACAAGCAGATTCCCAACAGCTTCATCCCCCAGCAGTTTTCTAATCCGGCCAACCCGGAAATCCATCGCCAGACGACCGCCGAGGAAATATGGCGCGACACGGATGGCAAGGTGGACTTCATCGTTGCGGGCGTTGGCACTGGCGGCACGATTACCGGCGTGGCGGAAGTCATCAAAAAACTGAAGCCGTCGTTCAAGGCTATCGCCGTCGAGCCGGTCAAGTCTCCGGTGATTTCCGGCGGTGCGCCCGGGCCGCACAAGTTGCAGGGCATCGGGCCTGGTTTCATTCCGGCGAACCTGAACACCAGGATCGTGGACGAAATCATCAAGGTCAACGAGGACGACTCGGGCCCGATTTCCAAGGAGGTCAACCAGCTTGACGGCATTCCCATCGGCATCTCCAGCGGCGCGGCGGTCTGGGCAGCATTGCAGGTGGCCAAACGTCCGGAAAACAAGGGCAAGACCATCGTCGCCATTGTGCCGTCGTCATCGGAGCGTTATCTCTCGACGTGGCTGTTTGCCGACATCAACACGGATTCGGACGACATCAGCAATCTGTTTTCACACCCGGCGTAATTAGATTCGACCAATTCAACAATATCATCAACAACCAACGAACCACCTATATTATGAGCACACAAACCAAAGGCATTAGCACGCTGGCTTTGCACGCCGGCCAGACTCCCGACGCCACCACGCTGTCACGCGCGGTGCCGATCTACCAGACGACGTCTTACGTCTTCAAAAACACCGAGCACGCCGCCAATCTCTTCGCGCTGAAAGAATTCGGCAACATCTACACGCGGCTGATGAATCCGACGACCGACGTTTTCGAGCAGCGCGTAGCCGCCATCGAAGGCGGCACGGGCGCGCTCGGCGTGGCGTCCGGTCAGGCGGCGATCACATATTCGCTGCTGGCCATCACGCGGCTCGGTGATGAAATTGTTGCAGGCAACAATCTTTACGGCGGAACGTATCAATTGTTTCATTACACGTTCCCGAAGCTCGGCCGCACGGTGAAGTTTGTAAATTCACGCGACCCGGAAGCGTTTCGCAAAGCCATCACACCGAAAACCCGCGCTATCTATGTCGAGACGGTTGGCAATCCCAAGCTGGACGTGCCGGACTTTGAGGTCATATCCAAGATTGCGCATGAAAATGGAATTCCGCTCGTCGTGGATAACACCGTCGGCATCGGTTTGGTGAAACCGATTGATTACGGCGCGGACATCCTCGCCACGTCCGCCACGAAATACATCGGCGGCCACGGCACGAGCATCGGCGGCGTGATTGTGGACGCCGGCAAATTCCAGTGGAACAACGGCAAGTTCCCCGAATTCACCGAGCCTGATCCGAGCTATCACGGCTTGAAATACTGGGATGCGTTGAGCAACGTGCCCGGACTCGGCAATGTCGCGTTCATCCTGAAAATCCGCGTCACACTCCTACGCGACATCGGCGCGGCGTTGAGTCCGTTCAACGCGCACCAGTTCCTGCTGGGTTTGGAAACGCTCCCGCTGCGGCAGAAACAACATTCCATCAACGCGCTGGAAATTGCGAAATTCCTCAAGAGCCATCCGCTTGTGACCTGGGTGACATATCCCGGTTTGCCGGATGATCCGAATCACAAAATTGCCGCGAAGTATTTGAAAAGTGGCTTTGGCGGCATCGTGGGCTTCGGCATCAAGGGCGGATTGGAGGCCGGCAAGAAATTCATCAACTCGGCCAAGCTGCTCTCGCATCTTGCGAACATCGGCGACGCCAAATCGCTGGTCATTCATCCGGCCTCGACCACGCATCAGCAGTTAACGCCCGCGGAACAGGAAGAAACCGGCGTGACCGCCGATTACATCCGGCTGTCCATCGGCCTCGAAAACGTGACCGACATTCAGGTCGACATTGAGCAGGCGTTGCAAGCCTCGCAGAAATAAGTTCCGAACTCCGCGCACCGGCGAGACTAAAAATCGCCGGTGCGCTCGGAAATTCATTCAATGGCCAAGGACATTTTTGAAAGCAGCGATACGGTTCGCACCGCGCAGCCGTTGCGTTACGCGCAAAGTGTCCCGTTTGCCGAGCCGCTCGGTTTGGAATCCGGTGGCACACTGCCAACCGTCACGGTGGCTTTTGAAACTTACGGCCAGCTTAATAAATCCGGTGACAACGCCATTTTGATTTGTCACGCCATCAGCGGCGATTCGCATGCCGCCCGCCACAATGCCGAGGATGAGCCAGGCTGGTGGGACATTCTCGTCGGACCGGGCAAGCCGGTGGACACGAACCGTTTTTTTGTCATCTGTCCCAATCTCCTCGGCGGCTGTCGCGGTACGACCGGGCCAAGCAGCATCAACCCAGCTACGGGCAAACCTTACGGTGCGGATTTTCCAACCATCACCATCGGCGACATGGTGGAAGTCCAGCGCCGGCTGTTGGATCACCTTGGCATCAACCAACTCGTCGCCGTCATCGGCGGTTCCGTCGGCGGACATCAAGTGCTGACCTGGGCTACGCGGCATCCCGACCGGTTGCGCGGCGCGGTGGTGCTGGCCAGTTCGCCGCGACTGACCAGTCAGGCTTTGGCGTTTGATGTCGTGGGGCGAAACGCCATTCGCCGCGATCAGTTTTTTTACGACGGCCAATATTATGACCAGCCGCAAGGCCCCGCTGTCGGTCTCGCATTGGCACGAATGATCGGCCACATCACCTATCTTTCGCCGGAAGCCATGAGCCAGAAATTTGAGGGCGACCGGCTGCATCCGCGCGAGGAGGCGATTGAATTCGAGAAAACTTTTTCTGTCGGCTCCTATCTTGGCCATCAAGGAACGAAGTTCGTGGAACGGTTCGACGCGAATAGCTACCTCGCGCTGTCGTTGGCGATGGACTTATTCGACCTGGGCGGCACGCCGGAACAATTGGCCGCCAGCTTTCGTTCGGCGAAATGCCGCTGGCTGGTGCAAAGTTTTTCCAGCGACTGGCTTTTCCCGCCCGGCCAGTCGCGCGACATCGTGAACGCCTTGGTCAGCAACCGCGCCGCCGTGAGCTATTGCGACATCAAGAGCGCCTGCGGTCACGATGCCTTTCTGCTGCCGGACGATTTTGACCGTTACGGCGAAATGATTCGCGCCTTCGTAAATAATCTCGCGCCGGCACCAATTTCTCCGGGTATCGAGAAAGAAGAATTGCCCGGAACCACCAGCATTTTTCACGAGCGCCGGCTCGACTACGACCGCATCGTGGAATTGATTCCGCCGCACGCCAGCGTGCTCGATCTCGGCTGCGGCACTGGCCGGTTGCTGGCGCGGCTCAAGCAAAACGGACGCGGGCGGCTGGTCGGCGTCGAACTGGACGAGCAAAAAATTCTCGGCGCGTTGCAGCGGAATCTGGATGTCATCCAAGCCGACTTGAACGAAGATTTGCGGTCGTTTGCCGACCAGCAGTTTGATTGCGTGGTGCTATCGCAAACCTTGCCGGCGGTGAAGGACGTGGAAGGCGTGATTGCCGAGATGCTCCGTGTGGGTGCGAACGGCATCGTCAGTTTTCCGAATCTGGCGTTTCACAAGCTGCGCCGCATTCTCGCGGAAGAAGGCCGCGCGCCGCGCGCCTACGGCTGGCTAAAGGATAAATGGTTTAACACGGCGGACATCCGGTTTTTGTCCATCAAGGATTTTGAAGATTTTTGCCGCGACAAGAAAATGCACATCCAGCGGCGCATCGCGCTCGACACTGAAGCAGCAAAAGAAATCACCACAGATGCGAATCGCGATGCCGACCTCGCCATCTTTGTGCTGGGCCGCGAGAACAAACACCAAGGCAAACCATGAAGCGAACTGGACGACCCAAGCCGATTTTTCATAGAATTTCACTGGTCATGCGAGAGGCGTCCCGGCCATCGTTAAATTTAATTTCCACGGCGCTGTCCAGATCACTGGAGGTTTCCTGCAAGCAAAAGGCAAATCATGTCGCATTATTACGGAGTTGAAAGTCACGTCGGCCGCACGCCATTGATCCGGCTGCGCCGTCTATCGGAACTGACCGGCTGCGAAATTTTGGGCAAGGCCGAATTTATGAATCCCGGCGGTTCGGTGAAAGATCGAGCCGCGCTGGGCATCATCGCTGACGCCGAGGCGAAGGGTTTATTAAAAACGGGCGCGACGATTATTGAAGGCACGGCGGGCAACACCGGCATTGGACTCGCGGTGATCGGTCACGCGAAAGGCTATCACACGGCTATAGTAATCAACGAAACCCAGTCGCCGGAAAAAATCGCATTGCTGCGCACGCTCGGCGCGGAAGTGATCACCGTGCCGGAAAAACCCTACAGCAATCCCGGCAATTACAACCGCGTTGCCCAGCGGCTTGCGGAAGAAAATGGCTGGTTCTGGGCCAACCAGTTCGACAACACCGCCAACCGGCTCGCGCATTACCGCACGACCGGCCCGGAAATCTGGAGCCAGACAAACGGCGAAGTCACTGCATTCGTTTCCGCCGTCGGTACCGGCGGCACACTGGCAGGCACGTCCTTGTATTTGAAGGAGCGCAACGCCGCAATCACCACCGTTTGCGCCGATCCCTATGGCGCGGCCATGTGGTCATGGTTCACCAACGGCAACACCGACACCACGGACGGCGATTCCTTCGCCGAAGGCATCGGCCAGATGCGGGTGACGAAAAACTTGGAGGGCCTGACCATTGACCGCGCCTATCGCATTGAGGACCAGCCGGCGCTTACCATCGTTTACCAACTGCTGCGGGAAGAAGGCTTGTTTCTCGGTCTTTCCTCAGGCATCAACCTCGCGGGCGCGGTGCGCTTGGCCCGCGAACGCGGGCCGGGCCAGACTATCGTGACCCTCCTGTGCGACTCGGGTCTGAAGTATCAGTCCAAGCTGTTCAATCCCACCTGGCTCAGCGACCACAATCTGAATCCCAATCTGCCCATCGAATCCATCCTGGCCTGAAAAATCCCGGGCACACAAGGCCAACGCCGCTGGCTCACTTTCCCGGCCGAGCGCATGAAACGGCCGCTGATCTGGGAATTGAACAAAAAGTTGGACCTGCCAACAGACAACGACATGAAAAGTCGTGAAAGGTTTGCAATCCTTATCAAGGAGCAACTTGATTAAAATCGGATCATTCCCCATAACGGAATAATCCTCCCCGGGCGATACGCTTTTATTTTCAAGGTTTATTTGCATGTATGGCAAAAAATGTCCAGACAATGGCAATGGATGTTTTGGGTGATTTATCCAAAAATTTCTTTAATCACGACCGAAATAGTCGTTGACAAGTTTGGTCGAATGAATTATTTTCGTGGCGTCAGGATGACCAGACTTCTGGAGTTCCTAAACTCCCCACCAGACCACTGGAGGCTAAACCAACGTAAACAAAAAACCTTAAAGTGGTTTCTGACCAGTTCACTGGAGGTTGCATGAACAATCGAGAGATTAATTACCATGAAACCAGTTCAGTCGTCCGCCGGCCCATCGCCCGCGAAGCAAATTGTGGCAGGGAATTCCCTCCGTGATGCCTTTTCCAAAGGCTTCACCTTAATCGAACTATTGGTGGTCATTGCCATCATTGCCATTCTGGCGGCGTTGCTGCTGCCGGCGCTGGCGCAAGCCAAGGCAAAGGCAAGAAACATCACCTGTGTTTCCAACCTGCGCCAATGGGCCGTGTATTGGAACCTCTACACCGGGGATTTCAATGGCCATTTCACTGAAGGAACCGATCCATCGGCCCAAGGGGCCGCACGCGGTGAATGGTTCATGGTCTTGAAAAACTATTGGAGCAAAAGACCACAAATCGTCACCTGCCCAGTGGCCGTAACCGTGCTCTCGAACAACGCCGGTCCCATCCAATATGGCAGCAGCAAGACCGCCTTTATCCAGGTGGATGGCACGCCTTCCAGTTATGGCTTGAATCTGTGGGTTTATTACGCGCATGAGGACATTCAAGGCCGGCCTAAAGCCTATCATTGGGGATCCATCAACAGTCTTGGGGGATTCAACCCTTCAAATATTCCGCTGCAATTGGACTCCCGCTGGCGCGGCGGGGGGCCGGATTATGGCTTGGTGGAGCAATATCAATGGTCGGATGAACCGGATGCCTATTCGGTGACGACGGGAACGGGCGACGGTTCCCCCAGCGCTCCGTCCAGCGGTTTTGCCGCCTATGAAATGGAGCACTTTTCATTCATCAACCGGCATAATAAACGCCTGAATTCATGCTTCATTGATGGCTCCACTCGTGGCCAGCGCGTGAAGGAACTCTGGGGCAACCAGTGGAGTCGCAACTGGGATGCCAATCGCTATTACAACTTGGAATTCGCCGGTTGGCTTAACTGATCGTTCGGGCGATTTAATGCCCCGCCAGGGAGATTATGAATCAGTCTATAATAACGCCTACAGATAAATACAATTAACAAAATCAAAACCTAAGTCAACGTACGAAGAACCAAATACTTATGAAAATTTACCAGACATTGAAACGCAGCCGGTTTCTCCGGCTTGCTGCGGCAGTCACCCTCATGGCCTCGGTCGCCATCCCCGCTCTCGCGGGCTCCATCGAGCGGTTGATCTATTACGATGCCAACGGGACGCTCAGCAATTTTTTGGCGACGGCGAACTTGGCAGAACCTCAGTGGCAGGAGCAACTGGATGATCACACGCCACCGGTTTATGGTTTCCAAAGCAAGGACGACGGACAGTATTATCCGCACCTCATCGGCAGCTTTACGCGCGGCTATTTGGAAGCGCCCACCAACGGCAATTATAAATTTTTCCTTGCCAGCTATAGTGCCTCGCAACTTTGGTTGAGCACCAATTATACGGTGACGGGAACGAACCTGATCGCCTTCGAAACCAACCAAGGCACGGCTTTGTTCAGCGGCCCGCGTTTGAGCACGCGCGAGTCCACGAACATCGCGCTCGTGGGCGGGCAGAAATATTACGTGGCGGTGTTGCAGCAGGGGAATAGCGCCAGCAACAGCTATGTGGAGGTGGGCTGGCAGCGCCCGGACGGGGTGCAGGAAATCATACCCGCGTTGCATCTTGCACAGTATGAGGATGACCCCGGATATCTCGATTTTACCGCGCCGGGGTTCAATCAGTACGGTTATAACGGCGGCAATCTGCCTTCGACGGCGGCGACGAACGAGGACAGCACGCTCATTGTGGAATCCGACGTGATCGCGGTCCAGCCTACGAAATTTCAATGGTATCGCAACGGAACGCTGGTGACAAACCAGAATCTCTCCTACTTGAATTTGTCGCCCGTTCACGCAGTTGATAATAATGCCCAGTATTACTTCGTGGTGACCAACATCTATGGCGCCCTCACCAGTTCCGTGGTGACCTTGTCCATCACGCCGAACACTACCCCGCCCGCCGTCACCTCAGTGGATACGCTGGGCAATCCCAATGGCGTGACGGTCAGCTTCTCCAAGACGCTCAAGTTGAACACGGTCACCAACTTGGCGAATTACGCGTTGCAAATCCAGGGGGGGGCCAGTTTGGTGATTACCTCGGCCACTTTGCTCGCCAGCCAGCAAACGGTGCTGCTGACCGGCAACTTTAATTTTCAATTGGGGACCACTTATCAGCTGACCGTGTCCGGGATTCAGGACCAGGACACCACCCCCAACACCCTTTCGCCCAATCCCACGATCGGCACGTTTGTCTATGCGCCACCGGCGGGAACCACCTATACCTTTAGTGATGGAACGGGCGACGGTTTCAGCCTGTTTGGCTCCGCCAACGAGGTGGCCAACGGGGGTTATGCCGGCGGTGGCTACGTGGATTTAACCGATGCTTCAACGTATGAGGCGGGAGTGTTGCAATTCAGCAACAGCGCGACCGTGGAACAATTCGAACTGGACTTCAAGGCCCGCATTGGCGGCGCTGGTGCCGTTCCCGGCGACGGCTTCTCCATCAATCTGGCCGCCGATCTGCCGCAGGGAACGTTTGTCAACCAGCAGGAGGGCTATGCGCCCATCGCCTCGCCCGGCGCCAACCCGCTGGTGGTGGCGTTCAACAATGACCGAACGGTGAACGGCGTGGTGTCGCCAGCCATAACAGTGGAATGGCAGGGCAACCTCGTGACCAATGTGCTGACCGGCATCGGCGGTGTGCCGCCGATCAACAGTGCGGACGGCCATTGGGCCGACGTGAATCTGCAGCTTCAGCGCGGCGGCAACCTGAGCTTGAGCTTCGACGGGGTGGTGATTTTCACCAATCTGGCCACCGGCTTTGTGCCCGTACAGAATGCCCAACTGGAGGTCGCGGCCGAGACCAGCGCCAATTATGAGACCCACTGGATTTCGGACCTCTATATTAACTACAACAACGGAGGCGTCGGCCCGGTTGGCTTCGCGACCAATCCTTCGTTGACCAACCTTACTGTGCTGGAAAATCAGACCGCCACCTTCGCGGTAATCCCGAGCGGCGCGAGTCCCGACTACTATCAATGGTATTTTAACGGCACGGCGATTCCCAATGCCAACAGTTCGGTCCTCTCCGTTGACGCCACGCTCGTCCCAACGGACGCTGCGGGTCAATATTCCGTGGTGGTCAGCAATTGGTTCAGTGTCGCTACCAGCGCCGCTGCGACCTTGAGCATCACCCCGGATACGACCCCGCTGCAGTTGGTGTCCGCCAGTATTCTGGACTTTGGGAACAATCAGGTGGTGCTCATCTTCAGCAAGCCGGTGAGCCTGGCTACGGCCACCAATCTGGCGACCTATAATCTGGGCCTGCTGCCGCTTTATTCGGCCGCGCTGAGCGCCAACGGGTTGTCGGTGACTTTGAACACCGGCGTCTTGGAGCGGAATCAACTCTATCTGTTCACCATTAAAGGCTTGCAAGACACCACCGCCGAGGCCAACACGCTGAACATCACGGCCTCGTTTGTGGCGAGCGCGGCGAGCGCGGCGGATTATGCCTCGCAGGTCCTGGCGGACGGCGCGATCCGTTATTGGCGCTTTGATGATCCGGTGGGCAGCTTGACGGCGACCAGCATTGCGACCGGCGCGGACCCGATTACCTCCGACACTGCGACGCTTGACGGCAACCCGACCCTCGGAATCCCAAGTTTGATTCCCAGCGAGCCCCAGGATCCGGCCCTCGGCTTGTCCTCGGTCACCGGCGACTATCTGACCTCTCCTAATGGCGTGGATATCAGTTCCGCCGGGCCGTATGCGCAAAGGACGGTCGAGTTTTGGTTCAATGCCGAATCGCTGCCGGCGCCGGGCTCCACGGCCCTGTCTGCCGCCAATGGCCTTTACTCTGAAGGCGCCGCCACTCGCGGACTTGACATCTATCTCTGGCGCGACCCGGCCAATCCCAACCCGGACACCGCCGCATTGATCTTCAATGCCTGGAACAATGCCTCGGATGGTGCGGGGGCTCCCTGGGGCACCACCAGCGCCGGCACCACGCCGGAAAGTTCCACCACGCCCTCCGTTTATGCGGAAACCACTGTTCAGGCCGGGCAGACTTATCATGTCGTGGCCGTGCTGAACGGTGGTACCGTGACCCCCAAAGGACAGTTGATCCTCTATGTCAACGGCGTTCCCGTCTCGACCGCCAATGGCGCGGGCCAGCTTTATGCCCACACCGGCAATTCGGTTAATATCGGGCGCATCAACGGACTGCTGCACACGGGTGATAGTGGCACCTCCGGCACCTTCTCCGGCGTGCTGGATGACTTGTCGCTTTACGATGTGGCCTTGTCCGCCAGCACCGTCGCCTTGCATTACCAGGAGGGTACCAACACGGTGAATCTGGCGGTGACCAATTCCGCCCCGCTGGCGGTGTCGCGCCTGGATACGCTGGGCAATCCCAACTCCGTGGTGCTGACGTTCAACGAGCCGATCAGCAAAGCTTCGGCGACCAATCTGACCCATTATGCGCTGAAGAATTGGGCGGGGGCCGCCATCACCATCACCAATGCCACGCTGCTTGGGGGTCAAAGCTCGGTGCAGTTGTTGGGCAACTTTGGCTTCCTAATCAACTCGAATTACACGCTGACCGTGTCCGCCATTACCAATGCGTTGGTGGCCAACAACATCCTCGCGCCCAATCCAACGACCGAGGCGTTCGCCTTCGCGGCGCCGACGGGCACCACTTATATCTTCAGCAACGGCTTACCGGTGGGCCTGCAAATCGCGGGCGCGGCTTATGTGACCAACAGCGGCGGCTACGCCGGCGATGGTTTCATTGATCTGACCGATGCCGCGACCAATGAAAACGGGGTGGTGCTGTTTTCCGATCGTCACGACGTAAGCCAGATCCACGTGAACTTCAATGCCCTCTTATCCAACGGCAGCACGCCGCCCGGCTCGGGTTTCTCGGTCAATATCGCTCCGGATTTGAAGCCGGCCACCTTTAGCAACCCCCAATTAGGCTATTTGGCCACTCCCCTGACCAACCGCCTGACCATAGCCTTCAATAATTTGAGCAACACGCCCTCCATCTCGGTGCTGTTGTGGGGCACAAATGTCACGAAAGTGCTGGTGGGTACCAATGGCTTCCCGGCGCTGAACAACACCAATGGGCAGTGGGCCAACGTGGACATCCAATTGCAGCTCAACGGGCTGCTGAGTGTGAGCTATGGTGGCGTCACGGTGATCACCAATCTGGGGACCGGTTTTCAACCGATCCTGGGCGCCCAAGTGAGTTTTGCCGCCGGCACCACGGCGTCCGCTTATGAGACGCATTGGTTTGATGACATCAACATCAACTACGATCAGGGGTCGGTGGGACCGGTGTACATCCCGACCAACGGCCAGCCGCAGAACACGATTGTGCTGGAAAACGCGACGGCCAACTTGGCCGTGGTTCCGGCCGGCACCGATCCGTACGGCTATCAATGGTATTACACCAATACCCCGGTGGCCGGGGCCACCAATCGCACTTACGCCTTTGCGGCCACCACGAACAACGCCGGGGCCTATAAGGTGGTCGTGCGGAATAACTTCAGTTCCGTCACCAGTCAGGTGGCCACGGTCAGCGTCCAGTTGGACCAAAATCCGGCCGCGGTGACCAATATCGCCGCTTATGCGGGTGGGGTGAATCAGGTTCAGATTCAGTTCAACAAACAACTGGATCCGGTCACCGCCACAAGTCTCTTGACTTATTACATCCCCAACCTGCCCATTACGAACGCCACCCTCAGCAGCAGTGGCTCCTTGGTCACGTTGTTCACCACCCAGCAGCAGAACCTGCAAACCAACACCCTGACCATTACCGGTTTGAGGAATTATGCCGCCCAGCCACACATCTTGAACACCAATGTTGCGTTCACCTCGGGCATCAGTTTTGATCAGGAGGCGCTGGTGGATGGTCCGGTGCGCCATTACCGGTTTACCGAGACCAACGGCACCACGGTCAATAGCGACATCTCCATCTTGGATCCCTTGTCCACGGCCCAGGGTACCACTTACAACAATCCGATCCTGGCGGTGGCGCCACTATTCACGAACGCCTCTGGCCGGGCGATTCAGTTGAACCATGCCAATACCAACTACATCACCTTCCCAGCCGCGGAATATGACATTACCTGGACCAACACGGGCGCTCCGCATTACTGGGCGCAAAAATCCATCGAGATTTGGTTTAAAGCCAATTCCCTGCCGTATGCCGGGACCTATACCGATACCAACGGAAACACCTTTCCAACCAATCACGCCTATGGCCTGTGGAGCGAGGGGGCCAATTCCCGCTACCTGAATATATATTTGTACGGTATTGACAATACCACGACCAACCCGAGCCAGGCCTTGTTGGTGGTCAGCGGTGGCAACATCGCCAATGACGGTCCGGGCGCCTATCAGCAATGGGGCACGTTGGCGGGCGGCGGACCAGCCTTTGCCGTGTATGCAGAAGCCCTGGTTACCACGGACCAGGTATATCAGGTGGTGGGAGAGTTGAATGGCGCGGCCGATACCAATGCCGCCACGCTGGGCAATCCGCTGGGCGATATTCAACTCTACGTTAATGGTGTGCTGGCAGATCTCTCGGATGACGAAAACAACGAGCCAGCCGGTCTGCTTTACGCCCATGATGGCACCACCGTTCGCGTCGGGCAAGGCGGCACGAATTTCCGGTTTGACGGTTATTCCTTCTCCCCCAGCGACACCTTTGACGGAGTGATTGGCGATATCGTCTATTACAACACCCTCCTGAGTTCTAATCGTATCGCCGCGCATTATCAGGCCGCTCTGACACCGCCGTTGGTGCCGCCGCAGCCGGCGGTTGTCACCCCGCCGGTTTTTGGCTCCTACTCGGTTGCGGGCGGCAGCTTCGGCATCGCCTGGAGTGGCACGGCGCAATTGCAGCGCGCTACCAATGCCAGCGGACCGTTCATTACGGTTACCAACGCCACGAGCCCCTATCACGAACCGGCCACCAACAAGCAGGTGTTCTTCCGCCTGGTGCATTAACCGACCGGGAAATGCACTGTATGAAACATTTACTCAATCGGGAATCGTTCCATGTGGGTGGGTTCGGTTCGGGGGCGATTGAGTAGCGCGCTGGCAGGGTGGGCTTTTGGGGTTGGCCCGCCCTGCCAAATTTAAACCGCATTGATGAACCACAACCTCCAATATTAATATATGAATATAGAAACCAGTTTCCTGTACCGAAGTGCGAACGGCCGGCGTTCCGCCGGGGTTGCAAATTCGAATCGCAAACATCGATTTGCCCAAGCTGCTCTTGTGAGCATTGCGGCCGTCTGTGGGGCGGTTCTCGCCGGCACCGCCGGTGCGGCTGATTCCACCAAGGCGCTCCTCTCGGACTGGCCACCTTCGTTAAAAGCTCCGGCGGGAGCGCCCAATGTCGTCCTCGTCTTGCTGGATGATGTGGGTTATGGCTATTCGAGCGTCTTCGGCGGGCCTGTACCGACGCCCAACATAGACAAGGTGGCCAGCCAGGGTCTCCGCTATAATAATTTTCACGTCAATGCCATGTGCTCGCCCACCCGCGCGGCCTTGCTTTCCGGGCGAAACTCTCACGAGATCGGCTTTGGCCGCATCACCGAGTCGGCCAATAACGCGCCAGGTTATACCAGCATCTGGCCCAAAACCGCAGTGTCGCTCGCGGAAGTCCTGAAGCGCAACGGCTACAGCACCGCCGCTTTCGGCAAATGGCACAACACCCCCACTTGGGAGGTGAATCCGGCAGGACCCTTCACGCACTGGCCCACCTCACTTGGCTTTGAACATTTCTACGGGTTCCTCGGCGCCGCAACCTCACAATTTGACCCGGTTCTGTTTCGCAACACGGCCCCGGCAGACCTGCCCAGCACCCCCGAGCAGGGCTATATCCTGAATCATGACCTGGTTAACGAGGCCAAGCAGTGGGTCCATCAGCACGATGCCAGTGCTTCCGGCCGGCCGTTCTTTCTCTATTTCGCGACCGGTGCCATCCACACCCCGCATCAGGTGCCCCGGGAGTGGATTGCCAAGTTCAAGGGGCAATTTGACAAGGGCTGGGACAAGCAACGCGAGGAGACCTTTGCCAAGCAAAAGGCTTTGGGCATCATTCCGGCGACGGCGGAATTCACGCCCCGTCACGCGGAGTTGCGCGCCTGGGATTCGTATGACGCTGATCAGCAGAAGATCTTTGCCGCCCAGGCTGAAGTTTATGCCGCTTACCTGGCCGAGACGGACTTTGAACTTGGTCGTTTGTTTGACGATCTGAGGGCCGCCGGCCATACCAATGACACGGCTTTTTTCATTATCGTCGGCGATAATGGCGCCAGCGCTGAAGGCGGGCTGGACCCTGCGGTTGGCGGGGGATCCGTGCAGGAGCAACTCACGCGGATCGGCAAACTCGGCTCCCGGGATCTGACGACTCACGTTCAGTCGGGCTGGGCCTGGGCGGCGAACACACCTTTCTCCTGGGCCAAGCGGACGGCGTCCCACCTGGGCGGAACGACCGATCCGCTGATCGTATCCTGGCCGGGACATATCAAGGGTGATGGCAGCGTTCGCAGCCAGTTTTCGTTCGTGACGGATATTGCGCCCACGATTTACGAATTAGCTCATATTCAGTTCCCCGAAGAGGTGGACGGCGTCAAGCAGCTTCCCTTGGAAGGCGCCAGTTTGGTGTACTCGTTTGACGACGCCCAAGCTCCGACCCGACATACGCGGCAATACTTCGAAATGGTCGGGAACCGGGGGATATACAAGGATGGCTGGTGGGCCGGCTCGCGTCTGGGCGTGCCGTGGGGCGGCGGTCCTTCACCCACCGGAGCGCAGACCGAACCGGGCAAGTGGGAGCTTTACGATTTGACCAGCGATTTCAACCAGGCGCACGATCTGGCGGATCAAAACCCGGACAAACTGAAGGAACTGGTGGATTTCTTCGCGGCGGAAGCGGAACGCAATCACGTTTATCCCGTGGGTGATCGCGGACTGGGCTTCGGAGGAGCGCTCGGAGGGAATACCAATGCCACGCGCAACCAGACCAGTTGGACCTTTCGCGGCGGGGCCGAACGGATTGCCGGACAATTTGGGCCGAGGATCGGCGGCAATTCGCACCGGATTACCGCTGAAGTCGAAGTGGGTGATGAGACGCCCAACGGCGTCATCTTCGCCTATGGCGGGAGAAATGGCGGGGTGGTCCTGTTTGTGAAAAACGGGCAACTTATCTACGAGGGCACACCGCGTTCGTCGTCGCCCTCGACGGTTCCGCACACGCAGATCATCGCCACGGGACAACTGCCCAAAGGCAAATCGGTCATCGAAGTGGATGCCACCCGGATCGAAGCGCCCACTGGCGATCAAGACGCAACCTCCGTCCCAGCCGCTCCAAACGGCCAGGGCTTGGGCGGTTTTGGCGGCGGCGATGGCAATCTGGCATTTAACATCGCTCTGCTGGTCAACGGGAAAACGGTCGCCACCGGCGAGTTCAAGAGCATCCCGTTGGGCATTGCCAACCGATTCGGCGGCGGCGCCTCTGGCCGAACCAGGATCCGCCAAGGCACCAACAGCCTGAGAGGGAACCTCCGGGGTGCGAACCTTCCAGTCGGCGGGGGCGGGGGTGGTTTTGGCGGTGGCATCCTCAGCATCGGCAGCAACAAGGGAACGCCGGTCAGCAATGACTATTTGGGGCCCAATCCGTTCAACGGCGAGATTGGCGCGGTAACGTTTTCCCTCACCTCTCCAGAGGACGATTCAGAAACGGATTAAACACATCTTGAATCCGAAACCTTCCAGTGCAAAAAACACAAAACAAACGAGTGAAAACCATTAAAACGATATCTGCCTCTATTTGCGAGGAGACGAACGACCTGCGTTCCGTCCCGGTTCCCAATTCGAACCGTAAAACCGGGCTTGGTAAATCCACGCTTTGGAACATCGCGGCCATTTGCGGATCGCTGCTCGCCAGCCTCGGCAATGCGCAAGATGCCGCCAATGCCCCCGCCACGGCTTGGCCGCCTTCCGTCAAAGCTCCGGTGGGCGCGCCAAACATTGTGCTCATTCTGCTGGACGACGTGGGTTATAGCTGGTCCAGCGTCTTTGGGGGTCCGGTCGCGACGCCCAATATAGATCGGTTGGCCAGCCATGGCCTGCGCTACAACAATTTTCATGTCAATGCCCTTTGCTCGCCCACGCGCGGGGCTTTGCTCTCGGGGCGGAACGCACATGAGATCGGTTTTGGCACCATAACCGAAGGAGCCAACAGTGCGCCAGGTTATACCAGCATCTGGCCGAAGAATGCGGTGTCCGTAGCCCAAGTTCTCAAACAAAACGGCTACAGCACCGCCGCTTTCGGCAAATGGCACAACACCCCCACTTGGGAGGTGAATCCGGCCGGGCCGTTTGACCATTGGCCGACTTCGCTGGGCTTCGAATACTTCTATGGTTTCCTTGGTGGCGCGACCACACAATACGACCCGGCGTTGTTCCGCAACACCACGCCGGTGGAACTGCCCAAAACGCCGGAACAGGGCTATCTCCTGAATCCCGATTTGGTGAACCAAGCCGAGCAGTGGGTGCATCAACACGATGCCAGCGCCCCGGGGCGGCCGTTCTTCCTTTATTTCGCGACCGGCGCGATTCATACGCCGCACCACGTGCCGCGGGATTGGATGGCCAAGTATAAGGGGCAGTTTGATCTGGGCTGGGACAAGCAGCGCGAAGTGACCTTCGCCCGGGAGAAGGCCTTGGGCGTGATTCCCGCCAACGCGGAGTTGACTCCCCGGCCCAAGGAGCTTCCGGCTTGGGATTCGCTGAGCGCCGACGAGAAGAAGCTCTACGCCGCACAAGCCGAGCTTTACGCCGCGTATCTGGCCGAGACGGACTATGAACTGGGTCGCTTGCTCGAGGACTTGAAGTCCGGTGGCCACACCAATGACACAGCCGTATTCATGATCGTGGGCGACAACGGCGCCAGCGGCGAGGGCGGACTGGAAGGCACGATTGGATACAAGGCCACAGTGCAGGAGCAACTGGCGCGGCTGGACGAGTTCGGGTCGAGGGATTTGGCCAATCACGTCGAGTCGGCTTGGGCCTGGGCGGCGGACGCGCCCTTTCAGTGGATGAAGCAGGTGGCGTCGCATCTGGGCGGCACGACGGATCCTTTAATTGTTTCCTGGCCGGGACACATCCAGGATGAAGGCGGCATTCGCAGCCAGTTTTCGTTTGTCACGGATATTGCGCCCACGATCTACGAACTGGCCCATGTCCAGTTTCCGGAAACGGTGGACGGGGTCAAGCAGCTCCCGCTCGAAGGCGCCAGCCTCGGGTTTTCGTTCGATGACGTCCAGGCGCCAAGCCGGCACAACCTGCAATACTTTGAAATGGTTGGCAACCGGGGGATCTATAAGGACGGATGGTGGGCCGGTTCCCGACAGGGCGTTCCATGGGCCACCGGAGCCGGGCGGGGCCAACCCGGCAAGTGGGAGCTCTATAACTTGACCAATGATTTCAGTCAGGCGCACAACTTGGCCGACCAATACCCGGACAAGCTCAAGGAACTGGAAGACCTTTACGCGGCCGAGGCGGACAAAAATCACGTTTATCCCAAGGGCGGCGCCGGCCTAGGCGGCGGCGCCGTGGCTGCAACCGGTGGCCCGGAGGCCTCTAAAACCAGTTGGACCTTCCGGGTCGGAGCCGAACGCATCCCGGCACGGTTCACGCCCCGGCTCGCCGGCCATTCTCACACCATCACCGCCGAGATCGAAGTGGGTGAGGAGACGCCCAATGGCGTGATCTTCGCCGAAGGTGGCAGAAAGGGCGGATTTGCGCTGTTCGTGAAAAACGGGCAGGTCATCTATGAAGGAACGCCGCACTCGACGACGCCCGCAACGGTTCCCCACACGCAAATCGTCGCCCAAGAAAATCTGCCCAAAGGTAAGTCGGCGATCGAAGTGGTCGCCACCCGGGTCGAAGCGCCCGCTGGTTCCACTGTCAGCAATGGCAACCAGAGATTCCAGATCGCGCTTTTGATCAATGGCAAAACCGTTGGCAACGGGGAGTTCGACGGCGTGCCCCTGGGCGGCAATACGTTGAGCATCGGCCAGAATTTGGGAAATCCGGTCAGCCGGGACTATGCCACGCCGAATCCGTTCAACGGCGTGCTCAACGGGGTGACCTTCACCATCACGTCGCCCGTGGCGCAGGCGAATCTCAACGGGCCTTGGCGAAAGGGCGATGCCTTGGATCCCGACGAGGCGCCGGAAATCGCCAATCGTGCGCTGGTCGTAACGGCCGAGATCGAACCGGCTGGCACCAATGGGGTCATCATCTCTCAAGGGGCTGGTGGCAATGGTTATGCGCTGTACCTGCAGGATGGCAAACCGGCTTTTGCCATTCGCAGTCTGGGTGAATTAACCACGGTGACTGCGGTCGAAGCGCTGGGGTCGGGCCATTTCAAAATCGAAGGCAAACTCGCGACCGACGGCACCATCACGATTTCGGTGGATGGCCGGCAGGTGGCGACCGGGCATGCTCCGGGATTGATCGCCACGCAGCCGGGACGCGGATTGACCGTGGGCTTGAACGAGGAACCGGTGGGTGATTACACCGCGCCAAATCCATTTGCCGGTAAGATCGAAAACGTGTTTGTCCAAAGCCTGTGAAGCGTAATCGAAGAGTTGTTTTTTAGCCCTTGTCAGCATAGTGAAATGGATTCATGGCGTTATTTGATTGGAAAGGTCAATGGCGGAAAAACCGCTGCAAGCGCTGCTTTGTTGCCTTTGCGGCGATTTTTCTGGCGGCATTCGGTTTGGGTTGCAAGCCCGAATCGGCGCGTCCGCAGTCAACCAGCTCAACGCCGCCAGCGATGGATGGAAAGCGGGCTTATGCCGGCTCCAGCAGTTGCCGGAAATGTCATGAACCAGAATATCAACTTTGGTCGGTTTCTCATCACGCGATTGCGGAGCGTCCGGTACAGCCGCTGTTTGACCGAACCGCTTTTGATCCACCGCGCTCATTTCGGCACGGCCGCCAGACCACGGAGGTGGCGGTCGTGAATGGCCGGCTTCAAGTCACGACGACGGGGTTATCCGGGAGCGCGGAAACGTTCACCGTCGAGCGCGTCATCGGCCAGGATCCGTTGCGGCAATACCTGGTCGCCTTTCCGGGCGGGCGATGGCAGACGCTCGAAGCGTCCTATGATCCAAACGCCAATGAGTGGTTCGATTCCTTCGGCAATGAAGACCGAAAACCCGGCGAGTGGGGCCATTGGACCGGTCGCGGCATGAATTGGAATATGATGTGCGCTACCTGCCACAATACGCGCGTCCAAAAGAATTACGAGGCCGCCGACGACAGCTATCACACCACCATGGCCGAGCCGACGGTGGGTTGCGAAGCCTGCCACGGCCCGTTGAAGGCCCACAATGAGTGGCAGGAAAAATTCGGCCAGTCCGGCCAGACCGATCCGACCGTGACGAAGTTGAGCCATGCACAAATCATGGATTATTGCGGAACCTGTCATTCCCGCCGCAGTGACCTGACCGGTGATTTTTTGCCCGGCGAGAATCTCCAGGACCGTTACGACCTGGAGATGGCCGGCACGGAAGATTATTACTATTCCGACGGCCAGATTCGTGAGGAGGATTATGAATATGCCTCCTTCCTGAGCAGCCGGATGCAGGCACGCGGCGTGTATTGCCTCGACTGTCACAATCCGCATTCTTACAAAACCATTTTGCCCGGCAACTGGCTTTGCCTGCGTTGCCATGCCGAGGGCAGCAAGACCGCGCCCAACATCAATCCCGTCACGCACAGCCACCACCAAGTCCATGGTTTCGACACCAACGGCCAGCCGGTGAATGTGGATTTGAAGAGATACAATTCAAAAATCGTCAAGGAAACCGGCGGTGAATGCGTGAATTGTCACATGCCGCAGACGCCGTACATGCAGCGCCACTGGCGGCACGATCACGGTTTCACCAGCCCGGACCCGCTGCTGACAAAACAATTTGGCATTCCCAACGCCTGCAACCGCTGCCATCAGGACAAATCGGCGGACTGGGCGCTGGAAGCCAGTGAACAATGGTATGGCACCAATTTTGGCGGCACGCGCCGGACTCGCGCCCAGGCTTTTGCACGGGCGAATTGCGGCGACGCCTCGGCGGTGACGCCGCTGCTCGAAGTTTTGCGCAGCGAAGAACAGCCTTATTGGAAGGCCGCGGCGGAGAACGCCCTGGCCCCGTGGAGTGCGGACGCGCGCGTGACAGATGCACTGGTCGCAAATCTTGCCAGTACCAACGGCCTGGTCCGCACCAAAGCCGCGCAGGCATTGGATACTGCGGCGCAGGAGGACGATCCCCCAATCAAGGAAGCCTTGCGCGCCCATCTGCGTGATCCCCTCCGCAGCGTGCGGCTGGCGGCGGCGTGGGATTTGCGGAGGGAACTGAAACCGGGCGAGCCGGTGGAGGTAGAATTGGAGAACTTTCTCAACCTGAATGCCGATCAGCCTGGCGGGCAGTTGCAATTGGGGGTGTTCCAATGGGGTCGCGGCCATACTGAAGCGGCCTTGCAGCATTATCAAACGGCTGCGAAGTGGGACGCCTTTTCGGCGCCCGCCCAGCACGAGCTTGCAGTGGCTTATAGTTCTCTCAACCGTCCGCAAGAGGCCGTAACGGCTTTGCAGGCCGCCGTCAAGCTGGCACCCCGGGAAGGGCAATATCAATTTGAACTCGGGCTGGCCTGGAATGAAGCCGGCGATCTGGCGCAGGCGCAAACCGCGTTTGAGTCCGCCGTGCAGCTGTCGCCTGGCAACGCACCGGCCTGGTATAATCTTGGCCTTGCACGCTCGGCTGCTGGACAACCGCAGGCGGCAATCGAGGCGTTGCGGCGCGCCGAATCGGCGGATCCCACCGACCCGCGTGCGCCTTATGCCCGCGCCACGATTCTGGCGCGGCAGGGGCAAATGGACGAAGCCAAAACTGCGCTGCGGCATGCCTTGGCAATCCAGCCGGATTTTCCCGCCGCCCGGCAATTCTTAAACCGGCTTTCAATCCAATGATTTGCCAAGACCACATATAAAACCGTAACCATACATTCCTATGAAGAAAATCGCACTATTGCTGGGGCTTTCGCTGCTCGCGGCCGCCGCCAACGCCGACGATGTCGGCGTCCGACTCCGGTTTGGATTGAACGACAAGACGCCAACAAACTGGGACGGCTCCGTCATGGTTTCGCCCGGCCGGGTGACCTCCATCAGCGGGTGGCGGTTTACCAGCGCGGACTCCACGGATGGCACCAACAGCTGACAGACGTCCACGCGTCCGGCGACCGGGCCGCTGCGGAGCAATAATCCGCGGCTGGCCGGACAAACTGTCCGCACCAACGTGCTAATTAGCGACAACGGCGTGCTGCTCTCGTTCACCGAGGTGACCGAGGACAGCGTGGTGCAAGTGAAAACCGCGCAGGGTGATTTCGGCTTCAAACTTGCCGACGTGCCGCACGGAAAAATTGTGGGGGAACTGGAGGACGCCGTGGAAGTGGAGCGCACCGCTTCGGCGGCGGTGTTGACCGATGAGAAGACGGACGATGATTATCCCCCGCCGGTTAAACCACCGGCTACATGCTGGAGTCCGCCACCAGTCTGATTTCGCAGGTGACTTGGCACTCAGGGTCCGAAAATGGACGCCCTTCAAACAGTTTCTGCGATGTCGGATCTGCCGTAGGCCCGGGACGCGATCAGGCCAGTCACGGAGCGCTCAGGCGGAGGGGCTCAGCCTGCTGGCTGCGGGATCGGCAATCTTTGGTTTGAAGCGGGCAGGCAACCACACATTTTTCGGAACAAATTTTGGGCACCTCTAGCTATTGTAGGTGATGGATTATTCAACCATTGTTGAGACGGTTCGCGAGACGGCCAATTGGGAAGAGTGCCTGCCATTTCGGTTGGCTCTCCTCGTTGGCGCACAAATGAATTTGGGTGGTCAGGATTATCGTCCTGCCAATGGAAATTTTGGACAGAAAGAAAGGGATTTCCCCTTAATTCGCGGCAAAAATCCCTGTTTGAATGAATACCAGAATGAATACCAAACCGCATTAGGCCGCTACGTGCCGATTAAGACCGTAACGTCCGGATTGCTCGAAAACTCTCAAAAAAACATCGCGAAAACCAAGCAACCTAGCCCGATTCCGACCCTCGCCTCCAAGTTGTTGCAAATAAGCTACTTGCTTCTAAAAAGCGCTTTGATTCCCGTTCGTTTTTGCTCAGCAGGCGCTAATTGCCAACCGACCCTCGCCTACAGCTTCGAATTCCTTTGATTTTTAGCGGTTTCGGCGGGTTTCGCAGCCTCAAAAGGACTCCGCTGCTACCGAAATGAATACCAAGAGCCGGAACCGAATGTTGCCGCCACTTTGGGTCGTAATCGGTTTGTTGCGGTGTCCGGCGCGACTCCCCATCGTGTCAAAATACACGCATAAAACCAATAATGGAATCGTCGTTTACAAGGCAAAATCGTCGGCATCATTGAGCTATGAATCTTGGCCATAAACTCGCCGCGTTGCCAACACCGGCAACATCGGTTTTGGGTCGTGAAAAACCTTGGCATTTCAGCCTGGTTCGAATATTTGGACACTACGGGATGCGGGGCTTCATGGGTTGGACATCCCCGCTCTGTTTCGTGGAAAGCCTATGCAATGACTGAACCATGTAGTATTCTAAAATTATGAATCTTTTCGACCGTCTGCTCTTGAGGATTGCTCTCCGATGGGAGCGGCGAGGCGCTGGGGTTTTGCTTGCGGCGGTATTGGTGGTGCCCTTTTGGATTTGCCTGGTTTCGCCGGTCCAGGCTCAATCCTATGGCAATGTCGTGATGGGCGGTGGCGGTTATGTGGATGGCATCATTGCCTGCCCCAGCCAGCAAAATCTTTTTTATGTCCGCACGGATGTGGGCGGCGCCTATCGCTGGAACGATCCAACACAGGCATGGATTCCGCTGCTGGACTGGCTGCCCCCGAGCGAGGTTTCCTACATGGGGGTGGAAAGCATCGCCGTGGACCCGGAGGCGCCAGGTAAATTGTACCTGTTGGCGGGCACTTCGTATTGGAACAACGGCATGACGGCCATCCTGTGCTCAACCAATTACGGTTCCAACTTCACCATCATCAACGTGACTTCGCAATTCAAAGCCAACGGGAATGGGGCCAACCGCAACAAAGGGGAGACCTTGGCGGTGGACCCAAATCTTGGGAGCATTCTCTTTTGCGGCACCCGGGCCAATGGCCTGTTCAAAAGCAGCAACTCCGGGGCAAGCTGGAATGCCGTCACCAGCCTCAATATCGGCACTGCCAACGTCAGTTTTGTGAAGTTTGACCAGGTGTCCGGCACCACCGGCAGCGCCACACCCCGCATATTTGTCGGCGTATTTGCCACCGGAACCAACCTGTTCGTCAGCAACGACGCCGGGAACACTTGGACCGCCCTGACCAACAGCCCCGCCGCCTCTCTGCCCCAGCGGTGCGCCCTGGCCAGTGACCGCAACCTCTACATCACCTACGGCAATGATCCCAATGGGGCGATCATGAAATACAATGTCACCAACGGAGTCTGGTCCAACTGCTCTCCCAGCGGCACCCTGACCTATGGCGGCATCAGTGTCTGCGCCACGAATCCGAACCTGCTGATCGCTTCCACCTATTCAGAATGGAAGTGGCAGCCGAATGGTTCTTATGGCGATCGTTTCTATGTGAGCACCAACGCCGGAGCGAGCTGGAATGACCTCATCGGCAACAATGAATTTGCCATGAATCCCAACGGCTATCCTTATATTGCCCCGGCGGCCATCCACTGGGCCGGCTCCATTGAAATGGACCCGTTCAATCCAAACCGCGTGTTTGTGGGCTCGGGCAACGGCTTGTTTTGTACGACAAATTTGAATTCCGGGAGGACGCTTTCGACCTGGAAATGCATGGTCAAGGGACTTGAGGAGACGGTGCCGATTGATTTTATTAGCGTTCCCGGCGGCCCTTTCGTCAGCTCCGTGGGCGACCAAGGTGGCTTTGTAAATACTAATATCACTATGGCCGCGCCCACCAATATCAGCCAGTCCACCAGCCTCGCCTATGCCGCTAATAAGTCCAACTTTGTTGCCCGCGTGGTCTCGAACGGCGAACTGTATTATACGCAACCGCCGTTTGTTGCCTGGACCAAATTCCCCTCCACCCCGGGCGTCATGACCAATGGCAATGTGGCCATTGCCGCCGATGGCTCCACTGTCCTGTGGCAGTCCGTCGTTGGGAGCATCCCCACCTGTTATCTCACGACGAACTTGGGCACCAACTGGACACTCAGCACGGGGTTGACGTTCAGCGGCATTCCCAAAGCGGATTCGCAAAACCCCTTGAAATTTTACGTTTACAATAGCAGCGACGGATATTTGTATGTCAGCACCAATGGTGGCCAGACGTTCGCCAAGGGTGGCTCTGTCGGCGCCGGCGGCGACTCCACCTTTTGCGTCGCCCCCGGTTTCGAGGGCCATGTCTGGGTGGCGCTTTACGGCAATGGTTTGAAATATTCAACCAATTCCGGAGCCACTTTCTATTCCGCGAACGTCACCGAAGCCGATGCCGTCGCCTTCGGCAAGACCACGCCGGGGGCGGCTTATCCCACCTTGTTCATCTGGGGCCGCCCGACCAGTTCCAGCGTAGTGGGCATGTATCGCTCCACGAATGCCGCTGTCTCCTGGTTTAGCGTCAATGACACCAATCACCAATATGGTGGGCTGGGCAATGCCGGCATCATCGAGGGCGACAAGAATGTCTGCGGCCTCGTTTACATGAGCTCGGTCGGCCGCGGTGTGCCTTTCATGAATTCGTGGGTATTCGTGACTAATGTGACCGTTTCCCCCACCGCAGATTTTCTGCCGGTCAATGGCAGCGTGCAGTTGGTGGCGTCGGTCTGGCCAACAAACGCGTCCAACCCGGCCTTCGTCTGGGCTGCCAGCGCCACCAATATCGCCACCGTCAACGCAGCCGGACTAGTAACCGCCATCCTCGCGGGCACGACGACGGTCACCGCGACCACACTGGACGGGAATTATGTCGCCAATTCCCTCGTCACCGTCACCAACGTGACCTCCTCGCCGCTGCTGGCTTGGAATGCCATTGGAGATACCAATCTGGTGATTTCGTGGCCTGCGGACCATCGAGGTTGGCTGTTGCAAGCGCAAACCAACTCCGTCGGCGCCGGCCTCGGCAGCAATTGGTTCATTCTGCCAGGTTCCGCCTCGCTTTTGACGTGGACGAATTCCATCAATGCGGCCAACGCGAATGTGTTCTACCGGCTGGCCTATCCGCATTGAATGCAGCCGTCCACCCCGGTTAACCTGCGGCTGCCAAGAAAAGACTCCTGTATCGCGCCAGAAAGTGCTCACGGGAAACCGGAAACCAGCGACCGACGTCGCGGGAACCGGGAAACTGGAGTGGAAACCGATCCCGTAATGTCCAAAAAATGAAATTTGGCTGCACTTGCCGCATTTTTTGGTGGGCTTTTGAATCTGGCCGCGCGAGTTCGGAAGAGGGAAAAGCAGGCAAAATAGCGCAACAGGGCGCAAATACAACTACTTACGAATACGGGTCAGGCGGACCGCCAAAGGCCGATCCGTCTGCCACACATAACGGAGAACTCAACATAACGACCCTCGCCTCCAGCCCCTTTCATTGGGTTTCCCTGAAGAAAATCGATCGCGGAACCCCAAACACGGTCATTTGCCAGCAGATTTGCCAGCACACCGGGACTCGGGCCGCATTCCATGTAATGCCGCCTATGGCCCGCGTATTGCCGCCAATAGCTCGCTAACGACTCCGTTGCGCTCAGGCTAGGTTCATAACCTGAGAAATGTCGTGAAGCGGTGATGGCCTGTGAACGGTCCCTCGGTTTCGCGCCGCGCGCCGTTTCCAAGGAGAATCGTGGTTATGACATCGAATCACGGTACCCGCGTGTTCCGGTTCGGCAGCTCGGCAGCTCGGCAGTCGGCGTAAAAACGCATGTTGGCATGGCCGAGGCGTCTCGGGTCTCGACGCTAAAGGCACCCCTCTTGACGCATTTCTTACCCTGCCGTATAAGTATTCACCTTGTTATTTTACGCTCATGCTATGTCCCTCTGCGAGCCATCCGCTCGCGGCGCCATTGATTGAACCGACGCATGAACGAACGCCACCTTCATTCAGTTGATCCAACCTGGTCTGGTCGGCAGGACCGGAAAGGGATTGGCTCTGGGACGGGCTTCGCGTGTGCTCCGCGAGTGGTGGTGAGCCAATTTGATGTTGCACGGCACAATCTTCTGATCAATCGTTTCTGGGCGCCGCTCGACGACCCGAAGGCAGGTCTGAACCTGCCGGACTCGGAATGGGTGATAAGGGTGGACCTCAAGCGCGTCCGCAACACGGACGAAGCCCTGGATTATGACGTGACTTTGAATTGCATTGCGGGCGAAGCCAAATCGGCGGGCGTCTCGGTAGAGCTGGATTTTTCCGGCTGGTCGGCAATCAATTACGTTCTGCTGCCTGCGGCGGTTTACGCGGGCAACCGGTTTGTTGCCCGCAAAATCCCGTATTCGCCCAAGCTTTATTTCGTCCAGGATATTGGGCCGGAAAAGCCGATCATTATCACCGATGTGCCGAGGCTGAGCCTAGGCGATGGCGTCTCGCGCATCCAAGAACGCAGCGGCAGCATGAACGTGCCTTGCGTCGGATTCTACGATCCAAAAGGAAAAAGAGGATATTTGCTGTTCACGAAGCAAGGGAATGAACTCGGCGACTACGGCATCGGCATCGAGGAAACGCGCAACCGCGATCGCGCAATCGTTTCCATCACTTCGCCGGTCGTGCGCGAATTGCACAACTATCGGATCTGCGACAACGAATTCCCGTCGCAGGATCGGCCGCGCGATTTCAATGCGGGTGACGTGGTGAAAATCAGCTTCCGCCTCCACACGTTTGCCGCCCGGAAACTGCAAGGCTTTTTTGACAGGTTTTCGGAAGTCAGGAAGGACCTGTTTCCACCCGCGGCCCCGCGGCCCGTGCTGCCTTTTTCCGCCTGCATGGACTTGCTGGAGCAGAAGTTCGCCCGCGATAATTTTGTCCCCCGTCACGGGTATTTTTCCGTCGGGCCCCGGCAGAATTTTTTGCAGGACTGGCAAATCGGCTGGACTGGCGGGATGATCTCCACCTACCCGCTCCTGTTTGCCGGCGGCGCGAAAACACGGCGCAACGTGATTCGCAATTTCGACTGGCTGTTTCCCGACGGGATCGCGCCGTCGGGATTCTTCTGGGACTGCGGAGCGAAGGGCGTGGAATGGATCGGCGGAGACATCCGCAAACCGCATACCGGCAACTGGCATCTCATTCGCAAAAGCGGCGACGGTGTGTTTTTTATCATCAAACAGTTTCTGCTGATGGAAAAGCTGGGCCTGCCCGTCAAGCGTGCCTGGCGCGACGGCGTCCAGCGCGTGTGCGACGCGTTCGTGAAATTGTGGAAGCAAAACCGGCAGTTCGGACAGTTCGTGCATTCGATCACGGGAGAAATTTGCGTTGGCGGCTCGACCAGCGGCGCCATTGTGCCAGCGGCGCTCGTGCTGGCGTCCGATTATTTTAGGGCCAAACGCTACCTGGCGGTGGCGGTGGCCGCTGCGGAGAAGTTTTACCGTGAATTCACGGTCAACGGCCTGAGTTGCGGCGGGCCGGGCGACGCCTGCCAGAATCCCGATTCGGAATCCTGGTATGCGCTGATTGAATCCTACGTGGCGCTGTTCGAAGCGACCGGAAACAGGATTTGGTTGCGGCGCGCCGCCGAGACCTCGCGGCAGTTTTCAACGTGGGTGGTCGCCTACGATTACCAATTCCCGCCACAGTCCACTTTTGGCAAAGCGGGCATCCGTACGACCGGTGCGGTTTACGCCAACACGCAAAACAAACATGCCGCGCCGGGACTATGCACGTTTTCCGGACTCGGCCTGCTTAAACTCTTCCGCGCGACCGGCGACCGGTTTCATCTGGACCTGTTGCGCGACATTGCGTTTGGCCTGCCACAGTATTTGCCCTATCCACGCCGGCCGCTTGGCGGTGCCAAACCGGGCTGGATGTGCGAACGGGTGAACCTGACGGATTGGGAAGGCCCGGAGCGCATCGGCGAAACGCTCCAAATGACGACCTGGGCGGAAACAGCGCTGATGCTGACGACGATTGAAATTCCTGGCCTCTACGTCCAGCCGGACATATCGTTGGTCGTCGCGTTTGACAACATCGCGGCGGAAATCGTCTCGGACAGCCCGAAAGAAATCATCCTGCGCCTGTCCAATCCAACGCCTATGCCTGCCACGGTTAAAATATTTTCCGAAACCAGTCGTGAGGCCAGAAAAGCGCTGCCGGAAAATTATCTCTTCGGCTGTCGCCTTGAGAAATTGAAATCGGGCGAGGCTCAGTGCATCACCTTTCCGAAGTCATGATTTATTTTGGCGCATCGTACTATCCGGAGCAACTCGATCCGACCGAGGTTGCGCCGGATGCCCGGCTGATGCAGGCCGCCGGCTTTAATCTGGTGCGCATGGGCGAGTTCGCGTGGGCCCGGATGGAACCTGACGAGGACCAATTTGACTTCGATTGGCTGGAATCTGCTGTTGAAATTTTAGCGCGACACGGCATCAAGTCATTGCTGGGCACGCCGACCGCCGCGCCGCCAAAATGGCTCACCGACAAATATCCGGACGCCTGTCAGATTATGGCGGATGGCCACCGGCGCGAATTCGGCAAACGCCGGCATTACTGTGTCAACAGCGAGAATTATCATCGGCTCACCACGCGCATCGTCACCGCGCTGGCCGAGCGGTTCAAAGCCGATCCCAATGTCATCGGCTATCAGCTCGACAACGAGTTCATGGCCGAGCAACCGCATTGTTATTGTGACACCTGCCGGAAAAAGTTCCAAGGGTGGCTGCAAAAAAAGTACGGCACAATTGAAGAATTGAACCGGCGCTGGGGCACGGCGTTCTGGAGTCAGCAGTACCGGAATTTTGACGCCGTAGCCTTGCCCAAACCGGATCACAATCCAGCGTGTGTGCAGGCCCGACATCATTTTTTCTCTGATTCATTTCTGGACTATGCGCAGTTGCAGACAGATTGTCTCAAGAAAATCTCCCCGCAAAAAATCGTCACCCACAACGTCTGCTCGAGCGGCTTCGTCTATCTGCTCGACTTGTATAAACTCGGCGCGCAGCTCGACATTGTGTCGGTGGATAATTATCCCTTCGCGTGGACGATGGAGAACGAGTATGGCAATGCCGCCGACCGCGAGTATCATCCGGCGATGGCCAGCATGGCGCTCGCAATGATGCGCGGTTTGCGGCCTGGGCCTTTTTGGGTGACGGAATCGCAGGTTGGCCGCACTTTCCGGCCGCGCTGCGGGCTTCCGGAACCGGGTGTCATCAACGCTTGGACACATCAGGAAATCGCGCACGGGGCGAAGGGGGTCGTGTGGTTGCATTGGCGGCAATTTCCTGCCGGCAGCGAACATCTTTTGCAAGCGGTGCTGGAATGCGACGGCAAACCGCGCCGACGGTATTTTGAAATCCAGCAGACGGTTCGCCAAATCCAAGCGGTTGCCGGCGAAATCGAGAATGCCTGTCCGCGCGCCGAGGTGGCTCTGCTCCGGGATTTCCATTGCGACTGGGCCCTCGACGATGGTCACACCCATCCGGATTTTCGATACCAACGGCATCTCTATCTTTATTATCGCGCACTGTTTGAGAATCACGTGAATGCCGACGTCGTGCATCCGCTGGAACAGTTCGCGGACTACAAGCTCGTCCTCGCACCGTCGCTGCTGCTGATGGATGAGAGCCGGGCCGCCCATTTGCGGAACTACGTTGAGCAGGGCGGAATCATCGTGCTTACGGTGCAGTCGGGCTTGCGGAACTTCGACAATGTTCTTTATCGGCAACCGTTGCCGGCTTTTCTCACCGAGCTTTGCGGCCTCGAAATCGAGGAACAGAACGCCTTGAAAGGGCAGGACACGACGGGCATTGCGCCGGTGGCCGGTGGTAATGTCAAATCGCGCTGCGAATGTTCACTGCTGTTTGAGATCATCAAGCTGACCACGGCGAAGCCGCTCTTCAATTTTACCGACCTTTGGTTTGCCGGCACACCGGCGGTGACGGTGAACCAATTCGGAAAGGGCAGGGTTTATTATGTTGCGGCCGTCCCGTCGCCGGAGTTCATCCGTGAGTTTATCGCCATTATTTTAAAGGAATGCGAGGTGAGGCCGAATCTGGCCGCCAGCAGTTCGCCGATGGTCGAGTCGGTGAAAACGTTCAGCGGCGACAAAGAATATTTGCACTTGGTCAACTACACCCGCGAGCCGCAAAGCGTGAAGTTGAACGGTCGCTACGAAAATCTTTCCAACCACGCCGCTGCGAGCGGCGCGTTTGTATTAAAAGCTTTTGAGGCGGCTATTTTGAAAGCCACATGATATGGCTTGGAAAAATCCAATCATCCCCGGTTTTTATCCCGACCCCAGCGTGTGCCGAGTGGGCGGGGATTTTTACCTGATCAACAGCAGCTTTGAGTATTTTCCCGGGGTTCCGATCTGGCACAGCCGCGATTTGATTCACTGGCGGCAAGTTGGCCATGTGCTGACGCGCCGTTCGCAGCTCGATCTCGCCGGCGTCAAGTGCTCCGATGGGATTTACGCACCGACAATCCGCTTTCACCAGGGATTGTTTTACATGATCACCACGCTGGTGAGTTCCGGCGCGTACAAAAATTTTTACGTCACGGCCTCGAATCCCGCCGGGCCGTGGAGTGACCCGATTTGGTATGATCAAAGCGGCATTGACCCGTCGCTGTTTTTCGACGATGACGGGAAGGTTTATTTCCAGTCCAATCGCGGCATGACGTTTCAAATGGAACGCGCGATTTACCAAAGCGAAATGGACCTTCGCACCGGCCGTCGGTTGACCGAGCCGAAGAGGCTCTGGCGCGGCAGCGGCGGCAGCTACGTCGAAGGTCCGCACGTTTACAAGCACGAGGGCTGGTATTACCTGCTCACGGCGGAAGGCGGCACGAGCTACGGTCACATGGTCGCCGGCGCGCGCAGCCGCAACGTTTGGGGACCCTATGAAGCCTGTCCGCACAATCCGATTCTCTCAAATCGCCATGCCTACGAGCCAATTCACGGCACCGGTCACGCCGACCTCGTACAGGCGGCGGACGGCTCTTGGTGGATGGTGCATTTGGCATTCCGCAAGACCGTCGGCGACATCCACACGCTCGGGCGCGAGACGTGTCTCGCGCCCGTCGAATGGCGCGACGCCTGGCCGGTGGTGAACCAAACTGGAACCAGTTCGGCAATTATGGCCGCAAAGACCTTGACGCCGCATCCGTGGCCGCACATCCGCGAGCGCGACGATTTCGATTCCATGGAGCTGGGTTTGGAGTGGATTCATCTGCGCAATCCGGTGGCGGAAAATTATTCCCTGGCTGAGCGCAAAGGTTGCCTGCGCTTGCGCGGTTCGGAGACAAACCTATGCGAGCTCGCCTCGCCGACCTTTGTTGGGCGGCGGCAGCAGCATTTTGAATTTACCGCGACGGCAATCCTGGAATTTGACCCGCCGAACCCGAACGAGGAAGCCGGGCTGACGCTCTTGATGACGAACGAACATCACTACGATTTTTTTGTGACCCGGCAGGGTGGTGGGCGCGTGCTGGTGGTGAAGTATAATCTTGAACTCATCCAGCAGACGGCAGCGGTGGTCCCGCTTTTGCCCGGCGCGGTGCAGTTGCGCATCACCGGCACGAAGGAACTCTACCGTTTCGCATATTCCCACGGTGATTCAGAATTCCGCGAGATCGCGAAGGTCAATACCCGCTATCTCGGCACGGAAGTGACGGGCGGCTATAACGGTGTGGTTATCGGCCTTTACGCGACCGGCAACGGGACGCCCTGCGCCCCGCCGGCGGATTTCGACTGGTTCGATTACCAACCCGCGGGGAATGACGGAACGGAATAAATTTCAATCGAAAATGAAACGCGTGATAAGACCCAATTTCCTGTCATCTTTTCTTTGTGTGTTGCTATCGGCGATGGGGCTTCACGCCCAAAGCGGCACCAACCTGTTTCTGTTTTCCAGGACCGACCTGTCATTGCCGGTGGCGCGTGCGGGCATGTTCGCCGGCCAATCCGGTGGGGCACTGATTGTTGGCGGGGGATTGGACGACAGCGGTGCGCCGAGTTCCGAGGTTTTTGTGAAGACCGACTCTGGCTGGAAAAAATCGCAGCTCAAAGAGCCGGTCGCGTTCGGCGGATTCGTGTCCGGTGCGTTTGTCGAACCGGCCGGTGCATTCTCCAAACTGTTCGTTGCTGGCGGCGTCGGCAAAAATGGACTGACGGACAAAGTGTTTTCGCTCGAATGGCGTGATGGCCGATTGCAAGAAGGCGATCTGCCGCCCCTGCCGCTAAAGGTTGCCCTGA